>OIZQ01000015.1_pt1 | contig 114140 bp, 119 predicted proteins | sample 1588491 | NCBI WGS metagenome assembly OIZQ01 (sample SAMN03283262) | human gut metagenome | biome: human-associated habitat; material: feces | host: Homo sapiens | place: USA | collected 2013
CGACGTGACGGGCAAGCGCTGCCCCATGCCGTGGGTGGATGACCCGGCGCAGTGGGCGGCGTTTAAGGATATGCTGACGCCGAAAAACACTACTACAGACGAGGAGGATGAGGATGACATGGTGAGGTACAACACGATCGACGACGTGCCCGATTGGGCGCAGGACACGGTGCGCATGCTGATGGACGCGGGCGCGCTGCAGGGTGACGAGCACGGATGCATTGACCTGTCGCGGGATATGATCCGCGGCATGGTGATCGGCAAGCGGTACGCGGACGCGCGCAGCCCCAGATATGCCACGATCGACGACGTGCCCGGCTGGGCGCGCGAGGAGACGCAGCGGCTGATCGACCGCGGTGCACTGAAAGGCAATGCGCACGGCGAGCTGGACGTATCAATGGATATGCTGCGCACGATGATCGTGTGCCAGCGGATGATGGACGAAAACAAGTGATGGAGGGGTAGTACCTATGAACATTAACTGGAAAGTACGTATTCGCAATAAGAACTTCTGGCTGGCGCTGATCCCGGCGCTGCTTCTGCTGGTGCAGGTGGTGGCCGCCCCGTTCGGCTACAAGTGGGATTTTGGTGTTTTGAATCAGCAGCTTGCAGCAATCATCAACGCAGTGTTCGCGCTGCTGTCCATCCTTGGCGTGGTGAACGACCCAACGACGGCAGGCAGCTCTGACAGTGCGCAGGCGCTTACTTACGAGGAGCCTAGAAAGGAAGGCTAACGATGACAGTTACCGTTGCAAACCTGATCTCGGCGGCGGCGTTTGTGCTGACGCTGCTCGGCGCGTGCTGGCGGATGAGCACCATCATCCAGCGAAACACGGACGCAGTCGTGGCACTGACGGCGCGCATTGACCGCATGGACGCCGGAAACGCCAAGGAGCACAACGAGATGTGGGACAAGATCGAGTGCAGCGAGGACACGCTCAACGACCACGAGGCGCGGCTACAGTTGCTCGAACATAAATAACAATCGACACGGGGGACGCTGCCGGGCGCGGCGGTGTCCCCTCTTCCCTATCAAGTGATGAGGTGACACGATGGCATACAACGACGCAATCATAAACAGCGCCGACAAGCAGAAAATTGCCGCGCTCAGTGAGCAGTGGAAGGCTGCACATCAGGCCGGAAATCAGGGCGGCATGAATGAGGCGCACGAGCAGGCAGAGCTTATCCGCAAGAAGTACGGCTACAGCGGCGGCGCGGACGGCAGCGGCTTCAAGATCGTTGGAAACAACACCGTCCTGCCGGAAGCAAAAGACCAGAGCGAGAGCATCAACAAGATCTACGATGCACAGCAGAAGGCAAAGACCGACGCGCTGAAAGCGGCCTACGACCAGAACATGGCGGACTATGACGCGCAGGCCGCAAAGATCCCGCAGACGTACAACGAGGCGCGGCGGCAGGTATCGACGCAGGCGGACATTTCCCGCGCAAACCTAAACGAACAGTCGGCGGGCAGCGGCATCAATGTCGGCGCGGGCAGCCAGCTCGCGCTCTCGCAGCAGAACAGCCGCAATGCCGCTATGGGTAAAGTATCGTCCGCAGAGGCAGACGCGATGTCCGCCCTCGAAGCGCAGCGGCAGAAGGTAAAGACGGCGTATCAGAACGCGGTCGCACAGGCGATCAGCGAGAACGACGCGGCACGCGCGAAGGCACTCTATACCGAGGCGCAGCGTGTGGATAACTCCATCGTCAACACGGCGGTCAAGCAGCTGAGCGTGGACACGACGCTCGCGGAAAACGAGCGCAGTCGGCTCGAACAGCAGGCCGCGACACTCGCCAAGTACGGCGATTTCAGCGGTTATGCCGCGCTCGGCTATTCGCAGGATCAGATCGACGCGATGCAGAAAGTGTGGGGTACGCAGAACCCGAAGCTCTACTACGAGCGCACAGGCGCATATCCGGCGAGCTACACGGCATCAAACCGCAGGACGGGCGGCGGCGGTAGCGGTGGTGGCGGTGGTGACGACAACACGGTCCCTTCGGCCAGAGACCCGAAAACCAAACCAAAAAGCGCCGCAGATTACCACGAAAACAGCTACATCACGAACGCGAACGGTCCCGGCTGGGTGATGGTGCGCGGCTATGGGCGCGTGACACCAAGTGAACTGGAAGCACTCGTGAACTCTGGAAAGGTGAAAGAGGTCGTCAACGGCAACGGTACTTATACCTACCGAAACGCAAACTAAGGAAAGGTAACTGACCATGGCATCTGACTTTCTGAAACAGTACGCAAAGAGCAGCCGGGAGAAAATTGACAGAGAGTACGGCAAGAAGGCTTACGGCGGCTCAAAATACAAAATGGATAAGGTGTGGGGTCAGACGGCGACGCAAGACACTGCTGCCAAGCAGAAACCTGTCACCAAACCGATCTCTGAACCTGTGCCGCAGAAGAAGAAAGAGAACATCAGCTTCTGGGAGAAGCTGCTTAACGCTTTCGGCGACGCCGGTTACAGCGCGGACACGACAACGCCGCTTGCCCTGACGAATCAGGCAATCTCGGATGATTACCGCAAGAGCAATATGCAGGAGAGCAAGACGGCGGAAGCTGGCGGAAACATCGCAAAGTCTGCCTACGAGGGCGCGAAGAGCGCCTACGAAAACGCGGCCGGAACATTTCTCAACAAGCGCAGCGGAACACAGATCATGGGCGTGACCGTCGCGGACAACGCCGTGCCTCAGGAGGACAAGGACAAGGCGGAGGCCGCGCGGAAGCGCAACCAGGAAAGCATCTACGCCAAGGCAGACAAAGCGGCGGCAGCGGCGGCAGAAGCATCCGAAAAGGCGAAAGATAACCTCGGTGGCAGCAAAGCCGCGGGCGCGTTTGTGGACATTGCAAGCGGTGGCCTTCAGCTCGGCGCGGACATGGCGCTCAATGCGCTGCTGCCCGGCGTGGGTCTGGCAAACATGGGCCTGCGCTCCTATGGCAGCGGGTCGCGTGAGGCACGTCTTGACGGCGCGAGCGAGGGCGAACAGGTTGCATACGGCGCTGCGGCCGCTGCCGTTGACGTTCTGACGGAGAAAATCTTCGACGTGGGCAAGCTGTTCGGCGGCGGTGCTGCGGACGACGTGGCGGAAAAGCTCATCGGAAAACTGGCAAAAACGGATGCCGGGCGCAGTGTTGTGCGCGCGCTGACAAACGCTGTCGGCGAGGGCGCAGAGGAAGCCGTGGCCGACATCCTGAACCCGGCGATCCGCGCGATCTACGACAAGGGCGCTGCGGCAAAATCGAGCTACACGACGGCAGAAGGCGCGAAGGAAATGCTTGCGCAGTCTGCGTATGACGCGATGATCGGCGCGGTGCTGTCTACATTCGGCACGGCGGCGGGCATCGCCAAGGGCATAGACGCGCAGAAAAATGCCGCTCTGCGCGCCGGAGAACCGGCCGCAAGCGTAAACGCAGAAGCAAGCGCGAAACCGGCAGAGGCGGAAAATATCGCCGCAGAAGCACAGGCAGAGGCCGCACCGGTCGAGACCGCACAGGTCGAAGACAGTCAGGCGACTGTGCGCACGCTGCTGAAAAAGGGAATTATCTCGAACAGCGAGGCGAACCGCGTGCTCGCTGACGCTGGGCTGCGCACGGAGTTTGAACGCCAGACCGGCGAAACGTTGACCGGAACGAAGGCCGACCAGCGCGCGCAGATCAAGCGCGTGGCGCTGACGCAGAACATCACCGGTGAGACCGCGAAGAGCGAAGAACAGTCACAAAAAACGGGTGAAATTGTGAATGAAAGCGCCGAAAACGCGGTTGAGGCACAAAACAGTGACAATTTTGCAGACGTGCAGCAGCGAGAGGCAGAGACGGATGCCGGGCAGCGCGGAACGTTGCCGGAAGGACAGGGCGCAAAATCCGCGGAGTTTGGCTATGACGAAGCGCGGACACAGACGCACTCGACCGACGGCGTGCTCACCGACGACGAGCGTGCAATGCAAGGGCTGAGGCCGGAAGACCGGACGCACAAAGTCAACCATGACGAAGAGGTAAACGCGAAGGCGCAGGAGCGCTTTGAATCGGACTACGAGGGCGAAAAGGCAGACTTGTTCGGCACAAAGCAGGACTGGGACGACACCGACACGGTGCTTGCACACAAGATCATCGTCAAAGAAGTGGCCAAGGCGCGCGAGAGCGGCAGCAAAGATGCATACGCCGAAGTGGCAAAGCTCATGAAAGAATGGGATGCGCACGGCACGGAAGCCGGTCAGGCGCTGCGGCAGCGGCGGCAGTTCGCGTCTGACCCGGCGCTAATGGAAGCGGACGCGATCCAACTGCTGAGCGACAGCGAGCGCACGCGCAAAATGTCGGACGAGCAGCGCAAGAAGATTCTCGACAGCGTAAGCCAGAATGCAGAGAAGCTGCGCAGCATCGAAAAAGGCGACGTGGACGGCGTGGTTGACCTCATCAAAGGCATGAGCACGGAGCGGCGCACAAACGGCCTGTGGTCGAACAAGATGGGCAGAACAATGGAAAAGGCGCTTGAGCAGGCAAAGAAACTGCCGGGTGGCGAAGCGTTTCTGCGTGACGTTGCCGCAAGCCAGGTGCGCGGCATTGCGTATGACTACGCGAAACCGTCCACGCTCGAACAGATCAAAGCCTATCGTTATCTGTCCATGCTCTCGAAACCGGCGACGCCTGGCAGAAACCTTGTCGGCAATATGGTGTATGACCCGGTAGAGGCCGTGTCAAACAACATCGGCGTCGGGCTGGACATGCTGCTTTCGAAATACACCGGCACACGCTCCGTAGCTGCGGATAAGAGCTATTTCTCCAAGACGAAACGAAAAGGCATGGGCGAGGCAACGCTCAAGTCGTACATTGAAACCGGCCTTGACGCAAGCGTTTCCAACGCGCAGGGCAAATACGAAACCGGCGGCAGCAGGTCGTTCAAGATGACCGGCAACTTTCTGGAGCGGTTTCTCTCCACGTGGGAAAAATACAGCAACTATGCCATGGTCACGACTGACCAGATGCAAAAAGGCGGTATTCAGGCGGAAGCGCAGCGCGGAATTGACGCGCTGGAAGCTAAGGGCAAGGTGGCAAAAGGCGCGCTTGACGGCCGCGCGGAGGAAATCGCAAGGGAACGCACGTTCCAGAACGAAGGCAAGCTCGCGCAGGCGACGGGTGTCGTGCGGAGAGCGCTGAACGTATTTAGCATTAAGGACAAGCGCGGCGGCAGCTTCGGAGTGGGCGATCTCATCCTGCCATTCACAAACGTGCCCGGCAACATTGCGAGCGCAGCGATTCAATACTCCCCTGCCGGGTTTATTAACGCCGGTGCGGAGGTCGTCAAAGTCTTAAACAAGGCAAAGGCCGGAACGCTGACCGCATCCGAACAGGCGAAGGCTGTGACGGATTTCGGCCGCGCGTTCAACGGCACGATGGGCATCGCATTTTTTGCCGTGCTTGCCGGGGCCGGTATCATGAACGTCTCCGGAGACGACGACAAGGACAAGGAAGCGCTCGAAAAGTCCGAGGGCGTGAGCGGCACGCAGCTTAACCTTAGTGCACTCAACCGGTGGATTGCCGGAGAAAGCACGGAGTGGCGCGACGGGGACGACCTGGTATCTATCGGCTTCCTCGACCCGATCAACGCGCAGATGACCTATGGCGCACTGCTGGCAGACTGCTACAAGGACGAGGGCCTGACGTTTGCAAACGTTGCGGGCGGCAATCTGGAATCTGCTTTTCAGAGCGTGATGGATCTGCCCGCTATGTCGCAGTTTCAGGAGATTGAGAACAGCCTCAAGTACTCCAAAGCGGACACCACGGGCGGCAAGCTTGCGGACGCGACGTTCCGCTATGGCGCGTCTCAGGCAACCAGCTTTATGCCAAACGTCGTGTCCGGCGTGGCGCAGGGGGTTGACGGGACGGTGCGCGACACCTACAACGGCGACACCGTGTGGGAAAACAGTCTGAGCGCGATGAAGAGCAAGATCCCGGGGCTTCGGGAAACGCTTCCGGCTGCGCTGGACAACTGGGGGCAGGAGAAGAAATACACCGGCACGGCAGCAGAAAACTTCCTGAACGCGACACTGAATCCCGGCAGCGTGACGAAGTACCGGACGAGCGCCGTGAACCAAGAGCTGTACCGGCTTGGCGAGAACATCGACATAAAATATCCGGAGAAGAAAGCGCCAAACAGTGGAAACAGAGACGGCGAAAAAGTGTCGCTGGATCAGGACGAGAGGCGGCAGTACCAGATGGCATATGGCCAGACGGCCTATGACAACATTCAGAAAGTCATTCGGAGTTCGGTATACAAGCAGTCGAGCGACGCGGAGAAAGCGGCCGCGATTCAAAACCTGTTGGAAGTCGCAACATCGGCCGGCAAGAAGAAGGCGAAGCTCGACGGCGGCGACACTCCGGCTTGGACGACGAAAAGCACGGGCACGATCGGCGAGAACGCCGTATACAAGGCGATGCTCGGCACGGCAAAGGACGCGCTGCCGGAGGACAAGCGCACGAAAACCGGCAATGTGCTGCAGTCTGTCCTGAAAACCGCCGGGAACAAGCGCGGCGGCGACAATCTCATGCTCAACATCATGGCGCAGCAGCTCAGCGAGGGCACACAGGATAAGTTCGAGACCGCATACAACGGCGGGTACGAGCTGAAGCAGATCGTGGACTTTTATCAGGCAAAGTACGCGACGAAGCCGGGAACCAGCCAGCGGAAGTACAAGAAAGCAGATTTGTATGCGTGGGCGATGCAAAACGGCTATACCGCGAAGCAGTTCAACCAGCTCTGGAAGCTCTTCTCGTGACAAACACACAACAAGAAAGCAGCACGCATATCCTGCGTGCTGCTTTGCTTTATGTGCTTTCGTTTACGATCCGGTATGCTCATACTCCGCGATGATGCGCATCGCTTCCGCGAGGCTCGGAGCTTCCATCACCGTGCAGCCGGTCGTGACGATATACCGCCCGTCGAGGCCGCGCGCCATGCGAACATTTTTGTTCTCTGCGAACGTGGTCTTGTGCGGTGCTTTTTCTGCTGAGACTGTTTTTTGCGTCTCTGCGCGGCTTTTATTCTCCGCGCTACATTTCACGTCTTTGCGGTCGCGCCCGCTCTCCGTTGAAATTTCCCCGGCACAGGCGGCATATCCGGCGAGGTCGATGAAGTTATCCGCTTTATCGCCTCCGGTTGCGATGCGGCCGAGCTTGAACAGCGCCATCATTGCGCCGACATCGGCTGCACCGAGCGGCTGATCCATGCCGCGCGCACAGAGGTAAACGCTCCAAAGCATGGAGATTGTGCGGAAATTGTCCTCCGGCTCACCGTACTGCTGATTTCGGTCGGTACAGACGCAGCGCTCTGCGGCCTTCAGAATTTCGGCACGGGTCAAAATGCGTCACCGTCCTTTGCCTCCTCTTCCGCTTTGAGCGCTTGCAGATTTCCAAGCACGCCGTCGTAGTCATCCGGGTACATTGCCCGAAGCACGGTACAAAGCTCGTCATCGTCAAAGGCGAGCTTTTCGCCACTGTAGTTCAGCCGGGCGGCGTTGAAGATCGCATCCGTCAGGATGCTGAGGCGGAGCTCGTTGCGCGCGTCGTTGCGCACGCCTTCCCACATTGCGTTTGCTTCCATTGTTATTTCCTCCTGTTTTCAGATGTTCCGGCATCGCCGGTGTCGTTATATTCCAGCCATCGATTTGCGGCAAACTGCGCAGCCTGATAAGCCGCCTGCGGTTTTACGCCGCGGATGTCGGCAATGTCTGCGTAGGTATACCCTGCCATGCGCAGGCACACGGTCTGACGCTGCACCGGCGTGAGACAGTCCAGAAAACAGCTGATATCCGCCGCGGAATCGTCGAAATCTTTGTGCGGTCGATCCTTTGGCTTGACTGCACCGCGCTGCGTGTGATCGTACTTACCGGCGCTGTCAAACGCTGTGTCATTATCGTCCGTGTACAAAATAAGCATACCGGACCGCTTGCGCTGCTGCGCGTACTTCTTGCGGTGCGCGATCTCGCTGCGAATGCACCACATAGCGTGTGTGGAAAACTTTCCGCGCGTTGGATCGTATGTACTTGCGGCTCGGAGCAAGCCCTCGGCAGCGTGCCCATACAGCTCATCGGCGTCCTCGTCCGGCGCGTAGCGGTGGATCGCAAGATAGATCAGACGCTCGTTGTCAGCCGCGAGCTGCTGCTGTTCCGGCGTAAGCGGCGCGAGCGGTTTTCTGCGCATGGCTTCACCCTCCTACAATGTCGATCTCGTACTCTTCCCGCAGAACGCGGATCAGGTCGGGCGCTGATACATAGCCATCGCGCACGCTCTCGCTCAGCGCCTCTACTTCGCGCCAGATGCGCTGCAGCTGCTCGGCTTCCATGCCTTCTTTGTCTAGCAGCGCCGTGAAAAAGATCGCCAGCGTCACCCGGCAGGCATCCGCCGTCGCCGTATCCTTTGCGCGCTGCACGTCTGCCATCGTCGCCGGTCTCCGGCGCGGGTTAATCCGCTTTGGCATCGTCGTCACCGTCCATTCTCGCGCCGCAATCCTCACAATATTTTTTAGTTGGCTTATCCCAACTGCCCTCAGTGGTGATAACAAATCCACACGCAGAGCAGCACCACTCGTCTCCGCCAAGATGCGCCCACCGCCCATGCACCACCGGCGCAACGTCGGCGGCGGTCTCTTTGAGATACTCCATCCAATCGCATTTCCCCAAACCACATTTTTCCTGGGAATATCCGTCCGGATATAAACTTCCGCACAGATCGCATATGATTACCATCGCTGTTTCGATTTTCGCGTATTCAGCCATCGCTTTCTCCTTTTTCCGGCAGTACCATCAAGCGCCCGGCCTTCCCAAGCTTCACTATATTGCATAGTTGTTCGACCGGCACGCCAAGCGCAATAGCCGCCGCGCGGACAATAATGTCTATATTTAAGGTGCACTTGTAGTCCTCCGGCTCTAAGCCGAGATCCTCGTAGGCTTTGAGCTTTTCCCACACCTTTCGCTGTGTGCAGCTACCACCGTGCGTGCACGGCAGCTCCCGGCACTGAGCAATTTCGCAGAAATTGCCGTCAAACGTAAGCCTGTTCATTTCAATGTTGTCCTCCTTATCAGATCAATGTCGGTATTTCGTAATTGCACCAGAGCACTTCCGTGCGCCTATTTCCATTCTGGTTATAGGCCTTCCGCTCGATGATGTTCCAGCCGTGCAGTTCACTGTCATACATAGGCGAATGATACCCGGATAGGATGACCGGCCCCGGGTGCGCTTTCAGCGCTGCCAGCAATGCCTCGTGGTCTGCGTCTGTCATTTCGTGCCGATACTGCTTTCCGCTGCGCGTTTCAAGCAAATACGGCGGATCTGCATAGATCAGCACGTTCTCGTGCCGGAAACGCCGAATCAGCTCCAGCGCCGGGCGATTCTCTATCTGTACTTCTTTCAGCCGCTCGGCCGCGGCCCGTATGTTCTCGGGCATATCGTTCCAGCAGTTCAGGCAGTAACTGCGCTCACGCGCATAAACGTCGATTTTGAATCCGGTCTTTTGATACGTCTTGAAGCCGTGCCCCATCCTGCTACGGATGCAGAACCGCACCGCGCGGTCGAAGTCTGTTTCTCCGCGATTCTCGTGCGCATCATCAAAGACTGCGCGCGCATATGGCGTTAAATTGATCTCCCGGGCAAGCCGCTCGGGCTCTGCGCGCAGAACGCGGAAGAAATTCACGATATCCCCGTCGATGTCGTTCACGGTCTCGATCGCCGATCGCGGTTTGCTGAAAAGCACGGCCAAAGAACCGGCGAACGGCTCCAAATAGGATCTGTGCGGCGGCATAATTTGCACGATTTCCTGTGCCATGCCCCACTTTGCACCGGGGTAATTCAAAATCGCATTCACTGATTCGCCCCCATCACTCCACCTCCTGCATCCAGAACTTGCGGCGACAATCTGTGCACCCACCAGATCGGCTTAAATTGCAGACATACATCTTGTCAATATTTCTTGGGCACATCCCGACAATGCCATCATCGTCCATCATGCAGTTCGGCCACTGCTCCAAAAACACGCTTTGCCGCGTCTTGTGCGGATGCTTCTTTGACCACTGTTCCACCATCGCAACGGTTTTTTCAAAAAGCTCAATGGCGTTATCACATTTGTCGCCGTGATACTCACACTTTGTGCAATCGCTGGTCGATTTACACATCCGTCTGAATTCGCTAAAAAATTCTACCACGTCCATATTCACACCCCCGCGTCCCACCGCGCCTGCTGCATAAACGACAACTGCTGCCGCAAGTCGTCGATCGTGCGTTCCTGCCGCGCCACCTCGGCGGAAAACGCCAGCGCCTTGCGCCGCTCGTTACAGAGTATGGTTTCCGCTTTTTCCCGCTGCTCATGCTCCTGCTCGGCATAGTCGATCAGCTTCTGCACCGCGTAGTGCGCTGACGGTGAAAAATTCAGGTTGCCTTTGTCGTTATTGAGCAAATCGCGCACGGCAAAGATGATATCCTCAGCTAATACCATTGGTTACACTCTCCTTTTCGTACTCCGCCCGGTCGAGGGCGGTCGTTGCAACGGCATACGCGCTCCACTGATCGGCGCGGAAGCCGTAGAAAAAGTCTGGATTTGCTTTCGTGCCCTTACCGCTGCGGAAGTCGTGCGACGCGAAGCGGTCAATCAGCGCGTGGCGGATGGTGGTATCGTTCGCGCGGGGGCTGCCGCAGATGGTAAGCTTCTCTTCCTTGCGGGTGATGATGTGGTACGGTACGCCGCGGGCGTCGAGCAGCTGCTTATAGCGCCCGATCCACTCGCACGTCTCGAACACGTCACGCCCGACCGCCATGCCGTAAGATTCGATGATCTCAATCGCGGCAACGGTAAACGCGCCGACGGACACAATGCCGGAGACGAGCGTGTTCTCGTCCTTTCCCCCCTGCACCGGTGCGCGGGTGACAGTATCGACGATGCACCAGCCGGTTTCCCGGTTGCCGGGGTCAAGGGCTAACATGGTCGGCATTCTGCGCACCCCCCTTCATGGCGGCGAGCATTCGCTCCACTTTGTCCAGATCGTCCTTACCGGAGACCGGCGCGCGCTTCTCGCTCTCGGCCTTCACGCCGTCTTTCACAAGCCACTGCCGGATGACGGCGTAGTGGGATTTGTACCGCGCGCCTTTGCTGGTGATGTACAGGGACAGGCGCTCAATATATGTTTCGTAGTCGTTCGGGTAATCTCGCCGGAGCTTTGCCAGCTCGTCATCTGCGAGCATGACGTTGTGCATTTCTCCATAGGGTTTCTTTTCCGGAGGCTTTGCAGCGGCTTTTTGCGCCGGGCGCGCGGCTGGCTTTTCCACTCTGGCCGGTTCTGCGGCAGGTGGCGTCTGCGGGCGCTCGGAGTAAGCCTTGTTTTCCTCCAGGCAGAGCGTTGCAAACTCTTCCTGATAGTTCGTCGGATGGTATCGGTCACTTTTGAGCGTGTTGTGCATGCGCCAGTGCCGGATGACAATGACGCCGGAATCAAAGACGATGATAAAGCGCTTTGCAAGGAGCAGCTTCAGATCGTCCGAGGCCGCGCCGACATAGTCCGTGATGCGCTTCGGGTTGTTGATGAACCCGTCGTCATCCGCGCGCATATTCAGGTGAAAATACAGCGCCTGCGCGGAGAGCGGCATATCCAAAAACGAATCGCTGTCGATGAGCGAGCGCGCAAACATTCTCTTTTCTGCCATGGCGCGCCCCGGTTAGAACGGCAGGTCGGATTCGTCGTCCGGCAGTTCCTCAAGCTTTGGCTCATTCGTGAAGTCGTCCGCGACAACTCCGACGCCGCGCACGACGCCGGGATAGGCGGAGGCAAGCTGCCCCACGCTGGCAGAAGAGACCGGGACGGACGCTTTGACAAAGGCGTCCGCACGCAGGCGCTCCTCGCTGCGCTCCTCCCCGTCGCGGGTAGTATAGCTGTGAGTGGAGAGCTGGCCGCAGATGATGACGGCGTCACCCTTTTTGAGCTGCGCGGCATTCATGGCGGCCTCATACCAGACCTCGCAGCTGATCCATTCGGTCTGCTTGCTGCCGTCCGGCTGCACGGTGTCGCGGGCGGGGACAGAAAACTTTGTCAGCGGCGTGTTTTTCGAACCGACGTTGGAAAACTCTGCGTCACGGGAAAGTCTCCCGGCAACGATGCAGTCGCCGGTTCTGGTGCGAATAATCATGGTTATTTACTTCCTTTCTTTGCGGTGCTGCCGAGGTGGACAAACACGCGCTTGTTCATGGTCGTGTTTCGGATGGATAGATTCAGGATTTCGTGACGGTCGGAGCCGTCGTCATTTTTCACGTACTCGATCTTCTCGACCGCGAATTTGTCATAGCACTTGCGGCCGTTGGCAGTGTAGTTTCCTGCCGGGATCCAGATAAACGGTGCAGTGTACAGCTCGCGGCCGATGCCCCAGTTAACGCATGCGCGCTTGAAGCTGTCGGACGCAAGGCCCTTTTCCGCCTCCGTGTTGGACTCCTTGCCGGTGTCTTCCTTGCTGATCCACTGCCCTTTTTTGCTGTCCCAGATGGAGACAACACAGTTGGCGTTATCGCGCCGGTGCTCACGCTGCCAGTCCATCGCACCGACCGCCTCGTCCAGGATGGTCATGTCGCAGCGCGCGTCTTTATAGAGCAAGAGGATAAGGCCGTTATCCTTTACCTGCTGCACGCGGCACTCGATCTCGTCCGCGTGCAGGCATCGGAATTTGTTCATGGTGTTTTCCCCCCTTCCGGATCAAACTCCAGCGGGCAGTTGTACCCGATGGTGCGCGTGTCGAGCAGATACTCGCCGGTGAGGCGGCACTGCTTGCGGCTGTATGTTTCCAGACACGGGCAATAATCACAGGCAATGTGCTCGTCGGCAAAGTAGATGCGCGCCCGGGCGAGGATATAGCGCAGGGTTGCGCGGTCAGTCGTCATGGTTCTGCCCTCCGTTTTCTGGGGCGGCTCTGGCTGTGCTTCTGCCGCAGGACGGCGCGGCCGCGCTTGCTCTCGCGCCACTGCGCGAATGTGATGCGCTTATTGCAGCCGGGGCCGGGCAAGCATCCCCGCCGATGGCCGGTGTCGAGGATGTACAGGCACGCCCTTGCGCCGGGTTCGCCACCACTATTGCTGCTTCCGGAGAGCACCTGATAGTGCGCACAGCTACGGCAATAGCGGCTTTGCGGGATGCCGCCGCGAATGTAGGTGTCACTTACAATGTCCATGCGTCTACCTCCGTGATGCACGCCGTGCATCCGATTACATTCCCCTGCCGGTCTTTATACAGCGTGTCCGCTTCTTCGCCGCACACCGGGCAGATTGGGCAGGTGTAGGCTGGCGGCTCGACCGGCGGTTCAATATTCAACGTGTAGCGAATCATGTTTCCACTTCCAAATCTTTTCTTGGTCACAGCGATCGGGAACTCTTCGATCTCGCTTGCCCATACTGCCGTTCCAGCGCCGTGCACGTCTTCCCAGCACAGCGGGAAGCCTCCGATGCCGTCAAACAGGCTGCCGAGCGTCGCGCCCTCCGGCAGATAGGCCGCCATGCGCCCGAACATCCATCGCCAGAACGGAAGCGCGATGCTGTTGCCGAGCGCCTTGTACCGTGCGCTGTCGGATGTCTTGCGCTTTTTGCCGGTGCTGTCGGTATAGTCGCCGATGTCCGTCCAGCCATCCGGAAATCCCTGAAGCCGTTCACATTCCAGCGGGGTCAGACGCCGCACGACCATGCGATGCATAAGCGTTTCTTCCGCACCGCAGCTCGCGTGCGCTCGCAGTGTGCCATATTGTTCTATATAGGCATTGCATTCTCCGTCAATTCCGATAACCAGATCCGTGCTGTCCTTGTAGTCCCGCTGTTTGCACGCGCTGGCAACGTCAGCCCGGCGGTAATCACCAAAGTCTTGCATCTGATACGTCAGCGGCGCTTGATTCCCGCCTGTTCCCATTCGCGCTTGCAGGCTCGGCACGGTCTCTCCGCATTCGCGGATCACATCGCCGGCGTGCGTCATATCCAGCGCCACCGCCATCACCCCATGCCGGTCGCCGGAGGTCAGCGTGGGTGATGGGTCGCCCTCTTTGCCGATGCCAAGACCGTTTCCGCTTCCATCGTGGTTGCGGCGCTCTCTGCCGCCTTGCCAGCGCGTGGCTTTGTCGTTGATGGGTATAGCCGTAAAGATAGCCGGATTGTTCACGCCGCCACCCACGCCGCCTTGCAATGTAGGAGATTTCCCGTTCGTATCAAAAATGCGCTTGCTTTGACAGTCCCAAGCCGTCATACAATCTCCGACTGCCGGATCAAAACTTCCTTCAGCAGTTTCGGCAAGTCCTTCCCCCGCCGCTCCGCTCTCCGCAATATCCCCTGACACGCCCGTGCGCTCAAACAGTATTTCGTGTGCGGTGTCGCCTCCAAAATCTGCGACAAGCGCGATTCTACGACGACGCTGGGGCACTCCCCAGTATTGCGCGTCATGTACTCGCCAAGCCACGCTCCATCGTCCGTCCACGTCCCGATACCCGCCCCAGGTAGGCCAGCCTTTTTCAGGCACTTCAACACTGGGGGCTTCCGGTTCGACGATGCGGATCGTTTCCTCGAGCACGGCCGCGAAGTCTCAGCCTTTGTTGCTGCTGAGCGCTCCCGGAACATTTTCCCAGACCATGTATCTTGGACGAATAAGCTCTCCTGCCCAGCCAAGCTGTTTGTCATGCTCCCTCATCTCCTTTATCACTCTGATCTGCTCCATAAACAGGCCGCTTCGCGCGCCTGCGAGACCGGCACGCTTGCCAGCGATGCTCAGGTCCTGACACGGGCTTCCGCCCGTCACGCACCACACCGGCTCGATGGTCGCGCCGTCGAGTTTTGTAATGTCGCCGAGGTGTTTCAACACGCCACCCCCAGTGCCGCGAAGACCACGTGAAACACCCACCCAGCCAGCGCGATACCGCCGAACAGCCCCGTGCAGAACAGCACGTCCTCCGCGCACCACACGATGTATCTGCGCGCCTTTGCCCGCGCGCGCGGGTCGCCGAATACCTTCATTCGGCGTCACCTGCTTCCACCAGTTTCCCGTCTACCAGCCGATACCACGTATCCGCCTTTACCGTTTCGCCGTCGACTTCGACAGCCTTCCAATGCGCGATGTTGTAGTCGGTCGGCTGTTCCTCGGCGATAACAAGGATCGCGCCAAGGCCGCCTTTCACGCGAACGTTGTTGCCGCGCGCACACGCAATGCCATTTGCGCCAACGGACGCGCTCCCACGCGATGTAGCTGCGCCATAGTATCCGGCGGTAGCTGCGCCATAGTATCCGGCGGTAGCTGCGCCATAGTCTCCGGCGGTAGCTGCGCCATAGTCTCCGGCGGTAGCACATTCCGGGTCGGTGTGCTCCGTCGTTGTGTGCGCTTTGACGTACTCGATGTGCGCTTTGGCAAGACCGGGGATGCCGATCTCTGCATCCACGCGCATCTTGCGGGACGCGACTTTGCTGTCGCTGCCATCGCGCGCCATGTCGCCGGACTGCTCCACGCGGAAGTAGCGCGCGCCTGTCCCCGGCGCATAGTATCCAAACACATCCAGCGGACGCTCGCAGGCGTGCAGCCCGTTGCCGCAGCATTCGATGTCGCCGTCAACGGAAAATTCTTTGCCGACTGCATACTGCATCCCGCGGCACTGCATCTTGCTGTCCATACCCTTGTAGGTGATGATCTTATCTTCCATGTTGTTTCCCCTTTCTCACTGATACCTGATTGCCGCGCGGAGGTCGGCGATCGGAATGTCAAGCCCTCGCCCGAGCGCGAGCAGGTCGCCGACCGGCATACGGTCGATGTCCCGCAGGCGTCTCGCCGCCGTCTCGCGGCAGCAGCCGAGCAGATCCTCCGGCTTCGCGCCGCGCATCCGGAGCTGCCCATAAAGCAGCGCCTGCAGCTGATCGTAGCGGCTGGCGCGTTTTCTCAATTTCGGCATGGGTCACGCCTCCTCCGAGCTACACAGCATCTCGTCAAGGTTGTCCATCGTCACGCCGAGGGCGGCAAGCTCACGACCTTTTTTCTGGTAGTATCGGAGCTGATACAGATACTGCTTGCGGCGGGTACGCGCGTACTCGTAGCGCTTAGCGAGCCGGACATACTCGTCCGCTCTCAGATGCGCGATCTCCGCCTCAATGGCGGCATCCGCTTCGTGTGTTGCGACGGTGCGTTCTTTCTCCATGAGGATTCTCCTTTGTCAAAATTCGTTTCTGGGATGTGCGCCGCGGCGCTCGCGCCCGCGCGCAACCCCCTAGCCTTAACTAAACCTCTTCTTGTCTTCCCTAAACCTTTACTAAACCTCTTCTACTCTATACTGCGGTTCCATTCTGGTTCCAGGTTGGTTCCATTCTGGTTCCACGGGCGAGCAGACGGGCATTCCGGCAAGGGCAAGAAGGGCGGAGACGGCAAATAAAGCCGTCTCACGCGCCTTTGCGCTCCAGCGCCATCGCCAAGCCCTCCGTAAAGGCACAGAGCTGCGCCTTCTGCATGTCGTCCATGTTCTGCATCACGGCCGCCAGCCGCTTGATGGTTTTCTGCTCGTTCTTCGTCAGCATGGGATCACTTCCTTTCCATTGCGTTGCTCCGCGTCGTCGGACACGGGTGGTTGTGTTTTCTGTACAAATCTGTTGTATTGTGGTATTGTTTGTGCGGTGGTGATAAATTTGAAAAAGCGGTTTCTTGCGTTTGTGTTTGCGTTTGTGCTCCTGCTCTCTCCTGCTGTGCTGGCGCACAGCGGGAAGACGGACGCAAACGGCGGGCACTATGACCGGTCAACCGGGGAATACCACTACCACCACGGTTATCCGGCACACCAGCACTACGACATGAACGGCGACGGAGTTGTTGACTGCCCGTACAACTTTGACGACCAGACCGGACGCAACAGCGGCGGAAGCTCCAGCGGGTCAAAGAAATCAAGCGGCCAGAGCACATATGTGACACCAACGCCGACACCGAAGAAAAAGGGCATCGCCGTTCCGCCTATGCTTGTGCTTGGCATCTGCGCGATCCCTATCGGCGCGACGGTGCTCATCGTGATATGTGCGCCGATTTATGCACTCGTTGACCGGGCCGTGAAAAAGCGGCAGGAGAAAAAGGAAAAGGCGGAATGCGCCGCTTTATACACGGGGAAAGCAATCACCGATCTGGTAGACATTCCGCCCGGCTCTTCGATTGGCGTCGACGGGCTGCCGCACTCTGGCGGTGGTGGCAAATGGGGCGCGCTGTATACGTTTTATGTAACGGAAACGGGGAAAACGTATCATCGCAAATACGGATGCAGCCACGCCAGATTGGCCAGGAACGCTTACAACATCCGGGCAGATACCCGGCTTCGCCCCTGCCGAAGATGTAAACCAGAACTACCGGATACGGAGTGGGTGGCGCGGTATCAGGAAGTCAAGCGCAACGCGGACAGGTTTGGTATTCATGTTGATGGGCTGTAGATGCTGCGAAACTTGTTTCTGTGAGTATTATACTTCTCAAGAACAAGTTTGTCAATGTTTTTTGGTGTTTTTGCGAATTTTTTTGTTTCTGTGAAAGTGCTCTGTTGACATTGAGAAGATCACGGATTATAATTTGCATTGCAGAAAGGCGGTGAAACAATGAACACCCGTATCAAGAAGCTGCGCAGGGAGCTTGATATGACGCAGGAGAAGTTCGGCGCCGAAATTGGCGTGAAGGGAAATACGGTCGCGCAATGGGAATCCGGAAGAAATGACCCTCCCGATTCCTCTATCGTCTCCATCTGCCGCGAGTTCCACGTCGACGAACATTGGCTTCGTACCGGTGACGGCAAGATGTTTACGGCGACCACGCGCGACGAAGAGATTATGGACTTCGTTGGCCGATCAACCATTGGCGCAGGCGACGACTTTAAGCGCCGTTTCCTTCTGGCGCTGGCGAGGCTGCCGGAGGAACGGTGGAAAGACATCGAAGACTTCGCGCGGCAAATCACCGCAGAAAACAACGAAGAGGAGCAGGATTGAGTTCCTGCTCCTCTTTCTTTGCTATTCTGTTTTTCTTTACGCTGCGCGCAGCAGTGCCAGCGCCAGCCGTAGCTTTTGTTCGCTCGCTTCATCCAGCAGCCGCTCGATCTCGCGCCGTAAGTACGCCCTCCATTCCTCATCTGTCATGGTTCTCCCTCCATAATTCTTCTACTGTCGCGTCCAGCGCCCGCGCGATCCGCATCGCAAGGTATACGTTGGGCGCGCTTTCTCCACGTTCGATTGCCCCTAGTGTGCTATGGCTGCACCCCACTTTCTGCGCAAGCCAGCGCTGACTTACGCCCTTGTATAATCTATAGTAACGTACGTTGTTCCGCATATTGGCACTACCTTACCACATTTTTGCGGCTGCGTGTCGTTTTTGGCCGGTATTCCGGCCGGAAAATTTCCGTTTTCGGGGATTTTGTTGCAGAAAGCGGAAAGCTGTGTTATCTTGATGGTGCAGGCCGCTTGTGGTATTGTGGCGCAGGCGGAAAACAATATGCAAAAAGGGGGAAGCGTTGTGAATTATCAGAATGCCACGCCGGAAATACAGCGAAAACGGGTGCCAAGGAAGGCGGTAATTGTTTTGCTGGCAGCCGTGTGCATTGTTCTGGCCGCGCTGCTAGCCCTGCAAACAATGCGGCTGCAGCGGGAGCGGGAGCGGTTTGCCGCCGCCGAGGCAACGGTTGACCGGGCGCAGGAATTGCTTGACCTTGCGGACAGCGATTTAGAGCACTATTGTGCGACGGCCCGGGAATACTACGCGGAAAAGAATCATCCTGTTTTTACAGAAATTGAGCCGCAGGACTATTCCGAGATGTTTGCCGCATATCGAGAATGGCACCCGGTGCCGGACGCGCTGATAGGCGGTGATAACACGCGATGAAAGTACCTGAGCCGCGAAAACTAAAAAGCGGGACGTGGTTTATCCAGATGCGCCTCGGTGGAGCGAGTGTGCCGGTGTCGGCGGCAACGCGGACAGAGTGCATCCGGCAGGCGGAAAAGATCAAGGCGGACTATCGCAACGGGCAGCGCCTCCCCTGCAAAAGCGCACAAACGCTGGAGCAGTGTTTGACGGCATACATCGACGCCAAGCGCGGCGTCCTGTCACCGTCAACGATCCGGGAATACAAATCCATGTCGCGAAACCGGTTTACCGCGCAAATGAAAAAGCCAGTCCGTGAGATCACGAACTGGCAGTCGATTGTGAGTGCAGAGGCAAAAAGCGTAAAGCCGAAGACGCTTAAAAATGCGTGGATGATGGTCGCGGCCGCGCTGAAATTCGGCGGGTACGACGTGCCAAAGGTAACGCTGCCGCAAGTGCCGCCGAACGAGCGCCAATGGCTCGACCCGGAGCAAATCAGGATCTTTGTGGCAGACGTGGCAAATGAACCGTTTGCCATTCCCGCGCTGCTGGCGCTGCACGGCCTCCGCCGATCGGAGATCATGGCGGTTAACTGGTCGGACATAGACCTGAACGCAAAGACGATCCGCGTATCCGGCGCGGTCGTCATCGGCGAGGATCAGCGTCCGCAGCAAAAGGAAACCAACAAGAACCGATCTTCCACGCGCACGATCCCCATCATGATACCGGAGCTACTGGCCGCGCTGGAGGCCGTCGAGGACAAGTCCGGGCCGGTCGTGCGCTGTAACCCGAACACGATCTACCACCAGATCAACCGCGTGTGCGCGCGCAATGGGCTGCCGCAGGTCGGCACGCACGGGCTGCGGCACAGCTTCGCGTCGCTGGGGTATCACCTCGGCGTGCCGGAGCTGGAGATGATGCAGCTCGGCGGATGGGCAGACAATCAGACCATGATACGCATTTATACGCACATTGCAAACGCTGACCGGGTCAAGGCGGAAAACGCTATGGCCGGATTTTTCACGCAAAATGCTAATGAAAATGCTAACTCCAAGTAGAAAACGTAGTGTTTTCAATGGTTTTACTGTGCTTTGCAGCGGGTTCGATTCCCGTATCCCGCTCCACGAACCGCTGCGGAATCTGCGTCCGCAGCGGTCTTTTTGCGCTCAAAAAGCAAACAGCCTGACGCATATGCATCAGGCTGTTTTTTATACCGCGGCGATCTCCCGGGCGCGGCGCTGATCCCGCGCGGAAAAGAGCAGGCAGATGAGCGCCATATAGCCGACAAGGATCAGAAGCGCCGGCATCTCATACAAAAACGGCACGGGCAGCCACTTCCAGAACAGGTTCAGGATGCTGATGTCCACGTCCCCGCCGTAAACAAAGAAGTAGTTTGCCAGCGGGCAGACCGTGTGCCGCAGCAGGAAATTGACCGCCAGCGCACCGATACCGAGCAGCAAAAACGTGCCCGCAATACCGGGAATGTCCCGAAAATCCGGTCGGTAAAAGCCGAGCGTCACGAGGCTCAGACCGCAGGCGATGATGAGGATATGCGTAACGTAAAAGCCAAGCATCCGCGGCAGCCACAGAGAGTAGCCAACAAACGGCGCCTCCGGAAACACGAGCGCCATGAGTGCACCGAGCGGCGCGACGAAAAAGGCAAACCCGAGCAAGGAGCGCCGGTGCGTCAGGATGCCGATCGGGATGAGGAACATATTGATGTTGCAAAGCTGCAGCGGCAGCTCGCTGAACCAGTTGAACCGGTCGAGCCCCGACGCCTGCAAAAACTGCACATCCCGGGACAAAAAGCCTTTATAGACGAAAAATCCGATGATGTTCACTGCACACAGCGCGATAAGCACGGCGGCACGGCAGCGCTCCGACCGGCCGCGCAGCAGAGCCCACAGCAGCACGACCGCTCCGGCGGCAAACGCAAGGAGCAGCAGATAGGCAGCATTAAACGGTCGTATGATCATGGTGAGACCTCCTCTTGGAAAACAGATACGTTGTCAGCGAATGCGCGGCCACGGCAAGTGCGCAGCCGGCGATGAGATCCGCCGCAGAGTGCTGCTTGATGAGCAGCGTGGACAGGCAGATCAAAATGACCAATACAGCGGACGCCAGACGCAGCCGCTTCCGTACGCGCAGCGGCGGCACGCGAAACGTCGCCAGATGCATGACCAGCGCCTCATAGCAGTGCAGGCTCGGAAACACGTTGACCGGCGCATCGTTAGCATAGATCAGGCGGCACAGCGCACGAGCCAAGCCGGGCCCCGCTGCGCTCGGGCGAAAATCCACACACGTCGGATAAAGCACAAACACGGCCGCACAGACAAACGCACCCGAAAACAGCGCCGCCACCTGCCGGTAAAACACATCCCTGGCCCGGAAACAGGCCCAGAGCATGCACCCCGGCACATAGAAATACCACAAAACATAAAACACGATAAAGCCCGGCCAAAACGGAAGCCAGTCATCGAGCGGCAAATGCACGACATGATACCGCAGCCCGAGGTGCTGCGACACGAAATAAAAAACCGACAGCGCACCGAAGAGCAGAAACCAGAGCGCGTGCCTGTATTTTTGAAACAACGACTGCATCGTCCGCCCTCCTTTGCGTGGGGCAGTATAACACACCACGGCACCTTTGTGCGGGGATTCGGCCATGTTTCACATCTTAATTCGACAAAGTGCGCAAAAATACACGACAAAAGGCCCGAAGCCGATGGCTCCGGGCATTTGCATAGAAACGTATTTACAGCAGCAGGATGCCGGCCCGCTCACAGGCGGCGGTCGTCTCGTCGTCCCAGACAGACGCCTGCACCTCACCGATATGTGCCTTGCCGAGCAGCAGCATGGACAGGCGCGACTGGCCAATGCCGCCGCCGATCGTCGGCGGTAGCTGGCCTGCCAGCAGCATCTTGTGATAGGTCCGCTCGCGGCGGTCGTCACAGCCGGCAATGGTCAGCTGACGATCCAGACTCTCGGGATCGACACGGATGCCCATGGACGAGAGCTCAAACGCGCAGTCGAGCAGCTCGTTCCAGAACAGGATATCGCCGTTCATCGTCCAGTCGTCATAGTCCGGCGAGCGGCCGTCGTGCGGCTTGCCGGAGCGCAGCGCGCCGCCGATGCCGATGATGAACGTCGTGTGGTGCTCGCGCACGAAGGTGTGCTCGCGTTCCTTCGGCGTCAGGTCCGGATAACGATCTTCCAGCTCCTGCGCCGTGACAAACGTCACCTGGCGCTCCAGCTCCGGCAGCACCTGAAGCTGCGGATAAATCGCGCGCATGGTGCGCTGCGTGTCACAGACAGCGGCAACGATATCCATGACCGTCGACTTGAGATAGTCCAGATTCCGGTCGCTGCTCTCAATGATTTTTTCCCAGTCCCACTGATCGACGTAGACCGAGTGCAGATTGTCGAGCACATCCTCGTCGCGGCGGATGGCGTTCATGTCGGTATAAAGGCCCTTGCCGGGATAGAAATCATAGCGGTGGAGCGCCATGCGCTTCCACTTGGCGAGCGACTGGACGACCTGCGCCTCCTTGCCGGCCTGGGGAATATCGAACAAAACCGGGCGCTCGTAGCCGTTGAGATTGTCGTTCAGGCCGCTGGCCTCTTCCAGAAACAGCGGCGCCGAAACGCGAAACAGATTCAGCTTCGCGGCGAGCTGATCCTCAAACAGACGTTTGAGCAGGCCGATGGCCTTCTGCGTGTCATAAACGCCGAGCAGGCTCTTATAGCCCTCGGGGATATAGGTGTTCATGCTTTGTTTTCCTCGCTTTCTGTGAGCATACGCACGAGCGTCTGATAGACATCCTCCGCGTGTGCCTTAAAATAGTGCTCCATCGTGCGCGCCTGCGCCTCGTCGGCAGCCAGCAGCTGCATGGAAACGATCCGGCCGATCCCGTCCGAAAGCGAGAGATGCACATTGCACCCGCCCTCCGGCGTGTTCGTATGCTGCGCGACGATCATGGCGGCGCGGCGCATCTGCTCGGCGATCGGCTCCGTGACGCGGTCGGCCTTCATGCGCACGGAGTACGGCAGACTGCTGGCGACCTCCCTGACATTGCGGCTGCCCTTTTCCGTGATGCGGTACTTGCCGCCCTCTTCCGTGATGTGCGCCGTATCCACCAATTCCGCAAGACAGTCAGAGTAATCAAAATAGCCGATGCCGTTGTCGCAGAAAACGAGGTCGGACAACGTCTGCGCATCCACCGCCGCGGGTAAATGATTCAAAATGTAGAGGATGAGGATCTTAATGTCGAGTTTCTCGTGAATGAAACCGAGCCCTTCCATGGCGCACCTCCCATATGGGATAATGATATATTATAACGCGGAAAGCGTTTTGTGTAAAGCGCTTTCAAAAGGAATCACATCGAAAACCGCCACGCATACACTGTTACTGAAGCGTGCTTCAATCTGATGCCAGGAGGTTATGAAATGGCAGACAAAGTGGTACCGGGACCGGTCGAGGGCAGCGCCGCCGTCCGGGAAGCGGTTTGTATCCATACGCGCAAGATCTTCGACTCCTGCCGCGACAAAGACTGCGTCGAGGACCTGCGGGTGTATCCCACGGCCTGCTCGCAGGCAAGACTGGACAGCGCCCTGAGCGTGCGCCCGCGCAGCGCCGAGCTGCTGTGCGCCGACGTACACGTCAAGGAGATCACCTTCAACAAGGGCTACTACACGGTAGACGTGACGTACTTCTACCGCGTGCGCGGCGAGACGTTCCCCGGCTGCGAGCCGGTGTGCGGCCTTGCGATCTTCGATAAGCGCGTCATGCTCTTCGGCAGTCAGGCGAGCGCAAAGGTATTTGCCTCCGACGACTGCTGCTGCGATCCGTGCGAGAACGGCCTGCCGATCGGCGTGGTCGAATCCGTCGACCCGATCGCCCTGCACATGAAGCTGGTGGACTGCGGCAGTTCCGTGGAGTCCGAGCAGGAGCCGCGCGCCATCCCGCAGAAGATCTTCGACGCCATGGGCGAAGAGCTCTCGCTGACTTGCTGCGGCAAGAAGCTGTACGTGACGCTGGGGCAGTTTTCGATCATCCGGCTCGAGCGCGACACGCAGCTGCTCATCCCGGCCTACGACTACTGCATGCCGGACAAAGCGTGCCAGGGCTCGACCGAGGACGATCCGTGCTCGATGTTCAGCCGCATCCACTTCCCCATCGACGAGTTCTTCCCGCCGGACTGCGTGACGCCGGACGAGGACTACCGCAGTCTGCTGTAAGGCCGCGGACGGCAGCAAAAATCCCATCGGCCTGCGCCGATGGGATTTTGCTTTTACTTCTTGTGGACAACCTCGCCCGAGGACTTGAGGATGCTGTCCGCCGGGATGACGCCGCGCACGCACGACACCGGATAGATGTTCGAGTGCCGGCCGATGACCGTGCCGGGGTTCAGGACGCTGTTGCAGCCGACCTCCACATAATCGCCAAGGATGGCGCCGACCTTCTTGCGGCCGGTCTCGATGTGCTCGGCCCCATTTTTGATGACGACGAGCGTCTTGTCGCTCTTGACGTTTGACGTGATGGAGCCCGCGCCCATGTGGGACTTGTAGCCGAGGATGGAATCGCCGACGTAGTTGAAGTGCGGCGTCTGGACATTATCAAACAGGACAACGTTTTTCAGCTCGCAGGAGTTACCAACGACGGCGTTTTTGCCCACGATCGCATTGCCGCGCACAAAGGCACACTGGCGCAGCTCGGCGCCGTGGTCGATGATGCAGGGGCCAGCGATATAAGCGCTGTCGAAGATCTTGGCATCGCGCGCGATCCAGATGTTCTCGCCGCGCTGCTCGTATTCCTCCGCCGGGAGCGTCGGGCCGAGCTGAAGAATGAAATCTCCGATCTCCGCCAGAGCCTCCCACGGATAGGTCTTGCCCGCAAACAGCGGGGCCGCGATCGTCTTGCTCAGGTCGAGCAGGTCTTGTATCGTCATCATATCATCTCACCCGGATCAGATGTCCGCTCTTCTGCATGACATCGATCACATACGCAACGTTTTCCTCACACAGCGCGTGCGTGGCCGCCTCAACCATGACGCGCAGCACCGGCTCCGTGCCGCTCTTGCGCACGAGGATGCGTCCCTCGTCGCCGAGCCGCTCGGTGACGGCCTGCTCCGCCGCAACGACCGCAGGGTCATGGAGCGTGGCGTCTTTGTCATCGACCTCCACATTCGTAAGCTGCTGCGGATACTCGCGCACCGGCGCGGCCAGCTCGGAGAGCGTCTTTTTGCGGTCGAGCATGACCTGCATGAGCTTGATGGCCGTCAGCAGTCCGTCACCAGTATTGGCATATTTGCCGAAAATAATGTGCCCGGACTGTTCGCCGCCGATCAGGTGTCCGTTGACGCGCATATTCTCTGCGACGTATTTATCACCAACGTCCGTCTTTTCATAGCCGATGCCGGCCTCGTCGAGCGCCTTGTACAGGCCGAGGTTGGACATGACCGTCGTGACCACTTTGGAATTGCCGAAGCGGCCCTCAGTCTGCATATTGCGTGCGCAGACATACAGGATCTTGTCGCCGTTGACGACCGAGCCGTTTTCATCCACGGCCAGGCAGCGGTCGGCGTCGCCGTCAAAGGCAAAGCCCACGTCCAGCCGGTTGAGGCGGACATACTTCTGCAGGTTCTCGATGTGCGTCGAGCCGCAGTCCCGGTTGATGTTCGTGCCGTCGGGTTCATTGCCGATGACATACGTGTCCGCGCCGAGCGCGTCGAAGATGTTCTTCGCCATCATCCACGTGCTGCCGTTGGCGCAGTCCAGACCAACCTTCATGCCCTTGTACGAGTGCGTGGACAGGCTGATGAGATAGCCGATGTAGCGGTTGCGGCCGGCGGAATAGTCCTGCGTGCGGCCGATGTTCGCGCCCGTGGCAAACGGGATCTCCAGATTGCCGTCGAGATAGTTCTCGATCTCGTCAATGACGCTCTGCTCCATCTTTTCACCGGCGCTGTTGAGCAGCTTGATGCCGTTGTCCGTAAAGGGATTGTGGCTCGCGCTGATCATGATGCCGCAGTCAAAATCATCCGAACGGACGATGTAGGACACGCTCGGCGTCGTCGTCACGTGCATGAGATAGGCGTCTGCGCCCGAGGCCGTCAGGCCGGCGGACAGGGCATTTTCAAACATATAGCTGGATCTGCGGGTATCTTTGCCGATCACGACCGAGCACTTGTGCTCCCGGCCGTAATACCAGCCGAGAAACCGGCCGATCCGGTAGGCGTGCTCCACCGTCAGGCCCACGTTGGCCTCACCGCGGAAGCCGTCTGTGCCGAAATATTTGGACATGGATGCTTCCCTCCGATCAGAATCGCCCGCAAACACCGCGGGCAACTATTGATTATAACTGCGCAGCAGCGTCCGCGTCAAGATAAACCTCGACATCCGTATGCAGCTGCAGGAACGACGCGGGGATAAACGTTTCCGGACGGCCCGTGAGCGTGGCGTTGGCCGCCTTCGCGCAGCGCGCGCCAAAGCCGACGAGCAGGATCTTTTTCGCGCCCAGGATTGTGTGGATGCCGATCGTGATGCCGTGCTCCGGCGTCTGCTCGAGCGTGCCGAAGTCCGCGGCGATGGCCTCGCGCGTCACCTCCGCGAGCTTGGCAATGTGCGTTTTCTCGCCAAATCCCGCGCCCGGCTCATTGAACGCAACGTGGCCGCGCTCACCCAGACCGAGGATCACCAGATCGAGCCCACCGGCTGCCTGAATGGCGGCATCGTAGTCCGCCGCGTGCTCGGCATCCGCATCCGGGTCCGGGGCGTGCACGGCCGCAAACGGCTTTGCCGCCGTGAGCGGCGAAAACGCCGTGCCGACCGCGTGCGCGCCCTTGCCGGCCGCGCCGCAGTATTCGCACGCCTGAAAGAGCGTCGCCCTGTCAAAGGCAATGTCGCTGGCAGCGAGTGCATCGAGTACTTCCGCCGGCAGATCCACCGCCGAAATGGCGATGTTCGCCTCCGGCTTGCTTGCGAGCACGGCCGCGACCTGTGCCGTCAGCTCTTTTGCAACATCTGCTTTCGTTCCGATGATCGTTTTCATGGTTTGTGACCTCCTATACCATCATCGCGGCCGCGCTCAGAGCGTGACCGTACCGTCAAACACAAAGGCTGCAGGGCCGGTCATATACAGCAGATCCTGCGTCCGATCCCATGCGATGTGCAGCGTGCCGCCGCGCAGGATCACATCCGCCTCGTCGCCGCACTTGCCAAGCCGCGCCGTGACGGCCAGCGCCGCCGTCGAACCCGTGCCGCAGGCGAGCGTCTCGCCGCTGCCGCGCTCCCACACGCGCACGCGCAGCGTGTGATCGTCCACGACCTCGACAAATTCGATATTTGCCCGCGCCGGGAACAGCTTGTGATTTTCAAACGCGGGGCCGATGCGCGGGAAGTCCAGCGCCATGGCATCGTCCACGTAAGTAACGCAGTGCGGGTTGCCGGTATTGACCGACGAGACGATCCATGTCGCGCCCAGCACGTCGATCGGCTGCTCGAGGAAGGTCTCCCCCGCCGCCGCGACCGGGATCTTCTCCGGCCGGAACTCCGGGCTGCCCATGCACACGCGCACGGTCTCGACCGTGCCGCCGACCACGTTCAGCCAGAGCGTCTTGATGCCGGCGCGCGTCTCGATCGTGAGCTCGGTCTTGTCGGTCAGGCCGCGGTCGTAGACATATTTGCCCACGCAGCGAATGGCGTTGCCGCACATTTCCGAGCGCGAACCGTCGGCATTGTACATCTCCATGCAAAAATCCGCGACGTTCGACGGGCAGATGAGCACCAGACCGTCCCCGCCGACGCCGAAGTGGCGGTCGGACAGGCGGATGGCCGCGGCCGAAGGATCGGCCACCGTCTCGGTGAAGCAGTTGACATAGATATAGTCATTGCCGCAGCCCTGCATTTTTGTAAACTTCATTTTGGACACCTCCTACGCGGGTATGAACCCGCACGAATCGGAAAAACTAAACCGACCTGGAAAGGTGGTAATCTCATGGCGATCATTCTCATCCGGACACTGATCATTTTTCTTGCGCTCATCGTGGCCATGCGCCTCATGGGCAAGCGGCAGCTCGGCGAGCTGGAACTGTCCGAGCTGGTGGTGGCCGTGCTCATCGCGGATATCGCGTCCATCCCGCTGCAAAACCCCTCCCTGCCGCTGAGCTACGGGCTCATTCCGCTGCTGGTGCTGTTTTGCTGCGAGCTGATCTTCTCCGGCCTGACGTACAAGAGCATTCACCTGCGCAAGCTGCTCTACGGCCGGCCGAACTTCATCATCGAGCGCGGCCGCATCGCCCAGCAGGCCATGCACCGCAACCGCTTCACGCTCGACGAGCTGACGCAGGAGCTGCGCAATCAGGGCATTCTCGACATTGCGAGCGTGGAATACGCCGTGCTCGAAACCAACGGCCAGCTCAACATCATCCTCGCCCCGGCACAGCAGCCGGTCACGGCCGAGCAGATGCACATGGAAACCGAGGACACCGGCTATTTTTCCATCCTCATCAACAACGGCCGCATCCTGCGCGACAATCTCAAACGCATGGGACGCGATGAGCGCTGGCTGCAAAAGCAGGTGCAGCAGCGCGGCGCACAGTGCATTGCGGACGTCTACCTGCTGATGATGAACGACGCCGGACAGGTCTACTTTGCGGCAAAGGAGCTCGGATGAAAAAGGAACTGTTTGCAGGCGTGCTGCTGCTCGTGCTCATCGGCCTGTGCGCGTGGAATCTCCGGTATCTGTCCCGGATGTGCACGCAGCTCGACGAGGCCGTGGCGCAGGCGGAGGCAAGCTGCGCCGCCGGAGACCCGGCGCGCGCGAGCGAGACGCTGCGCGCGGCGTCTGCGCGCTGGAGCGAAGCCGAGGACTATGCCCACTGTATGCTCCCGCACGAGAGCACAGACGCCGTGACGGAGGGCTTCCGCCGGGCGATCCGCACGGTGGAGACCGGCGATCCGTCCGCCGCGGCGGACATCGCCCTTCTGCGCGTGCGCATTCAGGGGCTCGCCGACGGGGAGCGCATCACGCTCGGCAACATTTTTTAGCCGCGGTCGTTGAGGAGCTTCGTCAGCTCCTGCATGAACGTATCAATGTCCTTGAACTGGCGGTAGACCGAGGCAAAGCGCACATAGGCGACCTCGTCCACGTCCTTGAGACGCTTCATGACCATCTCGCCGACCTGCTCGGTCGTGATCTCGCGCTCAAGCGCGCTCTGCAGCTCCTGCTCGATCTCGTCAGCGATCTTTTCGAGCACTGGCAGCGGCACCTTGCGCTTGTCGCAGGCGCGCACCATGCCGTTGATGAGCTTGCTCTTGTCAAAGCTCTGGCGGCTGCCGTCGCGCTTGATGACGACGAGCGGGAGCGTCTCGATGATCTCATAGGTCGTAAAGCGTTTCTGGCACGCAAGGCACTCGCGGCGGCGGCGGATGGTCGCGCCCTCCTCGGCCGGACGGGAATCAATGACCTTGCTCTCGGCAAAGCCGCAAAACGGACATTTCATATGTGGATCCTCCATATATCTGGTTTCCGATTACTTTACATAATTCCGTACAGTACTATACCACAGGCCCGGCGCATTTGCACGAAAAATTTCGCCGTATCTGGTGTTTTCTCCCCCGGATACGGCGATTTTCAGCTATTTGCACAGATTCCGAAACGCCTCGCGCGTCATGAGCGCGTTGAGCACCTCGAGCAATGCGTTCGTGCTCAGATGCTCCGGCAGGTCGAGCTGCTCAAGCAGCCGCTGCCGGGCGGCCCGGCTGTCCGCCCCGCCGGTGAGTCCGGCGGCGTAGAGGTCGGCCTTCGTGATGCGCGCGCCCGGCAGCGGCGCGTCCTCGCCCTCGATGGTCGCGCCCGCGCGGCGCAGCGCCTCGAGCAGCACCTCCGGCCGCATGCCCTCCACGCCGAGCTTGCCCTCTTTCGAGGCGGTACGCTTGCGCCGCTCCTTGCCGGCTACGTCCGGGATATAGGCATGCTTGACCTGCGTCGGGTCGATCGCTCCGCGCAGATAGTTGCGGATGACAAAGCCCGCCCCGTCACTGTCCGTGAGGACGATGATGCCGCGCGTTTCGGCCAGGCGGCGCAGCAGTGCCAGGCGCTGGCTGTCGTGGAAGATGCCGAAGCCGGACGTCTCGAGAATGGGCGCGTCCACGACCTGCGCGAGCGTGTTTTTGTCATACCGGCCCTCGACGATGATGGCCTCGCGGATGCGGATCATGCCGCGCCTCCCACGGCGATGCGCAGCAGCAGCTCCTTGAGCAGCTCGGCGTCGTCCGCGCCGGTGTTTTTCATGGCAAAGTCCGTCTGCGCGCACAGGCGCACCGCCTCCTCGAGCTGGCGGCCGGAGAATTTCCGTGCCGAGCGCAGGAGATTTTCCGCAATGAAGTCATACGGCAGGCCGAGCAGCGCGCGTAGATCGCCCGTGCCAAGGCCCGCGTGCCGCGCGAGCCGCGCGGCATAAAGCCTGCGCATCTGCTGGCCGATGACGGCGAGCAGGAAGATCGGTGTGTTCGCCTTGTCGGCGAGGAGGTCCGCGAGAATGCGCATGGCGCCGTCATAGTCCTGATCGGCCAGCCGGTCGGTCAGCTCGTAAGCCACCGCCTCCGGCAGCCGGTGCGCCACGGCCAGAATGTCCGCGCGCGTGACCGTGTCGCTCGAAACGTAGGCCGCGATCTTGTCGATCTCCGGGATCATACTGTTCATCAGGCCGCCGGTGAAGAAAATCAGCTGGCGGGCGTCCTCGGGCGAAATGTGCTTCTTGTGCGCGGCAAAGCGTTTGCCGACCCAACGCACAAGCGCGCTCTCCCCCTGGGCGGTGAACTGGATGAGCTCACCGTATTTTTTGAAGGCCTTCGTCGTCTTCAGGCGGCCGTCCGGCTCAAAATCCGTGCTCATCAGAAACACCAGCGTGCAGTAATCCGGCAGGTCGCCGATGACCCGGACGAGCGCCTGCGCCTCTTCCTCGCGGCACTTGTTCGTGTCGAATCCACGCACCTCGATGAGCGTGCGCTCGGTCAGAAACGGCACTGCGTCCACCGCGTCCGCCAGCGCCTGAAAGTCGAGCTCCGCCCCATCAAACCGGTGATAGCTGAAGTCATCCTCGCCGCCGGGCAGGCAGAGCTTTTTCAGCTCCAGCAGGTACTGCTCGCGCAGGTAATCCTCCCGCCCCCAGAGCAGGTACAGCCGTCCCGGCCCCTGCTCGCGCAGGCTGCGCACCTGTGCGCCGTAGTCGAGCACTTCCGTTTTCTTTTTTCCTTTAGCTTTTGCCATAGCGTTTCCTCACGAGAGATGCACCGTAATGTCGCCCATCTGATCGGTGCGGTAGATCGGTATGTGGTGCGCCTGCAGGCGCTCGAGCGTGTCACTCGTCGGATGACCGTAGCTGTTGTAGCCGACGGAGATGATCGCTGCGTCCGGCGCGATGGCATCGAGCCATGCGTCACCGGTGGATCTTTTCGAGCCGTGGTGGCCGACGAACAGCAGCTCAATGTCGGGATAGGTGCAGGTGCTGAGAAACTTTGCCTCTGCCGTCGTGTCCACGTCGCCGGGCACGAGCGTGTCATAATCGCCGATGGAGGCCAGCACGATCATGCTGCCGTCCTCCTGCCCGGCACAGGGCTCCGGATACAGGTGCACGGAGATGCCGCCGGCCGCGATCGTCTGTTGCGCGTCCACGCGCACAACGGTCGTATGGTTCGCCTCCGCGAGCGCGAGAATGTCGCTCAGCGGGGCCTGCGTGATATCCGCAGCGGCCGGGATGACCAGTGTGCGCACCGGAAGCCAGTGCATCAGGCGCAGCACGCCGCTGACATGATCGTCGTGCGGGTGTGTGAGCACGAGCAGGTCAAGGCTCCGGTGCCCCTGCGCGAGCAGCTTGCGCGCCGCGAGGTCGCCCGGATCTTCCGCCGTAGAGCGGCCGCCGCAGTCCACTACGGCGCAGGATCGCCCGCTGGAAAACACGATACTCTGCCCCTGACTGACATCGAGCGCCGTCACGGTCGATGTGCGCTGCAGCTGCACGGCATTGACGGTCAGCACCGCGCACAGTGCCAGCACGCTGCACGCAGCGGGGATCCAATAGCGCACCTTACGCCGCCGGGAGAGCAGCCACGCCGCACCGAACATGGCGTACACCAGCGCGAGCCACCAGACGACCATGCGGCTGCCGGTGAACAGCACTGCACCCGGAAGTTTTGAGAGCACGTTTGCCACAGCGAGGATATACCGCAGCGGCCACGCCGTCACCCACGCGAGCGCCGTGCCGCCCCATGCCCAGACAAGGCCGAGCAGCGCCGTGAGGTAGCAGCCGATGAACGCGGCCGGCAGCAGCCACAGGATGAGCAGGTTCGTGACCGGCGCGATGAGCGAAATGTTGCCGAAATGCAGCGCCGTGAGCGGCACGGTAAACACCATGGCGCCGACGGAGCTCGCCGTTGTGGCACTGAAAAAGGCGCGGATCTTCCGCCGCGGACGCGAGAGCTTCACATCGGCGGGCAGCAGGCGCGCATCGAGCGCGCGGTACAGCGCACCAGAGACACAAAACAGGCCCGCCATGGACGCAAACGAGAGCTGCAGACTGATGCTCGCCGCGGCAAACGGATTGGCCGCGAGCAATATGGCCAATGCTGTCAGCAGCGACGTCGGCGGGTCGTTCTCCCGCCCGAGCAGCGGCGCAAAAAGCACCAGCGCCGTCATGAACGCCGCGCGCAGCACCGACGGGCTGCATCCGGCCATGACGACAAACACAACCATCATCGGCAGGCCGATGATGGCCGTCATGCGCCGGTTGCCGATGAACAGACGCAAAAAGCCCAGCAGAAACGCCAGATGCAAGCCGGAAACCGCGACCGTGTGCATGATACCGGTCGTGCTGAGCGGAATGTCCAGATCCTGCGCGTAGAGCGCGGATTTATCGCCGAGCATGAGCGCCTGCGCAAACGGCAGCACATCCGCCGGGAAGGCGGCCTGCGCGCTCGTTTTGAGCGACTGGGCGACGGTTTTCGGCCAGTAGAGCCAGCTGCGGCTCCAGACGCCGGTGCGCGCAAGCGTTTTGTCCCGCACGCTGCCGATGAGGTATATGCCCTTGGAAATGTAGGCGTCCGTCTCTTCCCCGTAGCGCAGCGTGGATGGGCGGAACTTCACGTCCGCCGTGATTTCGTCGCCGGGGCGCAGCGCAGCGGCGTCCGCATCGGAGACGTAGAGCCGCGCCTTGCAGTTGGGCACGTCCGGGCTTGTGAGCAGGGCGGTCAGCCCATAGCTGCGCGCATATGCGACAGGATACTCCGTCACGCGCGCCGTGACCGTCTGCACATCGCCGGAAACGTTCTGCACAGGCGTCAGGCGCAGGGCCGACGCCGCAGCGTACCACCCGAAGCCAATGGCTGCCGACAGCAGCGCGGCCATGACCCTGCGGCGCGTCTGCCCCAGGAGCAGCAGCGTCACGAGCGCGAGCACGACTGCCGCGAGCGCACCGGGCAGCACCCAGCGCGCCGGCAGCAGAAAATGCGCCAGAAAGATCGCAGCCGAAAATCCGCCTGCGCAGTATGCCAGCTTTCGCACGCCCGCTCCCCCCTCTATCTCTGGGGACATTATAAACAAAAACGGCGGCCGGAACAAGTCCCGCCGCCGAATTTCGTTGCCTTTACAGCAGCTTCTCGCCCATCGGCGCGCCGCCGAGGACGTGGAAGTGCAGGTGATGCACGGTCTGGCCGGCATCGTCGCCACAGTTGGAGATGACGCGGTAGCCGCCGGTCAGTCCCTCCTGCGCGGCGAGCTTCGCAATGACCTCAAAGCACTTGGCGACCACAGCGGAGTTTTCCGCCGTGATGGCCGCGACCGAGTCGATGTGCTGCTTCGGGATCACGAGAAAGTGCACCGGCATCTGAGGATTGATGTCGCGGAACGCATAAACATCATCATCGTTGTACAGGCAGGTGGAAGGGATCTCCCCCGCCGCGATCTTACAAAACAGGCAGTCGTTCATAATGAAACCTCCTTATAGTCCCAGCTTTTCCGCCACGAAATCGTCCACGATGGCCAGCGCGTCGTCGATCTTCAGCACCTCGCTGCCGCCGCCCATAGCGGAGTCCGGCTTGCCGCCGCCCTTGCCGCCGGTGACCGCCGACACGGCGCGCACAAGATCGCCCGCGCGGATGCCCCTGGCCACGGCGTTCTTGCCGCAGACGGCCACGAACGTGACCTTGCTCTCCGTCGCCGTCGCAAGCACCGCGACCGTGTCCGGATCCTTATCGCGCAGGAAGTCGCCGAGCTTACGCAGGTCGCCGGCCTCGAGGTCGGTGCGCGTCGTCGTGATGACCTTGATGCCGCCGATGTTCTTCGAGGCATAGAGGAAGCGGTCAACGTCGCTGTGCAGGATCTTCTCTTTCATGCGCTCAACGTTCTGGCGCGCCTCCTTGAGCTCCGCCGTGAAGCCCTTTGCCTTGGCAATGAGGTCGGCGGGCTTGGCGTGCAGCACCTCGGCCGCCGCGTACATGCGGCGGTTGACGGTCTCCATCTCGCGCAGGTAGGCCTTGCCGGTGATCGCCTCCACGCGGCGCACGCCGGACGCGACCGAGCTCTCGCCCGTGATGCGGAACGGGCCGATCTTGGCGGTGTTGTCCACATGCGTGCCGCCGCAGAGCTCAACGGACTTGCCACCCATGTTCACCACGCGCACGCGATCGCCGTACTTCTCACTGAAGAGCGCCGTCGCGCCGCTGGCCTTGGCCTGCTCCATCGACATCTCGGACACGTTGACGTCCATGCCGTCGAGGATCCAGTCGCCGACGATCTCATTGACCCGCTCCAGCTCCTCGGGCGTGATGGCCGAGAAATGCGTCAGGTCAAAGCGCAGGCGATCCGGCTCCACGAGCGAGCCCGCCTGATGCACGTGATTGCCCAGCACCTCGCGCAGCGCGGCCTGGAGCAGGTGCGTGGCCGAGTGCGCACGCATGATCGCCTTGCGGCGGTCGGTATCGATGCGCGCCGTGACGGTCTGCTCGACCTGCAGGCGGCCGGAGTGCATCACACCGTGGTGCAGGAATTTGCCGGCCTTGTCCTTCTGGACGTCCGTCACCTGGAAGAGCGCGCCGTCCGTCTCAATGACGCCGTTGTCGGCCACCTGGCCGCCCATCTCGGCATAAAACGGCGTGCAGTCGAGCACGAGCACGCCCTGCTTGCCCTCATCGATCTCCGAACAGACCTCACCGTCGCAGACGATGGCCAGGATCGTGCCCTGATCGACCGTGTGGTCATAGCCGGTGAATTTCGTCGGCGTCGTGTCCAGGCCGAGGTCCACACCGGCCCATGCCAGGTCGCCGAGTGCCTCGCGCGCCTTTCTCGCGCGCACGCGCTGCTGCTCCATCAGCTCCTGGAACGCATCCTCATCCACGGTCATGTCCTGCTCCTGCACCATCTCGCGGGTCAGGTCGATTGGGAAGCCGTAGGTGTCATAGAGCTTGAACGCATCCGCGCCGGAGAACACCCGCTCGCCCTTGGCCTGATGCTCGGCGAGCAGGTCGGAGAAGATGTGCATGCCAGCGTCGATGGTCTTGGCGAAGTTCTCCTCCTCGTTGCGGATGACGCGGGTGATATACGCCTGCTTCTCGCGCAGCTCGGGGTACTGGCACTCGTTTTCGTGCACGACCATGTCCACGACCTGATACAGGAACGGTTCGTTGACGCCGAGGAGCTTGCCGTGGCGCGCCGCGCGGCGCAGCAGACGGCGCAGCACGTAGCCGCGGCCCTCGTTCGACGGCAGGATACCGTCCGAGATCATCATGACGGAGGCGCGGATATGGTCGGTGATGACGCGCAGGGACACGTCGGTCTGGTGGCTGTCACCATAGTGCGCGCCGGTGATCTCGCTGACCTTGTGGGTGATGTTCATGACGGTATCGACGTCGAAGAGCGAATCCACGCCCTGGCAGACAACGGCCAGACGCTCAAGGCCCATGCCGGTGTCAATGTTTTTCTGAACGAGATCGGAATAGTTGCCGTTGCCGTCGTTATCAAACTGGGAAAAGACGTTGTTCCAGACCTCCATATAGCGGTCGCAGTCGCAGCCGGGCGCGCAGTCCGGCTTGCCGCAGCCGTAGGCTTCGCCGCGGTCAAAATAGATCTCCGAGCAGGGGCCGCACGGGCCGGAGCCATGCTCCCAGAAGTTATCGTCCTTGCCGAGGCGGGTGATGCGGCTCTCGGGGATGCCGATCTCGTCGCGCCAGATGTTGAACGCCTCGTCGTCCTTTTCATACACGGACGGGTACAGCCGCTCGGGGTCGAGACCGACCCAGTCCGGGCTCGTCAGAAACTCCCACGACCAGGCGATGGCTTCATGCTTGAAGTAGTCGCCGAAGGAGAAGTTGCCGAGCATCTCAAAATACGTGCCGTGGCGCGCGGTCTTGCCGATATTCTCGATATCGCCGGTGCGGATGCACTTCTGGCAGGTGCAGACACGGTGGCGCGGCGGCTCCTTGTCGCCCTTGAAGTAGGGCTTCATCGGCGCCATGCCGGAGTTGATGAGCAGCAGACTCGCGTCATCCTGCGGGATGAGCGAGAAGCTCGGCAGACGCAGGTGTCCCTTCGTCTCGAAAAAGCGCAGGAACATTTCGCGCAGTTCATTCAGACCATATGGTTTCATAATCATCTATCCTCCAAATCAAATTCTCTTGCTTCACTCTTTTTGCAGCCGCTCGGAAAGGCTGGGCACGTCCGCGCGGTAAAACTCCAGCTTGCCGCAGCGCCTGCAGGCATAGATATCGACCTCCAGCGCACCCGAAAAGAGGTTGGACAAGTGGCCGGTCAAAAGACCGTATTGCCCGAGCTGTAGGGATTCCTGCCCCAGATGCTCCATCTCGCCATGACAACGCAGACAGTCCATAACACGTCTCCTTTCAAAAAAAGATGCCTCCGCCCCATGGACAGGGGCGAAGGCATTCGAGCATTCACGGTACCACCCTGATTGCCGCTCACGCGGCGTCTCAAGTCGTCCTTAACGCGGACAGACGTCCCGGTCGTCCCGGGCCGCTCCGGAGCGGCCGCCATGCTGCCGGCCGAAGGGCTTCCACCGTCCCCTTCTCTCTGCTGACCGGGTGCTGCACAGTTCTTCTCCATCCAAGCGTTCTGTTCTGGATTTTTATATTTTACCACATTCGAGCCGAATGTCAACCGTTTCGGCGGGTAATTTCCGCCGCACGAGCGACAAAGGCGCTGCCCTGCACGGCAGCGGCATGGTAAAGCGCTGCATCGGGTGCGGCACGCTCTCGAGCGGAAGGCCATCGGCATCGCGCAGATCCTGCGCCGTGAAGGTCACGGGCGGCGCGGCGTTCGTGACGAGCTCGAGCGTGTCGCCGACGGCAAACTTGTTGCGCTGCGTCAGCACGGCGCGCCCGTCGGGCGCGGTGCCCTCCACGACGGCGCAGACCTCCGCACCGGCAAAATAGGCGGAGTTTGCCGTGTACTGCCCCGGCTGACCAAAGTAGAACCCGGTGCTGTACGGCCGGTGGCTGATCTGCAGCACCTCGCGCTGCCAGACCGGGTCGAGCGGCCGCCCGGCGACGGCATCGTCGAGCGCGTGGCGGTAGGCATTCGTGACCGCGCCGACATAATAGGCGCTCTTGGTGCGCCCCTCGATCTTCAGGCTCGTGATGCCGGCCGCCAGCAGCTCCGGCAGGTGATCGATCATGCACATGTCGCGGGAGTTGAAGATGTACGTCCCGCGCGCGTCCTCCGTGATGTCAAACACCTGGCCGGGGCGCTTGGACTCCGTGAGGCCGTACTTCCAGCGGCAGGGCTGGGCGCAGCGGCCGCGGTTGGCATCGCGCCCGGTGAGGTAGTTTGACAGCAGGCAGCGGCCGGAAAACGACACGCACATTGCCCCGTGCACGAATGCCTCGAGCTCCAGCTCAGGCGGTGTGTGGGCGCGGATGGCGGCGATCTCGGCGAGCGACAGCTCACGCGCGAGCACAACCCGCTGCGCACCGAGATCATGCAGCGCCGCGGCAGCCGCCGAATTGACCACGCCGAACTGCGTGCTGACGTGCAGCGCGACGTGCGGCGCATAGCGCTTTGCGAGCGTGATCACGCCAAGATCGGCCGCGATGATCGCATCCACGCCAGCGTCGTCGAGCAGCTCCAGATACGCCGGCAACTGCGCCATCTCGTCATCACGCGGCAGAGTGTTGCACGTCACGTGCACGGCAGCGCCCTGCGCATGCGCAAGCTGCACGGCCGCACGGATACCGTCCGGCGTGAAATTTTCCGCCCCGGCGCGCATGCCGAACTGCGCTCCGGCCAGATACACTGCGTCTGCGCCGAAATGGAGCGCCATTTGCAGGCGCTCCAGATCTCCGGCAGGGCATAACAATTCCGGTTTGTTCATATTCGTCCCCGCTTATTGTGAATAACTCTGTTTGGCCACGAACGCCTGGAACTCGCCATAGTTCGTGAAGAACTTGTGCGTACCGGACTCGGCGTCGAGCGCATAGTACAGCGCCTGTGTGCTCGCTGGCGAGAGCGCCGCCTTGATGGACGCAAGGCCGGGGTTTGCGATCGGCGTGGGCGGCAGGCCCTTGTTCTGATAGGTGTTGTACGGGCTGTCGATCTTCGTGTCCTCCACGGTGAGCACATCCTTGTGCTCCGGCAGGACGTACATGATCGTCGAGTCGATCTGCAGCGGCATGCCGGCCTCGATACGGTTATAGATGACGGCGGCGATCATGGCGCGCTCATCGTCGTTGGCCGCTTCCTTTTCGATCATGGACGCGACCGTGACGACCTCCTGCATGGTCATGCCGCGCTCGTCCGCCTTTTCGAGCATCTCGGCCGTGATGCGGTCGTGGAAGTTCTCCAGGAACTTATTGATGGCGCTCGATGCCTGCATGCCCTGATAGAACTCATACGTATCCGGGAACAGGAAGCCCTCGAGGCGCTTGGCGTCGCCCTGCATGCTCTGGTCGATGAACGAGTAGTTGTAGGAATAATTGGCCGCCGCGTCCATGAGATCGTCATACGAGCAGACGTTTTCATCCTCGAGCTTACGGAAGATCTGCTCCATCGTATAACCCTCGGGGATGGTGACCTTGGTCGTGACCATGGCGCCGGAGCCGACCTGCATCTTCTTGACGAGCGCGCGGTAATCATAGTTCGTGCTCAGCTCATACGTGCCGGGGTCGATCTTCGTTTTCGCGTGCGAAACACTGCAGTAAAGCTCGAAGAGGCCCTTATACTTGATGATACCGGCGTCCTTGAGCTGCTTTGCCACGTAGCCCACGCTCACCTGATGGCCGGAGCGCTCCTTGGCATTGCCGTCGGCGTCCGTGTACGAAATGGTGACGTCCTTGAACTCGGACTTATCGAGCGTGACCGTCGCCGTGACCGGCTCTTTGTTGAGCGCAAGCACGTCCGACGCCGCCATCCAACCGACGCAGGCGAGAATGATGCTGATGCTGACGACAAAGGCAAAATAGATCAGGCCGCCGAGGCAGCCGCTGCGGCCGGCGCGGCGCGGCGCTTCCGGCTGGGCCGGGCGCGCGGGGCGCACGGCGGGTTCTGCCTGTACCTCCGTCTCCGGCGCTGGGCGCGGGGTTGGCTGTGGGCGCGCGGCAGGCGCCTGCTCCGTATGGGGGCGAGCCGGCCGCTGCTGCCGCGGCTGTTCGGCGCGCGGCGTCTGCGTCTGGGCCGGGCGGGGCTGTGCATGCGGCTGCACGGGATGGGGACGCGCGGAGCGCTGTCCCTCCGGGCGCACCGGATGCGGCTGTGCCGGACGCGCGGAGCGCTGTCCCTCCGGGCGCACCGGATGCGGCTGTGCCGGGCGCGCGGGGCGCTGCCCCTCCGGACGTACCGGACGCGGCTGGGCCGGGTGCGCGGAGTGCTGTCCCTCCGAACGTACCGGGCGCGGCTGGGCCGGATGTGCGGGGCGCTGCCCCTCCGGCTGTGCCGGACGGCGGCGGGCCGGCTGCGCGGCTGCCGAACGCTGCGGGCGGGACGAATCCTGCTCGTCGCGGAACAGCTCATCAAAATTCTTAAAGTGATCAGACATGGTTCGGTCTCCCTGTCAACATGGAATTCGTTCCTGCCGCCCACACGGCGCAGGAACCCCCATGCCCCGAGGGGCATAAGATAAGGCGACGGACGGAAACGGCGCCGTTTCTCCGGTCACGCCGGAAAACATTGCGCCAGATCCATGCACCGCGCGGGGTCTGGCCACGCAAAAATCAGTTGCGCGGAGAAAGGGTTTTGGTTATGTGCTGCGGAAATAATAATAGCTGTCTCTGGATCATCCTCATTCTGATCCTGCTCTTCTGCTGCGGCGGCTGGGGCAACTGCGGCTGCGACAACAACAATAACAACGGCTGCGGCTGCGGCTGCTAACGGCCTGACACCGATCGGGGCTCCTCCGGGAGCCCCGGTTTTTCCTGTGGGCGCAAAACGCCGTCCTCGGTTATGACGGCGGAAACCGGCACATCGTTCCATTCGGCCGGCAGCGCGTCGAGCAGGAACGCCGCGCGGATCAGCCCCACGGTGCAGCAGTCCACACGCGCCAGAAAGCGGTCATAGTACCCGCCGCCGCGGCCGAGACGCCGCCCTGCGCGGTCATACGCCAGCGCCGGGACGAGCATCAGGTCGCCGGGCTGCGGCAGCAGCGTCCGCGCGCTGCGCGGCGGTTCGGGAATGCCAAAGCGCCCGGGCACGAGCGCGCCGTCGTAACGCGCGAACCGCATCTGCCCATCCGGCTGTGTGACCGGAAGCGCGACCGTCTTGCCGCACCGCCGCGCCTGCGCAAGGATGGCGTGCGTGTCCACCTCTGGCACGACGCTGCAATAGGCAAAGATCCGCTCCGCCGCCTGAAACGCCGGCAGCGAGAGCACCTGCAGCGTGATGCGCACATCGCACGCGGCGTTCTCCGCCGGGTCGCTCTGCGAGAGCCGGGCGCGCAGCTGCGCGCGCAGGGCATCCTTTTCCCCGGAAATGCTCACAGCGCGCTGCGGATGATGGAGAAGATCTCCTCGTGCTTTTCTTCCAGCGCGCGCTCAGCGCCGTCTTTCATAAACGGCACGATCGTCCAGCCATAGTGCGCGGCAGCGAGGCGGCCGATGCGCAGGCAGTTTTCCAGATAGGACACGTCCTGCTCATGAATATCGGCCTTGGTATTCTGCTTTTCCTGCCGGTGCTGCATCCGCTTGAGCGAGGTCGGCAGGTCCACGTCCAGATAGAGCACCAGATCCGGGCGCGGCAGGCCCATCTTGCCGTACTCCAGATCGTACAGCCAGTCAAAGAAGGCCGGCAGCTCCGCCTCCGGGAGCTTGGAGCCCTGATGGATGGCGTTCGAGGTCGTGTAGCGGTCCGAAAGGATCAGGCCGCCGTTTTCGTAGATCTCGCCCCAGTCGGTACGGTAAGACGCATAGCGGTCGACCGCGAAAAACGTGGACGCCGCATAGGCGTTGACATCCGATGGGTGCGCGCCGAACGCGCCGTTGAGATACATGCGGATGAGCGCCGACGACTCCTGGTCGTAGCGCGGAAAGACGATGTGATGATAGGCCATGCCCATCTCGTCAAAACGAGCGCACAGGCGGCGGTACTGCGCGGATTTTCCGCTGCCGTCAATGCCCTCCAGTACAATCAGTTTACCCTTCGCCATGGTGTTTCTTCCCCCGAAGTTTGCAGCCGATGGCCGCAAACAGGAATTTCGGCAGCTTCATCATGCGGCCGATGCGCTTCGGCTCTTTGATGAGCCGGTAAAACCACTCGAGTCCGAGCTTCTGGAACAGCTTCGGCGCACGCTTGACATTGCCGGCGAACACGTCCAGACTGCCGCCGAGGCCGGCCATGAGGCCGACGCGCAGGCGCGGTGCGTTGCGCTGCATCCAGAGCTCCTGCTTCGGCGCGCCGAGGCACACGAGCAGCAGATCCGGCTGCGCAGCGTTGATCTTCTCCACCACGGGGTCGTCGTCCTGAAAATAGCCGTCGTTCGTCCCGGCGATGACGAGGCCGGGAAAACGCTCACGCATTTTCTCCGCCGCCGCATCCGCGACGCCGGGCTTGGCGCCCAGCAGGAACACGCTCTTGCCCTCCTGCCCCATCTGCGCCATCAGCGCCGAGGCAAAGTCGATGCCCGGCAGCTTCGCGCGCAGCGGCGTGCCGAGGATCTTCGCGCCGTAGATCACGCCGATGCCGTCCGGCAGCACGAGATCCGCCCCCTGTACGGCCTGCATGGCCGCGGGATCATCACGGCAGAGCATCACGATCTCCGGATTCGGCGTGACGACATAGGCCGCGCGCCGCTCCGCCATCAGGTCACGCGCACGCGCGACCGCTTCGTCCATCGTCAGGCTGTCAAACCCGACGCCCATTACGTCAATTCGCATGAAAACCTGCTTCCTCCGTTATACCTGGGCAAAGACTTCGCCGATCTTCTCATGGATGATGAGATTTGCCTGATCGTCATACGGCGTGGCGCTGCGGTTGATGAGCACCAGCTTGCTGCCCCGGTAGTAATTCAAAAGTCCGGCCGCGGGGTACACGGCCAGCGACGTGCCGCCGACGATGAGCACCTCCGCCTCGCGGATATAATGGACTGCCTTGGACACGACATCGTCGTCCAGGCACTCCTCATAAAACACAATGTCCGGCCGGATGATGCCGCCGCAGTCACAGTGCGGCACACCGGTGCCGTGGTTGACGCGCTCCGCCGGATACGGCCGGCCGCAGCGCATGCAGTAGCAGCGGTGGATACTGCCGTGCAGTTCGAGCACATTCTTGCTCCCGGCCGCCTGATGCAGGCCGTCGATGTTCTGCGTGATGACCGCCTGGAGCTTGCCCTCGCGCTCCAGCTCCGCCAGACGCAGGTGGGCACGATTGGGATTGGCCCCGTCGACGACGAGCTTATCCCGGTGAAATTTGTAGTACTCCTCCGGGTGCGCCATGAAGAAGGAATGGCTCAGGATCGTCTCGGGCGGATAGTCATACTTCTGGTTATACAGGCCGTCCACGCTGCGAAAATCCGGGATGCCGCTCTCGGTCGAGACGCCGGCGCCGCCGAAAAACACGATCCGGTCGCTGCCGTCGATCCACTGTTTTAGCTGCTGAATGTTGTCCATGGACACTGCCTCCTGTTACACTGCCCCAAAAATGGGGGCAAATCTTATCATACAACGCTTCGCGCGCGGGGTCAACTTTGCGCGAGCAGAAAGCGCTCAATAGCCTCGGCCACGCCATCGTGGTCGCAGTCGGGCATGACATACCGCGCTGCGGCCTTCACGTCCGCAATCGCGTTGCCCATTGCGAGCGGCAGGCCGGCGTCGCGCAGGAGCGGGCGGTCGTTTTCCGAGTCGCCGATGGCGATCGTCGCGCTGATGGGAATGTTCAGGCAGCGGCACAACGCCTGCAGCCCGCTCCCCTTATCGGTGCCGATGGCGTTGATCTCCACACCCGCACTCTCGCACGGGACGACCCAGGCGCGCACATCCTGCACACGCGCGAGGTACTTGGCGCGCTCGGCGGAATCGACAAAGTAAAAATCCAGCTTCTCCACGGGATAGGGCGCTGCGAGAAAGCGCCGCTCCATGTCCTCGCAGGCCGTGCAGTGGGATTTGAAATTGTCCACATAAGCGTCCATGCCGAAGTGCTGCGGGTCATCGAGCAGCTCCGGGCGGTAGAGCGCCTCGCCGTTGAAGAAGAGGATCGGGAAGCCGTCGAGCCCCTCGAACGCGCGGACAAGCTCTGCCGCGACATCTGCCGGGAGGTTCTGCGCCGAAATGATCCGATCCTGCGCGCAGTCGGCCACGGCAGCGCCGCTGGACGTGATGGCATAGCGCATGGCCGGAAACTGCGCCATATACGGCACGATCTGCCGGTAGCAGCGGCCGGTCGTCATGACGACGTGATACCCGCGCGCAAGCGCTGCCGTAACAGCGGCCTCCGTGCGCGGTGTGATCTCTTTTTGGGAATTGAGCAATGTGCCGTCCATATCGACGGCGATGAGCTGATATGCCATGGGACGTTCCTTTCTGCACAGTTTCACAGCATATATTGTACCCGTTTCAACCCGACCTGTCAACCGGACGTGCGGGACTTGAACCCGCACGCCAAAGCCGCTATAATGGCGGCAGACCGATTTTTAAGGAGTTACCGCTATGTATGTTGACCAGAATTTATATCACGGCCGCCCAGTGAGTGGGCAGCGGCTGGACAAGGAGCTGCGCTGCTACGACCTGCTCGACCGTCTGGGGCTCGCCTACGACCGGGCCGATCACGACGCTGCCGACACGATCGAAGCCTGCGCCGCCGTGGAGCAGGTGCTCGGCGCCGGGATCTGCAAGAATCTTTTCCTCACGAACCGGCAGCAGACGGCATTTTATCTGCTGCTGATGCCGGGGCACAAGCCGTTTCGCACGAAGGATCTCTCGCACCAGATCGGCAGCGCGCGGCTGTCGTTTGCCTCCCCGGAGCATATGCTTGAGCTGCTGGACATCGCGCCCGGCTCTGTGAGCGTGCTGGGGCTGATGAACGACCATGACGGGCGCGTGCGCCTGCTCATCGACCGCGACCTGCTGCAGGATGCGTACCTCTGCTGCCACCCGTGCATCAACACGTCAACGCTCAAGCTGCGCATGGCGGACGCCATCGACGTGCTGATCCCGGCGCTGGCGCACGCACCGACGTATGTGGACCTGCCGGTGTACGAACCGCAGACCTGAAAAAGCAAGAAAAAAATCCTGCATCCGAAGATGCAGGATTTTTTGTTTGCATTAGTAGTAACGCTTATTCTTGTTCTTGCGAGCAGCCTCCGACTTTTTGCGGCGACGAACGCTGGGGCTCTGGTAGTACTCCTTGCGGCGCAGATCAGACATGACGCCGGCCTTGGCACAGCTGCGCTTAAATCTCTTGAGCGCGTTGTCCAGAGACTCGTTCTCCTTGACGTAGATTTCAGACATTTTATTCCCTCCCTCCAAATACGCCTTGCGGCGCTTCAAGGGCCATCATGCATGGCTTTAGCGTTAATATTATAATTGCAATTACCGCCGATGTCAAGATGAAGTTATGCCTTCGGCTTCAAAATCAGGTTGACGAGCTTGTTCGGGACGTGGATGACTTTGACGATCTGCATGCCCTCCATCTGACGCTGGACCTTGTCGAGCTGCAGCGCCGCGTCGACGACGGTCTGCTGGTCGCTGTCCTTGGCGACGGTGACGGTGCCCTTGAGCTTGCCGAGCACCTGCACGGCCATGGTAACAGTCGTGTCAACCGTCTTGGTCTCGTCATACGTCGGCCAGTCGCACTGGCAGCACATCTTGCCGTACTTGGCGGCAAAGCCGAGCCGCTCCCAGAGCTCCTCGACGATGTGCGGCGCGAACGGGCTGAGCAGGAGCAGCAGCTGCTCCATGTCGCCCTTCGTGCAGCCGTTGGCGGCAAACTCGTTGACCATGGTCATCATGGACGCGATGGCGGTATTCATCTTCAGTTCGTCGATATCCTCCGTGACCTTCTTGATGGTCTTGTGGATGATCGCCTCGTTCTTGTCCGAGATGGCCGGATCGTCCGTGCAGCTCTCGGCCAGATTCCAGACACGGTCGAGGAAGCGCTTCGAGCCCTTGACGGCCTCGTTGGACCAGGTGACGGCCTTCTCAAAATCGCCGATGAACATGATGTGCAGGCGCATGGTGTCCGCGCCGTACTGATCGACGATGTCGTTGGGATTGACGACGTTGCCGCGGGACTTGGACATTTTTTCGCCGCCCTCGCCGAGGATCATGCCATGGCTCGTGCGCTTCTGATACGGCTCCTTGGTCGGCACGACGCCGATATCATACAGGAACTTGTGCCAGAAACGGCTGTAGAGCAGGTGGAGCGTGGTGTGCTCCATGCCGCCGTTGTACCAGTCGACGGGACTCCAGTAGTCCAGCGCCTCTTTGGAAGCGAGCGCTTTGTCATTGTGCGGATCCATGTAGCGCAGGAAATACCAGCTCGAGCCGGCCCACTGCGGCATGGTGTCGGTCTCGCGCTTGGCAGGGCCGCCGCACTGCGGGCAGGTGGTGTTGACCCAGTCGGTCATCTTGCTGAGCGGACTCTCGCCGTCGTCGGTGGGCTCATAGCTGTCCACCTGCGGGAGCACGAGCGGGAGCTGATCCTCCGGGATCGGCACCCAGCCGCACTTCGGGCAGTTGACGAGCGGGATCGGCTCGCCCCAGTAACGCTGGCGGCTGAAGACCCAGTCGCGCAACTTGTAGTTGACCTTTTCCTTGCCGAAGCCCTGCTCCACGACGTATTTCTTCATGGCGGGGATGGCTTCTTTAACGGTCATGCCGTTGAGGAAGCCGGAGTTGACCATGACGGCGCTGTCGTCCTTGGCGACGAAGGCTTCCTTCGTCACGTCGCCGCCGGCGACGACCTCGACGATCGGCAGGCCGAACTTCGTGGCAAACTCCCAGTCGCGCTGGTCGTGGCCCGGAACGCCCATGACGATGCCGGTGCCGTAGCCCATGAGGACGTAATCCGAGACGAACATGGGCAGCGCCTTGTGCGTCACGGGGTTCATGACCTCGATGCCCTCGAGACGGACGCCGGTCTTTTCCTTGTTGAGCTCGCCGCGCTCAAAATCGGACTTGTGCGCAGCCTCTTCCTGATAGGCGGCCACGGCGTCCCAGTTGGCAATGTGCGGCTGCCACTGCTTGAGCAGCGGATGCTCCGGCGAAATGACCATGTACGTCGTGCCGAAGAGCGTATCGGCACGGGTGGTGTAGACGGTGATATCGTCGCCGACATTGGTCTTGAACGTGATCTCCGCGCCGGTGGAGCGGCCGATCCAGTTGCGCTGCTGGGTCTTGACGCGCTCGATGTAATCCACATCGTCCAGATCGTCGATCAGGCGCTGGGCATACTTCGTGATGGCGAGCATCCACTGGCTCTTCTCCTTGCGCACGACCTCGCTGCCGCAGCGCTCGCAGACACCGTTGACGACCTCTTCATTCGCCAGCACGCACTTGCAGCTCGTGCACCAGTTGACGGGCATGGTGGTCTTATAGGCCAGACCGTGCTTATACATCTGCAGGAAGATCCACTGCGTCCACTTATAGTAGCTCGGATCGGTCGTATCGACCGCACGGTCCCAGTCAAAGCTGTAGCCGAGCATTTTGAGCTGCTTGGTGAAGTTGACAATGTTGTTTTTCGTCACGACAGCCGGGTGGATATGGTTCTTGATGGCGTAGTTCTCGGTCGGCAGGCCGAAGGCGTCAAAGCCGATCGGGAACAGAACGTTGTAGCCCTGCATCCGGCGCTTGCGGCAGATGATATCCATCGCCGTGAACGGGCGCGGGTGGCCGACGTGCAGGCCCTGGCCGGAGGGGTACGGGAACTCGATCAGGCCGTAAAACTTCGGCCGCGGGTCGCCGGTGACGGCTGCGAAGGGCTTTTCTTCCTCCCAGCGCGCCTGCCATTTTTTCTCGATCGCCTGGAAATCGTACTTCATAGCATTCACTTCTCTCTGAAAAATCAAAAAATCATAAGTAGGTCACGGGGCGGAACAAGCATCCGCCCCGGTTGGTTTTGTTTTGGCGCTCAGGCGCGCATATCGGAAATGTCCACGACCTCCGCGTCGCTCCAGAGCCGCTCCAGATCGTAAAACTTGCGGGCCTCGTCCTGGAACACGTGTACGATCACGCAGCCATAGTCGAGCAGGACCCAGCTGCCGCTGCGGTGCCCCTCCCGGCGCAGGACGGGTTCGCCCACGTCGTCCGCCGCCGCTTCCACGGCGTCGGTCAGGGTCTTCACGTGCGTCGAGGAGCTGGCCGTGCAGATGACAAAATAGTCTGCCAGCGTCGTCAGGTCCTGGGTTTTGAGCAGCTGAATGTTCTCGCCCTTTTTTGCGTCCAGCGCCTTGACGATGACCGCAGCAAGCTCGTTAGCAGGCATCATAATGCTACATCCTTCCTTTTTGTTACCATTTGTTTGGGCCCTGAACCGTGCCGGAAGTGGCCACGACCTGCCCATTGGATTCATAGAGAATGTCCACATCCGCGGACGTGATCTCCTTCGTATAGGGGTTGAGCCAGGTGTTGAGATAATCCAGCCACTCGTCCACGTGGATGAACACGTAGGACATACCGTTTTTGGTGCCGCTGTAATTGGCGGGGATCGTCTCAAACGAGATGGCGCTCTCATCGAGCTTCAAAAACTCCTTGACATAGAACATCACATTGCCTGCCGACAGGTTTGTGGTGACATCCTTTTCATAGATGTCAATGAGTTTGTTGAGATTTGGGATGTTGTGCAGCTTCAAAAACTGGCTCGTCATGGCCTTAAGCAACTGGTGCTGCACGTCGATGCGGCCGATATCGCCGTTGGCATACGTGTTGCGGAAGCGGAACACGCCCATGGTCTGATAGCCGTTGAGGTGCTGATAGCCCTTCTGGACATGGATGCTCAGATCCTGACCGGGGTCGTCATAGTCCATATCGACCGGGACGTCGAAGTCGATGCCGCCCATGGCGTCAATGAGCTCGACGAACACCTCCACGTCAAAGAGCGCATAACTGTCGACCCGGTAGCCGAGAATCTGCTCCGCGCCGCCGATGAGCGCCTCCACGCCGTCCTTGCCGTTGTTCTCGGCCGCGGCGTAGTACTGGTTCATCTTCTTGGGCTTGTAGGACACGTTCACGGCCGTATCGCGCGGGATGCTGACAAACTTCAGAGACTGATTCTCCGTGTCGAGCATACCGACAAGTACGGTGTCCGTCAGGCCGGCCGCGCGGTCCTTGCCGGCGATGAGGAACGTGTAGCACCCTTTCTTGCGGCCGTCTGTGCTGACGCCCACATCATCCGAATCGCCGTCGCTCAGGCTCGGCGGGCTGACCCAGTGGTTCATCAGGATCGCAAACTCGCCGATGAGCAGCGCCAGCACCACGACCACGATGACCGTGATGCGCACTTTTTTCTTTTTCTTGCGCTTTGCCTGCGACTGCTGCGCCTGCACGCGGTGGTTCACCGCCGCAGATGCCTCTGAAAACGGGTCGTCCTGAAAGCCGCTGCCGTCGTCGTAGGAATCGTCATAGCCGCCGTCGTAACGGTCGTAACCCTGATCGTCATATCCGCCGTAATCGCCCGGATAGCGATCGTCACTCTGTCGTCTTTTCATATTCTTTTTCCCTGCCCTGATACCAGTTTAATGCCTGCACCGTGTTCTCGTGCGGCGTGATGCCGCCGGCCTTCAGATCCTCCAGGCTCATCTTCAGCCCGAGCACCATGGCCGCATCCAGATCGGTGTAAGCGAGCCGCCGCAGCTCGTCCACGCCGTCAAAATCCCGCGACGGCTCGATATAGTCGGCCATATACAGAACCTTTTCGAGCGTGGTCATATCGGGCTTTCCGGTCGTGTGCCAGCGGATGGCATTTTCTATCTCAAGTGGTACGCCGAAACGATCCCTGGCCACGGCAGCGCCGGTTTTGGCGTGCAGGAGCTTGGTGTTGGCCGTTTCGACCGTATCGTTTATGATACCATATTTATCAGACAATAGCAATTGGTCAGATAGCTCTAATTTTTTCGTGCAATCGTGCAAAATTCCGGCCTCTGCGGCAGCATCCGGATCGCAGCCCCAGCGCTCGGCGAGGTGGCGCGCCTCGTGCTCGCAGCCCCAGACATGGGAGATACGCCGCGGCTTGAGCATGGGGTAAGCTTGCTCGCGCAGCCAGTTGAGATCGGGCTTTGCGCCGTAGAGCCGTTGCTGGATGATGTGCGCATACACATTCGGCGCGAGGTACTCGCTGCCCCGCCGCCGCGGCAGCAGCGCACGAACGGCCGTGCTCGTGACCGGGACCGGCTCGGCCGGCAGGGCGATGACGCGCGCGTCATACGTCCCGCGCAGGTAGGCGCTGAAGCGCTCGACCTCCGCATGCTCATCGCCCGTGCGGGCGAGCGCGACGAGCGTCACCTGAGCGAGCAGATACCGAAAATCGTGCCACTGCTCAAACGTCGTGAGCATATCCGTGCCGATGACGAGATACAGCTCCGCGTCCGGATTGCACGCGCTCAGCTCGCGCACGGTGTCGGCCGTGTAGCTCTTGCCGGAGCGGTGCAGCTCCATGTCAGAGACCTCCACGCCCGGCTCGTCTGCGAATGCCATCATCGTCATGAGCAGGCGCTCCGCCGGCTCCGGGCTGCCCGCCGTGAGCTCCTTGTGCGGCGGGATGCGATCCGGAATGACGAGCAGCAGATCCGGCCGGATGGCCGCGCGCACCGCGCGCAGTGCGGCCGTATGTCCCAGATGCGGCGGGTTGAAGCTACCGCCATAGATGCAGATCTTCATTTGCATGCCTTTTTCACGAGCTCGATCTTCGGCTTCTGCTCGTTGCGCTTATAGAGCACAAACTTCGATCCGATGACCTGCACGGGTTCTGCGCGGCAGACCTCGGCGAGCCGGTCGCACGCCTCGCGCGCGGACAGGAGCGAGTTTTCAAGCACGCGGCCCTTGACGAGCTCGCGCGCCTTGAGCGCGTCGCTCATCTGGGTGATGATGTTGTCCGTGATGCCGCCCTTTCCGATGTGGACGATGGTGTCCTCCGTCGCGGCGAGACCGCGCAGCTGGGCGCGCTGTTTACTTGTCAGCATAGTAGTTCCTCAATTCTTCTTTCAGGATTTTGAGCGCATTCCCGCGGTGGGAAATGGCGTTTTTCTCTTCCGGGCGCAGCTCCGCCATGGAGCAGGCATAGCCGTCCGGCTGAAACACGGGGTCATAGCCGAAGCCGTTTTCCCCGCGCGGCGCGAACAGGATGCTGCCCTCGCACGTGCCGCGGGCGCGCAGGACATCGCCGTTCGGGAACGTGCAGCAGATGCACGACACGAACCGGGCCGTGCGGTCGGTGCGGTCGCCGAGGTTATGGAGCAAGAGCGTGTAGCGCGCGGCGTCCGAATCCTCGTGCCGGCCGGTATAGCGGGCCGAGTGCACGCCGGGCGCGCCGCCGAGCGCATCGACCATAAGGCCGGAATCGTCCGCGACGGCGGGCTGCCCCGTCGCGCGGGTCACGGCGATGGCCTTCAGGTAGGCGTTTTCCTCGAAGGTCTCCCCCGTCTCGTCCACCTCAAAGTGGCAGCCGGCCGCGCTCTGCGGGATGATCTCGATGCCCATGTCCGCAAAGATGGCGCGAAACTCCTCGAGCTTATGTGCGTTGTTGCTTGCAAGGATCATGACAGCAGCGCCTCCACAAATTCCGCGGGCTTGAACTCGAGCAGATCGTCGATCTGCTCGCCAACGCCGACATATTTCACCGGCAGCTGCAGGTCGTTTGCGATGGCAAAGACGATGCCGCCCTTAGCCGTACCGTCGAGCTTTGTGAGCACGATGCCGGTGAGGTCGGCCGTGTCGAGAAACTGCTTGGCCTGAATGAGGCCGTTCTGGCCGGTCGTGGCATCGAGCACCATGAGCGTTTCGATATCGGCCTCCGGCAGCTCGCGGCGGATGACGCGGGTGATCTTATTGAGCTCGTTCATGAGGTTTGTTTTGTTGTGCAGGCGGCCGGCGGTGTCGATGATGACAACGTCTGTGCCGCGGGCCTTCGCCGCCTGAATGGAGTCGAACACCACGGCGGCGGGATCGGATCCCTCCTCGTGTTTGACGATGTCCACGCCCGCGCGCTGCGCCCAGACGGTGAGCTGGTCGGCCGCCGCGGCGCGGAACGTGTCCGCCGCCGAGAGCAGAACGCGGTTGCCTTCTTTCTTGAGCTGGGCGGCAAGCTTGCCGATCGTCGTCGTCTTGCCGACGCCGTTAACACCGACGACGAGTACGACCGACGGCTGCGTCGTGAGCAGGAGCATGGTGTCCTGCACTTTGAGGATGCGCGTGAGGATCTGCACGAACTCCTTTTTCACCTCCGCGCCGGTGCGCAGCTTCTTGAGCTCGATGGCCTTGCGCAGCTGCGCGATGGCCTTGGTCGTCGTCTCCACGCCGGTGTCGGCGAGGATGAGCGTCTCCTCAAGGTCCTCGAAAAATTCCTCGTCCCCCGGCTCATAGGCGGCAAAAATGCCGGTCAGCTGGGCGTCCATCTTCGTCTTGGTCTTGGTCAGACCCTGTTTGATCTTATCAAAAAATCCCATAGAACTATCTTCTCCGTTACGATATGGTTTTAGCCGCTTCATCCAGCGAAAGCTCGATGACGCTGGACACGCCTTTTTCCTGCATGGTCACGCCGAACAGATGGTCGGCCTCCTCCATGGTGCCGCGGCGGTGCGTAATGACGAGAAACTGCGTGTTCTTGGCGAGGCGGCGCATGTACTGCACATAGCGCGTGACATTTGCCTCGTCGAGCGCAGCCTCGATCTCGTCCATAACGCAAAACGGCGTCGGCCGCACCTTCAAAATGGCAAAATAGAGTGCGATGGCCACAAACGCCATCTCGCCGCCGGACATGAGGCTCAGCGTCGAGAGCGCCTTGCCGGGCGGCTGCACCTTGATCTCAATACCGCTGTCGAGCACGTGCTCCGGGTCTTCAAGCACGAGCGCGGCCTTGCCGCCGCCGAACAGCTCCAGAAATGTCTGGCGGAACGCCTGGTCGATCGCCTGAAACTGCGTGGTGAAGATGCTCTCCATCTCCCCCGTCACGTCGGCGATGATGCCGGTCAGCTCGCGCTTGGCCTTGAGGATGTCGTCCCGCTGGCCGGTAAGGAAGGTGTAGCGCGTGTTCACGCGCGTGAATTCGTCGATCGCGCCGAGGTTCGGCGTGCCCAGCGCGCCGATATTGCGCCGCAGCTCGGCGATCTGCCGGTTGGCCTTCGTCATGTTCTCGATCGGCTGGCGCAGCGCCTCGGCCGCCGTGCGGCTGAGCTCATAATTGTCCCAGAGTTTATCGAGGATCTGCTTTTCCTCCATGTCGGCCGAGAGCTTTTTCTGCTCGAAGCGCGACACGAGCCCCTGCATATCCAGCAGGTCGCGGTTGCGCGCCTGCGCGTCGCGGTCGGTGCGGGTGCGCTGGCCCTCGAGCTCCAGCTTGCGGCTGCTGCACGCGGCGAGCTCGCCGCGCAGCGTTTCGGCGCGCTGGCGCAGTTCGGCCAGGCGGCGCTCATGCATCTGTAGGGTCAGCTGCAGCTGCTGCGTGCCGGCCTCGGCCTGCTCGATCTGGGCGAGGCGGGCCGTGCGGTCGCCGGTCATTTCCTCAAAGAGGTCGTGGATCTGTTGCGTCGTGCGCGTGATGGTCTCGCGCTCGGCGTCCAGAGACGCCGACTCCGCCCGCAGGCCGGCCAGCTGATCGGCCAGTTCCTGACGGCGGCGGTCAAACGCGCCGCGGCCCAGCTCGCTCCGGTCGCGCTCTGCGCGAAGCGCGGCGAGCGCCTGCTCCGCCGAAAGCGCGTCGGCGCGGGCGGCCGCGATGCGATCCTGATTCGCCTTCTGCTGCGCGCGGCAGGCGTCGATGGACGCATTCTGCCCCGCAATGGTCTCCTGCGCGGCGTTTTTCAGCAGCGCGACCTGCGCGGCTTCGGACTCCGCCTTGTGCAGCGTCTCGACCGCCTGCTCCAGCTGCGCCTGCACGGTGTCGAGCTGCGCATGGGCCGCGTCGAGCGCCGTCTGCGCGTCCTCAAGCTCGGCCTCGCACTGCTTTTTCTCCAGCGTGAGCGTGTCGAGCGCCGCGCGCAGGCGCTTGAGCTCGTTTGCGCGGGAAAGGATGCCGCTGCCCTTGGCGGCGCTGCCGCCGGTGAGCGAGCCGCCCGCGTTGACGAGCTGCCCGTCGAGCGTGACGATGCGGTAGCGGTGATCATAGCGCCTGGAGATGGCGATAGCATCTTTCATCGTCTCGGCCACGACGGTGCGGCCGAGGAGATTGCTGACGATATTGCGGTAAGCGGCGGCGCAGGTGACAAGCGTATCGGCCACGCCGACATAGCCCGGCTCCTGATCCGGCACGCTGTTTAAGTGCATCGGACGGATGGTATCGAGCGGCAGAAACGTCGCGCGGCCGGTCTCGCGCCGGCGCAGCAGCTCAATGGCCTGCGCGCCGCAGCTTTGCGTATCGACAACGATGTTCTGCGCCGCGGCGCCGAGCGCCGTCTCGATGGCGAGGGCGTAGCGGTCGCCGGTCTTGATGAGGTTTGCGACCGGGCCGCGCACGCCGCGCAGCGTCCCCTTTTCGGCCGCGTGCATGACGGCCTTGACCGCGCGGTTGTAGCCCTCGAAGTCCTTTTCCATCTCCGTGAGCATACGGATGCGCGACTCGGTGCTGCGCAGGTCGACCGTCAGACCGGACAGCCGCTCCTGCTGTCGGGTGAGCGCCTGCTCACAGGCGGAAAGGCGCTGGGCCTTTTCCCTTTGCTCCGCGCGCAGGGCGTCGCACGCGGTGCGCGCCTGCTGCTGCGCGGTCTGCTTTTCCTGCTGCTGCGTCTCAAGCGCCGCCAGATGCTCGGCCGCTTCCGCGGCGGCGGTGGCGACGGCGTTTTCCTGATCGAGCAGCTCCTGCGATTTATCCGCCAGGAGCGTGATGCGCGTGCGGCACTCGGCCAGCGCGCTGCTCTGCGCGCTCTCTTTGGCGAGCAGCTCCGTGTACGCGCGCTCGGCCTCGCCGGAGGAGGCCGCGTTGCGGTCGATCTCGGCGAGCACGGATTGTATCTCCTGTGCGTGCTGCGCCTTTTCGGCCTCGATCTCCTGCAGGCGACGCTGCTGCGCATCGATCTGTGCCTGCAGGGCGCCCGCACGGTCAGTCTGCTCGGACACCTCCACGCGCAGGCGCGCGATGCTGTCGGCACTGTTTTGCAGGTTCGTGCGCACGACGGCCGCGGCGCTCTCGCACTCGGCAGCGGCGCTCTCGGCCTCGGAGATCTGCTCGCGTGTGCGCTCGGACTCCAGATCCTTCTCGCGCATCTTCTGCGCGATGTTCTCCGACGCTGCATAGAGCTGCTCGAGCTCGCGCTGTGCGCCGGCGAGGTTTTCCTTCGCGGTCTGATAATCGCGGTTCACGGTCTCAGCCTGCGCGTGCAGCCGGTCGAGCGTCTCCATCCAGACGGAAACCTCCGCGCTCTTGAGCTCGTCGCGCAATCGGAGATACTTCTTCGCCGTCTCGGCCTGCTTGCGCAGGGGCTCGACCTGCAGCTCCAGCTCATCGACCTTGTCGTTGATGCGCAGGAGGTTTTCCTCCGTGCGGGCGAGCTTGCGCTCCGACTCCTCCTTGCGGTAGCGGTAGCGCGAGATGCCGGCCGCTTCCTCAAAGATCTCGCGGCGCTCGTTGCTCTTGCCGGAAACGATCTCGGCGATGCGACCCTGCCCGATGATCGAGTACCCGTCGCGGCCGAGACCGGTGTCCATGAGCAGCTCGTTGATATCGCGCAGGCGGCAGGCCTCGCGGTTGATATAATATTCGCTCTCGCCGCTGCGGTAATAGCGGCGGGTGATCATGACCTCGGTGTTCTCGGTGTCGAAGATGCCGGTGCTGTTGTCAAGGATGAGCGACACCTGCGCAAAACCCATGGGGCTGCGCTTTTCCGTGCCGCCGAAGATGACGTCCTCCATCTTGCCGCCGCGCAGCGTTTTCGTGCGCTGCTCGCCCATGACCCACAGGATGGCGTCCGATATGTTCGACTTGCCGCTCCCGTTCGGGCCGACGATCGCCGTGATCTCCTGGTCAAAATTCAGGCGCGTCTTGTCCGGGAAGGACTTGAAGCCCTGGATCTCCAATGCTTTTAAGTACACAAAATCCCTCGCATATCCGGCGTCTGCGCGTGCAGAGACGCCGCTGATATCTCAAATCAAAGTAATACAAAGTAGAGTATACCGCCAAAAATGCCATTTTGCAACGGCCGGAGCGCATTTTTTCAGATGTGAAAAAATGCAGCCGCCTGCGTTTTCGCAGGCGGCTGCATGCCGTTATTGCGGCATCTGTTCGAGCGCGCACCGGGCGGCGGACTGCTCCGCCTCCTTTTTCGTGCGGCCGGTGCCGCGGCCAATCTCGCTGCCGTTGAGCAGCACGGCCATGGTGAATGTCTTGTTATGGTCCGGGCCGCTCTCGGCGCAGACGGTATAGGAAAGCGTCTGCCCGGCGCGGCGCTGCACGCGCTCCTGCAGCTCGGTCTTATAGTCCTCGACGTGGTGGATCTCCCCCTCGGCCAGACCGTTGAGGATGTGCGCGAGGATAAAGCGCTGCGCGGGCTCCAGCCCGCCGTCAAGATACATGGCGGCGATGACCGCCTCCACCGCGTCGGCGAGAATGGACGGCCGCTCTCTGCCGCCGCTGCGCTCCTCCCCGTGGCCGAGACGGATATAGTCGCCCAGATGCAGCGTGAGCGCCACACCGTGCAGCGCCTGCTCGCAGACGAGCTCGGCGCGCAGGCGGCTCATTTTCCCCTCCGGCATGTCGGGATAGAGCGCATAGAGCCGCGCCGCCGTGACCATGCCGAGCACGGAATCGCCCAGAAACTCGAGCCGCTCGTTGCTGGTATAGCCCCGCGCGCGGTTTTCATTGGCATAGGAGCTGTGCATGAGCGCATTCTCCAGCAGCGCCCGGTCGCGGAACGTGTAGCCCAGGCGGGCCTCCAGCGCCTCCATCAGTTGCTCTCCTTCGCCGCGTGCCTGTCCACACGCATATAGGCGATGTTGGCCGTGATGTCGTCAATGATGCCGGAATCGACAAAGGCGATCGCCTGACGGATGGCATTGTAGATCGCGCGCGCATCAGATGAGCCGTGGGCCTTGATAACCGGCTTGCTGATGCCGAGCATGGCCGTGCCGCCGACCTCGTTCGGGTCGAGCGATGCCTTGAGCGCGTGGAACTCGTTCTTGATGGCAAGAGCAGCCATCTTGGTCTTGAAGTTTTTCATGAAAATGCCCTTGAGCTGGCGCGTCATGTACTTGATGCTGCCCTCGATGCCCTTGAGCAGCACGTTGCCGGTAAAGCCGTCCGTGACGACGACGTCCACATCGCCGCTGAACACCTGCGACGCCTCAACGTTGCCGATAAAGCGGATGCGGCCGGCGGCGTCCGCCGCCTTGAGCAGCGGGAACGTCTCGTGCTGGAGCTCAGAGCCCTTGTGATCCTCGGTGCCGTTGCTGAGCAGGCCGACGCGCGGCGCGGCGATGCCGAGCATGGTGCGGGCATAATAGCTGCCCATATAGGCAAACTGCAGCAGATACTCCGGCGTGCAGTCGGCGTTGGCGCCGCAGTCGATGAGCATGACGCCCGCGTCGCCGTTCGGCAGCACAGGGGCCAGCGCCGCGCGGCGGATACCGTGGATGCGCTTGACGATGAGCGTAGCGCCGGTGAGCAGCGCGCCGGTGCTGCCGGCAGAGACGACCGCGTCGCCCTTGCCGTCGCGCAGCATATTGAGCGCGACCGTCATGGAAGCGTCCTTCTTGCGGCGGGTGGCTGTGCTGGGGTCGTCGTCCATGGTGATGACTTCGCTCGCGTCGATGATCTCGAGCTTGGCCTGCTCATTGCGCAGGCAGGCCTCAATGGCGGCGCGCTGGCCGACGAGCACGATCTCCGCGCCCAGCTCCTGCTGCGCGTGCACCGCGCCCTTGACGATCTCGTCCGGGGCGAGGTCACCGCCCATTGCGTCCACAAGAATTCTCATAGATGAAAAACCTCCTTTTGTTTCAGCCCGTCCAGGATCTGCAGGCTGCGCGCCGAGATCTCCGCGTTCTTATTGCGCTTGCCGCGCACGCGGTGATCCAGCGGTGTGATGATGCCAAAATTGATGTTCATGGGTTGAAAATCGCCGACGCTGCCGCCGGAAATGTACAGCGACAGTGCGCCGATGGCCGTCTCTTGCGGGAAATCGACAGGCGGCAGGCCGAGCAGCTGCGCGGCCGTCTCGATGCCGACGAGCGCGCCGGACGCGCACGACTCCACATAGCCCTCAACACCGGTCATCTGCCCGGCGAAGCGGATGCGCGGGTCGCGCCGGAGACGATAATACCGGTCGAGCAGCTGCGGAGAATTTAAATAAGTGTTGCGGTGCATGACGCCGTAGCGGACGAACTCCGCATTCCGCAGCGCCGGGATCATGGAAAAGACGCGCTTTTGCTCGCCGAACGTCAGGTGCGTCTGGAAGCCGACAATGTTATACAGCGTGCCCTCGGCGTTGTCGCGCCGGAGCTGCACGACGGCATAGTTGTCGCGCCCGGTGCGCGGGTCGCGCAGGCCGACCGGCTTGAGCGGGCCGTAGCGCAGCGTGTCCTCCCCGCGGCGGGCCATGACCTCGACCGGCATGCAGCCCTCAAAGACTGCACCGTCGTCAAAGCCGTGGATGGGCGCTTCCTTTGCGTTGCGCAGCTCCTGCACGAAAGCGGTATACTCCGCCTGATCCATGGGACAGTTGACGTAGTCGGCCGTGCCCTTGTCGTAGCGGCTGGCGAAAAAGGCGCTGTCCATGTCCACGCTCTCGAGCGTGACGATGGGGGCAACGGCATCGTAAAAATGCAGGTCGAACTCCGGGCAGAGGCGCTGGATCTCGGCCGCCATGGCATCGCTCGTGAGCGGGCCGGTCGCAATGACGACCTCACCGTCCGGGATGGCGTCGGCCTCGGCGCGCTCGACGGTGATGTTCGGATGCGCGCAGATGCGCTCCGTGATCTCGCGCGCGAACGCCTCGCGGTCCACGGCGAGCGCGCCGCCGGCGGCGACGCGGTTGTGATCCGCGCTCGCAAGCACGACGGAGTCGAGCCGGCGCAGCTCCTCCTTGAGCAGGCCGACGGCGTTCGTGAGCTCATCGCTGCGCAGGGAGTTGGAGCAGACGAGCTCGGCAAAGTTTTCGGATACGTGCGCGGGGGTCATTTTCTTGGGTTTCATCTCGATCAGGCGCACCGGGATGCCGCGCCCGGCCAGCTGCCACGCGCACTCGCATCCCGCCAGGCCCGCACCGATCACGGTCACTGGGGTCATAGCGTTCCTCCTCGAAAAAGGCGGCCGGTCAGGCCGCCTTTCCAATTATGCTTCCTTCTTGGGTTTCGTCGTCTTTTTGGCTGCCGGTTTTTTGGCGGCCGTTTTCTTTGCAGCGGGCTTTTTGGCAGCGGTTTTCTTTGCAGCGGACTTTTTTGCCGCCGGCTTCTTGGTCTCCGGCTTCGTCTCCTTGGACTCCGACTCAGCCTTGGGCTCAGCCGCGTCGTCCGCCGGTTTCGGCTTGCGCTTGTAGCCGCGCTTGTCGGGCGGCAGATAATTCGAGCACTCGGGGTTGATGCAAAACGGCTTGTTCGCGCCCTTGCCGGCGCGTTTGAACATGGTCTTGCCGCACTCGGGGCAGTAGTCCTTCGTCGGCACGTCCCAGGTCATGAAGCCCTGGATGCTCTCGCCGCCCTCACCCTCGCCATGTCCCGGGCAATCATGCCCGCGCTCACAGGCGTAGTAGGCAAAGCCCTTGCGGGACGTACGCTTGAGCAGACGGCCGCCGCAGGCCGGGCACTTGCCGGGCATCTCGACGACGATGGGCATCGTAAAGCTGCACTCCGGGTAGCCAGGGCAGGCAAGGAAGCGGCCGAAGCGGCCGTTTTTATACACGAGCTTGCGCCCGCAGTTCGGGCAGACCTCGTCCGACTCCTCATCCGGCACCTTGAGATGCTTGCCCTCGAGCTGGATCTCGGCGTTGTTGAGGTTCGCGTCAAAGTCTTTATAATACTCGCGCAGCACGTCCTTCCACGCCATCTTGCCGGCCTCGATCTTGTCGAGGTCCGTCTCCATGTTGGCGGTGAACTTCAGATCGACGATGTTGCGGAAGTACTCCTCCATCATCTCGGTCACGACGATGCCGAGATTCGTCGGGCGCAGGTAGCGCCCCTCCTTGACAACATAGTTGCGGCTGAGGATGGTCGAGATCGTCGGCGCGTACGTGGACGGACGGCCGATGCCCTTTTCCTCCATGGCTCGGATGAGCGTCGCCTCCGTGTAGCGGGCGGGCGGCTGCGTGAACTGCTGCTCCTTCGTGACGTTTTTAAGCTCCACGGCATCGCCCTGCTTGAGCGACGGCAGCGGACGGCGCACTTCACTCGTCTCCTCGTCCTTCGCCTCTTCATACACGGCGGTGTAGCCCGCGAACTTCTGCTCGGAGTAGTTGGCGCGGAAGAGATAGCCCGCGCTGCCGGCATCCACGACGACGTTGTCGTACACGGCGTTGGACATCTGGCAGGCCGTGAAGCGGCCCCAGATGAGCCGGTAGAGCCGGTACTGCTCCGGCGTAAGGTCGTGGCGCACGCGATCCGGCGTGAGCGTGACGTCCGTCGGGCGGATGGCCTCGTGCGCGTCCTGTGCGCCGGCCTTGGTCTTATACGTGCGCGGCTTGCCGGGGTGGTACTCCGGGCCGTAATGCTCGACGATGAAGGACTGCGCGGCGGCGAGCGCCTCATCGGACAGGCGCTGCGAATCGGTACGCATATAGGTGATGAGACCGATCGTGCCGCGGTCGGTAATGTCCACGCCCTCATAGAGCTGCTGTGCGACCGACATGGTGCGCCGCGGCGTCATGCCCAGGCGACGGGAAGCCTCCTGCTGCAGGGTCGAGGTGATGAACGGGGGCGACGGGCTGCGTTGCTTTTCGCCGCGCTTGACGCTCGCAATTTTGAACGGTTCGGCCGACACGGCAGCAATGATCTTGTCGGCCGTGGCCTCGTCCGGGACATCCATTTTCTTATCGGCCGTGCCGTAAAAGCGCGCCGTGAACGTGCCCGCGCCGCAGTCGAGCAGCGCGTCGAGCAGCCAGTACTCCTGCGGCTGGAAGGCGCGGATCTCGTTTTCGCGGTCGACCACGATGCGCGTGGCCACCGACTGCACGCGGCCGGCGGACAGGCCGGGCTTGACCTTGCGCCAGAGCAGCGGACTGAGCTTATAGCCCACGATGCGGTCGAGAATGCGGCGCGCCTGCTGCGCGTCGACCAGATCCTGATCGATCTCGCGCGGGTGCTGGATGCTCTCGGTGACGACCTTTTTCGTGATCTCGTTGAACGTCACGCGCTTGGCCTTGTCATCCGGCAGATCCAGCAACTCCTTCAGGTGCCATGAAATGGCCTCTCCTTCGCGGTCCGGGTCGGTCGCAAGATAGACGGTGTCGGCCGATTTCGCGCGCTTTTTCAGGTCAGCGATCACGTCCGCGCGGTCTTTCACGGGCAGGTACTGCGGCGTAAAATCACCGTCAATGTCCACACCCATGGTGCTCTTGGGCAGGTCACGCAGGTGGCCCATCGAGGCCACGACCTGATAATGATTGCCCAGATATTTTTCGATTGTTCTGGCCTTCGCCGGAGACTCGACGATCACCAGATCGGTTTTTGCTTTTGCCATCGGGTCTACTCCAACTCCTTATGATTCTGCGCAGTGCCTGCGCGTATATTTAATGAAAAGCGTTTGCCCGGCTCCTGCCGGACGACGCCGCGGATCTGCAGCACGGTCAGCTCCGCGAGTACCTTACTCGCCGGCAGCTGCGTCTTTTCGATGATGAGGTCCACCTGTGTGCCGGGCGCATCGATCGCCGCGACGATCTGCAGCTGCTCGGTCGTGAGCGACTTCAGCTGCGCTTCCAGGTCAATATATGCCTCCGGCTGCGGCTTGTCAATCCTTTTCTCCGCGACCGGGCGGCGCACCTGTGCAAAGCCGCTGCCCGTCTCCGGCGGCGGTTCAGGCGCCTGGGTCTCGGGCGCGGGCGCGATGTTTTCCCGCAGCGTGCCGGGAAACATGCGGCGAAAATCGCTCAGCACATCCCACGCGCACGTGGCCGGACGGGCGCCGTCCTTGAGCAGCGCATTGCTGCCGGCCGAGGCGCGGGAGTCCGCGTTGCCGGGCACGGCAAAGACCTCCCTGCCCTGCGTGACGGCATCGTCGGCAAACAGGAGCGCGCCGCTTTTCTCCGGTGCTTCGACCACGACCGTCGCCACCGCGAGACCGGACGTGATGCGGTTGCGCAGCCGGAAGCCAAAGCGCGGCACGGACATATTCGGCGCAAACTCGCTCACAACGGCGCCGCAGCGCGCGACCTCCTGCGTGTATGCACCCGCAAAATCCAGGTTGATCGCCGTACCGGACACGCCCACGCAAATGCCGCCGGCGTGCAGCGCGCCCTCGGCGGCCGACCGGTCGATCCCGGCCGTGAGGCCGGAGAGCACGATACCGCCGTGCCGCACGATCTCGAAGCCGAACTTGCGCGCGGTGCGCACGCCATACGGCGTTGCGCTGCGCGTGCCGACCACGGCGACGGCCGCGCGGTCGTCGAGCTGCGGCAGCGTGCCGCGCACGTAGAGCACGAGCGGCGGGTCGTAGATCTGCAGCAGGCGCTGCGGGTAGGCCGCGTCCTGGATCGTCAGGATGCGGATATGCTCCCGGTCGCAGATGGCGAGCGCGCGGTTGGCATCCTTCAGGTCTTTATCCAGCAGCAGACGCAGCTCCTCCGGGCGCAGCGGCACACGGACACGGTAATCCGCCTCCGTGGCAAAATATACATCGCGCGGCGTGCCGAAATGCTCCACGAGCGCGAGCTTCATCTTCGGGCGCACGCCAAAGCGCATGGACAGCCAGACCCAGTATTGCAGCTGCGACATTTGTGCGCCTCCTCACATCCCGGTGCGGGCGATCTCCCACATGACGACCGCCGCGGCCACCGCCGCATTGAGCGACTCCGCCCCCGGCTGCATGGGGATGATGATCTGCCCGTCGCACTGTGCGAGCAGCTGCGCGCTCAGGCCGCGCCCCTCGCTGCCGATCGCCACGGCGGCCGGCGAGAGCGGCACGCGCCGCAGGTCCTGCGCCGCATCCGTCAGCGCCGCGCCGTAGAGCTTGAGACAGTTTGCGCGCAGCAGCTGCATCAGCTCGTCCGTCGCGCACGTCAGCACCGGCTGGCGGAAGAGCGCGCCCATCGCAGCGCGCACGGTCTTGGGGCTGTAGAGATCGGCGCACGCGCCGGTGAGCACCACGGCATCCATGCCAAGGGCGTTCGCCGTGCGGATGACCGTTCCGACGTTGCCGGGATCCTGCACGCCCTCAAGCACGATGACGTGCCGCAGCGGCTGCGGCAGGCGCATCTCCGGGAGGCGCACGGTAAAGACCGGGCCGGGCGAATGCATGAGCGGCGAGGCATAGGCGACGAGCTCCGCGTCGGCCGTATACTGCGCAGCGCCGTCCGGCAGCGGGAACGCCGCCGCATCGCGCCAGAGCACGGACGTGACCTCCGCGCCGAACTGCAGCGCCTCGCGCAGCAGCTTTTCACCGTCGCAGACGTACTCCCCCGCGTCCCGGCGCACATCCTTATCCCTGGCCAGCGCGCGCAGGTGCAGGATATATTGATTTTTCCGCGACCGAATCTGCTCCATAAACCTGTTCTCCGCATATTCCATTACAATGTAATTCAAATATGTTCTTCATCTTATAACATCGCTCCACAATTTTCAAGTCCCGAGTTTCAGGAATTTGCAAAGCGCTGCAAATTTTCCGCCGCATACCCCAGCAGCGCGGCCCTGTCGTTCGGCAGCGTCTCATCCATGACCGCGTCCAGACACGCCTGCAGCGCCGCGCCGACCGCCCGGCCGCGCAGGCCGAGCGCGAGCAGATCATCCCCGTTGACCGCGAGGTCTTTGAGCGAGAAGCAGGCATCCGCCGCGAGCAGCTCGTCGAGCACGCGCTCCGCCTGCCGGTACGTCTCCACCCGGCCGGCACAGATGGCCGACTGGCCGCAGGTATCGGCAATGTGCAGCTCAAAAAGCTGCCGCACGGTCTCAACGCCGAGCTTGTTCATCAGCCGCCGGATGGGCTTTGCCTCCGGCGCGATGGGCAGGTCGTGATAGCGGATGAGCTGCGTGATGCGCGTGCGCCCGGCCGTGTCAAAGCGCAGGCGCGTGAGAATGCCCTCCGCCAGCTCGGTACTCTTGGCCGCGTGGCCGTAAAAATGGCCGACACCATCCGGCCCGAGGGAAAAGCACGGCGGCTTGCCGACATCGTGCAGCAGCGCCGCCCAGCGCAGCACCGGCTCCGGCGGGATGTGCTCCACGACCGCGGCCGTGTGCAGCCAGACGTCCCGGTCATGGTGCGGGTTGTGCTGCTCGAAGCCGAACATCGGCCGCAGCTCCGGGATCGGGACGGCCAGCACATCGGAAAATTCCCGCAGCACTGCGTCCACGTTCTGCCCGCAGAGGAGCTTTGTCAGTTCACTCTGCACGCGCTCCGCCGCGAGATACTGCAGCAGCGCGCGATTGCGATGGATGGCCGCCGCCGTCTCCGGCGCGATCTGAAAGCCGAGCACGGACGCAAAGCGCAGCGCGCGCAGGATGCGCAGCCCATCCTCCTGAAAGCGGCGGTCCGGCTCGCCCACGCAGCGCACAACGCCGCGCGCAATGTCCTCCGCCCCGCCGCAGACGTCGACCAGCCCCGTGCGCGGATTGTAGGCCAGCGCGTTCATCGTGAAATCGCGGCGCAGCAGATCCTCGCGCAGGCTGCGCGTAAAGCGCACGGCGTCCGGCCGCCGGTGGTCGGTATAGTCCCCGTCGACGCGGTAGGTCGTGATCTCAAGCGGCAGGCCGTCGAGCAGGACGGTCACGGTGCCGTGCCTGAGCCCCGTCTCGATGAGCCGCTCGCCGGCAAAGACGCGCTCGACCTGCGCGGGCTCGGCATTGGTCGTGATGTCCCAATCCCCCGCCGCGCAGCCACGCAGCGCGTCGCGCACAGCCCCACCGACGACATAGGCCTCCCAGCCCGCCGCCGTGAGACGATCGAGCGCCGTATGCACTTGTGACGGCAGGGTCAGCATGGGCAGCCTCCTCAGTTGTGGTGATAGATCTTCTTTTCCAGCGCAAAAATGCGGGCACTGAAGCTGCCGGCCGGCACGGTCGGCAGCGTTTCCGCATAGATCTCCATGCGGCTGTCGATGAGGTCAATGTAAGACAGCAGCTCCGCCTCCGCGCACATGGGCCGCACGGCCGCGCCGAACTCCGGCTCGCCGTGGTGCGAGAGCAGCAGGTGCTGCAGCAGCATGGACTTTTCCTCGGGAATGCCAAGCTCGCGCGCGGCGTCCGCGACCTCCTGCGCCCCCATGACCAGATGGCCAAGGAGCTGCCCGGCCGTGGAGTACTCCGTCACGATGCCGAGATCGGAAAACGCAAACTCCCGCTCCTTGCCGAAATCGTGCAGCAGCGTGCCGGTCAGCAGCAGGCTGCGGTCAATGACCTCCGGATACAGGCCCGCGAGAAAATCCGCCGTGCGCAGCATGTTGTAAGTATGCATCAAAAGGCCGGACAGGAAACTGTGGTGCACGCTCTTCCCGGCCGGAATGCGCCGGAATGCATCGAGGTGCCGCGCCAGCATCGTCTCGGCCACGCTGCGGTAATCCGCGTCCGTGATCGAGGCGACCAGCCGCTGCACGTCCGCCAGCGCGGCGTCCGCGTCGATGGGCGCCGTCGGCACGAGCAGCGCCGTGTCATAATCGTCCGCCGCATCGGCCATACGGATGCGGTGGACGCTGATCTGCAGCGCACCGCGGTATTCCGAGACGCTGCCGCGGATCTTTACGACGCGGCCGGTATCGTCCGGGCGCGCGCCGATCGGGCCGCTGTAGTCCCAGATCTTGATCTCCACGCTGCCCGTGCGGTCGCAGATCGTACCGCTGAGAAACGGTTTGCCGTTGTTAGTCGTCTTGAGCGCCGCCGCGCGCAGAATATAAAAGCCCTCGACATCCATGCCGGGGAGCATATCCGCAATGGGTTTATTGAATTCCATGGCTCCGCCTTTCCGCCCGCAGAGCGGGTCGTTCGTTCTATAGGATAACTATACATTGCCGTGATTTTGCCCGTCTGTCAAGCCTTTTCCCGCAAAAATCCGCCCCGCCGCCGATGGCTCGGCCTGCGGGACGGAGGCATTCAGTGTTCGGCGCGGGCGATCCGCTCGGCCGCCTGCCGGCCAGTCGGCGTGGCGGCAAGGCCGCCGAGGCCGGTCTCGCGCAGGCTGGCCGGGAGCGCATCACCGACCTCGCCCATGGCATCGATGACCTCATCGACCGGGATGCGGCTCGTGATGCCGGCGACGGCCATATTCGCCGCGCTCACGGCATTGACCGCACCGATGACATTGCGCTTGACACACGGTACCTCGACCAGGCCCGCGACCGGGTCACACACCAGGCCGAGCAGATTGCCGAGCGCGATGGCGTACGCATCCGCGCACTGCTGCGCCGTGCCACCGAGGATGTGCGTCAGCGCAGCCGCCGCCATGGCGCTGGCCGTGCCGATCTCCGCCTGGCAGCCGCCCTCCGCGCCGGCCACGCTCGCGCGCAGCGCCGTGACCTGGCCGAACCCGGCCGCGATATACAGCGCCTGCAGGATCGTCTCCTCCGCAACATCGCGCACCTCCACAAGCGGGATCAGCACCGCCGGCAGCACGCCGCAGCTGCCCGCCGTGGGCGCGGCGACGATGCGCTTCATGCACGCATTGCACTCGGCCACCTTGAGCGCCTCTTCCGTCACGCGCTGAAAATACGTCCCGCCGAGGAGGCGGCCGGCCTCCGCCGCCGCGCGGAATCTGGCCGCGTCGCCGCCGATGAGCCCGCTGTTGGAGCGGTCGGATGCGCAGTACTGCCGGCTCGACTGCTGCATCGCCGTCCAGAGCGCCGCGATCTGGCGGTAGGACGCCGCAGCGTCATAGCCGTTTTCCTGACAGTCCGCATCACGGATGACGGCATAGAGCGGCTGCCCGCTCTCCTGTGCAGCCGAAAGCATGGATGCAATGCTCGAAAAGCTCATACCGGTTCCTCCTGATTAAAGATCGTGATCTTCTGAATGCCCTCGATGTGCGACAGCCACTGCTCGATGTCCTTCGGGATCGGCTGGTCACACTCGAGGATCATGACCGCGTAGCCGCCCTGCTCGCTGCGGTAGAGCTGCATGGTGGCGATGTTGACGTGCCGCTGCATGAGCGCCGCCGTCACGGCAGCAACATGGCCGGGCGTGTCCTGATTGTGGACAATGAGCGTGTTGTGCTCACCGGAAAAGTTCGTCTCGATACCGTCGATGGAGCGGATGCGGATGCGCCCGCCGCCGATGCTCTCGGCCACGATGTCCAGCGTGCGGCCCTTGGCGCCCGTGAGCTGCAGGCGCGCGGTGTTCGGGTGCGCGTTGCGCAGCTGCACGTTCCGGAACGAGAACGTCAGCCCCTGCTCCGCCGCGACGGCAAAGCTGCCCGGAATGCGCAGATCGTCCGGCTGCATACCGAGCAGGCCCGCGATCAGCGCGCAGTCCGTGCCGTGGCCATGACCGGTCAGGGCGAAGCTGCCGTGCAGCGAAATGTCCGCGTGCACCGGCCGGTCGCCGAGCAGTTTGCGGGCCGTCAGGCCGATGCGCACGGCCCCGGCCGTGTGGCTGCTGGACGGGCCGACCATGACCGGCCCGAGAATATCAAATAAACGCATGGCGCGCCTCCTTGGGTATACGAATCTTTTGCAAAATGAAATATGCGGTATTATACGCGCTCGGCGCGCAAAATGCAATGCCGATCCTCCGCCGGTGCGAAAATTCGGCGCAAAAATGCCGGCCGCCAACCGGCAGCCGGCAATATTCGGCGGATCAGTGCTCCTGGATCATCATGCGGATGATCGTGCGGTCGGTCTCGCGCATGCCCTCGCTCGCAAGTGTGCCGATGTTGCGGATCGTGTTCTCCACGCCCTTGACGACAATGCCGTCGCCGCCGTAGAACTGGCTCTCGTGCATCTGCATCTGCATACCCAGCAGACCCGCCTCGACTGCCGAGGCGATCTTGGCCGCGCAGCTCGCCTTCGCGCCGTCGCAGATCATGCCGGAGTCGATAGCGATGGCGTTGACGATGGTGTGCGCGATCTCACGGAACTGCCCGCCATACAGATACGTCACGCCCGCGGCCGCGCCGCAGCCGGCCGCCGTAGCGCCGCAGTAGGCGGACAGGCTGCCGATGCCGGTTTTCAGATGGATGGTGACGAGGTTCGACACCACGAGCGCGCGGTAGAGCATCTGCTGCGTAACGCCCAGCTCCTTGGCATAGACAATGACCGGCAGCGATGCCGTCAGCCCCTGGTTGCCGCTGCCGGAGTTGATGACCACCGGCAGGTCGCAGCCGTTCATGCGTGCGTCCGACCCGGCCGCGGCGTAGGCCTTGGCGCGGTTGTGGATGCTCATGCCGTAAGACTGCAGCAGGATGCGGCCGATGTTCGCGCCGTAATCCCCGCGCAGGCCCTCCTCGGCGATGGCCCAGTTATAGTCGATCTGCCGCTGGAGCGTCTCCTGCACGTCGGCAATGTCCACCTCGTTTGCAAAGGCGATGATGTGCTCGACCGTCAGCAGACTGCGGTCGGTGGCGTGCTGGCTGCCGGACTCCTGATAGTCCTTGTGAAACTGCACGACGCCGTTTTTCTCGATACGGATCACGTTCGTGTGATAGCCCGCGATCTCGACGGACGCGCTGTCCGCCCCCGCCGTGACGCGCACCTGAATGTCGAACACGTAGTCCTTGTCCGCGCGCCGGACGGTAAAGGCAGCCTGCTGCAGATAGGCGCCCACCGCATCCACCTGCTCCGGCGTGAGGCTCGCAAGCACCTGCAGCTGCGCGTCGGCATTGCCGGAAACGATACCCGCCGCTGCGGCCGCCGCAATGCCGCGCTGGCCGTTCGTATTCGGCACAATGACGCTCTTGACATTTTTGATGATGTTCGCGCTCGCAAGCACTTCGACCGTTTCCGGCAGCGCGCCGAGCGTCCTGCGGGCCAGCGCCGCGCAGTACGCCACGGCGATCGGCTCTGTACAGCCCATGGCAGGCTGCAGCTCCTCTTTCAGGATCGCAACATATTCGCGGTAGATCTTCTCGTCCATGTTCTCTCCTCCGATTTTTGTTTTTTCTCCGTTTTTGACCGTAAAATTCCGCTTTTTGTAATAGTATAACGAAACAGCGGCACATTTTCAACAAAAAAGATACCGGCAAAAGCTCCGGTATCTCAAGGCAGGTCAATCTTCACGTTTTTTCCGGCAGGCGTGCACGATTGCCCAGAGCGCATAGCCCAGCACGCCGCCGGTCGTGTTTGTAATCACGTCCGTGATATCTGAACTGCGAAACGCATGCAGCAGCGGCTGCACGACCTCGATGCCGACGCTGAGCGCCAGCGTCAGCAGCAGGCAGCGCCAGAAGCTGCACCGCCTGCCGCGGCAGCTGCGGCACAGCGGCAGCAAAACACCGAACGGGACAAACAGGGCGATGTTCAGCACGATCTGCCGGACATAATCGCCGTGGCGGAGAATGACGTCCTCAAACGGCGCCATGTGCATGGGGATATACGGATGGTCAAGGCAGAACGGGAGCGCCGTGAGCACCGGCATGAGCGTGAAGCGCACGATGCCGGCGAGGCAGCCGTACATGAGCGTGTAGACCGCGAGCGTTCTGCGCCCCAGCGGTCGCCACTTCGGCAGCAGCCAGATGCCGTAAACGGCCGCAAGCACAGCCAGGTCGATGAGTATTTTTGCGTTTCGGCTCATGTACGGCCTCCTTCTCTCTGCTGCCCGGAACGCACACGTTACCCGCGCAGCCACTGCTCCAGTTTCGGTTTTGCGCTGTCCACCGCGCTGCCGCGCAGCGACAGGCCGTGCGCGACCAGCGCGCCCTTCGCAGCCCGCCGGATGTCCTGCTCCGTGTTCGACAGGCCGCTGCCCTCGTTCGTGCAGAACGGATGGATGGTTTTCCCCTGCCAGTCATAGTGCTCGAGGAAGGTGTAGACCGCCATCGGCATGGTACCGCAGTAGTTCGGATAGCCAAGGTAGATTTCTTCATAGTCGTCCAGACGCTCCGGTAGCACCATCAGCTCCGGACGGGCATTGGCGCGCAGGTCGCGCCGCGCCTCGGCGACGCAGGCATCATAGTTGTCCGAATACGGCGCTTTCTGTTCGATATGGAATAGCTCCGCGCCGGTGAGTTCGGCAAGCAGTCGTGCCGCCTTCTCCGTGTTGCCGACGGCGATGGTGCGGCGCGCCCCGGAAAAATAGTTCTCTCCCGCGCGGGAGTAATAGGCAATGAGTTTTTTCATGATCCGTTCGCCTGAAAAACAGGCGCTCCTTTCTGGGAACAATGCCAAAAGCATACCGCAGTTTTCCGCATCCGTCAACCGGCCGGTGCGGATGGGAAGCTGCTGCAGCGGCTGCTAAGATGCCGCTAACATTTCCGCCGGCCGATTGATGCACTATAAAAAATACGATACGCTTTGTGCAGGAAATGACATTTTTACGAGATGGGGATGCACATGAACATTCGCAAAACCGCAGCGCCTGTGCTCATACTGGCGCTGCTGGTCGGTCATGGTTCCGCGTTCGCCGCTGCACCGGACACCGCGCCCGGCAATGCACAGTGCGCAAAATACGGCCACACCTACAGCTGGAAATAAGCGCACAAAAAAGCTCCCCCGCCGGGGGAGCTTTTTGCTGCCTTAGCGCACGCGCAGACGCTCCACGAGCGCCTCATTGCTCTCGGCCATGCAGGTCTGGTAGTCCGTATAGAGCACCATGCCCGGCAGTGCGCCGGACGGCTTGCGCACGAAGCGCGCCATGGTGTAATCCACCGGTGTCTTCCCGCCGCCGCGCGCCTGCGAATAGTATACGGCGAGACTCGCCGCCTCGGCGATCGTCTGGTCGTCGGGCGTCGTGTCGTGCGCACGGATGATGACGTGCGAGCCATGCACCTTCTGCACATGCAGCCAGATGTCCGTGCGGCGGGCTGTGCGGTGCGTCAGCTCGTCATTTTGCGTGTTGGAGCGGCCGACGAGGATCTCATACCCGGTGCTCGAAACGAAGGCGAGCGGCGCGCGCTGCGCCGTCTTTTCCTTTTTGGCATTGCGCGGCTGGCGCAGATACCCGGTCGCGCGCAGCTCGGCGCGAATATCCGCAAGGTCTCGCTCGCTCTCGGCGCGCGCGAGCTCATCGAGCACACTGTTGAGGTAGTCGAGGTTCCGGCTCGCCTCCGCGATCAGTCCGGTCAGGTGCTGTTCGGCCGTTTTGGCCTTGCGGTAGGACTTATAGAGCGCGGCGGCGTTCTCCTGCGGGCTCTTGCGCGGGTCCAGCTCGATCGTCACGTCCGGGCAGCCCTCGGCATAGTAGTCCTGCACCGTCACGGTGCGGTCGCCTTTCTGGATACGGTAGAGGTTGGCCTTGATGAGGTCGGCCTTCTGCCGCAGGGCCTCGCGGTCAGCGCAGCGCAGCAGGTCCGACTGCTGGATGGCCAGCTTTTTGGCCGTGCGGTCGCGCAGGGTGCGCACCTGATGCGTCAGCTCCTGCGAGCGGCGGCGCATGGCCTCCGCCTTGTCGCGGCGGAGATAAAATTCGTCCAGCAGCTCGGAAAACGAGCCGCAGCCGCGGCATTCCAGCGCGTCCTGATACTGCAGGATCGGCACGGCGGAAAAATCCTTCGGCCGGTCGCCGTCGAGCAGCATGGTGGGCACGAGATTGTTCGTCTCGACCGAGAACACCAGCGCGTCCAGCTCGTGCTCCAGGCGCGCGCGCTGCGCATCGTCCAGCCGCTCGAGCCGGGGGCTGGCATCGCCGAGCGCGCGGAAGCACACCTCCCGGCACAGCAGGGGCGACACGCCGGAGAACAGACCCAGCAGCCACTTATCAAGCATCCCCGCAGTGACCGGGCCGGAGAGCAGCTGCGCGCGCTGCTCCGGCGTCGTGTCAAACAGGACCGGCTTGTCCTGCCGCAGCGGCAGGCGGTAAAACAGGCCCGGCTGCACCTGGCGCGTCTCGCTCATGGAGGAATCCACGCGGCGCATGCAGTCGATGATGTGCCCGTCGGCGCTGACGAGGATGACGTTCGACTGGCGGCCAAGCATTTCAACAATGAGCTGCTTTTTGACCGGCGTGCCGAGCTCATCGCGCCCGTCGAGATCGAGCAAGAGCATGCGCTCGAAGTCCGGCTGGGAAATACCCGTGATGCGCGCGCCGACCAGATGCTTGCGCAGAAGCATGCAGAACATCGGCGGCTCGGCCGGATTTTCAAACGTGCCGGCCGTGAAATGCACCCGCGCGCTGCCCACGCCGCCGTGCACGAGCAGCTTCGCGTTGCCGCTCTGCGTGCGCACGGACAGCAGCAGCAGGTCGCGCTCCGGCTGCTGCACCTTGTCGATGCGCGCGCCGGTCAGGCTCTGCGTCAGTTCCTGCGTCAGGCCGTGCAGAAAAACTGCGTCCATTGGCATGTTACAGCACCTCCGTGATCTTGCTGAAGAGCTCGCGCAGCCGCTGCGTGCGGCCGAGCAGATACAGCCAGCCAAAGAGCGTCTCGAGCCCCGTGGCCGCGTGATACTGTGCGACGTCCGCGTGCTGCGGCACCGAGTTCACCTTCGCGTTGCGGCCGCGCTTGTAGACCGCGCGCTCCTCGTCCGTGAGCGCGGGCTGAATGGTCTCCGCCGCGCGCGCCTGCGCGGGCGCGTTGACGCGGCGCACCGTCTCGCGGTGCAGGTCGGTCACGGCCGTGAGCCCGGCGGCACACAGGGCCGTGCGCATCATGAGCTCATATACCCCGTCGCCAATGTGCGCGAGGGCGAGCGTGCTGTAAGCGCCGACCTGCGCCGGCGTCATTTCCGGGGCAAAGTCCGCCCCATCCGGAAAGGCAATCGTGCCGACGGGGCGGCGCTCCGGCCGCCCCGTGTGGAGATCATGATTCATCGTCTTCAGGTTCCTCTTCGTTGTCATCGGCAAAGTCCGTCTGCGCCTGCAGCACCTCGCTCGGCGCGGTGCCCTGCACATACTGCATCTCCTGCCACTGCTGCTTCGTGATGAGGATCTTGCGCGGCTTCGAGCCCTCAAACGGGCCGACGATGCCCATCTCCTCCATCTGATCGACCATGCGCGCGGCGCGCGAATAGCCGAGTTTCAGCCGGCGCTGCAGCATGGACACCGATGCCTGCTTCGTCTCGAGAATGACATCCACGGCCTGCGGCAGCAGCTCGTCATAGTCGCTCTTGGCGGGCTTGTCCGCCTCGGGCGCGGGGCCGGACTTCTTGTCGGCCTCGGCGGCGGATTTTTCGATCTGCGCGATGATATCGTCGCTGTACTGCGCCTCGGAGTTCTGCTTGATGAAGCGCACGACCTCCTCGCGCTCCTCGTCCGACACAAACGAGCCCTGCACACGCAGGGGCTTGCCGGTGCCGATGGGCGCATAGAGCATATCGCCCATGCCGATGAGCTTTTCCGCGCCGGAGGTATCGAGGATGATGCGGCTCTCGAGCGAGGACGAGACCGCAAAGGCAATGCGGCTCGGGATGTTCGCCTTCATGAGGCCGGTGATGACGTCCGCGGACGGGCGCTGCGTTGCGATGATGAGGTGCATGCCCGCGGCGCGGCCCATCTGCGCCACGCGGCAGATGCTCTCCTCCACCTCTTTGGCGGCGCAGAGCATGAGGTCGGCCAGCTCGTCGATAACGATGACGACCTGCGGCAGCGTCTGCCCGTCGGGCTCGTTTTTCTGGAGGGCATTGTAGCTGGCGAGGTCGCGCACCTGCGCCTCGGAGAAGAGGCGGTAGCGCTTGAGCATCTCCACGACCGCCCACTGCAGCGCGCCGGCCGCCTTCTTCGGGTCGGTCACGACGGGGATGAACAGGTGCGGGATGCCGTTATAGATGCCGAGCTCGACCATTTTCGGGTCGATCATGATCAGGCGCACCTCGTCCGGCGTCGCCTTATAGAGCAGGCTCAGAATGAGCGAGTTCATGCACACGGACTTGCCCGAGCCGGTCGTGCCGGCGATGAGCATATGCGGCAGCTTGGCGATGTTGCCGATGATGCAGTTGCCGCCGATGTCCTTGCCGACGGCAAACGAGAGCTTGGACTTCGCATTGCGGAACGCGGGCGAGTCGATGATATCGCGCAGGCAAACGGCGCTGACGACCTTGTTCGGCACCTCGATGCCGACGGTCGAGATCTTGTCCGGGATCGGCGCGATGCGCACATTCTCCACACCGAGCGCGAGCGCAAGGTCGCCGGAGAGGTTCGTGATCTTGTTGAGCTTCACGCCCGCCTCGAGCTCGAGATCGTAGCGCGTGACCGTGGGGCCGCGCGTCACGTCGCGGATGGTCGCATTGACACCGAAGCTGCTCAGGGCAGTGTTGAGCCGGTCGCGGTTGAAGCGGATCTCCTCCGTCGCGTCCGTCTGATCCTTCTTCCCCGCGCGCAGGAACGACACCGGCGGGAGCTGATAGGACGAGTGGTCGGCATTCTCGCTCTCGATGGCGGAGGTGATCGCGGCCGTCTCCGCCGCGACGGCGGCGCTGGCCGCCTTTTTGGACGGCTTCGGCGGGTCCTGGATCTCCTGCGTGACCGGGGTGACGCCGCAGATATCGGCCGCCTCCTCCACAGACAGCGGCTGGACATTCTGCGTGGCATCGGCCGGCGCGGCCTTTTTCGCGCCGCGGGCAGGCTTTTTGACCGGGATCGGGTCGATCGGATCGTCGTCCGGCTCCGTCATGGTCTCCTCGACCGGAATGTCGATGAATTTTTTCTTGGCGACCGGCTTGTCCGGCACGGCACGGCGCGCACTGCGCCGCGGCTCGGGCAGCGGCTGCGGTTCCGGTTCGTCCTCCTCATCCTCCGCAAGCGGCACGTCTTCGTCCGGGATGTACTGTGCCTCGCGCCGTGTGCGCACCCAGGCCGCGATCTTGCCCACCGTCAGGTCCATGCTGCCCAGCACGCAGAACACGAACGCCGCCATCGTCAGCGGCAGCGCCGCATAGACGCTGATGCCGGCCTTGAGCAGATAGCCAATGCCGCCGGAGATCACGCCGCCGGACGTGAGCGCCTTGCCCCCGTCATAGAGCTGGCCGACGATCGCGCCGAACGTCTGCGCCGTGAACGCCACGCGGCAGACCATCAGGTGCACGATCGTGCCGAACAGCGGCGCGATCAGCAGCGACGCCGTCACGCGCAGACAGAAGTGTCGCTCCGGATTGCGCACAAAGACCCACGCCAGCAGCAGCATCGCAAACGGGAACGCCCAAAAGCCCCAGCCCATGATGCCGCACAGGAAGCCCGCAAAGCCGTCGATCACGACGCCCTCGGCATGAAACAGGCCCAGGAACGCCAGCAGCGACAGCACGATGCACGCCAGCGCATACGGCCATGTCGGCGCCGTCGGCGCGGCGGCCGGCTGCTTTTTCGGCACAGCAGTCTGCTTTTTCGGCGCGGAGGCCGGCTTTTTTGCTGCCGGGGCGGATTTTTTCGCCGTGCCGGTTTTCTTTTTGGATGATGAAGTTGCCATGTTATATAACGTCCTCTCAGAAAATCAGAGACAGAATCATCGTCAGTGCGCCCGCGCCCCAACAGTAGTAGGAAAATGCGCCGAAACGGCCCTTCGACGTCAGGCGCTTGACAAGGCCGATGGCCGCGACGCCCGAGACCATCGCCACAAGCATACCGGCCAGATACGCCGGCAGGAGCGACACATCGATACCCGCCTTGGCCGCCTTGGCCAGCGACAGGATGTTTGCCCCCAGCACCGCAGGCAGCGACATCAGGAACGAGAAGCGCACCGCAAAGCTGCGGTCCAGTCCCGTGGCCATGCCGGCCGCGATCGTCGTGCCCGACCGGGACAGGCCCGGGATCGTCGCCACGGCCTGACACACGCCGATGACCAGCGCGTCGCGCACGCGCATGGTTTTCTCCGTGCGCGTGCCCTTGGGCATTTTATCGGCCACGAACAGCAGAAAGCCCGTGAGGATGAGCATGAGGCCGATGAAGAAGGTGTGGTAGTACAGCTGCTCGACCAGATCGTTGACCGGCAGGATCAAAAACAGCGGCAGCGTCGCCAGGATGATCATGAGCACCATGCGCGCGGCGGGAAGCTGCTGCCGGCGCTGCTCGGCCGGCAGCCGTGCGCTGCGGAAAAACGCGATCGTCTCGCGCACCATGGCCACGATGTCCCGCCAGTAGACGATGCAGATGGAAATGAGCGTGCCCAAATGCAGCAGAACATCGAAAAACAGATGGCCGTTTTCCGCCGTCGACATATGAAACAGGTTTTGCAGGATCGACAGATGGCCGGAGCTGGAGATCGGCAGAAACTCTGCGATGCCCTGCACCAGACCGAGCAGGATCGCGTTCCAGATGGTCACGGATGCACCTCCCAATACGCAGATAGGAATGTTGATTATACCACGGTTTTCTTTGCGTCACAAGGGAAAACGGTCACTGTCCCCGTTTTCCCCTGCCGCATCCGGTCACGCCTGCGTGTCGCAGTAGGCAGCCAGCACGCCGCGGTACGTCATCCAGCAGTCGAACTTTGCCACGAGCTCAAACGGTGCGTGCATGCTCAGCACCGGCACGCCGGCGTCAATGGTGTCAATATTCCGGTCGGCCATGAACTTGGCGATCGTGCCGCCGCCGCCCTGATCGACCTTGCCCATCTCGGACAGCTGCCAGACGACGCCGTTGTCGGCAAACAGACGGCGCAGATAGGCCACGAGCTCGGCCGAGGCGTCGCTCGTGCCGGACTTGCCGCGTGCACCCGTGAACTTGCAGATGCCCATGCCGTAATTGAGCTTGGCCTCCGTGCGCTTGGCGCTCACCTCGGGGAAGCTGGGGTCAAAGGCCGCGCAGACATCCGCCGAGAGGCAAAAGCTCCTGGCAAAGCAGTGGCGCAGCGCGACGTCCTGCTGCTCGCAGAGGTCGGCCATGAAGGCCTCGAACGCCTGCGACTGCATGCCGGACACGCCGTCGGAGCCGATCTCCTCCTTGTCGGCGAGGATGCACACGGCCGTGCGCTCCGGCGCGCCGTCGAGGTCAAGGATGGCGCGCAGCTCGGCATAGGCGCACACGCGGTCATCCTGACCGTAGGCACCGATCATGCTGCGGTCAAAGCCGATGTCGCGCGCCGGGAACGCCGGCACGGCGGCAAGCTCCGCCGACAGGAAGTCCTCTTCCGTGATGCCGTATTCATCATGGAGCAGCGACAGCACGGCGAGCTTCACGCGGTCGCGCCCCTCGCCGGCATACGGCATGCTGCCGATGACGATGTTGAGCGCCTCGCCCGTGATGCCCTCTTCCATGGTCTTGCGCATCTGATCCTTGCCGAGATGCGGCAGCAGATCGGTGATGACAAACTGCGGCTCATCCGGCTCGCGGCCGATGGCAATATCGACCGTGCTGCCGTCTTTGAGCGCGACCGTGCCGTGCAGCTCCAGCGGGATCGTGACCCACTGGTACTTCTTGATGCCGCCGTAATAGTGCGTCTTGAAATACGCCAGCTCCGAGTCCTCATACATCGGCGTCTGCTTGAGATCGAGACGCGGGGAGTCGATGTGCGCGCCCGCGATCACGCAGCCGTGGTCAAGCGGCTGCTGCCCGAGCACGGCCAGCATGAGCGCCTTGCCGCGGTTGTTGACATACACCTTCGAGCCCGGCTGCAGCTCCATGCCGAACGTATACGGCACAAAGCCCTCGGCCTCCGCCATGCGGATGGCCTCCTTGACGGCCTCGCGCTCGGTGCGCGCGGCGTTGAGAAACTGCTTATATCCCTCGGCGTAGGCAAAGATCTCCCCGGCCTGCTCGGCGTCGATCCGATCGTAGCCGTTTTTCGGCTGATAAAACAGCTTTTCCTTCCACTGCTTGAGTTCCTTATCTTCGCTCATGAGAGCACCTCCTGTATCAGTTGATGGCAGCGGCGCTGAAAATCGGCGAGCGTGCCGCCGTTATCCAGCACGTAGCTGCAATGTTGGGCAAACCATTCGTTGGGCTTCTGCGCGTCGATGCGCGCCTCGGCATAATCGCGCGTCACGCCCTCGCGCGCGATGAGCCGCTCGATGCGCACCTCGCGCGGCGCCGTCACGCCGATGGTGACAGTGCACAGCTCCGCCAGCCCGCTCTCGATGAGCGCGATGGCGTCGATCGCCGCGACCGTGCCGCCCTGCCGCGCCCACGCGCGCAGGCGAGCGCACACCTCGGCACGGACATACCGGTGCGTGATGGCGTTGAGGTCGTCGAGCGCCGCCGCGTCCGCGAACACGACCGCGCCGAGCCGCTTTCGCTGCAGCGTCCCATTTTCTATTGTACCCGGAAAACGGGCATTGATCTCCGCGAGCATGGCGGTATTGGACGCCAGCAGCTCGTGATACACCGCGTCGCAGTCGATGACGAGCGCGCCCTGACGCTCCAGCTCCATGAGCGCGGTCGTTTTCCCGCAGCCCGTGCCGCCCGTGATGCCGACAATGTGCATTTTCCGCACGAGCGCGTCCCAGACGGCATCGTCCGGCACGGCGGCGGAGCGCAGAATGCGGTACGGCGTGTGCGAGAGATCGACGAGCGTGGACTCCCGGCCGATACCGCAGGGCCCGCCGTCGATGACGGCCGCGATCTGCCCATTGAAATACGCCAGCACATCGTCTGCCGTTTTCGGGCTCGGCGCGCCGGAGGGATTGGCCGACGGCGCGGCCAGCGGCAGCTGCGCGGCCTCGATGAGCGCCAGCGTGGCCGGGTGATCCGGGCAGCGCAGGCCGACGGTCTGCCCACCCGCGCGCACGATCTCGGGCACGCAGTCCTGTGCCCGCAGCACGATCGTGAGCGGGCCGGGCCAGAACGCCTCGGCCAGCGTGTATGCCGCCGGCGGCACATCGGCGCAGTAGCGCGCCATGGCGGATGCGTCGTGCACCATCAGCGACAGCGGCTTGACGGCCGGCCGGCCCTTGATCTCATAGATCTGCGCAACGGCGGCGGGATCCAGTCCGTTGCCGGCAAGGCCGTAGACCGTCTCCGTCGGGACGGCGACGAGCTGCCCGGCACGGATGGCATCCGCTGCCTGCGCGATCTCGGTTGTGATTCGTTTCGTGTTCATGCTTCCTCCGCGGATGCGCGCAGCTTCTCGGCCTGACCGGCCAGCGTGAGCGCATCAATGATCTCATCCAGATCGCCGTCGAGCACCTGATCGAGCTTATAGAGCGTCAGCCCGATGCGGTGATCCGTCACCCGCCCCTGCGGGAAGTTGTAGGTTCGGATGCGCTCGTTGCGCATGCCGGTGCCGACCTGGCTGCGCCGCTCGGCCGAGCGCGCGGCATTCTGCCGGGCACTTTCCGCAGCATACAGGCGTGAGGCCAGGATCTTCATCGCGCGATCCTTGTTTTTATACTGGCTGCGCTCATCCTGACACTCGACGACCGTGCCGGTCGGCAGGTGCGTGATGCGGATGGCGCTCTCGGTCTTGTTGACGTGCTGGCCGCCGGCGCCGGAGCTGCGGTAGGTGTCGATCTGCAGATCCTTCGGGTCGATGTGCACCTCCACGGCGTCCATCTCCGGCAGCACGGCCACGGTGGCGGTGCTGGTGTGGATGCGGCCGCCGGTCTCCGTCTCCGGCACGCGCTGGACGCGGTGCACCCCGCTTTCAAACTTCAGGCGGGAGTACGCCCCCTGTCCGCTGATGAGCAGACTCGCCTCGCGCACGCCGCCGAGCTCCGTCTCGTTGAGGTTGGCGATCTCGGTCTTCCACCCGTGCGCGTCGGCGTACATATTGTACATTCGATAAAGACTATGCGCAAAGAGCGCCGATTCTTCCCCGCCGACGCCGGTGCGGATCTCCAGAATGACGTTGCGGTCATCGTTCGGGTCGCGCGGCAGCAGCAGCACACGCAGCTGCTGCTCGAGCTCCGCGCAGCGGGCACGGCCGAGATCGATCTCCTCGCGCGCGATCTCGTGCAGCTCGGGGTCGCTCAGCAGCGCCTCCGCCTGCGCGATCTGCGCCTGACAGGCGGTATACGCCCGGTAGGTCTCCACGACCGGCTGCAGCTCGCGCTGCTCGCGGCAGAGCTTTGTGAACACCGCGGGGTCGGAATAATACGCGGGGTCGGCCAGCTTGCTCTCCAGTTCGCTGTACCGGTTTTCAATTTGTCGCAGCTTTTCGAGCACGGCGCCGCCTCCCTTGTTGTGATATTCGCTCAATGTATCAGTTTACCACAGCGGCGCAAAAATGTAAACAGGCGGTGCGTCTGCGCGCACCGCCTGTCAGAAGATCTTCGGTTGTTTACCCGCGCGGGATGATCGCCTGCGCTACGTTCTCAAGCGTGCCCAGGTCGAGCACGTTCACCTGATCGGAACCGACGACATAGAAGTAGTCGCCGATATACAGGCCGCGGTTGTTCTCGTCCCACTGCGAGACGGGGATCTCCTTACGCAGCGTGAAGCCGTCGTCCGCCGAATAGCCGTAGACGAGATAGCTGTTCTCGGCCGGGAAAGCGATCAGGTCCTTGTCGCTGTCCACCAGAATTGCCTTGTGATTATTCAGCGCCTCGCTATAGTCGGCATCGAGCGTCTGCGTGTGCAGATCGTGCAGCTTGGCAGGATCGGACGTGTCGATCATGACGAGCTTCATGCCGTCCACGGTCGCGCCGCCATCCACGGCCGTCGTCTCCATGCCGAGGCCGAAGAGCATCCCGTCTGACCAGACGTGCAGATAGTCGGAATAGCCGCTGAGCTTGAGCTCACCGACGACCTTCGGATCGGTCGGGGCGGTCAGATCGACGGCAAAGACCGGATCCGTCTGGCGGTAGGTGCACAGATAGCCGTAATCCCCGTCGAAGCGCGCGGAGAACACCGTCTCCCCTTCGGCGATCCCGGCCACGCTGCCGACGGTGTTCAGGTCACAGTCGAGCACGTACACATCATTGCTCGTCTGCGTGGCGTCGTCATTGGTTTTCGTGTTTTCAAAGTCATGCTTTTCATCGCGGTAGACGCTGTAGGAATACGTCTGCTCGGTCGTGGCCATGCGCAGATAGCCGTCGCGCTCGTCGAGCGAGAACTGGTTGTTGAGCGCGCCGGGCACAGTGCCATTGGCGGCAAAGGTGAGCTTGCCGTCGGCGATCGCAAAGCGGTTGACCGCCGTATTGACGCTGGAGGTATAGTCCGTGACCGTGTAGCTGCCGTCCTTATGGGTCTTGCCCGCGCCGTCGTCGTAGACGCTTGCGCACAGGTAGAGATTCTCCGCCGTCATGTACACCGTCTCCCCGCCGCCGAGCACAGACTGGCTGGAGAGCCGCGTGCCGGCCGCAATGTCATACGACGCCGCGACCGCGTAGGTCATGGAGTTGTTGTACGGCATGAGGCCGATGCTGTCGCACGGCACGACCGACGCCGTGTCCCCGTCATACAGCCGGGGAGCAAACGTAGTCTCGTCGCCCTTTTCCGGCGCGCCGGGATAATACGACGTGCACAGGTAGAGCACGCCGCCGACCATGCGCGAGGCAATCTCGTAGCCGTCCTGCCCGAACGACTGGACCAGCGTCGGGTCTGCCGGGTCGGAGACGTCATAAATATCGACTGTGACATAATTATTGCCGCTGCCGGAAAGCTCATCCGAGGACGTGTCGCTGCCCGTCCAGTCGGTATACGACGAGAGGACGACCGCGCGGCCGTCGGCCAGATACAGCTCCAGCGGCAGCTTTTCCTGCGTGTGGGTCTGACCGTCCTCGGTCGTCGTCTGCTCCCAGTCCTGACCGACAAAGACATTGGACACGTCCGTGACGTCCGCGCCGTCCGCCTGCATGACGATCAGTTCGCTGCCGCGCAGGATGTAGATATACGTGCCGTCGGTCTTGACGATATCGCCCTCGTCGACGCCCGCGACCTGCACGTTCGTGCCGGAGTAGAATGTGCCCTCGCCTTCACCGTCGCCTTTGCCGCCGGACTCCGGGTCGTCGGAAGCGCCGTCGGTCATATTGAGGGACTTGTCGCGGTCCGCAATCGCTTTCTGCGCATCGGTCAGCGCGGAGTAGACCTCGCTATAGCTCTTGGCAAAGGTCAGGCCGCCGGCCGCCACCGTCTTGCCAGTCTGCCCATCCTTTCCGCAGGCGGTCAGCAGTGCGAGCGACAGGCACAGCACCAGAAATCCTGAAAAAAACTTTTTCATAGCACACCTCTATGGTTCGATGGTTTTCAACTGCATTGTACAGGATTGGACGCGCGCGGTCAAGAAATGTTCCGAAAAAAACGGAAGGGCGCCTGCGGGCGTCCTTCCGTCTGGGTCATCCATACCGTTATGCGCCGAGGTACGCCGCGCGCACCGCGTCGTTCGTCAGCAGTTCCTCACCGCTGCCGGTGAGCGTGATGCGGCCGGTCTCGAGCACGTAGCCGATATCGGCGATCTTGAGGGCCATGTTTGCGTTCTGCTCAATGAGCAGGATCGTCACGCCCTGCTTGTTGATCTCCTGAATGATGGAGAAGATATCGCGCACGACCAGTGGCGCGAGACCGAGCGACGGCTCGTCCATCATGAGCAGCTTCGGGCGGCTCATGAGCGCGCGGCCGACCGCAAGCATCTGCTGCTCGCCGCCGGAGAGCGTGCCGCCGGCCTGCCAGCTGCGCTCTTTCAGGCGCGGGAACAGGCTGTAGACCCACTCGAGGTCCTCTGACAGATCGTCCTTGCGCAGGTAAGCGCCGATCTTCAGGTTTTCCAGCACGGTCATGTCCGGGAAAATGCGGCGTCCCTCCGGCACGAGCGTCACGCCCTGCGTGACGATCTGGGTCGGGTCCTTGCCGGTGATGTCTTCCCCCTGGAAGGTGATCTTGCCGCCGCTCGGCTTGACAAGACCAGAGATCGTGCGCAGCGTGGAGCTCTTGCCCGCGCCGTTGGAGCCGATCAGCGTAACGATCTGCCCCTGCTGCACATCGAATGAAATGCCCTTGACAGCCTCAATGCCGCCATAGCGCACCTGCAGATCTTCAATTTTCAGAATCGTTTCACTCATCTTCCACAACCCCCAGATAGGCGTCAATGACGTGCTGATTGTTCTGGACTTCCTGCGGGATGCCCTCGGCGATCTTGCTGCCGAAGTCAATGACATAAATGTAATCGGAGATCCGCATGACCAGATCCATATGGTGCTCGATCAGGAAGATCGTCAGGCCGTATTTCTCGCGTAGCTCGTGGATGAACGCCGCGAGCTCGAGCGTCTCCTGCGGGTTCATGCCGGCCGCCGGCTCGTCGAGCAGTAGCAGCTTCGGATCCGTCGCCAGCGCGCGGGCGATCTCCAGCCGGCGCTGGATGCCGTAGGGCAGGCTCGTCGCAATGTCGTCCTTGTATTTCTCCAGCCCCTGCTCGACGAGCAGAGCCATGGTCTCGTCGCGCATGCGCTTTTCTTCCCTGGCGTTGCCGCGGAAGGTCGCGGAAAACACGTTCTGCCTGGCGCGCATATGCTTTGCTACGAGCACGTTTTCAAACACCGTCATGCTCTTCCACAAGCGGATGTTCTGGAACGTGCGGGCAATACCGAGCTTCGTGATCCTGTCCGGCGTCGGCGAGACGATCTTGCCCGTCCCGGCCAGCGGGTCGCGCGCGAGCATCTGCTCTTTCGTCTCATCCTCCGGATGATACTCCGCCGTGTAGAGCAGTGGATTTTCGCCCTTGTAGAGCTTTTTCATCTTGCCGGTCGGATGGTTGCGGACCATCGGCTCGTCAAGGAATTTGACGAGGCCGTTCGTCGGCTCATACACGCCGGTGATGCAGTTGAAGGCCGTGGTCTTGCCGGCGCCGTTCGGGCCGATGAGCGCCACGATCTGCCCCTCGGGGATATGCAGCGACAGGTTGTTGACTGCCACGACGCCGCCGAACTGCATCGTGATATTTTCCACGCTGAGGATGTCTTTACTCATCTGCTTTGCCCTCCTCAACTACGTTCTTCTTTGCCTTTTTCGGGCGCTTACGGAACAGATCCGGCAGCTCGCGCTCGCCCATGATGCCCTTGCGGAAGAAGAGCACGACGATCATGATGATGATCGAGAACACGACCATACGGAAACCGTTGCGCAGCAGCGGCACCTTGAACGAGCCGATGTACGCCTCGTTGTCGAGGAAGCGCAGCCACCACTCGGAGCACGCGATGTACAGGAAGGAGGCGATGCAGCTGCCGGAGACGGAGCCGATGCCGCCGATGACAACGATGAGCAGGATCTCATAGGTCATGGCCGAGGTGAACACCTTGGCCTGCACGGTCGTGGCAAACATGGCAAAGAGCGCGCCCGACACGCCCGCGAAAAACGAGCTGATGACAAACGACAGGCTCTTGTGCTTGGCGAGGTTCACGCCCATGGCCTCCGCCGCGATCTCATCGTCGCGGATGGCCTTGAAGGCGCGGCCGTAGGACGAATTGATGAGCAGGACAATAAGGAAAATGCAGATACCGGCAAGCAAAATCGGCACGACCGCACTCAGGCGGAATAGTACCTTGCCGGAAGCATTCGTGATGTTGAAATCCGCAAACGTCGGATAGCCCTTGAGGATGTTGGCGCCGTTGGTGACCTTGCCGAGCGTCTGCCACTGGAAGATGGCACGCAGGATCTCGGCAAAGCCGAGCGTGGCGATGGCCAGATAGTCGCTCTTGAGGCGCAGGACCGGCAGGCCGATCAGATACGCGAAGAACGCGGCGATCAGGCCCGCGAAAATGATGGCCACGAGCACGCCGAGCACCAGACTCACGCCGCCGCCGAAGCCGGTGGCGCCGAACAGATGCTGGAACATCTCCTGGAAGGAGAAGTGGATGCTCGAACCCTCGAAGAGGTAATACACGCCATCACGCGCGGCGTCCGGGATCATGAAGATCGCGTAGGCATACGCGCCGAGGAGCATGAAGCCCGCCTGACCGAGCGAGAACAGGCCGGTAAAGCCGTTGAGCAGGTTCATGGACACGGCGACGAGCGAGTACACCGCACCCTTTTTGATGACCGTAAAGAGCAGGGAGCCGGGAGACATCACATTCTCCAGTACCATCGTCACGAGCGTGAGCGCGAGCACGATGGCGAAGGTGATCAGGTTGCCGCGGCGTGCTTCTTTGTCTTTCGCTTTCAGCACAGTGATCCCCCCTCTCAGACTTTGTCCGTGGCCTTTTCACCGAACAGGCCGGTGGGCTTGACCACGAGGACGACGATCAGCAGCGCGAACGTGAACGCATCGGAGAACACCGTCATGCTGGTGCCCTTGATGAGCGTCTCGCAGATGCCGATGATGAACGCGCCGATGACGGCACCGGGGATCGAACCGATGCCGCCGAACACCGCCGCGACGAACGCCTTCAGGCCGGGCATGGCGCCGGAGGTCGGGATGACGGTCGGATAGTTCGTGAAGTACAGCAGCGAGCCGACGGCCGCCAGGAACGAGCCGATGATAAACGTCACGGAGATGACCTTGTTGATCTTGATGCCCATGAGCTGGCTGGTCTCGAAGTCCTTCGCAACCGCGCGCATGGCCATGCCGATCTTCGTGTGGTTGATGAGCCACTGCAGCAGCAGCACGAGCACGATCACGAGCACGGGCGTAATGACCGTGACCCAGTGCGTGGACGCGCCGAGGATCGTGACCGTGCCGGACACGAACGGCAGCGACGGATACGTCTGCGGCTGGCCGCCGGTGGCATACAGCGCCACGTTCTGCAGCAGGTAACTCACGCCGATGGCCGAGATCATGACGGACATACGCGGTGCGCTGCGCAGGGGCTTATAGGCCGCGCGCTCGATGACGAAGCCGAGCAGGACCGTCAGCACGAGCATGAGCGGAATGGATACGTACACCGGCAGGGACGCGCACATGAAGACCATCATGAGGCCTGCACACATGAACACGTCGCCGTGGGCGAAGTTAATGAGACGCAGGATGCCGTAGACCATCGTATAACCGATGGCGATCAGGGCATACTGGCCGCCCAGCGAGACGCCGGATAAAATTTGTGCGACTAGAAATTCCATCTGTTTCCCTCTCTATCGTTTACGAATGCGGACATTCAGCCGCCGCGAAAACCGCGGAGCTTCCGCAGCTTTCGCAGCGGCTCAAAATCCCAAAGGGGGAGCCGAAGCTCCCCCCGGATTTTTGGATCTCAGACCGAGGCAGAAGCTCAGGAAGCCTTCTGCTGCGTCACGAACTTCCAGACGTTGGCGGCCGTGTCGATGGTCTTGATATAAGCGGTGTCGCGGATCGCGTCGCCGGTCTCGTCAAAGGCGATGTGGCCGGACACGCCGTCATAGGTCACGCCGGGCAGCGCTTCCATGACCTTGGCCGGATCGGTGGAACCGGCAGCCTTCAGCGCCTCGAGCGCAACATAATAAACGTCATAGCCCATGGCCGTCACTGCGGAGATGGTATCGTCGCCGCCGTTGGTGGTCTTGGCGTCGGCATTGCCGTTGATATAGGCCTTGATGCCGTCGTCGAAGGTCTTGTTGCCGCCTTCTGCGTAGAAGGTGGAAACGAACACCTGAACGTTGGTGCCCTTGGCAGCCTGCAGGACCATGTTGTCATCCCACGTATCGGAGCCGAGGAACGGGATGCCGATGTTCAGGGAAGCCGCCTGGGAAACGAGCTGCGTGGAATACGCGATCGACACGGGTGCAAAGAACACGTCGCAGCCCTGATCCTTCGCCTTGTTCAGGTAGGAGCTGAAGTCGGAGTTGTCCTTCGGGAAGGAGTCGGTGACGACGGTGCCGCCGGCCTTCTCAAATGCCTGCTTGAAGAAGGTGACCAGGCCCTGGTCATACTCGTTGCCGTTCTCGCCGAGGCAGTAGGCCTTCTTGGCCTTGAGCTCGGAAGAAGCATAGTTGGCAAGGACAGTGCCCTGGAACGGATCCAGGAAGCAGATGCGGAAGTAGTGGCTGTTGCCGGCCGTAACGTTCGGGTTCGTGCACGTCACGCCGATGGCCGGGATGCCGGCCTGCTTGAACGTGTCGGACGCGGCGATGGACACGCCGGAGCCGTAGGAACCGAGCACGAGGGAAACCTTCTCATTGACGAGCTTGGAAGCCGCCGAGACAGCCTTCGCAGAATCGGAACCGTTGTCGGAGTAGACGAGCTCGACCTTGTAGGTCTCGCCGCCGATCTCGACGGTCGGGGTCTCCTGGTTGGCATACTGCATGCCGAGCATTTCCTTCTTGCCGCCGGCGCCGGAGTCGCCGCTGGCGGGCTCGAACACGCCGATCTTAACGACCTTCTCGCCGTTGTCGGCCGTGCCCTTGTCGCCGCCGCCGCAGGCGCACAGCGCGAACACCATGACCAGAGCGAGCAGCAGAGCAATCGCTTTTTTCATTGTATTTCCTCCAATCATTTCTTCTCCGGGCGCTGTCCGCAGCGCGCGGACAAATGTCCTTCAAATGAATATGACGGCATTATACTATCTTTTTGCAAGAAATGCAATATCAATTTCACAAAATATTCATATCAAAATTTCGAATACTTTGCGCACTCTGCCGGTCACAGCACAAACGGGCTCGCGCGCCAGTCGCCGCCGCAGCGTCGCTCCTCTCTGGCGGGGCAGCCAAGCACATAGAGATCGTGCGCATCCGCCGTCAGGGCAAATATTTCTCCGGCTGCGCCCGGCAGGTTCCGTCCGGCGGCCGGCTTCGTGATGACCGGCGCCGCCGTGCGCGCGTCGATCGCGCGCAGCAGCTCCCTGCCCTGCGCGCCGATGGCCAGCACACGCGCATACGGCGGCGTGCCGGCGTCCATGCCGGCGGTGACGCCGAGGGCCGCGCACATCGTCATGCGCCGGATGCGCGAGAGCGCGTAGCGCTTGGATTTTGCCGCCGCGAGTACGCCGTCGAGCGTCGGCTCCTCGTGCGCGGCGCGGTACAGACCGTTGCCCAGCCCCTCGGACGCGCCGGGCAGCGCGTTGTAAACCGTCTGCGGCAGCATCCGCAGGCGCGAGAGGATTGCGCTCTCCAGCGCCTCCGGCAGCACCGGCCCGCGGCCGAGCTTCTTTTCCCGGGCACTGATCTCCGCCGCCGCCCTCGGCAGAAAGGCGGACACGTTCTCCCCTGCGCCGATGCGCGTGCGCAGCTCGCTCGCCGAGCGCACATTGCCCTCCGCCGGACGGTCATGCTGCGCGCCGGTGCGCAGGATCGTCAGCGGATGCAGGTCGAGCCGCTGGTCAAAGATCGCCTTGAGATACTCCACGGCGAGGATGTTGTTCGGCGCCTGCAGCAGCTCTGCCAGCGCGCCCACGCGCCGTGCGACCGCCTGCTGCCGCGCCGCCGCAAACGGGATGCCGGCCTGCAGCTCGGCGCGCAGGTCTTCGCCCAGCAGCGGATCGAGCAGCGCCTCGGCCACCCGCTGCAGCGGCTCCAGCTCGCCGCACTCGCTGCCGAAGCTCAGATGCGTCACCACGCCGAGACTGCCCAGCAGCCCCACGGCTCCGCGGGCAAACCCCTCCGCCGACGACAGCGCCCACGGCAGCGGCAGCTCCAGCACCAGATCCGCCCCGCAGCGGGCAGCGGCCTCCGCGCGCGCAAACTTCGCATACACCGCCGGGCTGCCGCGCTGCACAAAGTCGCCCGACATGACGCACACGACCGGGCAGTCCGCGCCCAGACGCGCGCGCGTCTGCTCGATGAGCCGTGCATGGCCGTTGTGAAACGGGTTATACTCCGCAACGATGCCGATGACATTTCCCATTTTTGCACCTTCTTTCGAAAAATACTTGCGTTTTCCACTGAAATGATTACAATAAGAGTGTTATGGCATCATAATACTGTGGTTTTGCGAAAATTACAATATTTCATATGAGAAAGGAATCTGACTATGAAAATTCTTGTCATCAATGCCGGCAGTTCTTCCCTGAAGTATCAGCTGATCGACATGGAGACCGAACACGTCCTGGCCAAGGGCCTGTGCGAGCGCATCGGCCTCGACGGCCATCTGAAGCACACCCCGCTCGTCGGCGGCAAACCCGTCTTTGACGAGGACCTGCCGATGCCCACGCACTCCGAAGCCATCGCCGCGGTCATCGACAAGCTGACCAGCGCCGAGTATGGTGTGGTCGCCTCCATGAAGGAGATCGACGCCGTCGGCCACCGCGTCGTCCACGGCGGCGAGAAGTTCGCCTGCTCCGTCAAGATCGACGACGCCGTCATGGCTGCCCTCGAGGAGTGCACGCCGTTCGCCCCGCTGCACAACCCCGCCAACATCACCGGCATCAACGCCTGCCGCGCCGTCATGGGCGACGACGTGCCGATGGTCGCCGTGTTTGACACCGCGTTCCACCAGACCATGCCCGGCAAGGCCTATATGTACGCCATTCCTTATGAATACTACCAGAACGACGGCATCCGCCGCTACGGCTTCCACGGCACGAGCCACCGCTACGTGTCCGCCCGCTGCGCCGAGCTCATGGGCAAGCCCATCGAAGAGCTCAAGCTCATCTCCTGCCACATGGGCAACGGCAGCTCCATCTGCGCAATCGACGGCGGCAAATGCGTCGACACGTCCATGGGCTTCACCCCGCTGGTCGGCCTGCCGATGGGCACCCGCTGCGGCGATCTCGACGCCGGCGTCATCCAGTTCATCATGAACAAGTACGGCATCAGCATCGACGAGATGCTCAACATCCTCAACAAGAAGTCCGGCGTGCTCGGCGTCTCCGGCGTCAGCTCCGACTTCCGCGATCTCGATGCCGCCGCTGCCGAGGGCAACGACCGCGCGCAGCTCGCGCTCGACATGTTCCACTACTGGGTCGCCAAGGTCGTCGGCTCCTATGTCGCGGCCATGAACGGCGTCGACGCCATCATCTTCACCGCCGGCGTCGGCGAGAACAGCAAGTCCTCCCGCGCCGCCATCGCCGAGTACTTCGGCTACCTGGGCGTGACGATCGACCCGGAGGCCAACAGCAAGCGCGGCGAAGACATCATGATCTCCACCCCCGACTCCAAGGTCAAGGTGTTCGTCATCCCGACGAACGAGGAGCTCGTCATCGCCCGCGACACGAAGGCCATCTGCGGCTGAGTTTCCCGGGATGCAAAACCACGGCGCTGATCTCAGCGCCGTGGTTTTTCTATCCATAGCAGGCCGCGCACATCGGGGGCCGGCGTCCAGGCGCGCAGCACCAGCGTCAGCTCTTCCAGTGCGGAAAGCCCGGCGGCGGCCGCCGCAAGCCACGCGGCCGTTCCCTGCCCCAGCAGCACCGCAAGCACCGGATAGCCAACCAGCACGACGCCTGCTGCTCTATTTAATGTTGTATACAGGGACACAAACGTGCGGAATTTATAAAACCCGGCGGCATAGGTCACACTACGGATGAGCAGCACTGCGCCCGCCGCGTACAGCAGCCAGCACGCCAACTGCCGCGCGCGCAGCAGCGCCGCCGTGAGTGCGAGCAGGAACGCAATGTCCGCCGCGCTGTCGAGTCTTGCCCCGCCGTCGCTCTGCACCCCAAAGCGCCGCGCGAGCAGACCGTCCAGCACGTCACTGACCGCGCCGAGACCATACGCCGCCCAGAACCACGCCGAACCCGGCGCCGCAAGCACCAGAATGAGCGCAAATACAAAGCGCGTGCAGGTAATGGCATTGACCAGGCGCTTCATCGCACCGCCCTCTCTCGCTGCCACTTTACCATATCCGCCGCAAAATTGCGATCCCCGCGAAAAACTTCGCCATGTCCCGGGAAAAACCGTTGACAAAACCTGTCCGGAATGATAAACTGTCAAGGCCGCATTGAGTGGGTACCAAGCGGAGGTGCGCCTCCTGCCCACAAGAGCGAGACTCTACAGAGAGGCAGGTGCAACGAGTTTGAAGCACGCTATCATCGTTACCGGCGGTAAGCAGTACCGCGTGGCTGAGGGCGACGTCATCTTCGTCGAGAAGCTGGATGTCGAGGCCGGCGAGACTGTGAAGTTTGACCGCGTTCTGGCTGTCATCGACGAGGACAAGGCTGTTTTCGGCACCCCCGTGGTGGAAAACGCCGTCGTTTCCGGCAATGTCGTCAAAAACGGCAAGAGCAAGAAGATCCGCGTCTACAAGATGAAACCGAAAAAAGGCTATCGCAGAACACAGGGCCACAGACAGCCCTACACCAAGGTCGAGATTACGAAGATCGAGGCCTGATTTCCGCAACTGATTTTGACACATGGAGGTGTAATTCGAAATGGCACATAAAAAAGGCATGGGTTCCACCAAGAATGGCCGCGACAGTGAGTCGAAGCGCCTTGGCCCCAAGAGAGCCGACGGTCAGTTTGTTCTGGCCGGCAACATCCTCGTCAGACAGCGCGGAACGAAGATCCACCCCGGCATCAACGTCGGCAAGGGTAAGGACGACACGCTCTTCGCCCTCGTGGACGGCGTCGTGAAGTTCGAGCGCAAGGACAAGGATCGCAAGCAGGTCTCTGTTTACGAAGAGATCGCACAGTAATCGCAAACGGGGTGGGCATCGCGCCCGCCCCGTTTTTCTATCCCCCGCCGGGCTGCCCGGCAACGAAAGTGAGGAATGACCATGGCTTCGCCATTTGTTGATAAAGTGACCATCACCGTGCGCGCGGGCGACGGCGGCAACGGCGCAGTGACCTTCCACCGCGAGAAATATGTGGCCGCCGGCGGCCCGGACGGCGGCGACGGCGGGCGCGGCGGCGACATCATCTTTGAAGTGGACGACAACATGTCCACGCTCATGGACTTTCGCTACAAGCGCAAATATGTGGCCGGCAACGGTGCCGATGGTCAGGGCAAGCGCTGCTCCGGCCGTGTGGGCGAGAGCCTGCACATCCGCGTGCCACGCGGCACGCTGCTGCGCGACGCGGACAGCGGCGCGATCATGCACGACATGTCCTCGGGCGAGCCGTTCGTGGCCGCGCGCGGCGGGCGCGGCGGCTGGGGCAACCAGCACTTTGCCACCCCGACGCGGCAGGTGCCGCGCTTTGCCAAACCCGGCCTGCCCGGCGAGAGCCACACGATCCTGCTCGAGCTGAAGCTGCTGGCGGACGTGGGCCTCGTCGGCTTCCCGAATGTGGGTAAGAGCACGCTGCTGTCCGTGGTGTCGAAGGCGCACCCGAAGATCGCAAACTACCACTTCACGACCCTCTTCCCCAACCTGGGCGTCGTGTACGTGTCGGAGGGTTCGTCGTTCGTCATGGCGGACATTCCGGGCATCATCGAGGGCGCGAGCGACGGTGCCGGCCTCGGCCACGACTTCCTGCGCCACATCGACCGCTGCCGCCTGCTCGTGCATCTGGTGGACGTCTCCGGCAGCGAGGGGCGCGACCCGGTCGAGGACTTTGAGGCCATCAACGCCGAGCTGCGCGCCTACAGCGACGTGCTGGCCTCGCGCACGCAGATCGTCGCCGCCAACAAATGCGACCTGCTCGGCGACGACCGCACGAACATCGACCGCCTGCGCGCACACGTCGAGGCGCAGGGCTACGAATTCTTTGAGATGAGCGCTGCCGCCCACACCGGCACGCGCGAGCTCATCCAGGCATGCGCGGCCAAGCTCGCCGAGATCCCGCCGGTGCCTCCGTACGAGGCGGACTACGTCCCGCCCGAGCCGGAAGTCGGCACGAGCGACGAGCTCCAGATCCGCCACTTTGACGATCTCTGGGTCGTCGAAGGGCCGTGGCTGCAGCGGCTCATGAGCACGATCAACTTCGGCGACTACGAATCGCGCATGTACTTTGACCGCGTGCTGCGCCAGTCCGGCCTGTTCGACCGGCTCGAGGCCATGGGCATCGAGGAAGGCGACACGGTGAGCATCTACGATCTCGATTTTGAGTTCCGGTTCTGACCCAATGCCCCAAACAAATATCCCCGCCGGACGCAGGCTGCGTCCGGCGGGGATTTCTTTTATTTTGTCGCTTCCGGCTTTTGCTCCGGTTCGCGCTCCGCCTTTGACTCCTCCGGCAGGACCACCGGCACGAACTGCTTGGCGATCTTGTTGTTGCCGGACTTGGCGCTGAAGTAGCCGATAACGCTGAACGTGAGCGCACCGACAAAGTTGACAAACAGGTCCTGCATCGTATCATACAGGCCCACATCCAGATAGCCGCCAAGACCGAGCGATTTGCCATTGATGGCCACGTCCGTGATGTTGTCCACTAGGACGGGAATATTGCTGTTCGTCGGGTCGAGCGTCACGGAGGTGAAGGAGTGGATGATCATGTCCTTCTGCATGTCCATGTGAAACAGGTAGTCCATCGAGAACTCAAAAAACTCCCACAGCACGCCGACCGTCATGGAAAAGCAGAACGCCACCAGCGCCAGAAACACCGGCGAGAGCTTGAAGTGCTGCGGCTTGTTGCGGTTGAGCAGATCCACCATGGCAAAGCCGAACGCCGCGCTGATGAAGCCCGTCGTCGTGTGCAGCATGGAGTCCCAGTGCGGGTAGGTGATGAAATAGCTCTTGAGCTCGCCGAGGATCTCTGCCGCGAAAATGAAGACCAGGATAATGATCTCCAGCGTGCTCGGCAGCTCGATGCGGAAGTTGCGCTCCACGAACCTCGGCAGCATGAACAAAATCAGCACCAGCACACACACGAACGTGCTCTCATAGTTCTTATGGATGATCGTCATGACCATGACGCCGATAACGATCAGACGCAGGATCCAGTAGACGGCCACGACTGCCGGCTTCGGTTTGTATTTCTGGTTTTCCTGCTCCATCTTTTTCAGGATCTTCGGGTCACTCATATTTCTCCTCTTTATCCTCGTCTATCTGTTTCTCTGTTTGGTTTCTCTCAGGCTGTGGCCGTCGGCTGACGCCGGTCCACGATCCGGCGCGCCGCGACATAGATGATCAGGTACAGCACCAGCGACAGCGCGAGCGCCGCAAACACGTCCAGAATGGAGTGCTGCTTGACAAACACCGTCGCCGCGCAGATCGCAGCGGCGATGATGACCGCCGGGATGCGCACCTTTTTTAAATACTTACTGTCGAACGTCACGGCCAGCACGGCCATACAGCCGACCACGTGCATACTCGGCAGGACGTTCGTCGGCGTGTCGGCCGAATAGATCGCATTGACCAGCCAGCCGCACAGCGTGCTCGTGTCCACCACGGACGGGCGCAGGAGCTGGCAGTTCGGCCAGATCATGCAGATCGTCAGCGAGATGGAAAAGCCCGCAATGATAAACGCCGCATAGCGGATGAACGCGCGGCGATCGTCTTTGAGCAGCGTCACAACGACCGGGACGATCAAAAACGGATACCAGAGCACATACGCCAGAATGAACCCCGGCAGAAAGGGGATCTTGTCGTCCAGCGGCAGATAGGATACAAAGCAGCCCTCCGTCGAAGGCACCATGCGCTCGGCCAGCGCAAACCAGATCAGATAAATGGGCAAATACAGCACCAACAGAACATATTTATGTTCCTGAATATATTTCTTCATTAAACCGTCTCCTTATACATCCTGCATCGAAACACCCGCGCGCACCGTTCAGGCGCTTGCCTCGATCTCCGTGATGCGCCCCAGCAGGCGGATCAGTTCGCGGGAATCCTGCTCACCCAGCTGCTCGAGAACGCGCTGCACGTGCGCACACAATGTCGTGTGCATCTGTTCCGCCGTCTGGCGGCCAAGCTCCGTCAGGTGCACAACGACGCGGCGCCGGTCATAGCTGTCGGCACAGCGGCGCAGCATCCCCTTTTCCTCCAGCGCGCGCAGCATGGCCGCCGTGCGCGGCGCGCTCACGCCCAGGACCTCCCGCAGCACGCCCGGCGTACTGCACCCGCCGTGCTCATCGAGGTAGCTCAGCAGGAAGTTTTCGCCCTTCAGGTGCTCCTGCACACTCTGCGGTATGCAGGACCGGTTCAAAGAAGTAACCGTCAGCAGCAATTCCTCAGTCAGTCGCTGCAATTGCATGAACCATCCTCCTTTTGTTAACCCCGTTAATCAGCATCTCGTAATGTTAACACTCCGCCCGGTGATTGTCAAACCTAATTTATGGGATTTCTGCGCTTTTGATCCGATGCGTTTTTTCACTCGCAGCACCACTGCCGGACACATAACGCCGCTCTGTGAAAAAAATGCGCAAACGGAAAAAAAATTGGCACATTTGCAAAATGATGCAAAATTTTCCGCGTCTCATGCATTATAATTATTGACGAGTGATTATCAATGTGTTATTTTATGAATAGATTGTAAACAATGCAATTTTCACCCACAGCAACCGTTCCCAACGCACTCCCTCGCGATCTCTTTTTATCGATCACCAGCTAATGTGAAAGGCGGATGTAATCAACATGAAAAAAGCAACTCATCGCAAGCAGGCACTCATGATTGCCATCTTCTTGCTGGCATTCACGCTGTCGCTGTTTTCGTTCGGCACGACCCCGGCGGCGGCCGGCGACGTGGCGGGCGTGAGCACGCACCTGTTTTTGACAGTCTTGCGCGACTATGACCACGATGCGTCCTTCTCCGTGACCTACACGGACGCGCTCGGCACGCACACGAAGCCCTATCATGCCGGCATGGAAGTGACGGCGTGGTCCCCCGTGACCATCACCTGCACCAACCACCATGTCCACGACTGGAGCATTGATGCGGATGTGCAGGAGGCCACCATCGTCGGCGTCGGCGGGATCACCTACCCCGGCGGCACGGGCATCCATGTCAAGGGCACGAATACCATCAAGGCGTTTGCCACGAACTTCGGTCTGCACTACATCAATATCGTTGTCATCCTCGGCGAGGGCAATGATAACGGCGGCGACAACGGCGGCGATAACGGCGGCGATAACGGCGGCGACAACGGCGGCGACAACGGCGGCAACAACGGCGGCGATAACGGCGGCAACAACGGCGGCGATAACGGCGGCGATAACGGCGGCGGCAACAACGGCGGCGATAACGGCGGCGGCGATAACGGCGGCGGCGATAACGGCAACGGCACCGACCCCAACAATCCGGACGGGAATGGCCCGGATGGCAACAATCCGGACGGCAACAATCCGGACGGCAATAATCCGGACGGCAACAATCCGGACGGCAATAATCCGGATGGCAGCAAGTCGAACACCCCCAAGACCGGCGACACACGTCTGATCTGGCTGGTCATTGCGCTGGCAGTGATCTTCGTGGCGACCTTCGCTGCGACCTACTACAACCGCAGGAAGAGCAAGCACCACGGTGCCTGATCTTCACTCTCATGCAGTTAAAATGGGCAGCGTCAAATGACACTGCCCATTTTCTTATCAGGAGTTTTGTATGAAAAAAACCGTTCTCATCGTGATCCGCGTCGTCTGCATCGTCGGATTCTTGGTCTGCGTTGGCGTGCTCGGCTGGTACTGGCACAGTGACCGCAGCGACCGCGCTGTCGCAGAGGCGCTCGCCGCCGCGCATGACGCAGCCAGTGCGGAGGCCATGGAGCAGGTGCGTGCAGTTGCCGCCGACAATGCGGATACGATCGGCTGGCTGCGGATCGACGGCACCAACATCAACAACGTCGTCATGTTTGCCCCCGACACGCCGGGCAAGTACCTGCACATGGACTTCTACGGCAAGTGGTCGTACCGCGGCACGCTGTATGTCGCCGAAAACTGCGATGTGCGCACGGCGGACAACATCCTCATCTACGGCCACCACATGAAGGACGGCAGCATGTTCGGCTCGCTGATCTCCTACAAGGATGCGGCATTTCGCGCTGCGCACCCGATCGTGCAGTTTGACACGCTCTACGCCTCCCATTCGTATGAGGTCGTGGCCGCGATCGAAACGGAAATCCCCGCTGAGGGCTCTGACGCCTTTCGATATTATGACTGCATCGGCACGGACCCGGAGCAGTTTGCGCAGTACTGCACGTTTATCGAACAAAACCGGTGCTATGACACCGGCATCACGATCCAGCCCGGCGACCGGCTGCTCACGCTGTCCACCTGTGCCTACCACACGGCGAACGGCCGCTTTCTGGTCGTGGCGCGGCAGGTCGACTGAAGAACATACAAAAACCCCGCCATCCGGTCGGATGGCGGGGTTTTTAACTTGGAAACTCAGTTCAGGGCAGCCTTCGCCTGCTCGCACAGAGCGGTGAACGCAGCGGGGTCATGAATCGCAGTCTCGGAGAGCATCTTGCGGTTCATGTCGATGCCAGCCAGCTTCAGGCCGTGCATAAAGGTGGAGTAGTTCATGCCGTTGGCTTTGCAGCCGGCGCTGATACGGGTGATCCACAGCTGACGGAAGTCTCTCTTCTTCTGCTTGCGGCCGACGTAAGCGTAGCGGCCGGACTTCATCATCTGCTGGTTGGCCATCTTATAGTGGCGGGACTTGTTGCCCCAGTAGCCCTTGGCCAGGCCGAGGATCTTTTTTCTATGTTTGCGCGTCATCATCGCGCCCTTAACTCTTGCCATTGTTGTTTCCTCCTATTGTGCGGTCAATCCTTATTTATAAGGAATCATTTTTCTGATGGTCGCTTCGGTAGTCGCATCCGCATAAGTGGTGGAACGCAGACGACGGCAGCGCTTGGTATCCTTCTTGGTAAGAATGTGGCTCTTGAACGCATGGGCACGCTTGACCTTGCCGTTCTTGGTGAGATTGAATCTCTTCTTCGCGCCACTGTGAGATTTCAGTTTGGGCATTGTATTTTCTCCTTCCTTGGTTTGCTTACTTCTTACTATTGGTGTTCTGCGGCTTTGGCGACAGGAACATGGACATATTGCGTCCCTCCAGCTTGGGCTGCTTGTCGAGGTTGGCAATGTCCGCGCACTTGGCGGCAAAGTCACGCAGGAGCTGTTCACCGATATTGGTGTGCGCCATTTCACGGCCGCGGAAGCGGATCGTCACCTTCAGGCGGTCGCCGCCCTGCAGGAACTTCTGGCCGTTTTTCAGCTTGGTGTTGAAGTCGTTCTCGCCGATGCCGGGCGACATGCGGATCTCCTTGACTTCGATCACATGCTGATTTTTTCTGGCTTCCTTCTCGCGCTTGGCCTGCTCGAAACGGTACTTGCCGTAGTCCATGATCTTGCAGACCGGTGGGTTGGAACCCGGAGCGATCTTCACGAGGTCGAGGTCCTTCCCCTCGGCGATCTCCAGCGCAGCGGCCGAGGACATGATGCCCAGCTGAGCGCCGTCAGCGCCGATGACGCGGACTTCCTTATCGCGGATCTCTTCGTTGATCTGATAGTTTGCAGTTGCGATACGAACACACCTCCATTGGTTGCATCGGGAGCGATCGCTCCGAGAACAAAAAAGCACGGATGCAAGACACATCCGCGCGCATAAAACACACATATCTCCCGGACGGGAGCGGGTTTTATTGACCGCGGACCGCCTTTGCGGCCGGGTGAGGCTGCCCAGAGGGCGCCCACTTTGTTGTCAGCTTTTATACTATAGCAGTCCCGGCACGGTCTGTCAAGGGTTTTCTGCGCCGGGCGAGCAAAAAATGCGGACTGAATCCCACCTTCCGGGGACATACTCCTCCACGGAGGCGAAGCCATATGAAAGTACTCGAATACGGCGGTGTGTTCACCGCCGGCGGACTGGGCTACGGCGGGCTGGAGCTGCTTTGGCGCGGCCGGACGCACTGGTCGATGCTGCTGTGCGGCGGCGTGTGCGCCGTGCTGATCTATCTGATCGCGGGGCGCGAGCGCACCGTGCTCTGGCGGCGCTGGACGCTGTGCGCGGCCGCCGTCACGACGGTGGAGTATTTCACCGGCGTGCTGGTCAACCTGCGCCTTGGCTGGAACGTCTGGAACTACGCAGACCGGCCGCTCAACGTCCTCGGGCAGATCTGCCCGCTGTATACCCTGTTCTGGTTTGGACTTGCCATCCCCGGCGTGTGGCTGGGGCGAACCGTGCGGCAAAAACTCGCCGCCCGGCAGACTCAGTAAGTGGTGTCCTGCTGTTCCGGCGTCTCTGGCTGTGCAGCCGCTTCCGGCTGCTGCGGCGCGGCCGCTGCCTCGGCAGCCTGCTGCTCCTGCGCCATGGCGATCTTCACGATGCGGCTGGTGCCGAGCCGGTCCGCGCCGAGGCGGATAAACTCCTCCGCGTCGGCAAGGCTTGCGATGCCGCCGGCGGCTTTGACCTTCACGTGCGGCGGGCAGCAGGTGCGCAGCAGGCGCACATCGTCCGCCGTGGCGCCGCCGGTGGAAAAGCCGGTGGAGGTCTTGATATAGTCGGCTCCGCTGTCGGACACGATGCGGCAGAGCATGCGCTTTTCCTCCTCGGTCAGCAGGCAGCACTCAATGATGACCTTGAGGATGCGGCCGCGGCTGACCTCACGCACGGCGCGGATATCGGCCGCGACATCGTCCCAGCAGCCGTCCTTGACCATGGCCAGATTGATGACCATGTCCACCTCGTCGGCGCCGTTGCGGATGGCTTCCGCCGCCTCGAACGCCTTGACAGCCGGGGTGTTGTACCCATTCGGGAAGCCGATGACCGTGCAGATGCGCAGGCGGTCGCCGACATATTTCTTCGCCCCGGCGACATGGCACGGCGGGATGCACACGCTGGCGCAACCATAACGCATGCCCTGATCGCAGAGGGCGCGGATCTCCGCCGCGGTGGCATCCACGCGCAGGAGCGTGTGGTCGCAGCGGGAAAGAATCTCTCGAAGTTCCATGATCGTTCGTCCTTTCTGATGAGACACGAAAAATAGGTGCTCTTATTATACCGCGTCCGGCCGCATTGCACAAGACGCATATTTTCCGCCGCCGGCACATAGGCTGTGGTACCCAACAAGAGAGGTGCAGCACATGGACGAACTGGAACAAAACAACTATGCCGAGCTCTGCGGCACGCTGGCGGCGCCGCCCGTGCTGTCGCACGAAAACCGGCAGGAGCGCTTTTTCACCTTCCCGCTCGAGACGCAGCGGCTGCCGGCACGATCGACCGCGTGAACGTCGTCGTGCGCGAGCGGCTGCTGGCCGAGATGCCGCTGGAGGAATCGGCAAGACTGTGCGTGATCGGCGATGTGCGCTCGTTCAACAACCGCCGCGGGCCGGGCGCAAAGCTGGTCATCACGGTGTTCGCGCGCGACATTTCACTCAGCGACGAGCCGTATGACCGCAACCTGATCCTGCTCAGCGGCACGCTCTGCAAACCACCGAACCTGCGCACGACGCCGATGGGCCGCGACATCTGCGACCTGATGCTGGCCGTAAACCGGCACTACGGCCGCAGCGACTACCTGCCGTGCATCACCTGGGGTGCGCGCGCGTGCGAGACCGCACTCTGGGACGTAGGCACGCGCGTGTCCCTCGAAGGGCGGCTGCAAAGCCGCAGCTACATCAAGGTGCTGGACACCGGCGCCGTCGAGCGTACGGCGTTCGAGGTGTCCGTGCTCGACATCTGCCGGCTGTCGGCGCCGGACGACTGAGCGCACATACCGGCCAACAAAGCGCGCCCCGCAGATTTTTCTGTGGGGCGCCGGTCATTGTATAGCGAAAACCACTCGCCTAGCGAGTGGTTTTCGCTATACAAAAAAACACAGGAGACGTTTTTCCGTCTCCTGCGTGGGGATTCACTTTTCCGGCACGATCTCGATCCAGTACCCGTCCGGGTCCTCGATGAAGTAGATGCCCATGCCGGGGTTTTCAAAGCAGATGCAGCCCATGGCTGCGTGCTTCGCGTGCGCGGCGTCCATGTCCGGCACGGAAAACGCGAGGTGAAACTCCCCCTCCCCGAGGTCATACGGCTGCGTGCGGCCGCGCAGACCGGTCAGCTCGAGCTGAAACGGCGAGTGCCCGTCGCCCAGAAACACAAGTCGGAACGAGCCGTCGGCCGCATCCTTCGTGCGCACGGGCTCCAGCCCGAGGGCGTCATGATAAAAGCGCACGCTGCGCTCGAGATCGAGGACATTGAAATTAAAGTGATTGAAGGTAAACATACCGTGCCTCCCAAATACATTCTATCTGTCCCAAGTATAGCGGCTGCGGCGCGCATTGTCAAAGCAAGGCCGCAAAAAACTGTTGGAATTTCATGCCGGGCACGGTATAATGATCGTGCTAGACTGGGATATTGGAGGCGCGCCATGGACAAGACAGGACGCGCGCCCGGCTCTGTCATGGAGCCGGAGCTGCAGGAATTTCATACCGGCGCGGCCGTGCACGCTTACCGCACGTTCGGCTGCCACGCGCTCCCCGGCGCGTCTGGGCACCGCTTCGCCGTCTGGGCGCCGCACGCGCAGCGCGTCGCGCTCGTGGGCGACTTCAACGGCTGGGACGCGGCGGCAACGCCGATGGACCGGCTGCCGGACGGCACATGGGTGCAGACCGTAGCCGGTCTGCGCGACGGGGCGCTCTATAAATACGCCGTCACCGCCCCCGACGGCCAGACGGTGCTCAAGGCCGACCCCTTCGCCGCGCACTGCGAGACCGGGCCTGCGACCGCATCGAAGGTCTGGGCGCTCGAGGGCTACGTCTGGCACGACCGGAGCTATCTGCGCCGCCGCGCCGCGCGCGATGTGTACCGCGCGCCGATGAGCATTTACGAGGTGCACCTCGGCTCCTGGCGCCGGCCGGAGACCGGCCTGCCGTGGTACCGCTCGGTCGCAGACGAGCTGGCGGACTACTGCCGGACGATGCACTACACACACGTGGAGCTTCTGCCCGTGACGGAATACCCCTACGAGGGCTCCTGGGGCTATCAGGTGACCGGGTACTACGCCCCCACCAGCCGCTATGGTACGCCGCAGGACTTCATGTACTTTGTCGATACGCTCCACCGCGCCGGCATCGGCGTGCTCATGGACTGGGTCCCGGCGCACTTTCCGAAGGACGCGCACGGGCTCGCGCGCTTTGACGGCACGCGGCTCTACGAGTGCAAGGATGCGCGCATGGCCGAGCATCCGGAGTGGGGCACGCTCATTTTCGACTACGAAATGCCGGAGGTGCAGAGCTTTCTCATTTCGTCGGCCATGTCGTTTTTCGACCGCTATCACATCGACGGCATCCGCGTGGACGCGGTGTCCTCGATGCTGTATCTCAACTACGCCCGGCGCGACGGCGAATGGACGCCGAACCGCGACGGTGGCAACATCAACCTCGGCGCGGTCGCCTTTCTGCAAAAGCTCAACACGACCGTGCTCACGGCGTGGCCCGGCTGCGTGACGGTCGCGGAGGAGTCCTCCGCCTACCCCGGTGTGACGAAGCCGCCCTATGACGGCGGCCTCGGCTTCAGCTTCAAGTGGGATATGGGCTTCATGCACGATACGCTCGACTATCTGGAGCTCGACCCCTACTTCCGCAAATACCATCACGACAAGCTGACGTTCTCGATGATGTACGCCTTCTCCGAGAACTTCATCCTCGCGTTTTCGCACGACGAGGTCGTGCACGGCAAGAAGTCGATGCTCGACAAGATGTACGGCACCTATGAGCAGAAGTTTGCCACCCTGCGCGCGCTCTACGGCTATCAGTTCGCGCACCCGGGCAAGAAGCTCACGTTCATGGGTTCGGAATTCGGCCAGTTCATCGAGTGGAACTACAAGCAGGGACTTGACTGGCTGCTGCTCGACTACCCAATGCACAAGGCCATGCAGCGCTGGTGCAGCGCGCTCAACGCCTGCTACCGCAGCATCCGCGCGCTCTGGGACATCGACGACGGCTGGGACGGCTTCACGTGGCTGAACGTGGACGACGCCGAGCGCAGCGCCATCGCCTTCCTGCGTACGGCGCGCAACGGCCGCCGGCTCGTGTGCGTGTGCAACTTCACGCCCGTGCGCTATGAAGATTTTGTCATCGGCCTGCCCAGGCGCGGCGTGCTGCGCGAGCTGCTGTCGAGCGACAGCGAGGAATTCGGCGGCTCCGGCGTGCACAACGCGCCCGAGATCCGCAGCGAGAACGTGCCGTTCGGCGCGCTCCCCTACTCCGCGCGCGTGACGCTGCCGGAGCTTGCCGCCGTATACTTCACCTTCACGAACCGGTAAAGGAGGGAACGCCATGAAACCCGAACTGCGCGCAGCGCTGGCCGAAAAGGGCCGCTGCGACCTGCCCGGCGTGCTGCTGGCAGCCGCCGAGTGCGCGCCGCTGGCCAAGACCGGCGGCCTTGCGGACGTCGTCGGCACGCTGCCGAAGAGTCTGGCCGCGCTCGGCTTTGACGCGCGCATCATCACGCCGTACCACCGCGTGATCAAGGAAAAATACGCATCCCAGGTCACGCACCTGACGGATTTTTATATCGATCTCGGCTGGCGGCATCAGTACGTCGGCATCGAGCGGCTGCTGCTCGACGGCATCGTCATCTACCTCGTGGACAACGAGTTTTATTTCGGCGACCGCATTTATCTCGGCGGCGAGGCCGAGGGCGAGCAGTATGCGTTTTTCGCCCGCGCGATCCTGGAGGCGCTGCCAAGGCTCGACTTCACGCCCGAGATCCTGCACTGCAACGACTGGCACACGGCCGTGCTGCCCATGCTGATGAAAACACAGTACGCCGGCAGGATGCAGTCGCGCATGCAGACGCTGCTGACGATCCACAACATCGCCTATCAGGGCAAGTTCTCGTTCGAATTTGTGCAGGACCTGCTCGGCATCGACGCGCGCTATTACACGCCGGAGTTCATGGAGCTCAACGGCTGCGCGAACCTGCTCAAGGCCGGCTGCGTCTTTGCCGACCACATCAACACCGTCAGCCCGAGCTACGCCGGCGAGATTCGCACGGTGGCTTACGGCGAGGGACTCGAGGGCATTCTCAACGCCCGGCAGCACCAGCTGTCCGGCATTCTCAACGGCATCGACACCGCCGTCTTTGACCCCGCGCACGACGGCGGTATCGCCGCGCCCTACTCCGCCGACGACCTGAGCGGCAAGGCCGCCTGCCGCGCCGCGCTGTGCCGGGAGCTCGGTCTCGAGATCGGCGCGCACACGCCCATCGTCGCCATGGTCACGCGCATGACGCCGCAAAAGGGCTTCGACCTGGTGCAGTGCGTGCTCGACGAGCTCATGGACAGCGAGGACATGGCGTTCGTGCTCCTCGGCACGGGCAACGCCGAATATGAGGACTTTATGCGCAGCGCCGAGTGGCGGCACAAGGGCCGCCTGTGCGCCTACATCGGCTACGACGAGGCGCTGTCGCACCGCGTGTACGCGGGCAGCGATTTTCTGCTCATGCCGTCGAGCTTCGAGCCATGCGGCCTGTCGCAGATGATCGCCATGCGTTACGGCACGCTGCCGATCGTGCGCGAGACCGGCGGCCTGCGCGACAGCGTGCAGCCGTATAACCGGTTCACCGGCGAGGGCACCGGCTTCTCGTTTGCCAACTTCAACGCCTACGAGCTGGCGGACACGATCCGCCGCGCGCTCGCGCTCTATCACGACGATCATGACGCCTACTGCCGCGTACAGCGGCAGGCCATGTCGCAGGACTTCAGCTTCACGCGCTCGGCCGAGGACTACGCGCACCTGTATCTGCTCCTGCTGCCGGAGGACACCACGCCGAAGCACGACGCGGCCGACGAGGCCTTCCGCAGCCCGATCGGCGCGCTCGAGACCGGTGCGGCCGTGCGCCTCGCTTTCGCGGACACGGAGGCGCTCGTGTTCGACGCCGCCGTGGAGCTCTACGGCGATGCGTACAGCGACACCGTCGCCATGACGCAGACGGCCGCCGGCTTTGAAGCGGCCGTGACCATGCCCGCCGCGCCGCAGGCGCTGCGCTACCGCTTCCGGCTCGCGTGCAACGACGGCGGCATCCGCTGGCTGTGCGCCGCGCCGGACGGCCGGCACGCCCGGCTGTGCGACGCACCGGGTGACGGCTGGCGCCTGACGGTCTATCGCGCCGGATTCACGACCCCGGCGTGGTTTCGCACCGGCGTGATGTATCAGATCTTCCCCGACCGCTTCGCGCGCGACAGCTCCGCCACCGCGCAGCGCGGCATGGAGCACCACCGCCGCATGGGCCAGACCGTGCACTGCCACGCCGGATGGGACGAACCCGTCGAGTGGCAGGCCAACACGCCGGAGAGCGCATACGCACCGGTGGATTTCTACGGCGGCACTCTGCGCGGCATCGCCGACCGGCTGCATTACCTGCAGAAGCTCGGCGTGACGGTGCTGTACCTCAACCCGATCTTCGAGAGCGCTTCCAACCACCGGTACGACACCGGCGATTACCGGAAGGTCGACCCCATCCTCGGCACGAACACGGACTTCAAGAAGCTCTGCGCGGCCGCGGCGGACTGCGGCATCCGCATCGTGCTCGACGGCGTGTTCGCTCACACGGGCGCTGACAGCCGGTACTTCAACCGCTTCCGGCATTACCCCGGCTGCGGCGCGTACAACAGCCGCAGTTCCGTCTATGCGCGCTGGTACAGCTTCGCGCACTACCCCGACGACTACAAGTGCTGGTGGGATTTCAAAGACCTGCCCGCCGTCAATGCCGCCAATCCCGACTGGCGCAAATATATGATCACCGGCGAGCGCAGCATCGTCAAGACCTGGCTGCGCGACGGCGCGTCCGGCTGGCGGCTGGACGTGGCCGACGAACTGCCGGACGATGTGCTGCGCGGCATGCGCAGCGCTGCCAAAGAAACCGACCCCGACAGCGTGCTCCTCGGTGAGGTCTGGGAGGACGCCGTGACGAAGGTCAGCTACGGCGAGCGGCGGCAGTACGCGCTCGGCGACGCGCTCGACAGCGTCATGAACTATCCCCTGCGCGACGGACTGGTGACGTTCCTGACCGGGCGCAGCACGGCGCGCGCGCTTGCCGACCTGCTGCTGAGCCAGCGGCTGAACTATCCGCGGCCGCTGTACTACGCGCTCATGAACCTGACGGCAAGCCATGACGTGGCGCGCACGCGCTCGGCGCTGGCGCTGGACTTTGACCCCCGCAGCCGCACGCGCGCGGAGCTTGCGGCGCTCGAGATCACGGACGCCATGGCCGCACGCGGCGCGCAGCTGCAGGTTCTGGCGGCAGCCGTGCAGTTCTGGCTGCCGGGCATCCCGTCGATCTACTACGGCGACGAGGCCGGTATGCAGGGCCTGTGCGACCCGTTCAACCGCGCGCCGCTGCAGATGTGCGACACGCAGATGCTGCAGTGGTACGCACAGCTGACAGCCCTGCGCCATGCGCACCCGGCGCTCACGCGCGGCGAGGTCGCCGTGTTCGCCCCGGCGGGCGACGTGCTGTGTGTTCTGCGCGTCATCGCGGGCACGCGAGACGCCTTCGGCGAGGAAGCAGAGGACGAGGCGCTGCTGCTGATCGTCAACCGCGCGGCGCACCCGGTGCGCTGCCACGTGGAGCTCACCTGCCCCGGCGCCGGCCTGTGCGAAGAGACAAGGCTGGCCTTCGTGCGCAGCGAATACGACTGCGCCGCCGACTGCACCGACGATACCCACATTGCCATCCACGACGGCGTGGGCGCATTTGACCTGCCGCCCTATGCCGCAAAAATCTACAGATTGGAGAACCGACATGGAACTGAAACTGGATCGTAACAAAACCTATGGTCTGGCGCTCGAGGGCGGCGGCGCGAAGGGCGCTTACCAGATCGGCGCGTGGAAAGCGCTGCGCGAGGCGGGCATCCACTTTTCCGCCGTGTCCGGCACGTCCGTCGGTGCGCTCAACGGCGCCATGATCGTCATGGACGACCTGGAAAAGGCCGAAAACGTCTGGAACAACATCCACTTTTCCCAGGTCATGGACGTGGATGACGAGGAAATGCGCCGGCTCATGAACCGCGACATCCCGCTCTCCGAGCTCAAGAGCACGCTGCGCAGCGTGGCCGACATCGTGCGCAACCGCGGCTTTGACGTGACGCCGCTGCGCAACTGGGTCGCTGAGGTCGTGGACGCGGACAAAATCTGCCATTCCGACATGGACTTTTTCATCGTCACCTACTCGCTCTCCGACCATCAGGAGCTGGAGCTCAAAGCCTCCGAACTTGACGAGGACGAACTGTGCGATATGCTGCTCGCAAGCGCGTACCTGCCGGCATTCCGGTTGGAAAAGCTTGGCGGCAAATATTACGCCGACGGCGGCGTACAAGACGTCGTGCCCATCCACGCGCTGGTGGAAAATGGCTGCAAGGACATCATTGCCCTGCGCATCTTCGGCTTCGGCATCGAAAAGCGCTTCCGCATTCCGGACGACGTGCATGTGACGACGATCGGGCCGACGGTCGATCTCGGCAACATTCTGAACTTCGACGCCGAGCAGAGCCGCCGGAACATGCGCCTCGGCTACTTCGACGCCCAGCGCGTGCTCTACGGTCTCTACGGCAGCACGTATTATATCGACCGCACCATGTCCGAGGACGCGGCGCGCCAGCAGTTGCTCGAATACCTCGGGACGGATGATGGCTCGCTGCGCACGTTCCACGAAAAGACGCTGCCGCAGATCGCCAAGGCGCTCAAATGCGATGGTGATTACTACGACCTGCTCATCGCCGTGCTCGAGCACGACGCAAAGGAGCTTGGCATCGCGTCCGAACGCATCATGACGGACATAGAGCTGCTGCAGGCGATCCTCAGCCAGCCGAAGCCGCCGGAGGCCATTCTGCCCGCGCAGGGATCCGACACCCCGGCGGAAACGGAGCCGGAGGCCGCCGATGCCACGCAGGCCGCCGCGCCCAAAGCCGCCGAAGAAGTCGCGGCCAAGGCCGCCGAGCTGTCGCAGGACATTGAAAAGCACATCAACCGTCTCCTCGGCAAAATGCGGCCGCGCCGCAACCGGCCCGGCACGGCGGAAAATGCCGAACCGGAAGCCTCCGCTGATGAGGCAGAGAAATAAATATACAAATGCACCGGGGCGGCCGCACGGCCGCCCCATTTTTGAGCTGCGGAGCGCCCGAAACCGGTTGGAAATCATGGATTTTCACGGGCCGCGGGTTTCCGCTTGCAAATGTTGATGATCTCTGGTATGATGCTTATTGGTTAGAGCTATCTAACTTACGAAAACAACCTAATCCATAGCAAAAAGGAAGCTGTCTTATGCAAACATTTTGGGGAATCCTGATCCCGTTTCTCGGCACCGCGCTGGGCGCGGCGTGCGTGTTCTTTATGAAGAAAGCGCTCAGTGACGCCGTGCAGCGCTCGCTGACCGGTTTCGCCGCCGGTGTGATGGTGGCGGCTTCGGTCTGGAGCTTGCTGATCCCGGCGATCGAGCAGTCGGCAGGTATGGGGAAGCGCTCGTTCCTCCCCGCCTTTCTGGGCTTCTGGCTCGGCATCCTGTTTCTGCTCGCGCTGGATCACATCATCCCGCACCTGCACGCGAACAGCGCCCAGGCCGAAGGGCCGAAGAGCCGCCTGCAGCGCACGACGATGATGGTGCTGGCCGTGACGCTGCACAACATCCCGGAGGGCATGGCCGTCGGCGTGGTATACGCCGGGTACCGCTCCGGCAGCGCACAGATCACGGCGGCCGGTGCGCTGGCCCTGTCGCTGGGCATCGCCATTCAGAACTTCCCGGAAGGGGCGATCATCTCCATGCCGCTGCGGGCGGAGGGCATGAAAAAAGGCAGAGCCTTCTGCGGCGGCGTGCTTTCCGGCGTGGTAGAGCCCATCGGCGCCGTGCTGACGATTCTGGCGGCACAGCTCGTTGTCCCTGCGCTGCCGTATCTGCTCAGTTTTGCTGCCGGAGCCATGCTCTATGTCGTGGTGGAAGAGCTGATCCCGGAGATGTCGCAGGGCGATCACTCCAATATCGGCACGGTGTTTTTCGCCGTGGGCTTCAGCATCATGATGATGCTGGACGTGGCGCTCGGATAAACAACAAAAAACCACATCCGCCGGTCCGAATGGACCGGCGGATGTGGTTTTTTCTTTCGGTATCTCTTACTTCGATTCCGACAGGTTTTCCGTCACAAAGAGCGTGATCACGTTCTTCAGCGTCTCCTGATCGTAATCCTCGGCGATCGCAGATGCGTTCCAGTAAGCATAATCGCCCTCGAACCAGCTCTGCAGGTCATCGAGATCCTCCGCATAGCGGAACTCCAGGTGATAGGTGGTCGCCATCGTGTCCGGAGAGAAGGCAAAGTAGGTGAATTCGCCGGAGTTTTCGTCCTCGCTCTGATAGAAAATGAAGCCGTTTTCATTTTCCTTGTCCAGCTTTCGATAAGTGTGGGAGAAAACTTTCTTGCCCTGCGTGTCCAGACCGGTGATCTTGTGGCCGTCCATCACGAACTTCGAAACCCCGCCCAGGAAATAGCAGTCGAAGGCCATGCTGTCCGGATCGGCCGCATATTTTTCGGCAGCGTCTGCGCCGTAGATCTTTGCCGTGCACATCCCGAGCAGCTTGTCCGTGGCGGCGTCCGCATTGTCCTCGCCCACCAGCGGCGCGGTGGCATCATGCCAGATGCTCCGGTAATCCGCCTTCGACAGCTCCGGGAACAGCTCCACATACGTCCCGCTGATGGTCGTCAGGTAGTCATCCGTGACCGTCTGCTGATTGGCCGCCGAGGGGGTGTTCGTGTCCGCTTTGGTCTGTCCGCAGCCGACGACCGACAGCAGGCAGATCACGCACATCAAAAATGCAGCAATTCTCTGTTTCATTGTATACCTCCCGTTATTAGTTAGTCTCGTCTAACCAGCAGGAAGTCTACCATATTGCGCCGCCCCGGGCTACTCCGTTTTGGTTTCACTGCTCCGTTTTGACGCATGCTTTGCATGGGCGCGGTACTGCGACGGCGTCGCGCCATAGCGTGCCTTGAAGCACGCGGAAAACTTACTGGCATTGTCATACCCCGCAGCCTGCGCGATCTGTGTCACCGGCTTTGCGCTGCGCACCAGCTCCACTGCGGCCTGTTCCAGCCGGTACTCCTTGATATAGTGATACACCGGAACGCCATAGACCCGCTTGAAAATTTTTTGCAGGTGGGACACCGAGATCTCGTGCTCCGCCGCCAGCTGCGACAGCGAGACATACCCCTCCCGGTCGGTCAGCAGATGATCCCGGAGATGCCGGGCCAGCTCTGCCTGCCTGACTGAGCAGTACGGGTCGGCTGCGGATTCGCGGGGAACACGGCCGAGCAGCATCAGCAGCTCCAGCACCTTGAGCTGCAGGAAGCCGGGATCCAGATAGGCAATGCTTTCATACAATTCCCGAAACACGTGCTCACAGCGCGGCCCGGCCGGGCCGTATGTATACCACTTACTGCCCAGGAGGTTGCGATTGAGCGCGGAAAAGTCCACGGAAAGCGCCGGCGCGTTCCGCGCGATCCAGCGCCGGGCGGGATCCGGAGCTACCTCCAGGCAGATGCCTTCGTAATAGCCCAGCGGAAAGTGCGACTCCGACATCGTGCCGTGCACGCCGTCGTAACAGCTGATGGCCATATCTCCCGGCTTGAGCAGAACATGATCCCGCAGAGAAAACCGGGTCTCAAAGCGCCCGTTGGCGCAGAAATTGATCTCCAGCATCCCGATCTGCGTGCGGATCTCCGTATAGGAGCCCATCTCCAGCCGCAGGCACATGGCGCTCACACCGTCCAGCAGCGGATAGAGGTGGATCTCTCCGTTTCCGTCCGCGTTTTCAAAGCCGCCGGCCTGCCCGTCCGGGCCGAAAGCGGCGGCCGCCTCGCCATGATACACGATCTCGATCACGCGCGCTCCTCCTTTCCTTGCGTACTCTGTCATGAGGCCGTCGGGCGGCCCGCCGGGTCATCTCAGCGTACAGGATCTTCACATTCCCCGCGCAGCGTCCGGATCAGCACGGTATAGGAGATGCCAAGGCAGGTGCACATCGCCGCATAAATGCAGACCAAAACGGCCGGAATGCAAAACCACGCGCTGACTCTGACTGCTAGCGCCACAAGCGCCGCAAATACGACCCAACTGAGCACGCTGCCCACGAGCATGGGGCGGCAGATGGTCTCGCTGATCGCCAACTCCTCCGCCGGCGTGTAGAGCCGGAAGGCGTGCTCGCTGCGGATGAGCGCCCAGGCATAGGCGTCGTGCATGGCGCTGTCGATGTCCAGGCCCTCATAGAGCAGGTGGTTGAGCACGACGTTCGTGCGCGCCTCATAACAGGCCGCGCGCGCCCGCCCGGCCTCCGTCAGGCAGGGGCGGCGCGGGTCGCTCCGGTCGAGCAGGCCCTCGCGCTCGAGCGCCATGAAGATGCGGCTGACCTTCTGCTTCCCCTCGCCGAGCACACCGGCAAGGCCCGTGACCGTGCAGGTTTTGGGATCTTCATTGAGGAAGCTGAGTAGGACGCGAAGTTTCAGAATATCAGTGATTCCGGCATAAAAGGCTTGACTCCTTTTCAGATTTGCCCCGGAACAGGGCGTTTTGTGCCCCCAAAACGCAGTTAGATACAACTAATCATGCATAATGTGCCACATCGGCCCCGGTTTGTCAAGCCAGTGCGCGCAAAAATCCGATCGCCCGCTCCCGCGCGGACAAAGAAAAGCCCGGGATCCAGCGGATCTCGGGCTTTGGAAACGATATTCGGATAGATCAGCGCTTGCTGAACTGCGGAGCGCGACGAGCGGCTTTGAGGCCGTATTGCGCGAGTTTTTGAGCTGTTTTCCCTTGATACTCCGGGCTTTTCCGGCTTTCTGCCTCTCAGTTATCCGGTGTGCGGACCATAAAAAACGGTCTTTTTTCATTCAGCAATAGCCTGCTGAAACGCACCATTTACTACCCCAAACAGCTCCTCTGGTTTATTGTACTTCACTTTTGCATAGATGTCCATAGTTGTTTTGCTGTTTTCGTGTCCGGCAAGGTATTGGACGGTCTTTGGATCAACACCAGCATAGAGAAGATTGGTAATGTAAGTGTGCCGCAGCTGATGCGGGGTTACATCAAAGTCCAGCGTATATCTGATTTTGGGTTGATTTTTCTGGGTCATGCCCAGCGTTGGGGTAACCGTGTATTTGATGCTCTGCCCATTCACATACTTATAATAGTTCCGGGGCTTAGTGGAGCGGACAACGACATACTGCCACACTCTTTGAAACTGCGAAGCAGCCAGCGGCTCCCCTTTGCTGTCAGCAATCACATAATCTGATATGGAATTTTCTTTCGTTTCTCTCAGACAATCCACCAAACACTTCGGTATCGGAATATCCCTTTTTGCCGCCGGAGTCTTTAGCACCGTAGAAATCACGGGTCTGTTATGCTCTGTACGCCATGCCCGCCTCACCGATAGATAAGGTGTATCCTCGTCCAGAAATACACAATCCCATTGCAGTGCAAGAATTTCTTCCCGACGCAGACCGGAATACAAACCGAGCATAATAAACAAATATGGAGGAAGTCCCTTGACTGTATCCAGAAGCACGGCTACCTGCTGATCTGTCAATGCTTCCTTCTTTTTTGTCGGTTTTCCGCCTTTACCGGATATTCCCGCACAGGGATTGTGTTCAAGAATTTGATTTCTCTCTGCCGCATAAAAAATGCACTTGAGTAGCATATTGACCTTATTGTATAAGCCTTCCGATTTCTTTGACAATGGAACAAGCGCCAGCCGAATATCGTCAGCAGTCACTTCTTCCATATACATCTCTCCCAGAGGTTTGATGATATAGTTTGTCATATCCCTCGTATAACCTCTGAGTGTAGACGCAGACACCTTTGCCGACTGCATCAGCAGCCACTTCTCGCCATACTCGGCTACTGTCGGATGCTGCCGGTGAAAGATAATTTCTTCCACCTGCTTCCGGGCCTCTAACTGCTTCTCATACAATTCTTCACAAGTTGCGGCATACAAACTCAACTCTTTGCCATCTGCATCCGTAATCCTGGTTCTGTAATACTGGATTCCTTTCAATGTAATGGTCCCGTACTTCGGGATCTGTGTTTTCTTTTTTGCCATCTTTGATCGTCCTTTCTTGATAATGTGTAGTCTCCGTATCTACACTCTCTTTTTATCAGAAAGCCCCGATTTAATCAAAGATACGGCTGAGGTAAAACAAAGAGCGAGACATCCTTGCCTCGCTCCTTCTTCATTTCCTATTTGTTATTACTGTGCTGCATCCCAGCTTGCAAACGCACAGTTCATTGATCTGACCAGCTCATCTGGTCTGTTGTACTTAACCTTTGCATAAATGTCCATGGTAATCTTGCTGCTTTCATGGCCTGCCAGGTATTGAACCGTTTTGGGATCTACCGATGCATGAATGAGATTGGTAATGTAAGTATGCCGCAGCTGATGGGGTGTTACTTCAAAGTCCAGACTGTAAACCACTTTTCCGTTATGAGCAGCCTTTTCTCCCAAGACAGGTGTGACAGTATGCTTTACTCTTTTTCCATCTTCATACCGATAATAGCTCCGCTCCTTGACCGTCCTCGTAACAATATACTGCCAAAGTCGCTTAAACTGCGTGTAGGACAGCGGTTCGCCATCCCGGTTTGAAACCACGTACTCCGAAGTCGAAGTTTCCTTTGCTGCTTTCAAACACTCAGCCAAGCAAACAGGAAGGGGGATATTTCTCTCCGCAGCCTTGGTTTTCAATTCATCCGAAATCACCGGTCTGTTGTGTTCTGTATGCCATGCCCGCCTTACCGTCAGATATGGAGTATCCGTATCCAGATATACTGAATCCCATTGCAGAGCAAGAATTTCTTCCCGGCGCAGACCCGCATACAAACCGATCATGACAAAGACATAAGGCGGCAAATCTCGGATAGCATCCAAAAGTCGCTCCACCTGTTCATCTGTCAAAGCCTGACGCTCCTCTTGAGGAACACCGCCACCTTTTGTTGTCAGATAAATCGTTGGGTTATGGTCAATGATCCTGCTTTCCATCGCTGCGCGAAAGATAGACTTGTAAAGGATCACCACAGATTTATAAACCGATGCAGATTTCTTGGAAACCGGAACAAGGGCAAGTTGAATATCATCCAGACTAACCTCTCCCATCCGTTTATCTCCCAATTCCGCTATAATATGCCGCCTGACCTTTGAGGTGTAATCCGTCAAGGTAGTGGCTCGTACATGAACCGACTGCATCAGCAGCCACTTTTCACAATACTCTGCAACTGTGGGCGTTTTCCGATGAAAAGTAGCATTCTCAATCTGTTCCAACGCAAGCGTTTCTTTGTTATATAGTTCTTCAGGTGTTTTTGCGTAGATAGCTACGAGCTTACCATTCGCGTCTTTGATTCTGGTCCTATAATATAGGACACCTCTTTTCATGACTGTGCCATATTGAGGAAGTATTATTTTTCTATTTGCCAATTCCTCCACCTCCTAAGAATAATCTCCAGCGCTGTACCTTTGTTTTATCAGACCTCTCTGATTCCATCAAGGATACGGACCGGCTCACGATCTTCCGCTTCGAGGTTTACGGTAAGTTGCGCTTCTCTCAACTGGTTTTGCTCTGTGCGTGCATTTTGCGATATACTCCTGGAGACCTGCCGCAGTAAAATACACACAGCCATTCTGAACATACTGCACATAAGAGATCAAGCCGTTGTTACGGGCGGCATCCAGCGTTGCTATGCTGATTCCTAAGATTTCAGCAGCTTCTTTTCGTGTAATGAGCTTTTCCATAGACTATATTCCCTCCAATCTGTCAAGGTTATCATCGTGCTTTCAAAATCACATGAATACGCTGGCAGCCGAAACTGCCAGCGCATGGTATCTGATTTTGAATAGAAAGCGGCCACCCAAAAGAGCAGTCGCTTCCTATTTCAATATGACTCAATTCTCGTCACATTTGCCACGCAACCCTGACGATGGGAACATAACAGGTCTCCGCTGGCGCGGTTTTCATAACTCCGCGGCGTCGTTTTACTCGTGCGCCGCAGGGTTCCCCCCAAGTCTTTGGCGGGCCGTGAGGAAGTATCTTTAAGCCC
>OIZQ01000018.1_pt1 | contig 108468 bp, 76 predicted proteins | sample 1588491 | NCBI WGS metagenome assembly OIZQ01 (sample SAMN03283262) | human gut metagenome | biome: human-associated habitat; material: feces | host: Homo sapiens | place: USA | collected 2013
GAGCGCGCCGGCAGGCGGGCGAAGCCGGTGCGGATCCGCGCAGCGGATGCGCGGAATCCTATACGCCGCACCATTTGAGATTAAAGCTCCCGGCAACGGGGGCTTTTCTTTTACGCCAGCTTGAGTGCTTTCGTCCAAAGGGACGATTTCCTGTCGACTCGTGTAAGATTCCGAGTAGGTGTCGCGGCCCATCCGCGACCACTCCTTCTCTCAACGACCGATCAGGGTGATATTTCGTGGCAGAGCGTCCGACATACAGGCTCAGGTTTCTCGATCCCAAAAAGCGCTTTCCGGCGATGCCCGAGCAGCCTGCGGGGCGCTCATATGGCGTGGTCTGGAAACTCTTTGGCGAGGACCAGCATGAATCTTGTTATGTCGTCGAATTCGTTGGCAAAAGTCATGTGTCGCTTTTGGGCTACGTAAGCGTTTCGGGTGAGGTGTACAAGGTGGACCGCCCCGTCTGCGAGGCTCCGCTGCCCAACGATCCCGACATGGAACTGGTCCTTGACGAGTCGGATTCCAGTATTGGTGAGATTATGGTAAGGGAAGCCAACGGTGCAATGCGCGCGTGTGCGCAAACTGCCGGCTCTCCCGAAGGCCCCATGCGCGAGCAGTCCGACCACGAGACATGGAATTCGACCCGCGCCCTTCCTTACGGCGAGTTCATGGCCTCGATGTTCTTGCGCTACGTGATATTTGCCAACTCCGAAAGCGCTATTGTGAACACGGCGGACGCCGGCGGACTCGACGAGGGTATGCAAAACGTAGTCGACAAGATCAAGCTCGTAAAGTTGCCCGAGCCGGTCGAGGTGTTTTTGGGCTTTAACACGGCACCGCTCCCCGATGCTATCGAGACGCTGCTTTACCGCGTTGACCATGCCGAGAATCCGAGCGGTATCGAGCGCTATGCCGCCGCCCTTATGAGCGAAATTGACTTGCCCCGCCTGCGCACCATCGCTGCCAAGTCCGAGATGAGCCTGGCTCGCATTGATCGCTCAAAGATTTTCTATCTCAATTTTGATCGTAGCCTGCTGGACCAGGACGAGATTGACATGCTGCTTGCCGTCGAGTGCCGTCTCAACCGCCTCTCCGGCATCCTTGAGCGCATCGGGGCCGGATTGGTCCCTACGGCATCCTCGCCGAGCCTTGAGGGCTGCGCGCTCTTTGATGCGTGGCATATCGCCAAGACGACCAACGATGTTCCCCGACTGCTCGATACGGCTTCGAGCGATAACCCGTGGGGCAAGCCGGGTACGGTGGCTTGCCAGCCGGGCGGCGAGTGGGACGTGCGCACCCGTTTTGCGCGAATCGTTGAGGCGCTCAACGTGGTCACGCGGCTCGACTATACCTATCGGGCAAACGTTGCCGAGGGGATTATGCTCGTTCGGTTTGGGCAGTCTGTCGTTGATGCCATGCCGCAACGTGAATACGACGCTCAGGATGACGCCTGGCGCGAGCTGGACGAGGACACGCGGGCGATCTGGGCCGCGGAGCACGATGCGCGCGTGGCACTCACGCTTGCGGCAGCGTGTTTTGCCGCGGGCACCTGCATCACGCGCTGCTATGTGCAGATTGCTGCTACCGACAGTGAGCAGGGCGAGCGCGTTGTCGCAACGTATTTCTTTGGGCGTGCGGCCTATCTGGCCGATTGCGTGCCTGTCGCCAAGGATCTTGAGAACATGGACATGGACGATATGCCGTGCAAGCGTGTGCTTGAGGCGTATGAGTCAACCGCTCCGGAGACGATTGAGCCTGCGGAGGTTCATGCTCGTCCGCGTGATGACCATCGCACGCTGCCGCCGGCGCTGCGCAATCTGCTGCTTGCCGATACGGCTGACGAGTTGGAGGTCATGGAAGAGGACGATGACCCATACGTGGCCCGTGTTGTTGAATTGCGCGAGCAGGCAAAAGTCGACCGTACAGGTGCTTTTGAAGGCTTTTCCCGTCTTGTCGAGGAGTTGGAGGCTAAGTGCGCCGTCGCCGAGCTTTTAGCGACAGGTCCGGTTCAAACGCAGTTTTGCGATAACCAGCTGGTGCGCATGGTGCTACCGGTGTTGGAAGAAGACGACTCTGTGCGAATCCTTCGTGCGCCCGATGCGCTGTACTTTGCCCAGCACGAGATCTGCAGCTTTTACGCCGAGCAAGAGGACTTTGAACGAGCACTGCCCGAGGTGCGCCATCTTTACGATCTGGCGCGCTCGTCCATGCAATCGCACTTTGCACTCATCAACGTGCTTGCGCGTCTGGAGCGCTTTGACGAGATTATCGAGGTGGCGCGCCACGGCCTACGTATTGCCAGCGATCGTTCTGCAATTGGCTACCTGTTCTATCGCTTGGCGTTTGCCTATTGGAATTGCGATCAGCTCGACCTGGCGCTGGCTTGTTACCGTCTAGTGCCGCGCGGCGAGGAGTCGGGCAGCAGCGCGCTGGAAGAAATGCAGGGCCTTATGAACGAGATGGGCGTCAGCGAGCCTCCGACGTTCGAAGAAGCGGTTGAGACCATCCACAAGGCTGGACTCGAGCTGCCGCCAGTGTCCGCCGTGACGAATCAGCTGGCAGATGCCGCTGTTCAACTGGTCGACAACGGCTTCTTTTTCCTGGCACGCGGTTGCATCTACCAAATGTGGCGCACTATGGGCAACGACGAGCTCGGCTCCCTCAACCGCTCGCTGGGGTAGGGGCGATATAGAGGGGCCGCACCGCGCTATTTGTATCGGCGCGGGCGGGAGGACCCGACAGAATCGGTAAGGCATAAAGCCGCCGAGCCTGCTAAAACTGTTAAACTCTGCTAAAGTTGCTAAACTTTGTTAAAGTTGTTAAAACTGGCAGAGGAGGTCGAATGTCAAAAGCTATTAATCCCTTTAAGCCAACAGCGGGCATGAATCCACCTGAGCTTATCGGACGCGACGCTGTTTTGGATGACTTTGCCGAAGCTCTTGAGAATGGCCCTGGTGCCCCCGATCGACTCATGCGCATCTCGGGTGTCCGAGGCACGGGTAAAACGGTGCTCCTCAACGCATTGGGCGATCTTGCGCGCAAAAAAGGATTCGAGGTTGTCGACGTCGCCTCAAATGCCGGTTTTTGCGACAGAATTCTCGAGGCTCTGCAGCGAAATGTTCGTCTTGCATCAATGTCGATTTCCCCATCGATTTTAGGAGTCAGCCTTGGCTCCGTAGAGCTGTCGAAGTCAGCCTCTCATCTGGGGGAGGCGATGTACGATGCCGCGAAGCGAGGTGGTTTGCTCATCACACTCGATGAGATTCAGGACGCCTCAACTGAGGAAATGCGCGAGCTGGGTAATGAAATGCAGCTCTTGATTCGCCAAGGGGCGAATGTCGCCTTTGCATTCGCTGGTTTGCCAACCTCGGTGGATGGCGTGGTGGTGGATGATACGTTGACGTTCCTTCAGAGGGCGAAGCATATCGAGCTCACGCGGCTTTCAGATTTTGAAGTCGGCGGATCGTTTGAGGATACGATGAGGCGTGCGGGCAAGGAACTCGACGAAGGCGTTGCTGAGCTTTTAACAAAGGCTTCGGCAGGCTATCCCTTTATGGTCCAGTTGGTCGGATATTACGCTTGGCAGGTTGCTGCGCGCAGCGGGTCGGAGAGCGTGAGTGAAGAGGCGGCTCGCAAGGGTGTCCAGGCGGCTCTTGATAGTTTCAATGCCATGGTGATTGCCCCCGCGCTGCGCAGGGTGTCGGAGCGGCAGTTTCAATATCTCGCGGCGATGGCGCAATGCGAAGGCGGCGAGATTACGAACGGTGATATTGCCAAAAAGATGGGATTGCCGGCGAATAAAGTCGGGTCGTATCGCAAACGTCTGATCGATACGGGACTGATTGAGCCTGCCGGCTACGGCTGTGTTTCGTTTGCAATTCCGTACATGCGCGATTATCTGTTGGAGACCATTCGAGCGGACTAATAAAGACTGGAGGCATCGACGCCGCCGCTGTGGTTGCCCCCGCATCTTTGTCTCAATCTGTAACATCTAGAGGGGATTACGGCATGCAGGTGTTTCAGATTGAGACATTTGCGGATGGCGCTGACTGTTTGTCTAAATCTGTAACATCTGGACGAAGATTCGGCCTGTAACTGTTACAAATTGAGATGATTGGCTGAGACGTCTACTGGCAAATCGGAATCGCTCCAAAATTCCCCCTTGCCCATCCTTGGCTGTTTGGTTACTATAGAACGGCTGTTACGGAGAGCTGACCGAGAGGCCGAAGGTGCTCGCCTGCTAAGCGAGTATGCCCCAAAAGGGCATCTGGGGTTCGAATCCCCAGCTCTCCGCCAGTAAGACTTTAAAGAAGGGTTCCGAAAGGGGCCCTTTTTTAGTTGAACCACGTTAGCTGGGGATTCGAACCCGAGAGGGCACGGGCGTTAAGCAAACGCGAAAGCGTTTGTAGCCCGTGGGAGAAAAGCTGCCAGGCTTTGAAGCCGGAGGGCATGCGCAGCGTGCCCGGACATCCCCAGCTCTCCGCCAGTACGAATTTGAAGAAGGGTCCCATTTGGGGTCCTTTTTTATTATCAAGAATGGCGGCTGGGGATTCGAACCCTCAAAAAAGGAGGCATCCTTTCGGACGCCTCCTTTCAGTGGGCTGATTATTCTTGCACTCTACATCTCAGGAGCCTTGGCGACGGTCTCGCTCTCTGCCGCAAGTGGGCGGTTATCGATGCGGCGGCCCAAGCGATCGAGCTTCACGAGCAGCCATTCAATGGGATTCGGCCCTGCGCCTTCCTCGTCGGCAACCAGGTCCATGACGGCGATCTTGGTGCCGTCCTGCTTGAGTGTAACGCTGCCCACCTTGTCGCCCACATGCACCGTGCCCGAAAGATCGTCGTAGCTAACCTTTTCGGTCACCTCGCCGGCAAGAGAAAACACGGTCGCTTGCGCCGTGGGATCGGCGAGCGTGGCGTCGATTGTCTTATCCGTCCAGTCGGTTTGACTAATGCGCGCCATAAGCGGGTTGCCGTTGACGGTCTTTTCTTGCGTGTTGGCGATTGCGACCGTCACCTTGTGGTCGTAGTACCAGTTGGCAAGGGTGGCGGTATCGGTAAAGCGCTGATCGGTGGTGGTGGAGTTCAAAATAACGGTGTAGATCTCGTCGCCGTCGCGGTTGTAGGCGCTCGTAAAGCAATAGCCCGCGTCGTCGGTGGTGCCAGTCTTGCCACCGATGTTGCCATCTTGGCCCAGCAAATAGTTATGCGTGTCCATGGAATGCGAATGGTCGGCGCCGTCGGCGCCCGTGACCTCGATCCAGGAATTCTCGCTCGCTACGACCTCGCGGATCGTGTCGTTTTTCATGGCCTCCTGCATCATCAGCGCTACGTCGTGTGCGGTTGAGTGCATATTGCCAGCCCACTCATCAAAGTCCAGACCATGCGGGTTTTCAAAAAGCGTACCGGTGCAGCCGAGCTTCTTAGCGCGCTCGTTCATGGCCTTCACAAATGTGGCCTCGGCGTCTTTGGTCTTAGGGTCGATCTTCTTGCCCATATATTCGGCGAGCACGATGGCGGCATCGTTGCCCGAGGGAATCATCAGGCCGCGCAGCGCCTGCTCCACGGTAAGCTCGTCGCCTTCGAGCAAGCCGGCGGTCGAATTACCCACGGTGGCTGCGGCGTTGCTCACCGTGACCTTCTCGTCCATCTTGCAATTCTCGACGGTTAGGATTGCGGTCATGACCTTGGTGATCGAGGCAATCTTGACCTGCTCATCGGCGCCGCGCCCATAGTAGACGGTGCCGTCTTTGCCCATGACGAGGGCATTGGTCGCATCGATATCGGGCAGGTTTTCGGCCGTGATGCCGCGCGCATCGGCGGTTTTGCCGCAAACGTTGTCGGTCGTGAGCACTTGGGCGCCGGCGACGGTGGGCGCGCCAGCGGCAAGGGCGATAGCGCAGACAAAGCCGGCGGCAAGCTGGGCTGAGCGCTTTGCAAAAGAGGTGAGGGACTTCACAGATTTCGCTTTCGACGGGATGGTCTCTTCTGAAACTAGAGTATATCGTTTGCCGGCGTCGGCGATCATCGCGTGTGCGCTTGGCCCACATCCGCACCCGAACGGGCACAAGGGTGCTTAAGGCCGACTTAATCACCCACGCTTGTTGTGTGTGGCGTGCGTCGCCTCAGGCATAATGGAGCGCGAGAGGAGCACGCATGAACGAGCGCATTTTGGTAGTTGATGACGAGAAGGCCATCGCCGACTTGGTTGGCATCTACCTTACAAAAGAGGGCTTTGATGTCCAGATTGCCTATAGCGGGGCCGATGCTGCCAAGGCGATTTTGGAGCAGGAGTTCGATCTGGCGCTGCTTGATGTCATGCTGCCCGATATCGATGGGTTTGAGCTGCTGCGTACGATCCGTTCCAGCCATACCTATCCCGTGATCATGCTGACGGCGCGCGATGCCCAGCAAGACAAGATCGGGGGCCTTTCGCTTGGCGCGGACGATTACGTGGTTAAGCCGTTCCGTCCGCTGGAGCTCATCGCGCGCGTGCACGCTCAGCTTCGCCGCTACACCAGCTACGGTAGCCGTGCACAGGCGGCCGAGTCGCCGACCATTCAGCTCGACGGCTTGGAGATCAACCGCGATGCTCGTTCCGTGACAGTGGACGGTTCACCGGTTCGCCTCACGCCCACCGAGTATTCAATCTTGCTGTATCTGGTCGAGCATCGCGGCAGCGTGGTGGCCGTGGAGGACCTGTTCCGCGCGGTGTGGAACGAGGACTTTATGCCCGGCTCCAACAATACGGTGATGGTGCATATTCGCCACTTGCGCGAAAAGATCGGCGACGACGCACAAAAGCCACGCTTTATCAAAAACGTCTGGGGCGTCGGCTACATCATCGAATAACGCTTTTCGCTTGTGAGGATCTTGATATGACAAAAGACGATAGGCAAGCGTTCGAGGTGCCCGATCGGCTCTTTGAATACGTGAGGTCGGTCGTCGACAACCGCGCGCTTGCAACGGTGCTGCTCTTTTTGCTGAGCCTGCTGCTGATTGGCATCGACAACATCGTCGGAATCTTGGCGGTGCTGCTTGTCGGCTTTTTGCTGATCGATCGATTTGAGATCGTGTGCCGCTGCGTGGTGATTGGCGGCGCCGCGTGGGCCATGACGTTGGCGATTGGCGCCATGGCGCTCGGCGGCATCGAAGGGCCGGTGCTGTTCGATGCCGGCTTTGTATTCAACATGCTTGGCTTTGTGCTGGCGCTTGCCGCGTGCGTGCTGTTCTTGTGTGGCCGCGCCCTGTACTACCAGGGCTACGAGCAGGGCGAGCAGCATGCCGATTGTGTGCTGGCCGCTCGTATTCAAGATCGCCTGATCGATCACCCCGACACCTGGGATAACATCGACGGCGACTTCTTGGAGGTCGAGGGCGCCCTTAACCGCGTGCGTGACCGTGAGCGCAAGGTGCAGCAAGCTCTGCGTGACGAGTCGCATCGCAAGGACGATTTGGTCACGTACTTGGCACATGACCTACGCACCCCGCTTGCCAGTGTGGTGGGCTATCTTTCGCTGCTGCAAGAGGCTCCCGAGCTGCCGGTTGAGCAACGTGCGCACTTTACGGGCGTGGCGCTCGACAAGGCGCACCGGCTCGATACGCTCATCGAAGAGTTCTTCGATATCACGCGCTTTGACTTCCACGATATCGTGCTCACGCGCGGCTATGTTGATCTGGGGTTGCTGCTGGCTCAGGTGACTGACGAGTTCTATCCCATCCTCAACGAGCAGCATAAGGAAGTCCAAGTTGATATTCGCGAGGACCTGACGGTGCTCGTGGATGGCGACAAAATGGCTCGCGTGTTCAACAACATCATGAAAAACGCTATTGCCTATAGCTATGAGGGCTCGACCATCACGATCGAGGCCAGACGCCGGGACGGCGGTGGCGTGCGCGTGCGCTTTATCAATCAGGGCGATCCCATCCCTGAGGCAAAGCTCAAGGTGATCTTTGAGAAGTTCTATCGCCTGGATGCGGCGCGTGCGACCAATCGCGGCGGCGCTGGACTGGGGCTTGCCATCGCCAAGGAGATCGTATGCGCGCACGGCGGTACCGTTGCATGTGAATCGACGCCCGAACACACGATATTCACCATCGAGCTGCCCGCCGCATAGCCAGTGTGCCCTTACAAACACTTGACAATGCGCTCACGTGCATATGAGCCGCGATTCCTACTATCGATACTGCTGAATTGATATTGATGTGGAGGTATGCGGTATGACGGCTGCTGCGGCTGTGGAGCCCACGGAGCTTGAAGAACTCATGAAAGCGCAGGCCGAGGCCGCGCACGAGCGCGAGGTTGGGGATGCGACTCGCCCCACGGCAGAGGATCTTGCCGCCTCGCCGACGCGAATCGATGTTGAGGGCCTCGACCTGTTCTATGGCGACCACCATGCGCTCAAGGACGTGAATATCAAGATCCGCGACAAGCAGATTACCTCGTTCATCGGGCCTTCGGGCTGCGGAAAGTCCACGTTGCTGCGCTGCTTTAACCGCATGAACGACGGCATCAAGGACTGCCGCATCGAGGGCAAGATTGCGCTCGATGGTCAAGATATCCTGGGCGACTACGACATCTGCCGCCTTCGCCAGCGCGTGGGCATGGTGTTCCAGCGCCCCAACCCGTTTCCCATGAGCATCTACGACAACGTCGCGTATGGTCCGCGCGGTATGGGTGTGCGCGATCGCGCTGCGCTGGATGAGCTGGTCGAGGACTCCCTTCGTCGCGCTGCGCTATGGGATGAGGTCAAGGACAAGCTCAAAGAGTCGGGCCTGGGTCTTTCGGGTGGACAACAGCAGCGCCTGTGCATCGCCCGCGCACTTGCCGTGCAGCCCGACATTCTGCTGATGGACGAGCCGACCTCGGCACTCGACCCTGTGTCGACGTTGGTGGTGGAGCAGCTGGCCTGCGAGCTCAAGGAGACCTGCACGCTGGTGGTCGTGACGCACAACATGCAGCAGGCCGCGCGTATTTCCGATTCGGTTGCGTTCTTTTTGCTGGGTGAGCTGGTGGAGCACGCGCCCACCGCGCAACTCTTCAAGAATCCGTCCGATCCGCGCACCGCGGATTATTTGACGGGGCGTTTTGGCTGACGCTGTCTTTTACAGGTGCCTTTAGGGTTAAGATGCGGTCATATCGGCCGCAAAGGGGTTCAACATGATCTATTACGTCGAGGACGATGACAACATCAGGGATTTGACAGTCTACGCGCTGCGCAAGCAGGGAATCGAGGCCGAGGGCTTTTCGTGTGATGGCGAGTTTAAAGCTGCCGTGGCGCGACGGGTGCCCGATGCTGTGCTGCTCGATATCATGCTGCCCGACACCGATGGCTTGGCGATTATGCGTCGCCTGCGTGCCGATCGCCTGACGGCGACGGTGCCCATCATGATGCTTACCGCCAAGGACACCGAACTCGACAAGGTGATGGCGCTCGATGGCGGTGCCGACGATTACCTGACTAAGCCGTTTTCGCTCATGGAGCTTGCGAGCCGCTGCCGCGCACTGCTGCGTCGCGGCGGCATGGTCAAGCAGGCGAGCGATGTGCTCAGCGTGGGCGACATCGTGCTCTCGCCCAGCCATCGCGAGGTGACCGTTGCCGGCGAGCCGCTTAAGCTCACCCTGCGCGAGTTCGACCTGCTCGAGTACCTCATGCGCAAGCCCGGCGTGGTCTTTACCCGCGAGTCGTTGCTGCAGAGCGTGTGGGGCTGGGACTTCGACGGCGGTTCGCGCACCGTTGACGTGCACGTGCAGACGCTTCGCCAAAAACTGGGCGAGCATGCCAGCGCCATCGAGACCGTACGCGGCGTGGGCTACCGCTTGGCCGAGCCTTCTGCCGGTGATGGTGCCGAAGGTGACGACACCGCGGCCACCGCATCGGAGGAGTAACCCGTGGTCTTCGCCCCCCAGGGAAAACATACGCTGTCGCACCGCGTTTTTGTGACGATCTTTGTCTGTGCCATGGCGGTTATCGTGGCGTTTACGGTGCTGGGTGCGTTCTTTGTGCAAAACACCTTGGCGGATGCCACGAGTGCCAACCTGGCGCAGGAAACCGAGCTCATTGCTGCCGCCCTCGACGAGCAGCAGGAGCCCATCCCGTTCTTGCGTAGCCTCGATCGCGAGGACTTGCGCATCACGCTGATTAACAAGGATGGATCGGTTGCCTACGACAACGAGGCGTCGCCTTCCACACTGCCCAACCATGGCGATCGCCCCGAGGTCATCGAGGCCTTTGAGAGTGGTTCGGGTTCCGCGGAGCGCGCAAGCTCTACACTCGACGAGATTATGCTGTATCGCGCCGTCACCCTTGATAACGGCCAGGTCGTTCGCTTGGCGCAGGCCCAGCCTGGCGTTGCGGCGATTTTACTGTCGATGCTGGCGCCGATGCTGCTTATCGCAGCAGCGGGTGCGGTACTCTCGTTTTTTATGGCGCGCCGTGAGTCCCGTGCCATCATCGCGCCGTTGCAAGAGGTGGATTTGGATCACCCACGCCGTAGCTATGAGCACGCCTATGCCGAGATGGTCCCCATGCTTGAGCGTATCGAGTCGCAGCGCCAGGAACTCAAGCGCCAAATGGCGGTGCTAGCGGACAACGACCGTATGCGCCGCGAGTTCACGGCGAATATCACCCATGAGCTCAAGACGCCGCTTACGGCGATTTCGGGCTATGCCGAGCTCATCGCAAACGGCATGGTCGAGGGCGAGGACGACCTGCGCAACTTTGGCGGTCGCATCTATCGTGAGGCGGGCCGCTTGGCAGCGCTTGTCAACGACATCCTTACGCTGTCTAACTTGGACGAGGCCGAACGTGCAACTGAAGGCGAGGCAGTGCCCATTGGGTCCACGGAGCCTATTGAGCTCTCGCGTGCGATCTACGCGGTTGAGCAGCGTCTTGAACAGGTCGCCCGTCAGGCGAATGTGACGATAAGTCATGAGACCAAGCCTGTGGTCATCGAAGGCGTGTCGCGCTTGATCGACGAGCTCATCTATAATCTGGCAAGCAACGCCATCCGCTACAATCGACCCGGCGGTACGGTTACGCTGCAGTGCGGCACCAACGACGAAGGCCATCCGTTCCTTGCGGTCGCCGACACGGGAATCGGTATCGCGCCTGAAGAACAGGGCAAGGTATTTGAGCGGTTCTATCGCGTGGACAAGAGTAGGTCCAAGGCGCGCGGCGGAACCGGTCTGGGGCTTGCCATTGTCAAGCATGCGGCCCTGTATCATCACGCCACGCTCGATCTGTCGAGCGAGTTGGGCGTGGGAACCACCATTACGGTGACGTTTCCCATACAGCAGGACGAGCCATTCGCATAGCGATACAACATAGGTATTGATGTAGACGCCGCATTTGACTTTCGGGTGCGGCGTTGTTGTGCAATTTTACGATTGCTTCCGACATTTTTACAGGAGAGCCTGTTTCTTATGTATAGAGTTTGGTCTCGATAAAAAGATGCGATAACATACGGACAGTTTTGTCAATCCGAACTGGGGAAATGAAAGGCAAGCTGCATGACCCTTCTCGAACTGTTCCAGCTGCTGAAGAAGCACCTCAAGCTGGTCATCACCCTTCCGGTGGTCTGCGCGATCGCCATGGGCATCGTGTCCTTCGCCGCGATGGACAACACCTATACCGCGACGACGAGCATGTACATTCTCGCCAAGACCGACGATAGCGGCCAGATGAGCTACAACGATCTCTCGGCGAGCCAGATGCTTTCCAACGATATCGCCACGCTGCTGGATAGCGATAGCGTTAAGAGCGGCGCCGCCAAGGAACTGGGCCTCACCGATCTGGATGACTACAAGGTGTCTGTTTCCTCCGAGACCACCACGCGTGTCATTACGCTTTCGGTTACCGGCACCGATGCCAAGGAGACGGCTGAGGTCGCAAAGGCCATAGCTAGCTCGGTGAGTACGGTCGCTCAGAACGTCGGCGCTGCCCAGAGCATCAACGTTATCGACGAGGCTAAGACCCCCGAAGCCCCCAGCGGCCCCAAGCGCACGTTGTATATTGCCGTCGCGTTCCTCGCCGGTATCTTTATCGCAGTTGCCTATGTCGTTTTGGCAGACATGCTCAATACCCGCATCCGCGGTGCCGAAGAGGCAGAAGAGCTCCTGGGCATTCCCGTTGTTGGCCGAATTCCGGCTATGAAAGGTGGTAAATAGGCATGGCTAAGGCAAAGAACACCGATAAGCTCGTTGTACAGAATGCCGCCAAGACCCTTCTGGCCAACATCCGCTTTGCGAGTGTGGACGACCCCATTCGCACCATCACCGTTACCTCCTCGATTCCCAACGAGGGCAAGTCTACGGTTTCCATTAACCTTGCTCAGGCAATCGCCACGAGTGGCAAGTCCGTGCTCCTGGTCGAGGCCGATATGCGCCGCAGGTCCCTTTCCGATATGCTCGGCGTTCGTTCGCGCGGCGGACTCTATGCGGTCCTTTCCGAGCAGATCTCCATTGACCAGGCAATTGTCGAGACGGGTCAGAAGAACTTCTACTTCCTCGATGCCGAGCCGCATATTCCCAATCCTGCCGACATCATCGTCTCTCACCGCTTTGCCAAGCTGGTAAAGGCACTGTCCGCCAAGTTCCAGTACGTCATCTTTGATGCTCCCCCGGTCGGCACTTTCATCGATGCTGCCGAGATCGCAAGTCTGACCGACGGTGCGCTTTTTGTCGTGCGTGAGGATTTCACCAAGCGCGAGGAGGCGCTCAACGCCATCGGTCAGCTTAAGAAGTCCGAGAAGGTCAAGCTCATCGGTACCGTTATGAACTACTGCGAGACCGAGACCAGCGAGTACTACTACTCCTACTACACCAAGGACGGTAAGAAGGTGAAGAAGGGCTCCGACGATCAGGGGACTTCCAAAAAGGGCATCTTCACCAACCGAGCAAACGTTTAGTTGATTAAGGCTGACCTATGCGTGACATTCATTGCCATATCTTGCCGGGTGTAGACGACGGCGCCGCCGATCTCGATGAGAGCTTGGCGATGCTCGAGGCTGCCAAGCGGGCCGGTGTAACCAGAATCGTTTGCACTCCTCACTGCCGTGATCCCTATTTTGATTACGACAAGATGTGGGATGCCTTTGAGCTGCTGCGTGATAACGCTGACGGTTTTCCGCTCCAGATGGGCTTCGAGGTCAACCATCGAAAGCTCGTTGAGCTTGGTATCGATGCCGCGGAGCACTTGCATTTCGATGGAACCAATGAGTTCCTGCTTGAGCTTTCGACGCATGCCGATGCGTATGCGTTTAGAGAGTACGAGAACACGATTTACGATTTGCAGTGTCGTGGCTACCAGGTGATCATCGCTCATCCTGAGCGCTATCGTGCGGTTCAAAAGGATGTAAGCGTGGCGGAGCGCCTGGTCGATATGGGCTGCAAGCTGCAGGCTTCGGCGGACTTTATTGCCGGCGGTCGCTTTGGTCGCGAGAAAAAGCCGGCACAGCGCCTGTTCGATCAGAACCTGTACAGCTTCATCGCGAGCGATGCCCATAACGTGGGTCATTACGACTGCCTGGCGAAGGCTCGCGCGAAGTTTAGCGTGCGCGGAGCTCATTTTCGCTAAAATCTGTCCCTAACGTTCGCATTGAATGAAAGGGCAGCATGGATATCCAACTTAAGACGGGATGCTTTGATGACGCGGCGTTGGTGCGCCGCGTCGTTTTTATGGACGAGCAGGGCTACGAGAATGAGTTCGACGCTATCGACGAGGATCCGAACTGCATTCATGTGACGCTCTATGTAGACGGCGAGCTTGCCGGTTGCTCGCGCGTGTTTCCCGAAGAGCTTGAGCGCGCGGCTGACGCAGAGGCTCCGGTGTCGCCGGCGTGCGACTTGGACGAAGGTGTCGCGGCGGGGGAGACCTACATTATGGGGCGCGTGGCCGTGCTGCCGAGCATGCGCCGTCGCGGTCTGGCGAGCAAGATTGTCGAGGCCAGTGATGCCACCGCGCGTGATGCCGGCGCCAAGCTCATTAAGCTGCATGCTCAGGAATACGTGCTACCGCTCTATGTCAAGGCGGGCTACACGCAGATTGCCCCGGTGGACTATGAGGATGAAGGCCAGCCTCATGCCTGGATGGCCAAGCGCGTAGATGGCAGATAGGGACGTTCCTTTTCTGCCGGCGGTTGGGGACACTCCTTGGTAATTGGTGCATCGGAGCGCTTAGACATACAGTTTTTCGATTCCGTATGTATATATGCGCGCTAATGGGTTATAAAATCTAAGTCTGAACATAGCAGGTCTGCGATGCGGCTCGGGCGACCGGGCCGTTTTTGTGGGCGGGGGTAGCGCGAAAGGACTGCACATGCGTCAATTTAAGACCGAGAGCAAAAAACTGCTCGACCTCATGATCAACTCCATCTACACCAATAAGGAAATCTTCCTGCGCGAGCTTATCTCTAACGCGAGCGACGCCGTCGACAAGCTCAACTTTAAGAGCCTGCAGGATCCGAGCGTCAAGATCGACCAGGGCGACCTGGCCATTCGCGTCTCCTTTGATAAGGATGCCCGCACCATCACGATTTCGGATAACGGTATCGGCATGACCGCCGAGGAGCTCGAGCGCAACCTGGGCACCATCGCCCACTCCGGCTCCGAGGAGTTTAAGACCGAGAACGCCGAGCAGCAGGGCTCCGATGTCGACATCATCGGTCAGTTTGGCGTGGGCTTCTACTCCGCCTTTATGGTTGCCAGCCACGTAAAGGTCGTCAGCCGCGCCTATGGCGAGGATGTCGCCCATGTGTGGGAATCCGACGGTCTTGAGGGCTACACCATCGAGGACGGCGAGCGCGCCGAGCACGGTACCGATGTCATCCTGACGCTGCGCGAGAACGAGAAGCTCGATGCCGACGGCGAGGCCGAGACCTACGATCGCTTCCTGACCGAGTGGGGCCTCAAGAGCCTGATTCAGCAGTACAGCAACTATGTGCGCTATCCGATTCAGATGATGGTGTCCAAGAGCCGCCAGAAACCCAAGCCCGAGGACGCCGGCGACGATTACAAGCCCGAGTATGAGGACTACCAGGAGCTCGAGACCATCAACTCCATGACGCCGATTTGGAAAAAGCGCAGCTCCGATGTTGAGCAGAAGGACTACGACGAGTTCTACAAGTCTACGTTCCACGACTTTGATAATCCTGCGCGCACCATCAGCTTCCACGCCGAGGGCACGCTCGAGTACGACGCCCTGCTGTTTGTGCCGGGTCGCGCCCCGTTCGATCTGTACAGCAAGGACTACGAGAAGGGTCTGGCGCTCTACAGCTCCAACGTGCTGATTATGGAGAAGTGCGACGACCTGCTGCCCGACTACTACAACTTTGTGCGCGGTGTCGTGGATTCCGCCGACGTGACGCTCAATATTTCGCGTGAGACGCTGCAGCAGAACCGTCAGCTCAAGGCCATCGCCAAGCGTGTGGAAAAGAAGATCACCGCCGACCTTGAGGATATGCGTGACAACGACCGCGAGGCCTACGAGAAGTTCTTTGAGAACTTTGGCCGCGGCCTCAAGTACGGCATCTACTCGAGTTATGGCATGAAGGCCGATGAGCTCGCCGATCTGTTGCTGTTCTGGTCTGCCAAGGAACAGAAGATGATTACCCTGGCCGAGTATGCCAAGGGCATGCCCGAGGATCAGAAGGCCATCTACTACGCCGCCGGCGACTCGCGTGAGCGCTTGGCCAAGATGCCCGTGGTAAAGGGCGTGCTCGACCGCGGCTATGACGTGCTGCTTCTGACGCAGGACGTGGATGAGTTCACCTTCCAGGCCATGCGTGAGTACGTTGCCGCCGATATGCCCAAGGTCTACGAGGACGATGCTGCCCGCGAGGCTGCCGAGAAGGCTGTGGCCGACGGTGCCGAGCCCGAGGTCGAGGATCGTCATCTAGAGCTCAAGAACGTTGCGACTGGCGATCTTGATCTGGCGACCGAGGACGAGAAGAAGGAGGCCGAGGACGCCACCAAGGAAAACGAGGACCTCTTTAGCGCTATGAAGGAGGCGCTCGGTGACAAGGTCGAGAAAGTTGCCGTCTCCGCGCGCCTGACCGATGCCCCCGCTTGCATCACCACCGAGGGCCCGCTTTCGCTTGAGATGGAGAAGGTGCTCCAGAAGGGACCCGAGGGCGCGCCCGACGGTATGCCCAAGAGCCAGCGCGTGCTCGAGCTCAACGCCAAGCACCCGGTCTTTGCCAAGCTCGTCGCTGCTCAGAAGGCAGGCGACGCCGACAAGATCAAGCAGTACTCCGGCCTGCTCTATGACCAGGCCCTGCTGGTCGAGGGTATTCTGCCCGAGGACCCCGTGGCCTTCGCGGCGGCTGTTTGCAACTTGATGTAGTTAGCAAGTTACGCGGTTCTACGAACCGCGTAACGGCTCGACGCTGCAAACGCCCCTAAGCGGCAATCTGACGTTCAATCGTCGGTCGCGTACCGAAGTACGCTTCCCTCCTCTTTCACGTCACCTTGCTCGCTTAGGGGCGTTTTCGCTGACTTATGCTCAACCTGCGACGCTTTCGTGGCCCTAAGTAGTCATTGGGGACGTTCTTGTTTGACTAGTCGGTTGAGAACGTCCCCAACGACTAGTCGGATTGCTAATTTGTGTGGGTTGTGGTTTTGGGAGCTGCGGGAATTAAAGATACTGTACATCTGTACGCTAACTCATCTTCGTAGTATATTGCTACCCGCAAAACTCAGCACCATTGTGCCGCGAGGCGCTAAAGCGTCTACGTACAATGGTTGTCGATAGTACGATTCGATTCAACGACAGGATGGATGGTCCAAGCGTGAGTCTCGGCAGCAAACTATCCAACGCAAAGGTCTCCTTTGCGATATTTAAGCGCGACATTAAGCGACTGCTTATGAATCCCGTCGCCCTGGTGGTTACCCTGGGCGTGTGCGTCATTCCTTCGCTGTATGCCTGGTACAACATCGTTGCCAACTGGGATCCGTACGGAAATACCCAGGGCATTAAAATCGCCATTGCCAACAACGATCAGGGCACCCAGAACGACCTGGTGGGCGAGCTTAACGCGGGCGATAAGGTGGTCGACCAGCTCAAGGAGAACGACCAGCTTGGCTGGACCTTCGTCGACTCGGCGGCAGATGCCAAAGAGGGCGTCGAAAGTGGCGAATACTATGCCGCCATCGTGATTCCCAAGAACTTCTCCGACAATCTCGTCTCGATGCTCGACGGCAATTACCATCAGCCGAAGCTCACCTATTACGTCAATGAGAAGAAGAGCGCTATTGCGCCCAAGGTTACCGACACCGGTGCAAACACCATCGAGGAGCAGATCAACTCGGAATTTGTCTCCACGGTGGGCGAGACCGTTGCCAGTATTGCCAAGGATGCCGGAGTCGATTTAAAGGACAAGGCAACCCAGACTCAGAATTCGTTGGCCGGTTCGGTATCAGAGGCTTCCGATACGTTGGGCGAAGTGCGTGATTCGATTGGCGACATGAATGCCGCCATCGATAAGACGAGTGGTTCCATTGCCTCGGCAGATGCGGCACTTGCCGGTCTGCAGGGTCAGGCGCCGTCGCTGACGCAGGCGATCTCCCAGGGCAATGACCTGCTGGGCGAAGCTCGCACCACGGCTGGCAAGTCCATCACCTCGCTCTCCAAGGCACTTTCGGAGGGCAGCCTTGCGCTCACCAAGACGTCAGCCTCTGCGAATGCTGCGGTTGGCAAGCTGACGGGTACGGTCACATCTACGACCACCCGCATCGACAACTCGCTCGAGTCTCTCCAAGCGACGATCGATCACAATAAGGCCGTTATCGGGCACTTGGAGATTCTCGTCAATGACACGTCGACAGGTTCCGAGGAAATTGACGCGCGCATTGTATCGACCATCGATTCGCTTCGCGAGCAAAACCAGAAGCTGCAGAGCATCAAGGATGGCCTTTCTGCACAGTCGAGCGCCATGGCAAACGACGCTACGGCAATCTCGAACGCGAGCAACGCACTCAACGCGGCAATTCAGACCGGTACGGCTAACCTCGGTCAGGCTCAGACCGATCTGGGGCAGAACGCGCTGCCGAAGGCTTCGAGCGCGCTGGACTCCTTTGCCGCCGTTTCGGGCGATTTGACCGGCATTGTGTCGGGTATGACCCCCACGATTGCGAGCGCGCGTGGCACGCTGGCCCAACTCGATGCGACGCTCAAGCAGGCCAAGACCACGCTGGCCCAGACCGATTCCTCGCTTGCCAAGGTCCAGGACAAGCTTGCAACCGCCGCCAACGACATCGCGGCCCTGCAGACTTCCGAGTCCATGGGCGAGCTGGCTGATCTGATGGGCGTCGATGTCAATGACGTCGCAGATTTCATGGCATCTCCGGTTGAGCTCACGTCTAAGTCGATCTATCCGGTCAAGAGCTTCGGCTCGGGCATTGCTCCTTTCTACACCAATCTGGCGCTGTGGGTGGGCGGCTATGTGCTCATCGCCATCTATAAGCTCGAAGTCGACCGCGAAGGCATCGGCAGCTTTACCGCGCGTCAGGGCTACTTTGGTCGCTGGTTGCTCCTGGTAATCCTGGGCGCTTTGCAGGCCATCATCGTTACGGTGGGCGATCTGGTCATTGGCGTGCAGTGCGTCAACCCGCTCCTATTTGTGCTGGGTGGTATCGCCATCTCGTTTACGTACGTCAACATCATTTACGCGCTGTCCACTACGTTTAAGCACATCGGCAAGGCAATCGGCGTCATTCTGGTTATCGTGCAGATTCCGGGTTCATCGGGTATGTACCCCATCGAGATGATGCCCGGCTTCTTCCAGTGGCTGCATCCGCTGCTGCCCTTTACCTACGGCATCAATCTGCTGCGTGAGACGGTCGGCGGCATGTACTCGTTCAACTACCTGTTTAACCTGTGCATTCTGGGCGTGTTCTTGATCGTGGCGCTCTTTATCGGCCTGCAACTGCGTCCGCTGCTGCTCAACCTCAACCTGCTCTTCGATAAGCAGCTTTCCACGACGGGCCTGATGATCTGCGAGTCCAATGACCTGCCGCGCCAGCGCTACTCGCTGCGCACGGCCATGCGTGTCATGCTCGATTCCGATTCGTACCGTCGCGAACTGCTCGATCATGCGGTCGCCTTTGAACATCGCTACCCGTACTACATCAAGGGCGGTTTCGCCGCTGTAGTCGGCGTGCAGGTGCTGCTCTTCGTTCTGTCGACGGTTCTCGATATCGACAACAATGGCAAGATCATTCTGCTGGTCATCTGGATTATCTCGGTCATTGCCATCTGCGGCTGGCTCATCAACATCGAGTACATCCGCGCAAGCCTCAACACCCAGATGCGCATCTCGGCGCTTTCGGATGAGGACCTGCGCCGCGAGATGCGCGAGCACACGGCCGCCATTCCGGCCGCCCGTCACATGTTCGGCTTGAATGCGAGCGAGCGGGGGTCTGAACCCAAGACTCAGACTGTCAGCCAATGCGGTCATCGCGATGCGGTCCATGTGCCCGAGAACGGGGATGACACGTTTGTGATGAATGAAAAGAACGCCCCGCTCGGCAAGCACTCCAAAGGAGGTGAGGCATAAATGAAGAACATCCTGCATCTGTTTAAACGCGATGTCCAAAACGTGTCTCGCTCCGTAATCGGCTTGGTTGTCGTGATGGGCCTCGTTATCGTACCGTGCCTGTACGCGTGGTTTAATATCGCCGGCAGCTGGGATCCGTACGGCAACACCGGCAATCTTAAGATCGCCGTGGTCAACACCGATGAGGGTTACGAGAGCGATCTGATCCCTGTCGAGGTCAACGTGGGCGAAAACGTGACCGCCACCCTGCGCGGCAACGAGAGCTTCGATTGGGTTGTACTCAACAATCGAGAAAAGGCCATCGAGGGCGTCAAATCGGGCGCATACTATGCGGCTGTCGTCATCCCCAAGACGTTTAGTGCCGATATGATGACGCTCTTCTCGACCGATGTGAAGCATGCCGATATCGAGTTCTACGAGAACCAGAAGGCCAACGCTATCGCACAGATCGTGACCGAGAAAGGGTCGAGCGCCGTCCAGAGCCAGGTTAACGAAACCTTTACCGAGACCATCACGACCATCGGTCTTAAAACCGTGTCCAGCCTGCTCGATTACATGAGCACCGACCAAGTGAGCAACTTTATCGCCAACCTGTCCTCGACGCTGGGCGATTCGGTCCAGGACCTGCAAGACGTTCAGGCCAGCGCAACGTCGCTGGCGGGCATTTTGAGTTCCACGTCCGATTCGCTGACGTCGGCGGGCGGTATGCTCAAGCAGACGGGTACGGTCGATGAGTCGACTAAGCAGCTGATGGAGCATGCCAAGAGCGGTATCGATGATTCCAAAGAAGCGCTTAAGGCGGCAAACGATGCCATCGATGCCGCGATCGATGGAAGTGCGGGTTCGTTCGACAATGTGTCTGCCGAGCTCGCGAAGGCGTTCGATGCCGCGAACCAGCATGTCGACCTTACGGTGTCCCAACTCAACGATGCCGCTGCGGCCCTCAATGCGCGCGCCAAGGATATCGATGCGATGGCCGATCAGCTCCGCAGCTTTGCCGACCAGGTGAGGGATGAGAATTTGAAGGACGGCCTCAAGTCCGCTGCGACGTCGCTGGGCAGAATCGCCGTTGAGTACCGCAATAATGAGAAGGACCTGAAGGCGACCGCGAAGTCTCTCTCCGACAGCATGGCCGAGGTCAACAGCTCGCGTGCCGAGGTCGATCAGGCTATCGCCGATGCCAAGGCCGGCATCGCGGGTGCCAAATCCGATTACGATTCCACGTTCTCGGTTAAGGCCAAGGAGCTCAAGAAGACCGTCTCGGGGGTTCTGGATTCACTGAATGGTATTTCAAGCGATCTGGATAGCGCCGTTGCAGGGCTGACCGATGCGTCCGGCTCGCTGGCAAAGGGTCTGTCCAAAGCCGCAAAGCTGGTCAACAAGGCTTCCGATCAGTTGGGTGAGGCATCGGACAAGATCAGCGCGTTTAAGGACGAGCTTGACGGCGCCCTTATGTCGGACGATCTGGCCACGATCAAGACAATGATCGGCAACGACCCCGAGGGTTTGGCCGCGTCGCTTTCCGGCCCCGTCGCGCTCGACCGCAAGCCGGTCTATCCGATTCGCAATTACGGCTCTGCCATGGCGCCGTTCTACACGATTCTGTCGCTCTGGGTCGGTTCGATCGTGCTGGCGGCCATGATGAAGGTGTCGGTTGACGATGAGCTCATCAACGAGCTCATCCCCGTGCGCCTGCACGAGATCTACCTGGGCCGTTACCTGTTCTTTGGCGGTCTGGCGCTGCTGCAGGCAACGCTCGTGTGCGCGGGCGACATCCTGTTCTTTGGCATCCAGTGCGACAACCCGCTGCAATTTGTGCTGGCGGGCTGGATCGCGAGCCTCGTGTTCTCCAATATCGTCTACACGCTTACGGTGTCGTTTGGCGATATCGGTAAGGCACTCGCTGTCGTGCTGTTGGTCATGCAGGTCGGCGGTTCGGGCGGCACGTTCCCCATCGAGATGACCGGTCCCGTGTTCCAGGCGATATATCCGTTCCTGCCGTTTACCCATGGCATCAACGCCATGCATGCCGCCATGGCCGGTGCCTACCATATGGAGTACTGGATTGAGCTGGGCATTCTGGCGAGCTATCTGATTCCGTCGCTGGCGCTGGGCGTGGTCTTCCGCCGTCCGGTCATCAAAGCCAACGACTGGATTATCGAAAAGCTTGAGAGTACTAAATTAATCTAGCGCAACAGCGTGGCGTTGACGAAACATCAAGGTCTACTCTGCCGATACTTTAGCGGGCTGGATTGCGATGTCGTGTTGGTTGTTGCTACAGTAGCGGGGCGTGCCGGGGGTCCGGCGCGCCCCGTTTTTATTTGACCATGAGGCGGCACGCAGCCATACGCGTGCGGACACCACGCCCAGTTTGAGTGTGAGGATGTTCCATGGCCCAATACGCTGCCAACGAAATCGAAAACATGCCCGATAGCCCTGTTGCTCGCGATGACCTGGGTGCGGGCGGCACTTCCCGTGGCGCCGGTGCTCGCTCGCCGCTGTTCTGGAAAGTTCTACTGCTTTCGGTGGCGATTATCTGGGGCTACTCCTTTACCACTATGAAGGACGCGCTCGACACCATCCCGGTGTTCGAACTGCTCTATGTTCGCTTTCTTCCCGCAGCGCTGCTCATGTTTGTTATCTTTCGCAAGCGCATCGCCGCCCACCTTAACGCTCGCAATCTGATTGTTGGTCTGAGCATGGGCGCGCTCATGTGGGCAGCCTATGCCTTGCAGACGGTCGGTCTGGCTCAGACCACGGCGGGTAAGAACGCTTTTTTGACGGGCACCTATTGCATTCTGGTCCCGTTCGCGAGCTATTTCCTAAGCGGCGAAAAGCTCACTCGCTACAACTTGGGCGCCGCATTGCTCTGTCTGGCGGGCATTGGCCTGGTGGCGCTCGATAGTGTCGAGTTCAACATCGGTGACGTCATTACGCTGGCGGGTGCGGTCTTTTTCGCCATCCAGATGGCGGTGACCGCCAAGTACGGTCGCAAAATGGACATCAACGTCATCACGTTTTGGATGTTTGTGGGCAATGGCGTCTTGAGCCTTATCTCGTCGCTGCTATTCGAGACCCAAGCGCCTCTGTCCGTGTGGACCCCGAGCTTTATCGGCGTGATGGCCTTTCTCTCGGTGGGCTGCACGTGCGTGGCGCTGCTCATCCAAAACGTCGGCTTGGCGCACGTTCCGGCCTCGACGGGTTCATTGCTCCTATCGATGGAGTCCCCTTCGGGCGTGTTGTTTTCGGTGCTGCTGATGGGGGAGGCGCTCACCTCGCGTCTGCTCGCCGGCTTCGTCCTCATCTTCTTGTCGATCGTCTTGAGCGAGACACATTTCGATTTTTTGCGCCGAAATAATTGCGCGCAATTGTAAACAACTTGTTGCGCCGCCCTTCTGGGGCGGCGTTTTTTATGTAACGCCCTTACAGTTATGCCTTGCACTTTAGACCATCAAAGTGTTTGCTGCACAAATAATACTGGAGGGCATTTATGGCACCAGCTCAGTCCGATTTTCAACCGCAACCAGCGCCCAAGGCCACCCCGGCAGCGCAAGCCGCTATCGGTGACGGTCTTGTTGCCGAGGCTCAAGCTTTTGCCGACAAGCTTGCTGCGTGGCGCCACGACCTGCACCAGACGCCTGAGTTGGGCAATCGCCTTCCGCAAACCTCTGCATATATCCAGGCACGTCTGACCGAGATGGGCATCCCGTTTGCCACGCTCGTCGACGGCTCCTGTGTTGTGGGCCTCATCGGTGCCGGTGCGGCCGTGGCGGACCAGGGCAACGGTACGTGCACGGACGATCAGGCCGGCACGGTCATCATGCTGCGCGGTGACATGGATGCCCTTCCCGTCGCGGAAGAGTCGGGCGAGCCTTTCGCCTCTGTCAACGGCTGCATGCATGCTTGCGGCCACGATATGCATGCGACGGCCCTGCTTGGTGCCGCCCGCCTGCTTAAGGCTCGCGAGGCCGAGCTTGTCGATGCCAATGCCACGGTTAAGCTGCTGTTTCAGCCGGGCGAGGAAACCTTTGAGGGCGCCCGCGCTGCCATTGCCGATGGCCTTCTGCAGAGCCCGCGTCCCCAGGCGGCTTTCGCCATGCATGTTAACAGCCAATCGCCGCTCGGCCTGGTGCTCTATGGGAGCCCGGCGCTTTCGGGCGTGTACGGTTTCCGCATTACACTGCAGGGCAAGGGCGGCCATGGCTCGAGCCCCGAGATCTGCATCGACCCCATCACGGCGGGCGTGCATGTGCATCTGGCACTTCAGGAGCTCATCTCCCGCGAGGTGCCGGCGGCCAAGGAGGTCGCGCTTACCGTTGGCAAGTTCGCTGGCGGTCAGGCCGCAAATGTCATCCCCGACACTTGTGTGCTCGAGGGAACGCTACGTGGCTTCGATGTCGAGCTCATGGCGCATCTTAAGAGCCGCATCGCCGAGGTTATCAATGGCGTCGCGGCAACGTATCGTACGCCGGCGACCATTGAGACGCTCTCGGATGTTCCGCCACTCGTACTCGATGACGATATGACCCAGGCATCGCTGGGCTATGTTGGTGCGACATTGCCCAAGGCAGCTTTTCTGCCGCTGTTCCACGCCATGGCGAGCGAGGACTTTGCGCTTATCTCGAGCGAGATCCCGAGCGCGTACTTTACCGTGGGCGCCGCTGTAACCGATACGGATGAGCATTTTGCCCAGCACCATCCCAAGGCGCGCTTTGACGATGCCGAGCTGCCGCTTGGTGCCGCGGCCTATACCGCCGTCGCTTTGGGCTATATCGCCGACCACCGGTAGCACCCAACCTTGCCTTTCAAGCCTGCGGGCATGGCCGTAAGGCCTATGCCCTTGTCTTTCAAGGCAATCTTGGGCACTACCGGCGCCCGGCGCCGGCTATTCGTTTGTTAAATAAGGAGCAGTATGTCCCAGCAACGCAAGTTCTTCCCCGGCTGGCTCGTGGTGGCCTCCGGCTTTGTGATCATGGCCACGTGCTACACGATTTTCGTCAACTGCATGAGCCTGTTTCAGCCGCTCATCGTCAGCGATCTGGGCATTTCCCTTGCGCAGTACAACATCTCCAATGCCATCTCCACCGTGGTGAGCGTTGTGGGTTCGCTTGTGATCGGCCACGTCGCCGATAAGGTGAGCGGCCGCGTTCTGGGCTCCCTCACCGTTATCGCCACCTCTGCCGTGCTTGTTGGCATGAGCTTTGTGGGCGAGCTTTGGCAGGTCTACGTGCTCTTTGCCGTCTCGGGCTGCTTCGCCGTGGCCTCGACCCGCCTGCTCATTAGCCTCGTCACTGCCAACTGGTTTACGGCCAAGCGCGGCCTTGCTATCTCCATTGCGCTTTCGGGCTCGGGCTTTGGCGGTGCCGTTCTCTCGCCGATCGTGAGCTCGCTGATCGTGAGCGTGGGTTGGCGTTCCGCCTTCTTGGTGCTTGCCGCCGTCTGCATTGTGGCGGCGCTGCCCATCACGGCGTATTCCTTCCGCACCAAACCTTCCGAGATTGGCCTGAAGCCGCTCGGCGAGAACCCGGGCGACCCGTCTGTTTCCACCGCGGACGATAAGGACGAGCATACGGCCCCCGAGGTCAGCGTCGGTTGGTCGCGCATTAAGAAGAGCCCGGCATTCTGGCTGCTCGTCGTGGCATTCCTCTTTATGGGCCTTGTCAATGGCGCCATCCTGCCCAACCAGGTTACGAATATGACGAGCGTCACCGTCAACGGCGCCAAGATCGTCACGGGCGGTCACGACCCCATGTGGGCAGGTACCGTGCTTTCGACCTACATGGTCACCGTCGTTATCGCTAAGATCTCCCTTGGCGCCATCTATGATCGATTTGGCCTGCGTTTTGGCAATGTGTTGGGGTCCGTTGCGTGCATCGTCGCCTGCGTCGCCCTGTGCTTCCCCGCAACCGACCTTGGCCCCATCGTGGCTGCCATTAGCTTTGGTATCGGAACGTGCATGGGCACCATTACGCCCACGATCGCTGCGTCTAAGCAGTTTGGCATGGCCGACCTGGGTAAGGTCACGGGCACCATCACCTCGCTCGAGATGGTCGGGGGCACCGTGGGTGCCATCGTCTCGGGTGTGCTGTTCGACGCTACGGGCTCCTTTGCGAGCACCTGGATCGTGTGCCTGGTGTGCTCCGCGATTATGCTCGTGTTCCTGTTGGCGTCCGAGCCCATCGCTGCCAAGCTGCGCGCGAGCGTGGCAGGGGAGTAGGTAGGCCAAAGCGCATTGCCGCTTGTCTGCTTCGTCCGTGGCTGCCGCGACGGCGCGTCCGGCCGAACGAGTCCCCATACCCTCGTTCGGTCAGACGCGCCGCCGCGTTGCTGCTTTGTGCCGTATAATGTCCACTACCTATGACGCGATACAAAAGAAAGGTGTTTGCCCATGCAGGCACAGAAGGCGGAGGGAACCCGCGACCTTATCGGCGCCGAGATGCGCGCCTGGCAAAAGATGCAGCAGATTGCGGCCGGCGTATTCGAGCCGTTTGGCTTTAAGCCCATCGAGACACCCGCGATCGAGCAGGTGGACGTCTTTGTCCACGGCATCGGCCAGTCGACCGACGTCGTGCGCAAGGAGATGTTCCGCGTCTTTAGCGGCGCCAACCTGGAGCGCGTCTTTGCTGAGGGCACCGACACCAAGCTCAAGCCCAAGCAGCGCCTGGCGCTTCGTCCCGAGGGCACGGCCGGTGTGGTGCGCGCCGTCGTGGAGAACAACCTGGTGCCCCAGGGCTCCACGCCGTTTAAGGCTTATTATGCCGAGGCCATGTTCCGTGGCGAGCGTCCTCAGAAGGGTCGTCTGCGCCAGTTCCATCAGGTGGGTATCGAGTGGCTCGGCGCTCCCGATCCGGCTGCCGACGCCGAGTGCATCATCATGCTTATGGAGTTCTACAAGCGCCTGGGCTTCGATCTGTCCAAGCTTCGCCTGCTTATTAACTCGATGGGCGATGCGCAATGCCGTCCGGCCTACCGCGAGCAGGTCAAGCAGTTTATCCTCGATCACGCCGACGAGATGTGCGACGAGTGCCGCGAGCGCGCCGAGCTCAATCCGCTGCGCGCTTTCGACTGCAAGAACGACCACTGCCGCGAGATCATGGCCGACGCCCCGCTGATGGGCGACAACCTGTGCGACGAGTGCCGCGAGCACTACGAGCAAGTCAAGCGCTATCTGGATGCGGCGGGTATCGAGTATGTCGAGGACCCCACCTTGGTGCGTGGCCTGGACTACTACACCCGTACTGTCTTTGAGGTCGAGGCCCCTGGCGCCGGCGTCGGCTCCATCGGCGGCGGCGGCCGCTACGATGGCCTGGTCGAGCTCGAGGGTGGCAAGCCCACGGCGGGCGTCGGCTTTGCTGTCGGTTTTGAGCGCGCCCTGCTGGCCCTGCAGGCCTTTGGCAGCGATTTGGGTGCCGATGAGGCCCCGTGCGTCTATGTCGCCAACGCCGGCAAGGAGCTGCGTCAGAACGTCTTTGCCATTACGCAGGAGCTTCGCGCCGCAGGTATCGTGACCGAGGCCGACTATCAGGGTCGTTCGCTCAAGGCCCAGTTTAAGCAAGCCGATAAGGTAGGCGCCAAGCTCATCTTGGTCCTGGGTGGCGACGAGCTTGCCGCCGGCAAGGTCAAAGTGCGCGACATGCAGAGCCATGACGAGGTGCTCGCCGATCTGGACAACGTCGTCGAGGCGGTTCGCGAGCGCCTGTAGCGCATCTTTTTGAGCTTCGGGCCTGCTAACGTGCCCTGCTCATGGAGAGCGATTGTTACGGGGGTGTTTCGCTTTTATGCGGAATGCCCCCGTTTACGTATGCCGCCCACCGAGAAATACGACCATTTAGGGCAAAAACCTTTGCAATGCAGAAAATACTTTTGTGTGGTAAAGCGCAATCAGTGTCGAAAGTATTTCTCAAGCGCCTATAATGAATACCGCATGTTACGTGCATAGAAGGAGGAATGGGAGGAAACGTGGCTGAGAACCTAAGCAACCAGTCTGTACCCGAAGCCGCGGCGCGCGTCGCTGCCGTGGTCAACCGCCTCGTTAACCGAATCGGCTCGAATGCCGAGTCCAGGGAGCGTCTCGCCGAGATCGAGATCCCCGAGGAGCTGCGCGACAATCTGGCGCTGTTCTTGCGCCTGGAGCGCCGTGTGCTTAGCGAGTATGATCCCGAGATCGCGGACCTGTTCGACAAGATTTTGACAGCCGAGATTGTGGTCAATGCCGGCAACCCCGGTACCTGCGCTGCCGACGAAGCCGTCGACGAGCAGGGCGTGCCCACCGCCGACGAGCCCACTGCCGTGGCATTTCGTGAGGTCGTCGATTTGATCGACAGCCTGCCGCTCGATAAGCAGCAGGTCATCGTTCGCGCCTTTACGAGCTTTTTCCATCTGGCAAACCTGTCGGAGGAGAACTACCGTGTGGCGCAGCTGCGCGAGCGCGAGGCCGGTGCGTCGACCGATACCGAGGTCGATCCTGCCAACGAGCTTACCGTTGCCTATCACCAGCTGGTGAATGAGCTGGGTGTCGAGGGTGCCAACGAGCTGCTCGACAAGCTCGAGTTCCACCCTGTCTTTACCGCACATCCCACCGAGGCCCGTCGTAAGGCCGTCGAGGGCAAGATCCGCCGTATCTCCAACCTGCTGGAGGAGCGTCCGCGTCTGGGCGGCTCCGACCTGGTGGAGAACGAGCGCCATATGCTGCAGGAGATCGACGCCCTGGTGCGTACGAGTCCCATCGCGCTCAAGAAGCCCACGCCGGTCGAGGAAGCCGATACCATCATCGACATCTTCGATAACACGCTGTTCGACGTTATCCCCGTTATCTATCGTCGTTTTGACGATTGGGTGCTGGGCGACAAGGCCGGTACTGTGCCGCCGCTGTGCCCGGCGTTCTTCCATCCCGGCAGCTGGATCGGTTCCGACCGCGACGGTAACCCCAACGTCACCGCCAAGGTGAGCCGTGAGGTCGCCGCCAAGTACTTTACGCACATGGTGCTCAAGCTCGAGGACAAGTGCCGCCACATCGGCCGCAACCTCACGCTCGAGGCTACCTACAGCAAGCCGTCGGCCGAGCTCATTAACCTGTGGAACCATCAGGTCGAGATGAGCCCTCGTTACACGGCCCGCGCCGAGCTGATCTCCGAGCACGAGCCGCATCGCGCCGTCATGCTCGTCATGGCCGACCGCCTGAACGCCACCGTCCGTCGTATCACCGACACCATGTACCACAGCGCCGACGAGTTCCTGGATGACCTGCGCGTCGTCCAGCGTTCGCTGGCCGCCTGCGGTGCCGTCCGTGCTGCCTACGGCCCGGTCCAAACCATCATCTGGCAGGTCGAGTCCTTCGGCTTCCATATGGTCGAGATGGAGTTCCGTCAGCACTCCGTGGTGCATGCCCGCGCCCTTAAGGATATCCACGAGAACGGTATCCATGGCGACCTGCAGCCCATGACGCGCGAGGTCATCGATACCTTCCGCGCTATCGGCTCCATCCAAAAGCGCTACGGCAAGAAGATGGCGCACCGCTACATCATCTCGTTTACCAAGAGCGCTCAGCATGTGGCCGACGTCTTTGAGCTGGCGCACCTGTCCTTTGCACACGAGGAGGATGTCCCCGAGCTCGACGTGATCCCGTTGTTCGAGCAGCTCGAGGACCTCGAGGGCTGCGTCGACGTGCTCGATCAGATGCTTACGCTGCCCGTGGTGCAAAAGCGCCTTGCCCAGACCAACCGCCGCATGGAGGTCATGCTGGGCTATTCCGACTCTTCCAAGGATGCCGGTCCTACCACGGCCATGCTCGCGCTGCACTCCGCGCAGGAGCGCATCGCCAAGTGGGCAGAGAAGAACGATATCGACCTGGTGCTCATGCACGGTCGCGGCGGTGCCGTGGGCCGTGGCGGCGGCCCGGCCAACAAGGCCGTGCTGGCGCAGCCCAAGGGTTCGGTCAACTGCTTCTTTAAGCTTACCGAGCAGGGCGAAGTCATCTTTGCCCGTTACGGCAACCGCACGCTGGCTCAGCGCCATGTTGAGTCCGTTGCCGCCGCAACGCTTTTGCAGTCGGCCCCGAGTGTCGAGAAGACCAACACCGAGACCACGCAGAAGTTCTGGGATATGGCCGAGAAGCTCAACACTGCAAGCCACGAACGCTATCTGGACCTGCTGAACACCGAGGACTTTACACCGTGGTTCTCGACCGTGACGCCGCTGACCGAGGTCGGTCTGCTGCCGATCGGCTCGCGTCCCGCCAAGCGCGGTCTGGGCGCCAAGTCGCTCGATGACCTGCGTACCATCCCGTGGATCTTCAGCTGGAGCCAGGCGCGCATTAACCTGGCCGCTTGGTACGGTCTGGGCACCGCCTGCGAGCAGCTTGGCGATCTTGACCAGCTCAAGGCTGCCTACCAGGAGTGGCCGTTCTTCCGCACCTTTATCGACAACATCGAGATGTCGATTGCTAAGACCGATCAGCGCATCGCCAAGATGTATCTGCATCTGGGCGACCGCGATGATCTGTCCAAGAAGGTCTTTACCGAGATGCAGCTCACCCGTAAGTGGGTCCTTGCCATCGTCGGTGATGAATGGCCGCTGCAGCGTCGTCGCGTGCTCGGCTGCGCCGTTCGCGTGCGTAACCCCTACGTCGACGCCCTGTCCATCGCCCAGGTCCGCGCCCTTCGCGAGGTGCGTATGAACCAGGACGAGATGGCCGAGGAGAAGAAGGCCGAGTACATGAGCCTGATTCTTTCGACTGTGACCGGCGTCTCGGCAGGACTGCAGAACACGGGGTAATCGATAGCCCTGTAGTCGTCCGGGCCCGCCATTAGTTTACTTTTAGGCACGTCCTCGGACATGCAAGAAGCCCTCGCTGCGCACTTCGTGCGGCGAGGGCTTCTTGCGTCCTGCGGAGTGTGCCTAAAAGTAAACTAATGGCGGGCCCTGCGATGTCCGGTCTTCAGTGGATTACTGCTGGGGGAATTAATGGCGCGCTTCGCGCGTTTTGGATGGGGTCTGTCCCGGCGGCGCGTTTGGCGCTTCGCGCCGCGCGCCTTATCGATCGGGATTGAGATGCATGTGGTGCTTCTCGCCTTACGACTGTAGCGGCCGCGGTCCCGTTTGGGGTCGCGGCCGTTTTGTTGTGGGTCAAATATGAACGTTGTGTTAATGGGTCGGTGGACGGTGGTGTTTTTCGGTGAGCGGCGTATCCTTCCAACGGTTTATCTAGTGTGTCAGTTGAAAAGGAAGAGGGCGCTCGTCATTGTTTGAATGTGAACTGCCGTTTGACCACAAGACGTTGCATCTGGAGCTCGAGGATAAGAACTTCGCGGGTGTGATGGAAGGTCATCAAAACGAGTTTAAGACCACGAAATCGCAGGAAGAGCTGGTAGAGGAGTCGCTTGCCAACCCTTATGGCTCGCCGTCGCTCGAGGAGCTTTGTGCTGGCAAGAAGGATATCGTCATCATTAGCTCCGACCATACGCGTCCCGTTCCCTCGCGTGTGACGATGCCTATTCTGCTGCATCACATCCATTCCGCTGCGCCCGAGGCTCGCGTGCGCATTTTGGTTGCTACGGGTATGCATCGTCCGTCGACGCATGAGGAACTCGTCAACAAGTACGGCGAGGAGATCGTTGCCAACGAGGAAATCGTTATGCACGTCGCGACCGATGACAGCATGATGAAAAAGATCGGCACCCTGCCTTCTGGCGGCGAGTGCATCATCAACAAGATTGCTGCCGATTGCGATCTGCTGCTTGCCGAGGGCTTTATTGAGCCGCACTTCTTTGCCGGTTTCTCTGGTAGCCGCAAGTCCGTCCTGCCTGGCATCGCCAGCTACAAGACCATCATGTACAACCACAACGGTCAGTTTGTGAACGATTCCCATTCGCGTGCCGGCAACCTGTGCCACAACCACGTGAGCGAGGACATGTTTGCCGCTGCCGAGATGGCTCACCTTGCCTTTGTGCTTAACGTGGTGCTCAACGGCAAGCATGAGGTTATCGGCTCCTTTGCCGGCGACATTCACAAGGCGCACGAGGCCGGCTGTGAGTTCGTGAAGAGCCTTGCCGGCGTTGAGCCCGTTGAGTGCGAGATTGCCATCACCACTAACGGCGGCTACCCGCTCGACCAGAACATCTATCAGGCCGTGAAGGGCATGTGCTCTGCCGAGGCTACGCTTCCCGAGGGCGGCGTGATCATCGACGTCGCCGGTTGTGCCGACGGCCACGGTGGCGAGGGCTTCTATCACAACATCGCCGACAACGATCCGGCGGAGTTTGAGCGTGCCTGCATCGACCGTCCTAAGGACGAGACCCTGCCCGACCAGTGGACGAGCCAGATCTTTGCCCGCATCCTGGCGCATCACCCTGTGATCATGGTCACCGACCTGTGCGATCACCAGATGATCAAGGATATGCACATGACGCCGGTCAACACTCTCGATGAGGCGCTCAAGCTCGCCTTTGAGATGAAGGGTGTCGATGCCAAGGTGGCCGTCATTCCCGATGGCCTGGGCGTTGTCGTCGCGCAGCACTAGTACGCGGCCTAAACGAATCGTTTATGACCGACAAGAAAGATAAGGTTTTATGCTTACCAAACTCCTCTGCGAATTCGGCGCAACGGCCCTCATGATCATCTTTGGCGTGGGCGTGCACTTCGATACCGTGCTCAAGGGCACCAAGTATCAGGGCTCCGGCCACATGTTTGCCATCACCACCTGGTCTTTTGGCATCTCGGTCTGCCTGTTTGTCTTTGGCGGCGCCGTGTGCATGAACCCCGCCATGGTGCTTGCCCAGTGCATCGTCGGCTTGGTGCCGTGGAGCAGCTGCATCCCCTTCATGATTGCCGATATGCTCGGCGGCTTTGTGGGCGCCGTAATCGCTTGGCTTATGTATGCCGATGAGTTCAAGGCTTCCGAGGGCGTCGTCGACCCTATTGCCCAGCGCAACATCTTCTCGACCAACCCCACCACCGAGGGTACGAACTACGCCCGTAACTTCTTCTGCGAGGCTATCTGCACCTTCGTGTTCATCAGCGCCATCCTTGCCGCTGCTAGCCGCGCTGGCGAGAACGTTCTGATGCTCGCCATCTGCGTTGGCCTGATCGTTTGGGCCGTTGGCATGGGCATGGGCGGCATCACCGGCTTCGCCATGAACCAGGCTCGTGACCTTGGTCCTCGCATGGCCTACCAGGTGCTGCCGATTAAGAACAAGGCCGACAACAACTGGAAGTACGGCCTGCTTGTTCCTGGCATCGCACCGTTTATCGGTGCCGCTCTGGCCGCGCTGTTTGTGCACGGTTTCTTGGGCATGTTCTAGTCTGAGGCTACATAGTTGTCCGCTGGCCGCATGGGGTAACTCCCCAGCGCGTCCTCGGACATGAAAGAGCCCCCGCTGCGCACTTCGTGCGGCGGGGGCTCTTTCGTCCTGCGGAATGCGCTGGGGAGTTACCCCATGCGGCCAGCTGCGGGATCTCAGCCGCGTTGGAACAAGCAACCCAACATATATATCTGAATTTGGATGGGAGGGGCTTATTGCTGATGGGGGCGTTGGGCTGATGTTGGCACTTTGGGATGGGTTGTGCTTTTGGTTGGGCGGGGCATTGGGATGAGGGTTCTGTCTAGCCGAAGAGGGGCTTGATGGCTGATAGGTAGTCTTTGGCTACGTCCTCTTTTGGGGCTTCGAAGTTGTGCCAGGCCCACCATTGGACGGTGGCAACGAAGCTTGAGGCTATGTGGTGTAGTAGGAAGCTTCGGTCCATGGTTCCGGCGGGGCCTGCGGGGTCGACGGGGACGGTTTCGGCTGCTCGTGACATGATGGTCTTGCGGAGACAGTCGGCGAAGACGCGCGAGCCGGCGCCGGCTACGAGGGCTCGAACGCCTTGGCGGCGCTCCCAGAGGTTGTTGAGGATATGCTCGACCTGCACGAGTGGGTCGTCGAGCGGTGTGCCATCGTCGTCGAGGGCGTGGGTGCAGATGTCGCTCACGCCCTCGGACAGTAGGTCGTCTTTGCTCTTAAAGAGGCCGTAGAATGTGGCCCGACCAACATGGGCACGAGCGATGATGTCGCCGACGGTAATCTTGCCGTAATCCTCTTCGCGCAGCAGCTCGGAGAACGCTGCAACGATGGCAGCGCGGCTTTTTTCTTTGCGGGCATCCATGGCTATGCATCCACGTGAACGAGTAGACAACGGAGCGTGCCGGAGCAACCCTCGTAGGGGCGCTTGCCGGCGCCGTAGCCGACGGCTTCGATGTGGTAGCGAGCCGGCAGGTGCTCGGATGTGCGCAGTGCGGCGACGATGGCAGCGCCCGTGGGCGTCACGAGCTCGCCGGCGACCGGTGCGGGCGTGAGGGCGATATTGCCCGCCTGGCACAGGTTGACGACAGCGGGGACGGGAATGGGCATAAGGCCGTGGGCACAGTGGATGGTGCCGTGGCCCTCGGAGAGCGACTCGACCACGATGTCCTCAATGCCTAGGTCATCGAGGCAGATGGCGACAGAGCAGACGTCGACGATGGAATCGACGGCGCCTACCTCGTGGAACATGACGGTCTCGGGCGTTTTGCCGTGGGCCTTTGCCTCGGCGGCGGCGAGCGCGGTAAAGATGGCGAGCGCGCGACGCTTGGCGCCATCACTCATCTGCGAATTCTCGATAATTTCAGCGACGTCGGCTAGTGAGCGGTGATGATGGTGGTGGGCGTGATGATGGCCCTCGTGGTCATGGCCGTGGGCCTTATGATCATGTTCGTGGCAGTGACTGTGCTCGTCGTGCTCATGATGGTGGTGCTCGTGCTCGTGCGTGTGCTCGGCAGCTGCTTCGTTGCCGTAGAGCCAGGCCATATCGTGGTCGTGGTTCTCGAGCTCCTCTGCAAGCTGGACGTCAAAATCACAGGCGTCGATGCCATGCTTGTTTGCACGCGTGACGGCGATCGTAAAGCCGTCGACCGGCAGCGTAGCGAGCTGTTCGCGCAGGTGCTCCTCGCTGGCGCCCAGGTCGAGCAGGGCCGCGACAGTCATGTCGCCGCTGATGCCCGAGGTGCCGTCGATGATAAGCGTGTGCTGATGATTGGACATGGAATGCTCCTTAGCGGGCGCGGGGTGTGCCGGCGCTCAGATGATTGATAAGACTTGCCTGGTAGGCGGCACCAAAGCCGTTGTCGATATTGACGACCGATACGCCGCTGGCACAGGAGTTGAGCATGGCGAGCAGTGCGGCTACACCACCAAAACTTGCGCCGTAGCCCACGCTGGTGGGAACGGCGATGACCGGACAGCTCACCAGGCCGCCGACAACGCTCGCCAACGCGCCCTCCATGCCGGCGATGGCGATGACCACCTGCGCCTGTGCAAGTTCCTCGGCATGCGCGAGCAGGCGGTGCAGGCCGGCAACACCCACGTCGTAGAGGCGGTCGACCTCGTTGCCATAGAACTCGGCCGTCAGTGCCGCCTCTTCGGCGACGGGCAGGTCGCTTGTGCCGGCGCAGGCGACGACGATGCGTCCGTTGCCGGTAGGGGAGGGCTTGCCGCCCACGAGGGCGAGCTGTGCGTCCGGGACATATCCCAGGTCGATGCCGTTGTCGAGGAGCTTCGAGGTACGGGCCGCTTTTTCGCTGTCCAGGCGCGTGACCAGGATGCGCTCCTGGCCGGCATCGCGCAGCGCCTCGATAATGGCGGCAATCTGCTCGGCGGTTTTACCGGCACCGTAGACAACCTCGCCGGCTCCCTGGCGCACCCCGCGTGAAAGATCGAGCTGTGCAAAGCCCAGGTCGGCGGTCGGCGCCGTCTGGATGCGCGTGAGGGCATCGGCCGGCATAATGCTTCCGTCTGCCACGTCACTTAGCAATTGCTCAAGATCTCGTTTGTCCATATAAGTTCCCTCCGACGCAGAAAAGTTTAGCACGCGAAGGGTTGTTTCCGAACATTAGAGCATAATTGTTCGGAAATCTGACATGTCAGATTAGATGAAGTTGTGAGGCAAACTGACTAGTCGCGCAGGATGATGTCCATGGCGAGCATCAGGTTGCGCTCGTCGATGGCAAACGGGGCGGCCTCGCGCGTCTTGGGCTTGGCACAAAACGCGATGCCCGTGCCCGCGGCCTGAATCATAGGGATATCGTTTGCCCCGTCGCCGATCGCGACGGTGTGGGCCATATCGACACCGCACTCGACTGCCCAATCCAGCAGCCGGATGAGCTTGGACTCCTTGGTCACAATGTCTGCCGCCAACTTACCGGTGAGCTTGCCGTCCACGACCTCCAGGCGGTTAGCCAGGCAAAAATCGATGCCCGCGGCGGCCACGATCTTGTCGGCCACCTCATGGAAGCCACCGCTTACCACGCCAACCTTCCAGCCCTTGCTGTGTGCCGAGCGCACAAGCTCCAGCGCGCCGGGGGTAAACGTCACGCGCTCAAGGGTGCGCTCGAACACACTCTCGTCCAAGCCGGCAAGCAACCCCACGCGCTCTTCAAGTGCCTGCTTAAAGTCCAGCTCGCCGCGCATAGCGCGCTCGGTGATCTGCGCCACCTGCTCGCCCACGCCGGCTTCCTCGCCCAACAGGTCGATGACCTCCTGGTTGATGAGCGTGGAGTCGATATCCATAACGATGAGGCGTGCAGTCATGGCGGGCCTTTCCGAGTGCAGTTGTATTGGGGCACATTGTCGCACGTGGCGCGCGTTGGCGACGGCCGCGGTGCGTCAATTGTTTCGTCTCCGTCAAGTCTTTGGGCAGGAGCCACTTTTCCGCGGCACATCGACACAGGTGCGATAAGATAGAACGCCATGTCTGGCTGCGCGGTTTACGCAGGCTGGGCAAATCTGTACGACGCCGCCCGGAACGACACGGGGCGGCACAGATCCATAAAGGAGGATCACTGGTATGAGCCAGACCCGTCCCATCGACGAGCATTCCATGCACACCCGTACCTGCGGCGAGCTTCGCCGCGAGAACGTGGGCGAAGAGGTCACCCTCACCGGTTGGGTGAGCCGTCGCCGTGACCACGGCGGCCTTATCTTCTGCGACCTTCGCGACCGCGAGGGCATCACGCAGCTCACCTTCGACCCCGAGCACTCCGACGGCGACGCCTTTAAGATCGCCGAGACTATGCGTCCCGAGTGGCCCATCAAGATCCACGGCGTCGTGCGCGCTCGTGGCGAGGAGACCACCAACACCAAGCTCGCGACTGGCGAGATCGAGGTCCTGACCGACCACGCCGAGGTGCTCAACACGTCCGTCACCCCGCCGTTCCAGATCGAGGACGGCATCGAGACCAGCGAGGACACCCGCCTGCGCTATCGCTATCTGGACCTCCGTCGTCCCGAGATGATGGCCAACCTCAAGCTGCGCTCCGACTTCACCTTTGCTATTCGCGAGGCGCTGCACAACCGTGAGTTCATGGAGGTCGAGACGCCCTCCCTGTTCAAGTCCACGCCCGAGGGCGCTCGCGACTTCATCGTTCCCAGCCGTATTCAGCCGGGTAACTTCTACGCCCTGCCGCAGTCCCCGCAGCTCCTGAAGCAGCTGCTCATGGTCGGTGGCGTCGAGCGCTACTACCAGGTTGCCAAGTGCTTTCGCGACGAGGACCTGCGTGCCGACCGTCAGCCCGAGTTCACCCAGGTCGATATCGAGATGTCCTTCGTGGACCAGAACGACGTTATGAGCGCGCTCGAGGAGGTCCTGGCCGACGCCTTCGGCCGCATGGGTGTCGAGATGCCCACGCCGCTGCGTCGCATGAACTACTGGGATGCCATGGACACCTATGGCTCCGACAAGCCCGATACCCGCTATGGCATGCACCTGGTCGACCTGACCGACATCTTTGCCAACTCCAAGTTCAAGGTCTTTGCGACCGCCGCAAACGAGGAGGGCTCTGTCGTCAAGGCCATCAACGCCAAGGGCGCCGGTGCCTGGGCACGTGCCAAGATCGATAAGCTTGCCGGCGTGGCTTCCACGTTTGGCGCCAAGGGCCTGGCCTGGATCGCCTTCCGCGAGGACGGCTCCATCAACAGCCCCATCGTCAAGTTCTTCTCGGACGAGGAGATGGCCGCTCTGCGCGAGCGCATGGACGTCGAGCCCGGCGACCTTGTGATGTTCGCCGCCGGCCCGCGCCTGCTCTCTGACGAGATCCTGGGCGGCATGCGCTCGCACATGGCCAATGCGCTCGAGATCAAGCGCGAGGGCCACGACTTCCTGTGGGTCGTCAACTTCCCGCTGTTCCACTGGGATGAGGACCGCAAGGCCTATGCAGCCGAGCACCAGCCCTTTACCCTGCCGACCGAGACCGACATCGCCAAGATCGAGGCCGATCCGCTGGCAGCCGGTTCTTGCACCTACGACTTTGTCATGGACGGCTTTGAGGCCGGCGGCGGCGGTATGCGTATCCACAACGCCGAGATGCAGATGTCCATGCTCAAGCTCCTGGGCTTTACCGAGGAGCGTGCCGAGTCTCAGTTCGGCTTCCTCATGGAGGCGCTCAAGTTTGGTGCGCCCCCGATGGGCGGTTTCGCTCTGGGCCTGGACCGCGTGTGCATGCTGCTCACCGGCTCCGACTCCATCCGCGACGTCATGGCGTTCCCCAAGACGGCCAGCGGCTCCGACCTTATGTCGGGCGCTCCGAGTGCCGTTAGTGGCGCCCAGCTCAAGGACGTCAGCCTGCGCCTGATGTAGGCAAGCGGCTACATATTGCCCGTAACGAGGGAAGGACGCGGGCCTTCCCTCGTTTTTTATGCGTGGGTGTTGCGAGGGCATAGGTTGACCGGGCGTCGCGGAAACTGCGTCCCAGAATTTGCGTCCAAAACGGGTCGCAGTTTCCCAAACAGGTCCCTTTGGGAAATTGCGTCCCAGAATCCAGCCAAATAACGGGTCGCACTTTCCGGTTGAGCCTTCTGGCGGAAACTGTGTCCCATCATTGACGCTCGAAATGGGATGCGATTTCCGTCCCGCCCTCAACAAGCATCTAACGCTACAATAACTACCACGTGGCTGGGTTTTGCCGGCCGATGTGCGATGTCGCGGGAGGGGACATGGTCGAGTTTACGAAGACGATTAAAGATCCGTTGGGATTACATGCCCGCCCGGTTGCGCTGCTCTATGACATCATTGCCAAGCACCGTAGTGACGTGTCGGTTTCGATTGGTGACCGCTACACCGATGGCCGCGACGTTATAGGGCTCATGGCACTCTGCGGCGAATGTGGCGAAGACGTCGTGTTCCGCGTTTCGGGCGTGGATGAGGCCTCCTGCGTCACGTCGATCAGAAACCTCTCGCTCTAAGCGCATCAATGTGACAAGGGGACAGTCCCCTTTGTTGCATAAATTGGTATGACAAGGCACCGCAAAGAGATGGTCTTTGTGGTGCTTCTTTTGTTTCGTATAGAAAACTTTTTCGAAATCTGAATGGGGACCCTTTCCAAAAAGTTAACCACGTGTTAGTTTACTATAGCGAACATAGGCGTGGTTAACTTTTACCGCGTCGATGTTGAGGACGAACTGACGTTAGGAGCCACTCATGTCTTGCGGACCGCAGATGCCGGCCATGCCGCTTTCGATGGTAAAAGCGGGCGAAACCGTGCGCGTGTCTCGTGTAAAGGGCAATGAGGATATGAAGCACCACCTCAAGGACCTCGGCTTTGTCGAGGGCAGCGAAATCCACGTGGTGAGCTCGAGCGGCGCCAATATCATCGTTACGGTGCTGGGCGCACGCTTTGGCATCGATTCCAAGGTTGCCATGCACATCATGACCGTCGGTTAGTCCGCAGCATTTCATAAAAACCGAAAGGGGGACAAGAGGATGAAGACGTTGGGTGACGTTAAGGTGGGCGAGAGCTCCACCATCGTCAAGCTTCACGGTGAGGGTGCGCTTCGCCGCCACCTTATGGACCTGGGGCTCATCAAGGGCACTTCGTTCAAGGTCGTGAAGGTTGCACCGCTCGGTGATCCGGTCGAGATCAACGTGCGCGGCTACGAGCTTTCCATCCGCAAGGAGGAGGCCGCCGTCGTCGAGGTCCAGTAAGGACTCTTGGCGCATATTTCTGCAGATAAAGTTAGGTTTTTCTAACTTAATGCAGCATCTTTGAAGCACATTATCCAGCCTGCGCGGAGAAAGCAGCGCAGGCACACAAGGAAGAAGGATTGAATGGCGGATTCTCAGATCCATGTCGCGCTGGCGGGTAACCCCAACTGCGGCAAGACCACGCTTTTCAACCTGATCACCGGCGCCAACGGCTACGTTGGCAACTGGCCCGGCGTCACGGTTGAGAAAAAGGAGGCCAAGCTCCTAAGCGACAAGAACGTTACCATCACGGACCTCCCTGGCATCTACTCGCTTTCCCCTTACAGCCCCGAGGAGCAATGCTCGCGCGATTACCTCATGAGCGGCGAGCCCGATGTTGTCGTCCAAGTCGTCGATGCCACCAACCTCGAGCGCAACCTGTACCTGGCACTTCAGGTCATCGAGACCGGCCTGCCCGTGGTCGTTGCCCTCAACATGGCCGACCTGGTCGAGAAGAACGGCGACAAGATCGACACCGACAAGCTTTCCAAGAAGCTCGGCTGCCCGGTTATGATGATTTCCGCTCTTAAGAACAAGGGCATCAAGGAACTCTTCGAGCAGGTTAAGAAGTCCGCTGCTTCCAGGGGTCAGGTGCCGGAGCACAAGTTCGATTCCTCTATCGAGGACGTTCTGGACCACATCGAAAACAACCTTCCGGCAAGCGTCCCCGCCAACAAGCGCCGCTACTATGCCGTCAAGCTGTTCGAGCGCGATGCGGACGCCTGCAAGCTCATCAACCTCACCAAGGAGAAGGCCGCTCGCGTCGAAGAGCTGGTCGCTCAGTGCGAGCAGGACTGCGATGATGACGCCGAGTCCATCATCACCGGTGAGCGCTACGGCGTGATCGCGCACATCATCGACGAGTGCCTCACCAAGGCCCCGGCCAAGATGAGCACCTCCGAGAAGATCGACCGCGTGGTTACCAACCGTATCCTGGGCCTGCCGATCTTTGTGGTCATCATGTTCTGCGTGTATTACATCGCCGTTTCTACCTTGGGCGGTACGGTGACCGACTTCACCAACGACCAGCTCTTCGGTACCGACGGCTGGTACGTGCTCGGTCAGGGCCGCGATGCCTATGACGCAGCTGTCGAGGCTGCGGGTGACGCTGCCGATTCGGTTGACCCGGCGGAGTATGGTCCGTATGTCTCGGGTATCACCACCATGGTCCACGACGCCCTTGTGGCGGGCGGCACCGAGGACGGTGGCCTGGTCGATTCGCTGGTCTGTGACGGTATCGTCGGCGGCTTGGGTGCCATCTTCGGCTTCGTCCCGCAGATGTTCCTGCTGTTCGTCATGCTGTCCTTCCTGGAGGACTGCGGCTATATGGCCCGCGTCGCCTTTATCATGGACCGCGTGTTCCGCCGCTTTGGCCTGTCCGGTAAGTCCTTTATCCCCATGCTCGTGTCCTCGGGCTGCGGCGTCCCCGGCGTCATGGCTACCAAGACCATCGAGAACGAGAAGGACCGCCGCATGACGGTCATGACCACCACGTTTATTCCCTGTGGCGCTAAGCTGCCGATCATCGCCCTGCTCATGGGTTCCATCATCGGCGATTCTTCTACCACTGCCGCATGGATCAGCCCGCTCTTCTACTTCCTGGGTGTCTTTGCCGTCATCGCCTCGGGCCTCATGCTCAAAAAGACCAAGCTCTTCGCCGGCCGCCCGACGCCGTTCGTTATGGAGCTTCCTGCCTACCACTTCCCGGCGATCCGCTCTTGGGCGCTGCACGTGTGGGAGCGCTGCTGGGCCTTTATCAAGAAGGCCGGCACGGTCATCTTCGCGTCCACTGTCGTGGTTTGGTTCCTGTCTAACTTTGGTAGCTACAACGGTTCCTTTGGCTTCCTGCCTGCGATGGACGGCATCCCCGAGGAGTTCATGGACTACTCCGTGCTTGCCATGCTCGGCAACCTGGTCGCTTGGATCTTCGCCCCGCTCGGCTTTAGCACCTGGCAGGCAACCGCGCTGACCGTCTCGGGCCTCGTCGCCAAGGAGAACGTCGTCGCCACTGCTGGCTCGCTGCTGTCCGTTGCCGATGCCGGCGAGACCGATCCGAGCCTGTGGACCGCATTTGCCGGTATGTTCCCGACCATGGGCGCTTGCGTGGCATTCGGTGCCTTCAACCTGCTGTGCGCTCCGTGCTTTGCCGCCATGGGTACCATCCGCAACCAAATGGACTCCGGCAAGTGGACCGCGATTGCTATCGGCTACGAGTGCCTCTTCGCTTGGGTGATCGGCCTGTTCATCAATCAGTTCTACAACCTGTTCGTGCTGGGACAGTTTGGTTTCTGGACGATTGTCGCCGTTGTACTGCTGGTTGCGATGCTCTTACAGATCTTCCGTCCCATGCCCAAGCATGCTTGGACCGACGAGGACGAGACCAACACTGCTTCCGCCGCAGTTTCCGCTTAAGTCCGAATAAGGATTAACCCCTTTCCACGAGCCCGGGTGTCCCAGCGACACTCGGGCTTTTTGGTGGGGGAGATGTGGCGTTTCCGCAGATAAAACCAACCAAAATAAACCTGTCCCGTTTTGGTAGGTGGAGAATAGGGTAAAGTAAGTGATGGTTAACTAGAGGAGGCTTGCTATGGCACCTATCGATATTGTTGTACTGGCTGTTATCGGTATTGCGTTTGTCGCGGTATGCGTGCGCATCTACCGCAAGGGCACTTGCGCCGACTGCGCTCAGGGCGGCGCTTGCACGGGGCATTGCTCCAACAAAAAGACGTGCGCCGCGCTGAAAGGCGTCGACAAAGTGGCCGAGAATTTAGGCCGCGGTGTCAAATAAACAACTGGGTATCTTGAACGCCCCGCGAGCATCCGTTCGCGGGGCTTTTTACACATTCGAGCGTGAGTGCGGCGAGTAGACATGCATTTTTTGGGGTATCGTTAACTGAATTGTTTATTAGCTGCCCGTCTGTACCGGAGTAACCCTATGAGCGCACGCGTCACCATGAAGGACATAGCCGCCGAGCTTGGCGTTTCCATTAACACCGTGCATAAGGCCCTTACGGGCAAGGCCGGCGTGAGCGAGTCTGTGCGTGCCAAGGTTAATGCTAAGGCTGAGGAGATGGGCTATCACCGCAACACGAGTGCTTCGAGCCTGCGTCGTAAGGACATCAATCTGCTGTTTTGTCTGCCGTGCGCATCGCGTGAGGGCGCTTATTTCTATCGTTACCTATGGGAAGGCTGCAATCGCTTTGAGCAAGAGGTCATCGACCAGGGCATTACCGTTGAACGCGTTGAATTTGGCGTGGGCGGCTACGCTGATGCACTCGAGCAAATCGACGAGCGTCTGCAGGTGGGCGAGAAGATTGATGGTTTGCTCGCCTATGCGCCGGGCGACGATCGTGCGACTGAGCTTTTGGGGCAGATCGCCGAGGCGGGCGTGACGATTGAGCTCGTTGACGGCGACCGCCCTCACCTCGATCGTCTGGGCGCTAGTTTGGCCGACTACTCCACAGCGGGAAGCCTGATGGCCGAGCAGGCAGCCAACCTGGTTCACGCTTCTGGGATCGATACCCGCGTGCTTTTATTGGCGGGCGACCCCTATACCGACTCGCACTATTTGACCGCTCGTGCCTTCCACAATTACCTTCGCGAGCACAATGTTCCCTGGCAGGTCGAGGATCTGACCGGTGCTCATGCCCAGGTCAAGCAGCTCGAGCACGAGCTCAACCAGCGTCTAAGGTCATCGGAAGCCCCCGAGTTGATCTGCAGCGTGTTCGCCGTGGGCTCTGAGCTGATTGCCGATGCGCTTGTCTCGGCTAACAAGGCCGGCGAAGTAATGGTGATTGGCAACGACCTGTTCCCAGAAAGTGCGCTGGCTTTGCGTCGGGGCATCTTTACCAACATCGTCTACAAGGATCCGGTGAGTCTGGCATATCGTGGCGCCAAGACCTTAGGCGATTACCTGCTGTGGGGGAAGACACCGGCGGAGCCTGTGCAAAAGGGGGCTGTTGAGATGGTGTTTGCCAGCAACGTCGATCGTTACTGCGAGCTCGCCGGAATCTAATGCGTTTAGGGAGTTCCCTACTTGCCGCGTATTTTTTGGCAGGGGATCGAAAAATTGTTTCGAAGGCCGCTGATGGCGAATCTGCCGTCAGCGGCCTTTCTTTGTGCCGCTTCAACGCAGGATCCATGGCTCGGCAACCGTTAATCGGTCAAAACCTACCGTTTACCCCATGGTAGTTAGGTGAACGTTCACCTTTTGAGTCGTAATGGATTAGTATGGTGAACGTTCACCTAGAGGATGACGAGCGTATTGTGCGCCCGCTCCGCAAACAAAGGGGTTGTTTGATGAAAAACTTCATGGACGATCAGGATTTCCTGCTGAGCACCAAGACCGGCGAGGAACTGTTCCACAGCTTTGCCGAGGGCATGCCCATCGTTGACTACCATTGCCACATTTCTCCCAAGGAGATCTGGGAGGACAAGCGTTTCGAGAACATCACCGAGGTTTGGCTGGGCGGCGACCACTACAAGTGGCGCCTGATGCGCGCCAACGGCGTCGACGAGCGTTTTATCACTGGCGACGCCCCTGCTCGCGAGAAGTTCCAAAAGTGGGCCGAGACCCTGGGTCGCTGCGTTGGCAACCCCGTCTTTGAGTGGAGCCACCTGGAGCTTAAGCGCTACTTTGGCTACGAGGGCGTCCTCAACGGCAAGACTGCCCAGGAGGTCTGGGACCTTGCCAACGCCAAGCTCGCCGAGGCCAGCTTTACCTGCCGCAACCTGATCAAGCAGTCCAACGTCCGCATGATCTGCACTACCGACGACCCCGCCGACAGCTTTGAGTGGCACAAGAAGATTGCCGCCGATGACAGTTTTGACGTTCAGGTCGTTCCCGCCATGCGCCCCGACGCCGCTCTGCGCATCGAGCGCGGCCAGGAGTTCGCCGACTACTGCAAGCACCTTTCCGAGGTTGCCGGCGTTGAGGTCAGCGACTTTGAGGGCATGAAGTCCGCCATCTCCAAGCGCTACGATGTTGCCCACGAGCTGGGCTGCCGCGCCTCCGACCACGCACTCGATTACGTTATGTATGTCCCGGCTACCGCCGATGAGATTGAGGCCATCTTTGCCAAGGGCCTGGCTGCCGAGCCGCTCACCGAGGAAGAGGTCCTCAAGTACAAGACCGCCTTTATGCAGTTTGTCGCGGGCGAGTATGTCCGCCTGGGCTGGGTCATGCAACTGCACTTTGGCTGCAAGCGCGACAACAACCGTGCCATGTTCGCCAAGCTCGGTCCCGACACCGGTTACGACTGCATCTCCAACTACACGCCGTCCGACCAGCTCGCCGATTTCCTCAACTCCATCCAGGAGACCTGCGGCTTGCCCAAGACCATCCTGTATAGCTTGAACCCCATCGACAACACCATGATCGATACCGTGATGGGCTGTTTCCAGGAGGCTCCGACCGCCGGTAAGATCCAGAACGGTTCCGCCTGGTGGTTCAACGACAACGAGGTCGGTATGCGCGAGCAGCTCACGGCTCTGGCTAACGAGGGCGTCCTGGGCAACTTTGTCGGCATGCTCACCGACTCCCGCTCCTTCCTGTCCTACCCGCGCCACGAGTATTTCCGTCGCGTGCTGTGTAGCGTGATCGGCGAGTGGGTTGAGCAGGGCAAGTATCCGGCCGACATGGAGCTGCTGGGCACCATCGTGCGCGATATCAGCTACAACAATTCCGTTCGCTACTTTGGCTTCGATCTGGACACCGCCGAGGCATAGATCTGTATGTGCTCCGATTGGTGAAATCGGTTGCAAAGGGGAGGGACCATATGGTAACAGGGCAACAGAAAAACGAGCAGATCGTGTCTGCTCAGGCGGATTCGAGATCGATGCAGAGCTCGCAGGATATCAAGCTGAGCTGGCGTGAGAAAATCTGCTATGGCTTTGGCGATTTGGGCAACGGATTCATGTTCGATCTTGGTCAAGCATATCTGACCAAGTTCTACACTGACATCTGTCTGATTTCGCCAGGCGTAGTGAGCCTGATTTTCGCCGTCACCAAGATTTTCGATGCGTTCATGGACCCGATTGCCGGTGCATTCGTCGACGGTAGAAAGAAGATTGGCAAGCACGGTCGGTTTCGTCCGGTCATGATGGTTTCGGCCGTGATCCTTGCCGTTCTAACCGTGGTGACCTTCACTGCGCCCGATATTCCCATGGCAGGTAAAATTGCCTATGCGCTGATAACTTACATGATCTGGGGCGTCGTATACAGCTTCACCAACGTGCCGTACGGATCTCTGGCCACGGTAATGACGCGTGACGTCGATGACCGCGCGCACATGGCGTCAACGCGCCAGGCCGGTTCGCTTTGCGCACAGCTCATCACGGGCGTAGCGTTCATCCCATTGGTCCTGTTCTTTGCGGGTGGCGACACGCTCGACGGCAATCCGCACGGCTATACGATTGCAGCTGTCGTCATGGGACTGTGCGGCATCGCCGGATTCGCCATCTGCTTTTTAGGAACGCGCGAGCATATCCGTATCGATCGACAGGCCGAGGAGAAGGCTGCGGGAAAGGCCGGCAAGAAGTCGAGCGCATTCAGCACGTATTTCAAGGTCGTTTTCACCAACAAGAACCTGGGAGCAGTTATCCTGCTTACGCTGTTTACCATTTCGGCCATGAACACCAACAACACCATGATGGTGTATTTCTGCCAGTACAACCTGGGTAACATCGCGTTGCAGCCCGTTGTCAACGGCATCATGATCGGAACGTCGGTTGTCGCCATTCTCGCCATCCCGACGCTCGTCAAGCATTTCGGTAAGAAGCGCACGTGCGTCGCCTGCTTTATCGTCGGCGCTGTGGCAAACGGCCTCAACTTCATCCTGCCGACCAATACCGTGACGTTCATCATCTTCGTCACCATCGGCTACGTCGCGCTTGCCATCCCCAACGGTATCACCTGGAACCTGGTTTCCGATGTTATCGATTACGGTGAATGGCACACGGGAATCCGCAAGGAGGGTACGACCTACGCCGCGTTCAACTTTTCTCGTAAGCTTGCGCAATCCCTTGCCGCGATCATTTCCGGCGGCATCCTTGCCCTTACCGGATATGTGGCAAATAAGCCCCAGACGGCTGCCACGCTGCTTGGCATCAAGGGCGCTCTGACGATTTATCCCGCCTGCGCCCTTCTGGTAGCAGCCTTGATTATCTTCGCTCTCTACGACATTACCGAGAAGAAGTTCAATTCCATTTCCAACGACCTGTCGAATGGTCGCTGGGAGCGCGGCAAGATCGGCGAGAGCACTATCGAGACGATCGATAAATAGCTCCGCTGCTTGAAAAATCATGAATGCAACCCGGTGCGGCGATGCCGTACCGGGACTTGAGTTGAGAGGAAAACCTCTATGAATAACATCAGCTACGAGACGCTCGAGAAGATCGGCTACGAGGGCTACGTGCTGCCCAAGGACGCCCCCGAGAAGGTCCTACAGTTTGGCGAGGGCAATTTCCTGCGCGCCTTCGTCGATCGTTTCTTCGATATGGGCAACGAGGCCACCGGTTGGAACGGCAAGGTCGTCATGGTGCAGCCCATCAGCGGCGCCTTCGATTTCGCCGATGGTATCAATGCCCAGGATGGCCTGTACACCGTACTGGTGCGCGGCAAGGAGAACGGTGACACGGTTGACGATTCCCGCGTGATCAGCGCCTGCAGCCGTTGCCTCAATCCGTATCGCGAGGCTGACTACCGTGCCATGATGGAGGTCGCCGTTTCCGACGACCTGGAGATTATCGTCTCCAACACCACCGAGGCCGGTATCGCCTACGATCCGTCCTGCAAGGCCGACGACATGCCCCCCGCGAGCTTCCCTGCCAAGCTTGCCCAGGTGCTCCATGCCCGCTGGGCTGCCGGCAAGCAGGGCGTCATCGTGCTCGCCTGCGAGCTCATCGACCATAACGGCGAGGAGCTGCTGCGCATCATGAACCAGTACGTGAGCGACTGGGGCTGGGAGGACGAGTTTTCGCAGTGGATGGCCAACGACTGCACCGTCTGCACCACGCTCGTCGACACCATCGTTCCGGGTCGCATCCGCGATCCCAAGGAGGCCGCTGCCGTGGCCGAGCGCTTGGGCTATGAAGATCCGTTCTTGGCCGTGCGTGAGCCCTTCCAGATGTGGGGCATCCAGGGTGACGAATCGCTCAAGGAGCGTCTGCCCTTCGTGAAGGCCGGTCTGCCGGGTGTCTTTGTGACCCCCGACGTCACCCCGTACAAGAAGCGCAAGGTCCGCATCCTCAACGGCGCCCACACCGCCTTTGTCCCGGGTTCCTGGGTTGCCGGCTTTGATATCGTGCGCGATTGCATGCACGACGAGACCGTCCGCGGCTTCATGAACACTATGCTCTACGACGAGGTCATTCCGACGCTTGCCGCCGACCTGGATGTCGAGGACTGCAAGGCCTTTGCCGCCGCTGTTGAGAACCGCTTCGACAACCCGTTTATCGACCACGCGCTGCTCTCCATCTGCCTCAACTCCACGGCTAAGTGGCGTGCCCGCGACCTGCCTACGCTCAAGGACTACGCTGCCGAGACCGGCAACCTGCCCAAGTGCCTGGCGACGAGCCTGGCCACGCTCATCTCCTTCTACACGCAGGAGCTCGTGTCCCGCGAGGGCGACGGCCTGCACCTGCGTCGCTCCGACGGCACCGAGTTCACCGCTCAGGACGACGCCTTTGTGCTCGACTTCTACGCTGCTCACGCCGGCGCCGACGACGCCGAGCTGGTGCACGATGTGCTCTCCAACGAGCAAATGTGGGGCGAGGATCTTACGCAGATCGCCGGCCTGGAGGAGTTTGTCGTCAACGCTCTCGCCGTCGTGCGCTCCGAGGGCGTCAAGCAGGCGTTCGCGAACGCTCAGGCCTAAATCCTTCTGTACGCCCGCCGGGTAACTGGCGGGCGTCACTCGACTTCTGCTCAACCTGTAGGGTTAGGACTCTTTGTAATGAACACTATCCAGATCAATCCGGCCGACAACGTCATCGTTGCGCTGTCGCCGCTCGCCAAGGGTGCTGCCGTCGAGGTTCCCGGCGTGGGCGAGGTCGTTGCCGCGGAGGATATCCCGCAGGGTCACAAGATGGCCGTGCGCGCCATTGCAGCCGGTGAGGATGTCATCAAGTACGGTCTTCCCATCGGCCACGTGACGAAGGACATTCAGCCCGGCCAGTGGCTGCACACGCACAACGTGAAGACCAACCTCTCGGGTGAGATCGAGTACGCCTACAATCCGACACATCCGGTCGTTGAGCCGGTCGAGGCCGAGACCTTTATGGGCTTCCGCCGTGCCGACGGTCGTGCCGCCACGCGCAATGAGCTTTGGATCATTCCCACCGTCGGTTGCGTCAACGAAGTCGCTCGTGCCATGTGCGAGCAGACTCAGGACCTGGTCGAGGGCTCGTTGGAGGGCGTCTATTACTTCCCGCATCCGTTCGGTTGCTCACAGACCGGCGCCGACCATGCCCAGACCCGTCGTCTGTTGGTGGCGCTGTCGCGTCACGCAAACGCCGCGGGCGTGCTGTTCTTGTCGCTCGGTTGCGAGAACTGCACGCATCAGCAGGTGCTCGACGAGCTCGGTGACTTCGATCACGAGCGCGTTCGTTTTCTCACCTGCCAGGATGTAGCCGACGAGCAGATCGAGGGCCACAAGATTCTGTCCGAGCTGGCTGACCTGGCCAAGCAGGCCAAGCGTGAGCCCATTCCGGCCTCAGAGCTGGTTATTGGTCTTAAGTGCGGCGGCTCTGACGGTCTTTCGGGCATTACCGCCAACCCCACGATCGGTCGCGTGAGCGATATGGTCGTCGCCCGTGGCGGCACGTCGGTGCTCACCGAAGTGCCCGAGATGTTTGGCGCGGAGAGCATCCTGCTCGATCGCTGCGAGAACGAGCAGGTCTTTAACGCTGCCTCTGACATGCTTAACGGTTTTAAGGATTACTTTATTAGCCATGGTGAGGTGGTCTACGAGAACCCGAGTCCCGGTAACAAGGACGGTGGCATCACCACGCTCGAGGACAAGAGTTGCGGCTGCGTGCAAAAGGGCGGCTCCGCACCCATCGTCGACGTGCTGCCGTATGCCGGTCAGGTCACCAAGCATGGCCTGAACATGCTGTGCGGCCCGGGCAACGACATGGTATCCACCACGGCGTTGACGGCTGCTGGCTGTCACGTGATTCTGTTCTCGACTGGACGCGGCACGCCGTTTGGTGCACCGGCGCCCACCCTCAAGGTGTTCACCAATCAGCGTCTGTGCGACCACAAGGCCAACTGGATGGACTTTAACGCCGGCGTGATTGCCACAGGCGAACGCACACTCGACGAGGCTGCCCGCGACCTGTATCAGCTGGTACTGGATACAGCGAGCGGTAAGCTAACGAGTGCCGAGCGCCGCGGTTGCCACGAGATCAGTATCTGGAAAGACGGCGTCTGCCTGTAGAGAGATTCGCCATTCGTAGGGGTGGCGAATCTTTTGATCTCGATGACGGGGCTGCACAGTGGCTCCGTGCGAGGGAAGGGTTGCTACTGCGCGTTTGTGAGATGCCTTTCGGTGCCCTTTTCCGCACTGTTGACGTATCTATGGTTATAAATTCGGGCAAATTGGTTTAAGAAGCCGATTTCGTCCAGGTCGATAGAGGGGAATTGCGTGGCTATCCACATCGTTGAGGAAGCAAATCGCTGTCTGGGCTGCAAAAAGGCGTTCTGTCAAATAAAGGGCTGTCCGGTGCAGACGCCCATTCCGCAGGTTATCGACCTCTTTAAGCAGCGCCGTCTGCAAGAGGCGGGCGAGCTGCTGTTCCAGAATAACCCGATGAGTGCGGTCTGCTCCATGGTGTGCAACCATTCGGGCCAGTGCGAGGGCGCGTGCATCCAGGGCCGAAAGGGCGCGCCCGTGCATTTTTCGAGCATCGAGAACTATATCTCTACGGCGTATTTGGACCGCAAAGAGTGGAAACCCGTGCCGTCGTGCGGCAAACAGGTCGCCGTGGTCGGCTCCGGCCCTGCCGGCATGACCGTGGCCATTAAGATGGCGCAGCTGGGTTGCGCCGTCACTGTTTTTGAGCAGCGGCCCGAGATCGGCGGCGTGCTGGAGTACGGTATCCCCGAGTTCCGTCTGCCGCGCTCGCTCGTGCAAAAGTACCGCCACGTGATGTGCTCGCTCGGCGTGCGCGTTCGCCCCTCGACCACCATCGGCGGTGCGCTCCACATCGACGACTTGCTGCGCGACGGCTACGATGCGGTCTTTGTTGGTACCGGCACCTGGCGAGCTCGAAAGCTGGGTATTCCCGGCGAGTCGCGCGGCAATGTGCTGTTTGGTATCGACTATCTGGTCGATCCCACGAGCGTGGCAATCGGGCAGAACGTGGCGGTTATCGGCGCCGGCAATGTGGCCATGGATGTTGCCCGCACGGCCCTGCGCTCGGGTGCTCGCAAGGTTACCGTGTACGCCCGATCGCGCCATATCTCTGCCATCGATGACGAGGTGGAGCTGACCGAGCTTGACGGTGCCGAGATTGTGTGCGGCAAGGCGATCTGCGCCATCGACGACAACGGTCCGGTGTTCGAGACGGCTATCTTTGACGAGGACAACAACGTGGTGGGCTACGAGGAAGAACTCGATCACGTGTCCGCCGACACGGTTGTGATTGCGGCGTCTCAAGTGCCCAAGGACAAGCTCGTGCTTACAACGGGCGGTCTGGAGACCGACCATCGCGGCCTGCTTTCGGTCGACGAGTATGGCATGACTACCGTGCCTGGCGTCTTTGCCGCCGGCGACGTGGTCAACGGCCCGCTCACCGTGGTTCATGCCGTAGCTGGTGCCAAACTCGCCGTCGAAGGTATGATTGCCTACCTGGGCCTCTAACTCCATCCCGCCCATCAGTTGCGGTGAAATACGGACTGTTTTGGCTGTCAAAGGCCTCATCTACTCCGTATTCCACCGCAACTTTTTATGGGGTGGGCTAGAGACGCTGCATGCGGTACCCGACACCCATGTGCGTCTGAATCATCTTGGGGTGAGAGGGGTCTGCCTCGATCTTCTTGCGCAGGGTGCGCATGAACACGCGCAGGCTCGCCAGATCGCTGTCCCAGCTCGTGCCCCATATCTCGCGGGTGATGAAGGTGTGGGTAAGCACCTTGTCGACGTTTTTCGCTAGAAGGACGAGCAATTTGTACTCGGTTGGGGTGAGCGAGAGCTCGCGTCCGTCTTTCGTCGCGTATCCCGCGGCGTAGTCGATATGCAACGGACCGTTGTCGAACGTGCTCGCTTCTGTCGACTCGCTCGACGCCATCGAGGAGCGCCTCAAATTCGCACGTACGCGCGCGAGCAACTCATCCACAGAAAAGGGCTTGGTGAGGTAGTCGTCTGCCCCTGCGTCAAGTGCTGCAATCTTGTCGGAATCTTCGGTGCGCGCCGAAATGACGATAATGGGGACTGCCGACCAGCTTCGGATCTTCGTGATGACCTCGATACCGTCAATGTCGGGAAGGCCGAGGTCGAGCATGATGAGGCTGGGGCCGTGCGACACCGCATCCATGATGGCGGCCTGGCCGTTGCAAACCTTGCTCACGACATAGCCGTGGAGGTCAAGCGCGGTCGAAACGAGGTTTTGAACGGTCGGGTCATCTTCGACCAGGAGGATGCGTGGCTTAGCGGCATTATTCATGAATCTCGATCTCCTCGGCGGGCAGGGTAAAACGGAAGACGGCCCCACGGGGGTGGTTGTCGCGAACTTCGATGACACCGCCATGCGCCTCCACGATGGAACGGCAGAGTGACAGCCCAAGGCCGATGCTTCGACGCGAATCCACGGGCCGCGTATTGCTTGAGGTGAAGAAGCGCTCAAAGATATGAGGCTTGTCGCAGTCTGCCACACCCGGCCCATCGTCTGCGACGTCCACCACGACGAACGCACCCTCGCGACGTGCGCTGATGGTGACAGTCGAGTCCTCGGGCGTGTATTTGAAAGCGTTCATGATGAGATTCGTAAGCACCTGCATGATGAGATGGACGTCGATGCGTACCAGCAGGATGTCGTCAGTGTGGTCGATGGTGACGGTACGTCCATGCGATGCTTGGGCGACATGGCTGAGGGCGGCCTCGATGACCTCGTCGATGAGCTCGGATGTTAAGTTGAGGCGAATGGTGCCGTCCTTGACGCGTGTGATGGCGAGGAGGTTCTCCACGGTATCGATAAGCCAGAGGGAGTCGTCGTAGATGGCATCGGCAAGATCGCAGCGTTGTTCGAGGCTGAGCTTCTCGTCACTCTTCCGAAGGATTGCCGCAGATCCGGATATAGCCGTGAGGGGTGTCCTCAAATCGTGGCCGATGGAGCGCAAAAGGTTGGCGCGCAGCTGCTCGTTTTTCGCCAAGACCGCAGCCTCTTCGCGCTCTTGCGCCGCCCGATCGCTTTCGAGCGCCAAGGCGCATTCACCTACGATAGATAGGACGATCGAATGCTCGAAGGCTTCGATCTCGCGCCCCTCCAGGGCGATACCGATGACACCGAATACCTTGTCGCCGGTGCGAACCGCGAGGTAGAGACAGCGCGCCTCAGGCAGGGTCCGCGTGCTTGCGCCCGCGCGCTTGTTGTTGGTGTAGGTCCAGGTTGCAACGGCGCGCTCGTAGTCGGTGAGCAGCGACGCGGATCGGTTTTCGGTGCCAGCGGACTCATAGAGCGCCTTGCCGAGCGTGCCGTGTTCGGCGGGGTAGAAGACCACGTCGAGTTTTAGCAGTTTGACGAGTTGGTTCATGGCGACGCGGGCGCACTCCTCCGCGCTATGGGCTTGCTGCAAGAGCTGGTTCGTTTCGAGGAGTACGCGCGTTTTGAATGCGTTCTCGGCGGATGTACGGGCGTTGTCGGCGATGCGCGCAGTTAACTCGCCGGCGACCATAGCGGTAGCGAACATGATGCCGAACGTGACCAGATAGCTTCGGTCGTAGCTGGCGAGCGAAAACAGAGGTGTGACGAAGCAGAAGTTGTAAAGCACTACAGAGAGCACGCTCGATACGATCGTGCAGATACGCCCCGTCGTGGTGACGGCGGTCAGCAGGGCCGTGAGGATATAGAGGGATATGATGCTGGAATCGGCAAATCCCAGATGGCGGAAAGCCGTGCCGATCGCCGTGGCGGCAAGAGAGAGGGCCAGCGTGCGAAGCACGTTTCGGCTGCTGGGCGGCTGCGGGGCGAGCGCATGGCGGCGTCCTTTGGGTCGGGAGGGCGGAGTCGACTGTTCTGGAATGATGTAAATGTCGAGGTTCGGGGCGAATGTTATGAGCTGTTCTACGAGAGATTTGCGGCCGAAGAGGGCCTGACGGACGCTGCTGCGCTCACCCGTGCGCCCCATGACGATCTTCGAAATACCCGACAGGCGCGCGAACTCGGAAATCTGAAACGCGATGTCGTCGCCATAGACGGTTTCCATATGTGCTCCGAGCTGCTCGGCTAGGGCGATATTGGCTGCAAGCTTGGCGCGCTCATCATCGCTCATGGCTTGCGTGCGCGGGCTCTCTACGAACAGGGCGACGAGCTCGCTGCGAAACGCTTTCGCCATGCGTGCGGCGGCACGGACGATGCGGGGATTGGTCGGCGCCGGGGAGACGCAGACTAAGATACGCTCCCTGGTGTAGTAGTCACGGTTTCCCAGCACGCGTGCGGCGTCTGTGAGGTGGCCGGTGCGATCGGCGCAGCGGCGCAGCGCGATTTCTCGGAGTGCGGTGAGGTTCTCGACGGTAAAAAAATGCTGTTGCGCTCGGTCGGCTTGTGCGGGACGGTAGACGAGGCCGGCGCGAAGGCGCTCAAGTAGGTCTTCGGGCTCTATGTCGACGAGCTCGACTTGGTCGGCATCATCGAAGATACGGTCGGGGATTCGTTCGCTCACGACAACGCCGGTGATGGATGCAACCATGTCGTTTAGGCTCTCGATATGCTGAACGTTCACGGTCGTATAGACGTCGATGCCCGCATGTAGAAGTTCCTCGACGTCTTGATAGCGTTTGTCGTGGCGAGACCCCGGCGCATTCGTATGGGCGAGCTCGTCGACAAGGATGAGCTGAGGGGCGCGTTCGATAGCCGCATCTAGATCGAACTCGCTGAGCGCAATGCCGTTGTGCTCGATGAGTTTACAGAGCACGTTCTCAAGCCCTTGTGCAAGATGGGCAGTTGCCGGACGTTCGTGCGGCTCGATGTATCCCGCGACGACGTCGACACCTCGCCGCTTGGCGGCGTGGGCGGCTTGAAGCATTGCATAGGTTTTGCCTGTGCCAGCAGCGTAGCCAAAGAAAATCTTGAGGTGTCCCCGGCTGGTTCGAGCGTCATCGGCGACCTCGTCTTTCTCAATTGCCTTGAGGATGAGGTCTGGATTGACGCGAGTGTCCGATGCGTCGCGCTGCATAGCGTAGCCTTTCTGAAGCGTTGTCCATGCGTGCATATGCGGCGAGGACGCCACTGTATGCTCGCGAGGTCGAGTATAGGCGCACTGCAGCCGCAATAGTGCTTTCTACCTGCATCTTTACGGCATCTTAAGGTCGTGAGCCCCAGCCCTCACGCCTCTTTAATCCCTAGAAGCGTTTACTGTCCCCAGACGCTTGCGAGAGCAGGCGTCCGAGACATCGGGCCGCGCGTGAAAGGGGCGGTAAATGAACATCCTCATTCCCATCATCGGAGTCGTCTGCATTGGACTCCTTATCTATTACATCTACATTCTGATGAGGAGTGATTCGTAAACTATGGACGCTGCGATTCAGTACATCGTGTACTTTGCCGTGCTCGTCGTCCTGGCCGTTCCGCTCGGTCGGTTCATGGCCCATATCATGGATGGTGAGCATACGTTCCTGTCGCCTGTGATTGCTCCTGTGGAGCGCGGCGTCTATCGTCTGCTTCGCATCGACGCGGCAGAGCAGATGGGGTGTAGGCGCTATCTGGCGAGCGTGCTGGTCTTTTCGGGGATCGGCCTCGTGGCTCTTGTGGCACTCCAGGCGCTTCAGTCCTTCTTGCCAGGCAATCCCCAGCACCTGCCGGGTGTGTCATTGGACCTGTCGTTCAACACGGCTGCTTCCTTCATAACCAACACCAACTGGCAATCCTATTCCGGTGAGACCACCCTGTCCTACCTTGTGCAGTTCATGGGCCTCACCGTGCAGAACTTCGTTTCCGCTGGCACCGGTATCGCGGTCATGTTCGCGCTGATCCGCGGCTTCCGTCAGGTCAAGGAGCAGGGTCTAGGTTCCTTCTGGGTCGACCTCACCCGCACCGTCCTGTATGTGCTCATCCCGCTGAACCTCGTGTTCGGCATCTGCCTGGCTGCCGGTGGCGTCATCTCCAACTTCCAGCCGGCTCAGAAGGCTGAGCTCGTAGAGCCCGTCGCTGTTCAGCCTAATGCAGACGGCGGCTGGAGCGTCATCGACGGCGCCCAGATCGAGGGCGACGCGGTCAAGGTCGACGGCAAGGTTGTCGAGGGCGCGCGCGTGGTCACCGAGCAGTTCCTGCCCCAGGGTCCCGCGGCTCCCCAGGTCGCCATCAAGCAGTCCGGCACCAACGGAGGCGGCTTCTTCGGCGTGAACTCCGCCCATCCGTATGAGAACCCCAGTGCCTTCACCAACATCATCGAGATGACCAGCCTGCTGCTGATCCCGGCCGCCTGTTGCTTCACCTTCGGTATCGGCGTCAAGAACACCAAGCAGGGCAAGGCCATCTTTGCCGCCATGTTCATCCTGCTGGTGATCTTCACCGGCATCATCGCCGTCAACGAGCATGCGGGCACCCCGCAGCTGGCCGATGGCGGAGCGGTCAATATCGAGATGACCGACGGCCAGGCCGGCGGCAACATGGAGGGCAAGGAGAGCCGCTTTGGCATCGCCTCCTCTTCCACCTGGTCCGCTTTCACGACGGCTGCTTCCAACGGCTCGGTTAACTCCATGCACGACTCCTACACCCCGCTGGGCGGTTTTGTCCAGATGCTCCAGATTGCTCTGGGCGAGGTCGTCTTCGGCGGCGTGGGCTGCGGCCTGTACGGCATGATCGGCTTCGCCATCCTCACAGTGTTCATCGCCGGCCTCATGGTCGGACGCACGCCTGAGTTCCTGGGCAAGAAGATCGAGCCGGGCGAGATGCGCTGGGCGGTTGTCCTGTGCTTGGCAACTCCGTTTGCCATTCTGGTGTGCTCGGCCATCGCCTGCATGGTGCCCGGTCTTGCCGACCAGCTCAACAACGGTGGCGCGCACGGCTTCTCCGAGGTGCTGTATGCCTTCACCTCATGCGGCGGCAACAACGGCTCGGCGTTTGCAGGCATGAACTGCAACATTCCCTGGATCAACGTCATGCTCGGCCTCGAGACGCTGTTCGCCCGCTTCATGCCCATCATCGGTACGCTGGCTATCGCCGGCTCGCTGGCCAAGAAGGGTAAGGTCGCCGAGAGCGCCGGTACCCTGTCTACCACCAACGGCATGTTCGTATTCCTGCTCGTGTTCATCGTTCTGCTGATCGGTGCCCTGAGCTTCTTCCCGGCCCTGGCGCTTGGCCCCGTTGCCGAGTTCTTCCAGATGATTGCGTAAAGGAGGGCGCAGATTTATGACTATGCAAAAAGACATGATGGGCCGCGCGGTCCGCGACTCGTTTGCCAAGCTGGATCCTCGCGTCCAGATTCAAAACCCGGTCATGTTCCTGGTGTGGCTTTCCGCCGTCATGACCTCCGTCCTGGCCGTCGCTTCCATTTTCGGTGTGCAGGACGCGGGTGTGCCCACCTACTATGTGGTCGCCATCGCGGTCATTCTGTGGCTCACCGACCTGTTCTCGAACTTCGCCGAGGCGCTTGCCGAGGGCCGCGGTAAGGCCCAGGCCGATTCCCTGCGTGCGGCCAAGAAGGATGTCGAGGCCCATCGCATCGAGTCCGTTGAGGACAAGGAGCACTTCACCGTCGTTCCCGGCACCGAGCTCACGCGCGGCGACCTGGTGATCGTACGCGCCGGCGAGCAGATTCCCGGCGACGGCGACGTCATCGAGGGTGCTGCTTCCGTTGACGAGTCCGCCATCACCGGCGAGTCCGCCCCCGTAGTCCGCGAGGCCGGCGGCGACCGCTCTGCCGTTACCGGCGGTACCACGGTGCTGTCCGACTGGATCATCGTCAAGATTTCCAGTGAGCCCGGCCAGAGCTTCCTGGACAAGATGATCGCGATGGTCGAGGGTGCCGCGCGCAAGAAGACCCCTAATGAGATCGCTCTGGAGATCTTCCTGGTGGCCCTCTCCATCGTCTTTATCCTGGTCACGCTGGCCCTGTATTGTTACTCCTGCTTCTCGGTCGGTCTTAACGACATGGTCAACCCCACGGCCGTGACCACGCTCGTGGCGCTGCTCGTGTGCCTGGCTCCCACTACCATCGGCGCCCTTCTGTCCGCCATCGGCATCGCCGGCATGAGCCGTCTGAACGAGGCCAACGTGCTGGCCATGTCCGGCCGCGCCATCGAGGCCGCCGGCGACGTCGACATCCTCATGCTCGACAAGACCGGCACCATCACCCTGGGTAACCGCCAAGCCGCCGAGTTCATCCCGGTCGACGGCATCGATCCCGCGGAGCTGGCCGATGCCGCCCAGCTTTCCTCGCTGGCCGACGAGACCCCCGAAGGCCGTTCCATCGTCGTGCTCGCCAAGGAGCAGTTCGGTCTGCGCGGCCGCACACTCGAGGATAAGGGTATGGAGTTCATCCCCTTCACCGCGGCGACCCGCATGTCCGGTGTGAACTACGAGGGCAATGAGATCCGCAAGGGCGCTGCCGATTCCGTGCGCACCTATGTGGAGGCAGCCGGCGGCGTGTTCTCCCAGGAGTGCGACGAGGCCGTCGAGCGCATCGCCAAGGCCGGCGGCACCCCGCTGGTCGTGACCAAGAACTGCCGCGTGCTGGGCGTTGTGTACCTCAAGGACATCATCAAGTCCGGCGTTAAGGAGAAGTTCGCCGACCTGCGCAAGATGGGCATCAAGACCATCATGGTGACGGGCGACAACCCGCTCACCGCCGCGGCAATCGCCGCCGAGGCCGGCGTTGACGACTTCCTGGCCGAGGCCACCCCTGAAGGCAAGCTCGAGAAGATCCGCGAGTTCCAGCGTGAGGGGCACCTGGTCGCCATGACCGGCGACGGCACCAACGACGCGCCCGCTCTGGCCCAGGCCGACGTCGCCGTGGCCATGAACACGGGCACCCAGGCTGCCAAGGAGGCCGGCAACATGGTCGACCTCGACTCCAGCCCCACCAAGCTCATCGAGGTCGTGCGTATCGGCAAGCAGCTGCTCATGACCCGCGGTTCGCTCACGACCTTCTCGGTGGCCAACGACATGGCGAAGTACTTCGCTATCATCCCGGCCCTGTTCTCGCCGATCTACCCCGGGTTGGACGCCCTCAACATCCTCGGTCTGGCAAGCCCGCTGTCCGCGGTTCTTTCGGCCATCATCTATAACGCGCTCGTTATCGTCGCGCTGATCCCGGCCGCGCTGAAGGGCGTTAAGTACCGCGAGGTCCCGTCCGGACAGCTGCTGACCCACAACCTGCTCGTGTGGGGTCTGGGCGGCATCGTTGCCCCGTTCGTATTCATCAAGCTCATCGACATGCTGCTCGCGTTCTGCGGCATTATGTAAGTGGAGGTTTGTATGTTCAAAGGTGTTGCATCGCGCGCACTGGGCGTGTTCGCGCTGTTTACCGTTGTCTGCGGCCTGGGCTATACGCTCGTCGTGACCGGCATCGCCCAGGTTGCGTTCCCGTATCAGGCGAACGGTTCGCTCATCAAGGTCGACGACAAGATTGTGGGCTCCGAGCTGATCGGCCAGAACTTCGAGGATGAGGACCACATGTGGGGCCGCATCCAGAACGTGACTATCGTCGAGGGGGAGGACGGCGGGCTCATGGCCTACGGCACCCCGTCCAATTTGTCCCCGGCGAGTGAGGAGTACCGGCAGCTTGTGGACGCGCGCGTCGAGAAGATTCGCGCCTTCAACCCCGATGCCGGCATGGATGCCGTGCCCGTCGACCTGGTGACGTGTTCCGGCTCAGGGCTCGACCCCGATATCTCTCCCGATGCCGCCGAGTACCAGGTACCGCGCCTGGCGAAGGCCACGGGCAAGAGCGAAGGCGAGGTGCGCGAGATCATCGCCCAGTGCACCAAGGGCCGATTCCTGGGCGTGTTCGGCGAGCCCACGGTCAACGTGCTCAAGGTGAACCTTATGCTGGACGGCGCGCTGTAGGTGAGGGAGTGGCGGATGAGGGCATGACTGACTATCTGAGCCCTCAATTCCACTCCGCCCATCAGTTGCGGTGGAATACGGACTGTTTTGCCTGTCAAAAGCCTCATCTACTCCGTATTCCACCGCAACTTTTTTGTGAGGGTCGGGATTGAAGGTGGGGAGTGCGAGCGAGTGCGAATGCAGCGGATACTGATACGATAGGTACGTTAGCAACTGCCGCCGAGCGGCTCAAACGAAAGGAACCCTGTATGGAGTCATCCGCCTACCCGATGCTCTTTAGCCCGATCAAGGTCGGTACGACCGAGGTCAAGAACCGCGTCTTTATGCCGCCGGTGTCCACGAACCTGGCCGATCATGGCTATGTGACCGACGATTTGGTCGATCATTACCGTGCCCGCGCCAAGGGCGGCGTGGGCCTGATCATCACCGAGGTCGTGACGGTCGAGCCCACCTATACCTATCTGCCGGGTGACATGTGCTGCTACGACGATACGTTTATCCCCGGCTGGGAAAAGCTCGCCGCGGCCGTCCACGAGTACGGCTGCAAGATCATGCCGCAGCTCTTCCACCCCGCTTACATGGCCTTTAACATTCCGGGCACGCCGCGCCTGATCGCTCCGTCTTTTGTGGGCCCGTCCTATGCCCGCGAGGCACCGCGCCCCATCACGGTCGACGAGATTCACGAGCTCACGCATCAGTTTGGCGACGCTGCCGTTCGTATGCAGAAGGCTGGCGTCGATGGCGTTGAAGTCCATGCGGCACACGCCCACGGCATGCTCGGCGGCTTTTTGACTCCGCTCTACAACAAGCGTACCGACGAGTATGGTGGCTCGCTCGACGCCCGTATGCGCTTTTTGCTCGAGGTCATCGCCGAGATTCGTGAGCGCTGCGGCAAGGACTTCATCATCGACGTTCGTATCTCGGGCGATGAGTACACCGATGGCGGCCTGACCCTCAACGACATGATCTATGTCTCGCGTCGCTTGGAGAAGGCCGGCGTCGACATGATTCACGTGTCGGGCGGTACCACCATCAAGCGCGGCTCCGCAATTCCCGCCGCCGGTACCCAGCAGGCCTCGCATGCCGCCTGCTCGCGCGAGATCAAAAAGCACGTCAACATTCCCGTCGCCACCGTCGGTCGCATTAACGAGGCCTGGATCGCCGAGGAGCTGATCGAGGACGGCGCTGCCGACATCTGCATGATGGGCCGCGCCAATCTGTGCGATGCCGAGTTCTGCAATAAGGCCGCTGCCGGCAACGCCGACGATATCCGCCCCTGCATTGGCTGCCTGCGCTGCCTGAACGGCATTATGTTTGGCAAGCGTATCTCCTGCACCGTCAACCCCGATGTTGAGCGCGACGAGGCCGGTTACGAGCCTGCCGCCGAGGCCAAGAACGTACTGGTTGTGGGCGCTGGTCCTGCGGGCATGGAGGCGGCGTTCATTGCCGCCAAGCGCGGCCACAACGTGGTGCTCGTGGACAAGCAGGACGAACCGGGCGGCGAGATGCGCATCGCGGCCGTTCCGCCGGCAAAGCAGGAGCTCACCCGCGTGATCAAGTATCAGTATCGTCGCCTGGCCGAGGCCGGCGTGAAGTGCGTATTTGGCACCGAGCTTACTGCCGAGGACATTCAGCGCGACTACGCCGGGTATGAGGTTGTCCTGGCCTATGGCGCCGAGCCTATCGCTCCGGCCTTTATGCGGGGCTTTAAGCAGGTCATGACGGCTGACGACCTGCTGGGCGGCAATGCCTTCCCGGGCAAGAAGATCGTCATCGTGGGCGGCGGCACCGTCGGCTGCGAGACGGCCGACTATCTGGCTCCGCTGGTCAACGACCTGTCGCCGGCAAACCGCGACGTCACCGTCATCGAGATGACCAAGACGCTCGCCGCCAACGAAGGTGGCGCCGGTCGCGCGGTGCTCATCACGCGCATGCTCTCCAAGGGCGTCCACGTGCTGACCGAGGCCAAGGTGACCGAGATTACCGAGGATGCCATCAGCTATGAGAAGGATGGCGAGATCCACACCATCGCCGATGCCGATACGCTGGTGCTTGCCATGGGTTATCGTCCCAATACCAAGCTGGCCGACGACCTTGCCGCTGCCGGCGTTGCCACCCACGTGCTGGGCGATGCCAACAAGTGCGGCAACATCCGCGATGCCATCGGCGATGGCTACAAGGTTGCCTGCGAACTCTAGTCAACCCCTTGGTGCATGGGGGTCAGGCTACTTTGCACCAACTTGGTGCATGTAAACCTGACCCCATTGCACCAGTCGATAGCAAAAAACGGCGGCCGTCCCGTGTTGGGGCGGCCGCCGTTTGCGTTCGCTGCGATGGGTCGTGCGATTAGAGACCCAGGAGCTCCTTGACCTTGGCGATGATTGCCTCGTCGGTGGCGTTGGCGAAGAAGTACTCCTGGAAGTGCTCGCCAGCCAGGGCACCCTTGACCAGGTCCTGGTCGATCTCGCCCAGGACGTCGACGAGCGGACGCATGGTCACAGCGCGGACGCCGTCGAGGATCTTCTTGTTGCGCTGCTCGGGCTCAACGCGCTCGGCAGGATAGCCGTTGCCCGAGCCGAAGCCGAAGAGCTTCTCGAAGGTGTACTCGAGGTTGAGCTCCTGGCCCCAGCCGTTCTTGAGGGCGAAGGGCATGGCGACGGCGTTACCATCGTTGACCTGGGCAAAGGTGTAGGCATCCAGCGGGTCGGCGACATGGCCGCACAGAACACCGGGGAAGGAGTTGCAGGCGAGCATGGCGCCCTCGCCGGTGCCGCAGCCGGTCACGACATAGTCGGCAGCGCCTGAGTTGAGCAGCACGGCGGCGAGGATGCCGTTCTGAACGTAGGTGAGCGGCTTGGAGTCGGCATCGGCATACATACCGTAGTTAAAGACGGTGTGGCCCATGGGCTCGACAACCTTCTTAAGGGCAGCCTCGATCATGGGGTTCTTGGAGTTCTGAGAGTTCTCGTTGATGAGAGCGATCTTCATAGCGAAGTACCTTTCCTATTTCTAACTTGCGGTGAAATAGTTCCTATTCGTCCCGATGATGGCCTATTCAGGAACTATTTCACCGCAACTACTAAATGAACCTAAATGTGGGAGCGCGGTGAGCGAGCGGGCTTGAGACGGAGCAGGTTGCCTTGAAAGAGGAGGGAAGCGTACTTGGGTACGCGACCGACGATTGAAAGGCAAGATGCCCGTCTCAAGCCCGCGCAGCGCCTACTGGGGCTGCTTGCCGATGTATGCGAGGATGCCGCCGTCGACGTAGAGGATGTGGCCGTTGACGAAGTTCGAGGCGTCGGAAGCCAGGAACACGGCGGGGCCCTTCAGGTCCTCGGGCGTGCCCCAACGGGCGGCCGGGGTCTTGGCGATGATGAACTGGTCAAACGGGTGACGGCTGCCATCGGGCTGCGTCTCGCGCAGCGGCGCGGTCTGCGGCGTGGCGATATAGCCAGGCCCAATGCCGTTGCACTGGATGTTGGCCTCGCCAAACTCGGAGCAGATATTCTTGGTGAGCATCTTGAGTCCGCCCTTGGCAGCGGCGTAGCCAGCGATGGTCTCGCGGCCAAGCTCGCTCATCATCGAGCAGATGTTGATGATCTTGCCGTGACCCTTGGCGATCATGCCGGGCAGGCAGGTCTTGGAGACGATGAACGGGGCGTTAAGATCGATGTCGACGACGCGACGGAAGTCCTCGGCGCTCATGTCGAGCATGGGGGTGCGCTGGATAACACCTGCATTGTTGACCAGGATGTCGGGCGTGGTGCCAAAATCGGCCTCGATCTTGGCGACGAGCTCGGCGACGACGGCCTCGTCAGTGACATCGGCCACGTAGCCGTGAGCCTCAAAGCCCAGCTCGCGGTAGTGCTTCTCGGCCTCGGCGACCTTGTCGGCGTGGCGGGCGTTAAAGGCGATCTTGGCGCCGGCCTCGCCGAGCGCCTCGGCAATGGCCATGCCAATGCCGTAGGTGGCGCCGGTCACGAGTGCGACCTTGCCATCCAGGCGGAAGCTGTCCATAAGATCAGACATAGCGATCCTTTCAAAAGAAACGTTCATCTATATAAGTCTTGCTTTTAATACAAGCTCAGTATAGGAGAAGAGGAGGAATTGACGCCCCTATTCTCCTAAAAATAGGTGAACGTTCACTTTTAAAAGGTGAACGGTTGAAATCGGTTGTCGCGATGCCCTTACTCGCTTTTCGCCATCGCGCCTTCCGCGATCATGTTGCGGTTGTAGACCAGGTGCAGATACATGGCGTCGTGCGCGGCGGTGGGGTTGCGTGCCTCGATGGCGTCGGCCACGCCGCGGTGCGTGCGGATGGTCTCCTCGACGAGCTTTTTGCCCGTTACGTCGATAAAGAGGGGAACGGATGCCTTGAGCACACCCATCAGGCGAGGGACGACGAGGTTGCCGCAGCTCTCGGCAATGGCGTTGTGGAAAGCGGTGTCGGCGGCAGAGTAGTCCTCGCCGGCCTCGGCCAGGCGCTGGGACTCATCGCAGAGCTCGCGGATGCACATAATCTGATCTTCGGTCGCGTGCTCGGCGGCCATGCTCGCCATCTGCGGCTCGATCATAAAGCGCACCTCGAGCAGGTCGCGCGCCAGGCGCTGCTTGTCGCCGATAAAGGTAAAGCCCAGCGGGTCGTCGGCAACGCCAGGGTTCGAGGCCACGTACGTGCCCGAACCCTGCTTAATGCGCACGATGTTGCGCGACTGCAGCAGCTTCATGGCCTCGCGCACGGTACTTCTGCCGGCACCCAGGCGCTCAACGAGCACGGCCTCCTTGGGCAGGCGATCGCCTTGCTCAAGGTGCTCATCAAGAATCAATTGAATGATTTTCTCGGAAATCTGCTCGGGGAGTCCCGATTCGGCGCGGGCCATAGTTATACCTCTCATCGCAAAATTCATCTGAGCTATTTTAGCGCATCACAGATGCGATACTGGCGGTTCGTCCCAATCGAGCGGCTTATATATACCGTTCGCAGCGTAAATTCGCCCGTTCGCCAAATACATCAGATGTATTTCGAACAAATTTCAAAATGAAACATCAGACCTTTTCAAAACACGCTATAGTCATCAGACGAATTTAAAAGGTCTGATGAATTGGAGGAAAGATGTCAGACCCAACGTTTATGGCAGACCCCACCAGGCTGGTCATCGCCGCCATCGTGGGCATCGCGCTGCTGCTTGCGCTCATCATCAAGTTCAAGCTGCACCCCGTGCTGTCGATGATGGTTTCGGCGCTTGCGATCGGCATCGGTGCCGGCATGCCGCTCGACCTGGTGGCCGATACCGTCACCAAGGGCGTGGGCACCACGCTGCAAAACATCGCACTGCTCATTGGCCTGGGCTCGATGTTCGGCCAGATCCTGGAGGAGAGCGGCGGCGCCAAGAAGATCGCCCAGACCTTCATTGACACCTTTGGTCAGGGTCACTCCAGCTGGGCGCTGGGCATCACCGGCTTGGTCATTGGCACCACGGTGTTCTTCGAGGCCGGCGTGGTCGTTTTGATCCCGCTTGCGTTTAGCGTGGCATCGCAGACCAAGAAGTCGACCCTCTACTATGGCATCGCCCTGCTCGCGGGACTGGCAGCCGGCTATGCCTTCGTGCCGCCTTCGGCCGGTTCGGTCCTCGTCGCCGGTACGCTCGGCGTCGACCTGGGCACCATGATTCTCGTCGGCATCCCCACCGCCTTTATCGCCATGGCTGTCGCCGGTGTCGTCTGGGGCCGCAACGTGGGTGGCCGCATCTTCACGGACGTCCCCGAGCACTTCACCTCCGCCGAGGGCGCGAGCGACGACAAGGAGCTTCCCTCCTTTGGCATGGTTCTTGCCATCGTGCTCACCCCGCTGTGCCTGATTCTGCTGGGCACGCTGTCCTCGTACATCCCCATGCCCGCCGAGGTCGCCTCGATTCTCGCCTTCCTGGGCAAGCCGTTCGTCGCGCTCACCATCGCCACACTTGTCGCCATGTACCTGCTGGGCGCTCGTCGCGGCTACACCGGTGCCGAACTCAAAGCCCTGCTCGACCGTTCGCTCAAGCCCGTCGGCATGATCTTGTTGGTTATTGCCTGTGGCGGCGTCATCCGCTGGATGCTGCAGGACTGCGGTCTGGGCCAGGTTATCGGGCCCGTGCTCGAGAGCTGCCCGCTGCCCCTTGTGGTCGTCGGCTTCCTCATCGCCGCGCTCGTTCGCGCCTCGGTCGGTAGCTCCATCGTTTCGATGACTATGGCCTCGGGCATCATGGCCGCCATGCCTGCGGTCGCCGGCGCCTCGGTGCTCATGCGTGCCGCCATCTGCCTTGCCATCTGCGGCGGCGCCACGGCGCTCTCGCACGTCAACGATGCCGGCTTCTGGATGTGCTCCTCGTTCCTCGAGATCGATGAGAAGACCACTCTCAAGTCCTGGACCATCATGGAGACGATCATCGGTCTTTCCGGCCTCGCCTGCGCCCTGGTGATCTCGTTCTTCGCCTAATCGCAAGCCAGCGCTTTGCATCAGCACGTCACATTAATCGATACCAAACCAAGTAAGCCTTAAACCAAAGGAGTACACCATAGACGAGAAGACCAAAGAGCAGATTCAGCAGGAGGCCGCCGAGCTGGTTGCCAAGCTGCAGCCGCGTTCTGGTAAGTTCCGCACCATCAGCCCCGAGATGGACCCGCTGCGTCTGGGCTCTGGCTGGTCCATCGAGGATCTGGACAAGCCGCAGGTCATTATCGAGTCGACGTTCGGCGACTCGCACCCGGGTTCTGCCGGCCTGTTTGAGCTGGTCGAGGAGGTCCGTGCTGGCGTTGCCGAGGCTGGCGGTCACGGTGCCCGTTACTTCTGCACCGATATCTGCGACGGCGAGGCCCAGGGCCACGACGGCATCAACTACTCGCTGCCCAGCCGCGACATGATCGCCAACATGATCGAGATCCACGCCAAGGCCACCCCGTTCGATGCCGGCGTCTTTGTCGCCAGCTGCGATAAGGGCCTGCCTGCGAACCTCATGGCCATGGGCCGCATCAACATCCCCTCCATCGTCGTTACCGGCGGTGTCATGGATGCCGGTCCCGATCTGTTGACCCTGGAGCAGCTCGGCGCGATTTCTGCCCGTTACGAGCGCGGCGAGATCTCCCGCGAGGAGCTTGAGTTTGCCAAGCACAACGCATGCCCCAGCTGCGGCGCCTGCTCGTTTATGGGCACCGCGTCGACCATGCAGGTTACCGCCGAGGCCCTGGGCCTTATGCTCCCCGGCACGGCCCTGCTGCCCGCTACCAGCTCCGACCTGCGTGAGTTTGCGCGCGAGGCCGGCCGCCAGTCCGTGTGGCTCTCCGAGCACAACCTGTGCCCCCGCGACATCGTGACCAAGGAGTCCTTCGAGAACCTCATCATGGTCCACGGCGCCATCTCCGGTTCCACCAACTCGCTGCTGCACATCCCCGCGATCGCCCGCGAGTTTGGCATCGAGATGTCCGCCGACGACTTCGATCGCCTGCACCGTGGCGCCCACTACCTGCTCAACGTCCGTCCCGCAGGCGAGTGGCCGGCGCAGTTCTTCTACTATGCGGGCGGCGTGCCGCGCATCATGGAGGAGATCAAGTCGATGCTCCACCTCGACGTTATGACCGTCACCGGCAAGACCCTCGGCGAGAACCTCGAGGACCTCAAGAACAACGGTTACTACGAAAAGTGCGGCCGCTACCTGGAGAAGTGGAACCTCAAGCGCGAGGACATCATCCGCCCGTTCGACCAGGCCTTTGGCACCGATGGTTCCATCGCCATCCTTCACGGCAACCTTGCCCCCGAGGGCGCCGTCGTCAAGCACACCGTCGTTCCGCGTGAGATGTTCCAGGCTACGCTCAAGGCCCGTCCGTTCGACTGTGAGGAGGACGCTATCCACGCCGTTCTGACGCACGAGGTCAAGCCCGGCGACGCCGTCATCATTCGCTACGAGGGCCCCAAGGGTTCCGGCATGCCCGAGATGTTCTACACCACCGAGGCTATCGCCAGCGACCCCGAACTCGGCGCTTCCATTGCCCTGATCACCGACGGCCGCTTCTCCGGTGCCTCCAAGGGCCCGGCTATCGGTCACGTTTCGCCCGAGGCTGCCGTGGGCGGTCCGATTGCCCTGATCGAGGAGGGCGACCTTATCCAGATCAACATCCCCGAGCGCTCGCTGTCCATCGTGGGCATCGCCGGTAAGGAGATGGAGCCGACCGAGGTCGACGCCGTTCTGGCCGAGCGCCGCGCCGCTTGGAAGCCCAAGGCTAACCGCTATACCTTCGGCACGCTCAAGTTCTTTACCGAGCATGCAGTTTCCGCCATCCAGGGTGGCTACATGGAGTAGCGCCCGTGCGCATCGAATTTTTCCTCTCATAGATGCGTGGCACAAAGAGCCCCGAGTTCATACGAGCTCGGGGCTCTTTTCGTTTGGATTGCAGACGTATTGCCAGACGAAAGCGTGTTGCGTCTGGGGTAAAATCGTACGAAAGCGCAATTTGCGTCTTAAATCAGGACGCAAATCAAGACGAAAACCGTTTACGTCTGGCTTAAATCCGTACGCAAACGGTTTTCGTCTTATAATACGGTCGTGAAAAGTACGAAACGAAGGGGTTATGCATATGGTTGTTAGAGAGGGCCCTACAGTCGAATACAAGGAAAGCGTTACGCCGACGTTTCTTAAAACGGTGAGCGCCTATGCAAACTACGGGACGGGCAGGATTGAGTTTGGCGTTAATGACGAGGGTATTGCCGTCGGTCTTGCAGATCCGGTTGCTGAATGTCTGCGCATCGAAAATATGATTAATGACAGCTTGGATCCCGCGCCCCGTTACTCGCTTGAGCCCGATGAGAAACACGGGACCGTAATCCTTACGGTTTATGAGGGCCAGGACAAACCCTATCGAAGCAAGGGAAAGGCCTACAGACGAAACGATTCGGCGACGGTGGAGGTCGACCGGTTTGAGTATGGCAGGCTGACGCTCGAAGGCGGCAACGTAACGTTCGACGCGCTCGCGTCGGCTCGCCAGGACTTGAGTTTTCACACGCTTGAGCATAAGTGTGTTGAACACCTCGGCATTTCCGAGCTAACGCCGGATATCATGCGTACGCTCCGCTTGCTCGGCAAGGATGGCTATACCAATGCCGCGGCGATTTTGGCGGATAAGAATGATTTTCCGGGCATTGACTGCGTCCGTTTTGGCGATACCGAGGATGTGATCTTGGATCGCGAGACGGCGACAGGTCTATCCGCAATTGAGCAGGTGGACAGGGCGGTTGCTATGTTTGCACGCTACTACCGTTATGAACGTATCGAGGGGATGGAACGCGTCCAAACCGATCGAATTCCTCTTGAGGCGTTCCGCGAAGCTGTCGCAAACGCTTTGGTGCATCGGACATGGGACGTTCGGGCGAACGTTCAAATTGCCCTGTACGACGATCGCGTCGTTGTGACTTCACCCGGACCGCTGCCCGCCGGTTTGACGACGGAACAATACCTGTATGGGCAGATATCCGTGCTCAGAAACCCAATTGTCGCTGAGGTCTTTCTAAAGCTGGATTACATCGAGAAATTTGGTACGGGAATCGCGCGAATCAGGCGTGCGTATCGAGATTCTTTGAGCCAGCCGGTATTTGATGTTCGCGGCGGCATGGTGGCCGTCACATTGCCCGTTATCGATGCCTTTGAAGGGTCTGAGGAAGAGGTCCAGGTTCTCAAGGCTTTGTCAGGCGGACGAATACTGTCGCGGGGCGAGATTGAGCAACAGACAGGATTGAGCCGCACGCGCACGTTGACGGCGCTTGAATCTTTGCTCAACCGAAACTCGATCGTAAGGCGGGGGACAGGACGCGCCACGAAATACGAGCGCGCATAGCTCAAAAGAGCAAAGCTACAAAACAGGCCCCAAGCCTACACCGGCTTGGGGCCTGCTGTCCTCTGGGATATTGGCGCCTCTACAGTTCAGCTTCCAGTTCGGCTTTGTGTTCGTTGAGGTAGTCGCGCATGTAGGGGATGGCAAATGAGACCTTGCCGTACGAGGGCGCCTCAATGATCGACTCTCTCAGCAGACGACTGCGGATGGAACTTACCTGTTGAGGTGTCTTGTTTAAGTCATCGGCAACCATGCTGGTCGAGCTCGTCTGCCCTAAGGACGCCATGCTCAGCAGATAAGCGATGCACGTGGGCGGAATGCGCTGCAGCGCGGGCTCAATCACCATTGCGCAGAAGCGTTCGCGTGCTGTTGCGATGCCTCGCTTTGCCTCTTCCTCTCCAATTACAGTTGTATGGGCGCGTCGTGCCAGTTGCCATGCGTAATATCCAACGAGCTGAATCATAAAGGGGTAGCCTTGCGTTGCCTCGGCAAGTTGGCCGGCAATACCTGGCTGCAGCTCCATGCCAGACGCTTCAATGGTTTCTTCGAGGGAGTACGACACTTCGGTTACTGCCACAGCCTTCAGATCAAAGGGGAGGGCACGGCGCAAAAACGTAAGTGTCTTTCCGTTGATGACGCTTTCTATCATCGAAGGCAGCCCCGCAAAAACAAAGGCGATATCAAGGTCTTCGCCGATAACCTGCTGAATCGCAATGGAGAGCGTTCGGACCTCTTCGAGCTCTGCGTCTTGGACCTCATCGAGGGTGATGAGCAGACCATTGCCGTTCTTTGATATTGCCTGCCTCATGGCGTCACGCAGCGATGGGCCGATTCGCTCAATGTCTATGCTGCCGATGGATATGCCAGCTACGCTTGGCTCAAATCTGGCGTGTTTGGCCTGAAATTTGGGCTGCAGCTGCTCGAGAATGCGCTGACAAAGTCCTTCGGTTGCGACTTCTTTTATGACCGTCCAGCCATGGCTTTGCGCCAAACGTGAGCACTCGTCAAGGAGGACCGTCTTGCCCGTTCCGCGGACGCCGGCTATGCGCATAAGGCGTCCCGGGGCGCCAGGCCCGTTGACGAGGCCTTCATTGAATTCCTCGAGGACATCTTCGCGGCCGATAATCGTGGGAGGTGTTTTGCCTGCTGTGGGCTTAAAAGGGTTTGTTTGCATGCGAGCCACCTTTGCTCAAAATATAGCAAGATATAGCAAAATATAGCAAGATATAGCAAAGTATAGCAAGATATAGCAAAGTATAGTGAGATATAGCAACGTATAGCGCTGCTCGCGGGTTCTTGCGGTGGCGCTATTTTCCAAAGGCCACGCGGATAAAGCGCTGGGCGAAGAGCTTATTGGCGACGTTGATGACATGGCCCAGGAACAGTGCCGAGATGGCGGTCGTGACGCCAAAGCCGCCCAGGTTGTGCATAAAGACCAGCGACAGCGCGATCGAGGCGGCGACGTGCGAGCAATCGAATACGACCTTCACATCGCCAAAGCGGCATTTGAGCTTTTCGGCAATGACCTGTACCAAGCCGTCGGGTGCGTTGGGAACGACGCCCATATTGACGACGAGGCTTACGCCAAACGCGGTGATGGCAAGCGAGAGCAGCATGGTTACGACCTGTGCCGGCAGCGCGGTGGGGTGCAGAGGGTTAACGTTCATAAAGAAATCGGTAAAGCCGCCGATCAGCGTTGAGAAAAAGAGCTCGAGCAAAATGCGCGGCTGAAACTCGCGGCGCAAGATGGCTGCCTGTGCGGCAATGTAGGCGACATAGGTCGCGGTAATCCAAAAGCCGAGCGTCTTGCCGGTGAGCATGGACAGCGTCGTGGCAAAACAGGTAAGCGCTGCCACGCCTAGGCCCGACGCAGTCTGGATGCTCATGCCGAGGGCGAGCGTCGCGACGCCTGCTAAATACATCAACATCCTGATGACGGTATGGCACCAATTGATCTTCTCGCCATTCATAATGATGAGCGGTCGCATGCTGCTACCCGTCCTTTCGGTTGTGAAGAAAAGGCTGACTTGGGCCGGCAAAAGAGGGTTATCGGAGGCACTGCTGTAAAAGCAGAAAAGCCGGCCCCACGGTCAGTCGTCTAGGAAATGTCTCGCTGTGCCGGAATGGGACTGAAGGGCCAACGAGACGGGAGGAAAGCAAATGACATAGCGTGGGCAATAGGATGCCAAGATGGTGGGGTGCGTCTTAGCATCCTATTGCCCACGCTTAACGAAATCGGTTTCGTTTGAGCCTTAGTATACGCACGGGATTCTATTTGCAAAGAGAAAAATAATAAAAAGGTGAACGTTCACCTAATCGCAACAACTCGTTGGCTGTAGTTGCGGTGGAATAGTTCCTGTTTTTGCTGCTGAAGGCCTTGAACAGGAACTATTCCACCGCAACTTATGAGGGGGCGGGGGATGCGATAGTATTGCATGGTGGTATTCGATTAACCGAGGCTTCATCCGAGGGCTTTATGGAACAACACCAGCATTATCAGAGCCTGCAAGACCAGGCGTACAACGCATTGCGGTCCAAGATCATCTATGCCGAGCTCAAGCCCGGCACGCGCCTTTCGGCGATTGGTCTGGAAAAAGAGACGGGAATCGGGCGCACACCCATTCGCGAGTCCTTTGTGCGTCTGCGCGAGCAGGAGCTGGTGGAAACGCGTCCCAAAAGCGGTACCTATGTCTCAAAAATCAGCATGGAGCGTGCCGAGAACGCCTGTTTCTTGCGCGAGAAACTCGAGAGAAGCGTACTCATTAAATGCTGTTCTGCCGCCACGCCCGAGCAAAAGCATCGGCTCGAGCAGATTCTTGCCGAGTCCGAGTCGCTCGACCATAGCGAAACGCGTCGCTTCTTTGACCTGGACAACCTGTTCCATGAGACGTGTTTTGAGATTGCCGGTCGTCACATGTTGTGGGATTGGATGAAGAGCATCAACACGCATTTTGAGCGATACAACTGGTTGCGTATGGTGTCGCAGGATTTGGATTGGGAGCCGATTCGTCGGCAGCATCGCCGGATTCTCGAGGCCATTAAGGGGGGCGATACCGACACGGCGAGCTATCTGGCAGAGACGCACCTGCACCTGATGCCCGAAGAGCAGGGCCCGGTTATCGCCTTGCATCCCGACTATTTTGAGCTGTCCAAAGACTCGGCCATCTAACTCGTCCCCTTCATTAGTTGCGGTGAAATAGGGATTGTTTGGGGCTCTGATGGTGTAAACAGTCCGTATTTCACCGCAAGTGCGAGACGCTACCGGGGCACAAAAAAGCTGCGGCGCCGCTTGGAGGAAAAGACCGGAAACAAGGGTCCATTCCTCCAGACGGCGCCGCAGCTGTTTTGATGGCTCGGTTTTTGTCGATGTGGCTCAACTGGGCGCGGTTGCCAGCCGAGTAGGCAAAGCGGCTCGGGGGCGTGTCGCTTCCGTCACGTTCTATCAGCATACAAGACGGTTTTGGTTCTTGTTCGTGACGGAAACGGCGCGCTTCCGAGCCGCTTTAAAAGAAAGAGGGCGAGGTCTAGGGCACGCCCCCTTTCACGATAGAGAGCTAAACCTAGCCGCGGACCTTCTTGACGACGTCCATGGCCTCGCGGGCGATCTGCTCGACCTTGGAGAAGTCGCCGTCGGCAAACAGGGCCGGCTTGACCATCCAGGTGCCACCGCAGGCGATGATGGCGGAGGAGCTCAGGTACTCCTCGACGTTGGCAGTGCTCACGCCGCCGGTGGGCATAAAGCGGTGACCGACAAACGGAGCGGCGAGGGCCTTGATGGTGTTCAGGCCGCCATACTGGGACGCGGGGAAGAACTTGGTGACCTTGAGGCCCAGGTTCTCGGCTGCGGTGACCTCGGAGGGGGTTACGGTGCCGGGAAGGACAGGCAGGTCGATGTCGATGCAGTGCTTCACAACGTCCTCGTTGTAGCCCGGGGAGACGATGAACTTGGCACCGGCGGCACGGGCCTGCTCAACCTGCTCGACGGTCAGGACGGTGCCGGCGCCCACGCACATCTCGGGCTCGGCCTCGGCCATAGCGGCGATGCACTCGGCAGCGCAAGCGGTGCGGAAGGTGACCTCGGCGGACTTCATGCCGGCGGCCATCAGGGCGTGAGCGAGCGGAGCGGCGTCCTCGACCTTGTCGAGCACGACGACCGGCACGATGCCCAGGGACTCAAGCGTGGTGTAGAACTGATCGAACATGATGTTCCTTTCGATGTGCGGCGCGCATGGGCGCGTGATTACCAAATGTGCTGGTCAGGAGCCGATTTTGGATTGGTTATCGGAGGCACTGCTTGGGGTTCAAGCAATTCCAAAACCGGCTGCTCGACCAGTCATGTAGGGAATGCCAGGCAAAACCGGAATGGGACTGGTGGTTTTGCCCGGCCGGAGGAATCAGGGAGCGGGCCGCAGGGGTATGGGATTGGAAAGCTGCGGCCCGCGGAATGGAGACGGACTAGCGCGCGACGCGGGTGCCACCGTCGGCGGCTGATGCTACGGCTGCGATCTCGTCTGCGGTCACCAAGTTGGAGTCGCCCTTGATGGTAAGCTTGAGGATCGAAGCCGCAATCGCGTAGTTGACGGCAGCCTGCGGATCGAAGTCGTTGATGAGGGCGTGGACCAGGCCGGCGTTGAAAGCGTCGCCGGCGGCAACACCCTCAAGCACGTGCACATCGTGAGCAGGGGAGAACCAGTGCTCGCCGCTCTCGGCGTCATAGAGCATGCCCATCCAGATGGAGCGCTCGACGCAGGAGATGTTGCGGACGACCGAAGCGACCTTCTTGCAGCCGTACTCGGCGCAAATCTGACGGGCCATCTCGACATAGGTGTCGCGCTCCTCGATGCCGTGGGCAAGGGAGCCAGAGACGCAGATCATACCGAGGCCAGCAGGCGCATCCTCGTCGTTGGCGATGCAGATGTCGACGAGCGGCAGGAGCTCCTTCATGGTGGCCTGCGACTTCTCGGGCGACCACATCTTGCCGCGATAGTTGACGTCGCACACGGTGGTGATGCCCTTGGCGCGGCAAGCGGTGAGGGCATCCTTGCACGCAGCGGCCATCTCGTCGGAGACGGCGGGGGTCACGCCGGAGAAATAGAAGACATCGATGCCCTTGAGGATCTCGTCCCAGTCAAAGACGTCGCGCTTGGCCATGTTGATGGCGGAATACTTGCGGTCGTAGACGCAGCCGTTGCCGCGCTGCGAGGCACCGACTTCAAACACATAGGAGCCAAGACGGTCGCCCTGACGCACGACGCGCGTGGTGTCGACGCCGTAGGCCTTCAGCGAACGCAGGGCGCACTCGCCCAGACGGTTGGCCGGGACAACGGAGACGTAAGCGGCCTTGTCGCCCTGGTAGGCCAGGGAAAGCGCAGTGTTGGCCTCGGCGCCGCCATAGCGAACGTCAAACTCGGTCGCCTGCTCAATACGCAGGTGATCTTTGGGCGAGAGTCTCATCATGATTTCGCCGAAGGTAAGAACCGTTTTACCCATGGTCGCGCAGCTCCTTCTTACTCGTGCGTACACCTTTGATATGGCGTTGGCACGGAGGTGCCAAGACGGTAGGGTACATCTTTGCACCTCCGTGCCAACGCTCGCCGAAATCGGTTTACGAAATCGGTTTCGTTTCGAGTTGTAGTATACTCACCTACAGCGTTTTGCAACCGAGATTTTTAAAAAAATGCCTAAAATGGCTCAGACTGCCGACATTGGGAAACGGGGTGCGCTATGGCGCAGATGAGAATCAAGGACATTGCCGTCGAGGCGGGCGTGAGTCCGGCCACGGTCTCGCGCTATCTCAATAACCGCCCCGGGCAGATGACCGAGGAAACCCGCGCTCGCATCGCGGCGGTTATCGAGCGCACTGGCTATCGCCCACGTGCCGCCGCACGCAATCTACGCAGCTCACGCACCAACCTCATCGGCGTGATTCTGGCCGACATCGCCAACCCGTTCTCGAGCGCAATGCTCGAAGGGCTTTCCGCCAGTGCCGCCGCGCGCGGCTGCTCGCTTATGACGGCCATTAGCGGCAACGACCCCGCCAAGGAGGCAGAGTCGCTCACCAGACTTATCGATGCCGGCGTGGACGGCCTGGTCGTCAACACCTGCGGAGGCAACGACAAGGCGATCGCCGCGGCCGCGGGGCGCCTGCCGGTCGTGTTGCTCGACCGCGACATCGAGGACGGCGGCATCGACTTGGTGACGTCTAACAACCGTGAGCTCGTCGCCGGGCTGGTCGACGCCTTGGCTGCTGCGGGCAGTGAGCGCCTGTGCCTGCTCACCGAGGCAAGCGATGACAGTCCTGTCCGTCGCGAGCGTGCCGAGGCCTTTACCGACGAGCTCGCTCGTCGCGGTCTTGCCGGCGAGGTTGTCACCCTCACCGACGGTGGCGCCGAGGGTATCAGTCGCCTGGACGAGACCATCCGCGATTACGCAGGTAAAAAGCTCGGCCTTATCGCCGTCAACGGTTTGGTCTTTTTGCGCTTGACCGAGGCGCTGGCCCAGCTTGGCCCCTCGCTGCCGGCGGGCCTAAAGATCGCGACGTTCGATGACTATCCCTGGAACCACGTGCTCTTTGGCGGCGTGACTACAGCCGCGCAGGACACCCAGGCAATTGCCGAGCGCGTGGTCGAGCGCCTGTCCGAGCGCATCGACGTCGTCACCACCACGGTAGGCGAGGCAGCAAGACTGGCGCCTAAGCGCATCGAGATCCCCGGCCATATCGAACACCGCGCCTCAACCTCACGCTAGCCTGTGTGATAATATATAGACAATGTCATACAGGAGGTATCCATGGCTGCGTCTGTACTGAGTGTGCGAGTGGACTCGTCAATTAAAGATTCATTTGCCGAGCTATGCGAAGAACTCGGCATGACTTCGTCTGTTGCGGTCAATATGTTTATGAGGCAGATGCTGCGCGAGCGTTCGCTGCCGTTTGTTCCTTCACTCGGTAAAAGCTCTGCGAGCGAAAGCGTCTCGGCGGGCATTTTAGATACTGCCCAGATTGAGTCCGCAGTCCGCGAGGCAGCCAGCTCGATTCCTGCTATCAAAAGCGTGATACTTTTCGGTTCGTATGCCCGTGGCGAGGCGCGTCCCGATAGTGATATCGACTTGCGCCTCGAAGTCGATCGCGAGCGGGGCTTTGGCCTCTTCGCGCTGTCGGCATTTGGTGAGGCGGTGCGCAAAAAAACCGGGAGGCAGGTTGACCTCGTCTCGAGTGACTATCTTGATGACGATCTTGCCGCGGTAATCGAGCGCGAAGGAGTGATCCTCTATGATCGCGCGTAAGTCAGACGGCCTCCGCGCTCAAGAGGTTTTGGAAGCCATCTCTGAAACGAACGAGCGCATCAAGGCTTTTGATATCACCGAGGACCAGTTTCTGCATGCGAATGACGTGCGGACGAGGGCGTTGGCGGACTCCCTTTTGATGTGTGCGCTTAGGGTAACGGAAGAAGCGGGCAAGTTGTCGGAACGCTCGCAGCGGCTTCATCCCGAAATCGAATGGCGTGGAATTATCGGCATGAGAAATTATCTTGCGCATGATTACGGCAATGTCGACCGCTCGGTTGTTTGGGATGCAGTGACGATGGAGTTCCCTACGCTGGAACGAGCCTGTAGACAAATTGTCTCCGAATCTGAACGCTAGCCGCTCGTTCGCAACTGCCTGCTCGCGCACGTTTTTTGAGCGCCGGACACGCTTTAACCCTGCGGAAACATTTTTCTGCGATAGTATCTGCGATATAGAACAGCCGAAACCCGCCCGAAAGAAAGGGGAGCGACATGAACCAGCAGAACATCGATTACGTACTCCGCTCTGTAGAGCAGCGTGACATCCGCTTTGTGCGTCTGTGGTTTGTCGACATTCTCGGTCGCCTCAAGAACTTTGCCATCAGCCCCGAGGACCTCGAGGTCGCTTTTGAGGAGGGCATTGGCTTTGACGGCTCGGCTATCGAGGGCTTTGCCACGCCCGAGGAAGCCGACATGCTCGCGTTCCCCGATGCCTCGACCTTCCAGATTCTGCCGTGGCGCCCGAGCCATAACGGCGTCGCCCGCGTGTTCTGCGACGTGTGCACTCCCGATCGCAAGCCTTTCGCCGGCGATCCGCGCGATGCCCTGCGCCGTATGTTCCACAAGGCCGAGAAGGCCGGCTACCTGCTCAACGTGGGCGCCGAGCTGGAGTATTACTACTTCCCCGACGAGCGCACGCCCGAGCCGCTCGACAACGTTGGCTACTTTGACCTTTCGGTGAGCGACGCCGCCCGCGACCTGCGCCGCAACACGGTCCTTACGCTCGAGAAGATGTCCGTGCCCGTGGAGTACACCTTCCACGCCGCCGGCCGCTCGCAGCACGGCATGAGCCTGCGCCATGCCGAGGCCCTGAGCATGTCCGACGCCATCACCACGGCCAAGCTCATCATTAAGCAGCAGGCCTACGAGAGCGGCTGCCACGCCTCCTTTATGCCCAAGCCGCTGGCGGGCGAGGACGGCAGCGCCATGTTCCTGCACCAGTCGCTGTTCGACCACGACGGCAACAACGTCTTTTGGGGCGAGGACGACGATAAGTACCATCTCTCCGACGTCGCCAAGCACTACATGGCCGGCATCCTGGCGCACGCGCGCGAGATCAGCGCCATCACCAACCCCACTGTCAACTCGTACAAGCGCATCACCACCGGCGGCGACTCCGTGCCGCAGTACGCCACGTGGGGCCTGCGCAACCGCGCGAGTATGGTCCGCATCCCGGTCTACAAGCCCGGCAAGCAGCTGTCCACGCGCATCGAGCTTCGCAGTCCCGACCCCATGGCCAACCCGTACCTGGTCAACACCGTTACGCTGGCGGCTGGTCTCGACGGCATCGAGCGCAAGCTGGAGCTTCCGCCCGAGGCCACGGCCGAGACGCTCAAGCTCACCGACCGCCAGATGGTCGAGGCCGGCTACACGCCGCTGCCGCGTTCGCTCAAAGAGGCGCTCGACGTGTTTGAGGACTCGCAGTTTATGAAGGATGCCCTCGGCGAGCATATCCATAGCTTCTTCCTCAAAAAGAAGCGCGACGAGTGGCATAAGTTTGAGTCTACGATCACCGAGTGGGAGATCAAGCACTACCTGGCGAACTCCTAATCGCGCTGGCTTGTTCCAGTACGATTGAGCTCATTTCTTTGGAGGCCGATATGTCCGAAAAGAGTGCCCTGTTCATGGCGCGCACGACGCGCTTCCACGAGTTTGCCCGCAGCTTGACGACCACCCTGGGTGTCGAGGTGAGCCTGGCAACCCCCGATTCGCCGACTGCGGCGCACGACTTTGACCTGCTGATCCTCGATTCCGACGGCATTCGCAGCGACCGCATCGATCAGATTGCCAAGTGGCTTGACGATCGCGGCGGCGTCCCCATGCTGGTGATCGTCGACGATGAGGCCCTTGGCACCCTGCGCCTGCCGAATCACGCGCATGCCGACTTTGTGTGCCCCACGGCGACGCCCAACGAGCTCAAGGCTCGTGCGCAGCGCTTGATGGGCGAGGAGGAGACCGTTACCGCCGACGATGTGCTCAACATCGATAACCTCGAGATCAACCTGGCTACCTACCAGGTGACGCTCGATGGCGAGCCCATCGACCTGACGCTGATGGAGTACTCGCTGCTGAGCTTTTTGGCGACGCACCCCAACCGCGCCTACAGCCGCGAGGTGCTGCTGCACCGCGTATGGGGCTTTGAGTACTGCGGCGGCACGCGCACCGTCGACGTGCACATTCGACGCATCCGCTCCAAGGTGGGCCCGCAGATCGCGGCGCACATCACCACCGTCCGCGGCGTGGGCTATCTGTTTAAGGACTAGCAAGTAAATAGAGGAATGTGAGGGTACCGGAGATTTCTCCAGTACCCTTTTCTCGTTTAGGGCGAGAAGAAGACCTTTCACCGATTTAAAGTGGGTCAGTAAAAACAATATCAAACGTATAACACTATCTCACGAATATCATTTAGTTACCGTATCTCCCTACTGCACGGATGGAGGAAGAAATGCGTTATTCGAGAAAGGTGATTGTCGGATTCATAGTATTGCTTGCCGCCCTGATGTCTCCAAGGTTGGTTTTTGGAGACGACGACTTGGTTCGTGTCACACCGCAAATAGCTGTGGAGCAAGCGCAAGCTTTCTTTGATGACGTATCGGATGAGCCGGTGACCGCTTGTGACCCAGTAAAAATGGTGAATTCCGATGGGGAATCAATCGGGTATATCGTTCGCGCGAAGCGGGATGACGTTAACTATGGCTACGTCGTATTTGATTCAGAGCGATCTTGGTGGATCAGCGAATACTGCTTGGCTCCGAACGCCCCTATGCCCATTGAGAATACAAGCGATGAAATAGCTCTTCTCGCATCCCAAGATGACATCGTTGCTTTGAAATTTGACGAGCTGTCTTTTGGTATTGCAGATCTGGATAATAACGTTGTTTTAGATGAGAAGGGATGCCGGTCAACAGCGGTGTTTTCTGTGGGAAATAGCCGCAGCGGATCTCCAGGCAGGTTCGAGGATGTTTTCGTATCGCCCAAAGACCTGTATAAGCAAGGATATGTCATTGACGCAAGTAAAACAATTTCAGGGATGATAACGCCTACACAATCAGAGGTTATTAAAGAAACGGGGACCTATGCTTGCGATGTGTCTGCAATGTTTGCGGTAAGCAGCCATTATGTAACGCTAAACCGGCTCAAATTGCCAGACTTATATCATGAGCTTTGGCAGTTATCGGGAACATCCGGCGATCCAAATAAGTCATTCGATCAAGCTACGGGCCTTTACTTTACCCAAGGAAGGACTCCATCTCCAAATGCTGCCCCGGCTATTAAGGAGTTCTGTGCTAGGCGCGGGAAAAGGCTTGAGACATCATTTGCTTGGTATCCATCTTGGGATTCTTTCAGGGCAACTGCAGATTCTGGAAATCTCAGTATTTTTTCTGGGACTCTCAGGTCAAGCCATGACGCTCATGCGATGGCTGTCGCGGGATATGTGGCTATGCATAATACATATTCAAATGATAAGAAATATATGCTTGTTGTCTGGGACGGTTGGTTCAATCAGCTGCGTTTTCTTCCATATGACACAACGATTTATATATCGCATGAAGGGACGTATTGTGGAGAGTGACGGCGAAGATGATAGAAAACGCATACGTAAAACGCTGGGGCTTCTTTGCGCATTTCTTGGGATATTGGTTGTCGCGGCCTATCAACCGAGCCCCTCGGTCGTTGGTGGAAAAGATGACGAACATATTTCAGTTGAAGTACAGACGCTGTCGGATATTCATAACGGGCAATTTGAGGCGCTTATGCCAAGTGGTTGCCGTAAGAAAATCGATATGCGCCGTAAGTCAAGTTCCGGATATGTCTCAGGATTGAAAGCAGGTGATAAATGGATTCTAGTTTTTGTGGAAGATAAGGAACTTGACGGGACTGTTCTGTATCCCCATTCAGCTGAGAAAGTCAAATAAAGTAGACAAGGGGAATGAAGAATGATTGATAGAAAGCAGTTTTTAGGTCTGATGGCAGGGGCTCCTATTTTGATGCGAGCTGGGATGGCAGAAGCCGTGGAGTTGCCGGACGCTCGGAAGCGATTGACGCTCGTGGTCGACACGGTGGTCAGAGATGAAAATGGCAATGAAAAAACGCGAACAAGAAGCAGAGAGACTATTTTCACGCCAGAGAGCGAAATTGTGTCTGCGGACGCTATGGCCGGTGATGTCATAACAATCCAGAGGGAATCAGATGAAACGTTGCCGCTGCTTGCCAAGATTGAGCTCACGGTCGCTTATTTTAACGATAAAACAGAAATTGAGATTCGTTCCGGAAAGTACTCGATAGTCCAAACCGATCCGCTTGTGATGTATGCAAACGCTTGGTACGCGCTCATGCAGAAGGATAAATACGTGATGAATAACTTCACGGAAAGCGAAGCATCATATGAAACGGGGTGGGGGCCAACGCCATACGACGCGGAGAAAGATAAGTGGACGTGCGGATCAGGCATGGGTGCGACGATTACGGACTTTATTAACGATTCAACATATAGTTTTGCTATCGACTGTTATATCGAATAGACATGACGGCATAAAACGAATTGGCTTATAAGCATGTCATTACTTAAGCAAAGCTGAAATCTTGGCATCTAGTGCTCGGGACTGCCCAGCTTGGGGTACAACTCAACGTGAACAATGATGGCCCGCCACATGTTTGGCGGGCCTTTGGTTATTTGACGAAAGGATCGCAGCCATGAGCGAGTACGATTCCCAGCGTCCCCAGGATGCGGGCAACGCCGGCGAGACCCAGCAGCAGCCGCGTGTGCAGGTGGAGTCGACGCCTGCCGGCAGTAACATTCCCTACGTGCAGGCCTACGACACGCAGACCGGCAAGCCGCTGGGTGGCCAGCAGGTCGTGAACAAGCACACGGTGGTCAAGACCAAGACCAAAAAGCTGCCGATCTTTATTACGGCGCTTGCCGGCTGTGCCTGCGGAGCCCTGCTGGTCATTGCGCTCATTATGAGCGGCACGCTCGATATCGGTGGCGGCAAGAATGCCGTGACGGCGGGTGCTTCGGGTTCGTCGACGCAAAAGATCACCATTGACTCCGAGGACACCACGCTGGCCGAGGCCGTTTCTGCTAAGGCCCTGCCCTCCGTGGTTTCCATTACCGCCACTTCGAGCGGTAGCCAGAATGGCTCGCTTTCGCAGTCTGCCGACGAGTCGGACAGCTCGGGCAGCGTCGGCTCGGGCGTGGTGCTCGATACCGAGGGCCACATCCTCACCAACAACCACGTGGTCGATGGCTATGACCAGTACGTGGTTACCATGGACGACGGAACCACGTACGAGGCCGAGTTCGTGGGCAACGACGCCTCGAGCGACCTGGCCGTCATCAAGCTCAAGGACGCCGACGCCTCCAAGCTTACGCCGATCGAAATTGGCGACTCCTCCAAGCTCAACGTTGGCGAGTGGGTTATGGCGATCGGCTCGCCGTTCGGCAACGAGCAGTCTGTCTCCACGGGTATCGTGTCGGCGCTCTATCGTTCCACGGCCATGAGCTCTACCAGCGGTAACACCATCTATGCCAACATGATTCAGACCGATGCCGCCATCAACCCGGGCAACTCCGGCGGCGCGCTCGTCAACGACAACGGTGAGCTGGTGGGCATCAACTCGCTCATCGAGAGCTACTCGGGCTCCAGCTCGGGCGTGGGCTTTGCCATTCCGGTTAACTACGCCAAGAACATTGCCGACCAGATTATCGGCGGCAAGACGCCGGTGCATCCGTACATGGGCGCTACGCTTTCGAGCGTCAATGCGCTCAACGCCCGCACCAACAAGCTGAGCACCGATAGCGGCGCGTATGTGGCGAGCGTCGTCGAGGATGGTCCTGCTGCTAAGGCTGGCATTCAGGAGGGCGACGTCATCACCAAGCTGGGCGACGACGAGATCACGAGCGCCGATGGCCTGATCATCGCGCTGCGCAGCCACGAGGTGGGCGAGAAGGTCGAGATCACGCTCATGCGCGGCAAGGAAGAGAAGAAGGTCACCGTCGAGCTGGGCTCCGATGAGGAGCTGCAGAACCAGCAGCAGGACGACAGTTCGACCGACACCGGCAACGGCGGTATTACCGACGAGCAGCTGCGCCGGTACCTGGAGGAGCTGCTGGGCCAGCAGGGCCAGGGTCAGGGCTACGGCCAGGGTTACTAACGAGCCATTTCGCACATGCCGAAGCCAGAGGGGCTGTCCCATCAACGCGGGACAGCCCCTCTTTTCTTATTGATCCGTTGGGGACGGAGGAAAACGGATCACTTGTGGCTGGTAAGAGGCCTGGTTCGTAATGGTCTGGACAGTTAGTTCAGATACGTATAAATCTGGGGCAGCTTGGGATGCGTTTTGAGCAATTTTTGATTGGGATGGGGTTTGAATGGGTGTTTGGGAGGGCGAGCGGGACGTTTACATGGTCTCAGGGAGCCCAAATTAGTTGAAACAGGGGTGTTCGTGTCTAATCCAGCTCTAGGATTTATACGTATCTGAACTAACTGTCCACCCCAGTCTGGCGGCTGCCGATTCGGTGCGGTTTGAGACCGCTATTCGGCCCCATTGCGACCGGTGGTACTCTTGTATCCGTTTGAAATCGAGCGAAGGAGTGCCGCTATGGAGCAATCGAGCCTGTTTGGTGACGGCGTGGACATCGATACCGAAACACCCGCGACCGCGGAAGCCACCGCACCGTCCGATGCCCGTGCCCAGGCGGCAGCGCGCGCGGCCGAGCTGCGCCACGAGCTCGATTACCACGCCTATCGCTACTACATGCTCGATGCGCCCGAGATCACGGACGCCGCCTTTGACAAAATGCTCGTTGAGCTGCAGGAAATCGAGGCAACCTACCCCGACCTGGTGAAGCCCGATAGCTATACCCAGCGCGTGGGCGGCTACGTGAGCGAGCAGTTTACGCCGGTCACGCACATGGCACGCATGTATTCCATGGACGATGCCATGGATCTGGACGAGCTCGACGCGTGGCTCCAGCGCGCCGAGGATGCGCTCGGTGCCGGCAGCGTCACCTATACCTGCGAGCTTAAGATCGACGGCCTGGGTGTGGCGCTTACCTACCAAAACGGCACCTTCGTACGTGCGGCCACACGTGGCGATGGCACCACGGGCGAGGACGTGTCGCTCAACGTGCGCACCATCAAGGATGTGCCCATGCACCTGTCCGAGCCGGCGCTCGCCCACATGGGCGCCGACCGCGAGCGCACCATTGAGGTACGCGGCGAGGTCTACATGCCCAAGGGCAGCTTTGTTCGTCTGAATGAAGAGGCCGATGCCGAGGGCCGCGACCCCTTCGCCAACCCGCGCAACGCCGCCGCCGGCAGCCTGCGCCAAAAGGATCCCAAGGTCACGGCGCGCCGCGACCTGGCCACCTTTATCTATGCCATCGCCGATACTGACCCACTGCATGTCCACAGCCAGCGCGAGTTCCTCGATTGGCTGCGTAGCGCCGGCTTCAGCGTCAACCCTAACGTTGCCCGTTGCGCCACACCCGCCGAGGTTCACGAGTTCTGTGCCCAGGCGCTCGAACATCGCGGTGACCTGGATTACGACATCGACGGCGTGGTCGTAAAGGTCGACAGCTTCCAGCAGCAGCTCGACCTGGGCTTTACCGCCCGCGCGCCGCGCTGGGCCATCGCCTTTAAGTTCCCGCCCGAGGAAAAGCAGACCGTCCTGCGCGAAATTCGCATCCAGGTGGGCCGCACCGGTGTGCTCACACCGGTCGCCGAGTTCGACCCGGTGACGGTCGCCGGCTCCACCATCGCGCGCGCCACGCTGCACAACATCGACGAGATCCGCCGCAAAAACGTGCGCGAGGGCGACACTATCATCGTGCACAAGGCGGGCGACGTAATCCCCGAGGTTGTGGGCCCGGTGCTCGACAAGCGCCCGGTCGATTCGGTCGACTGGCACATGCCCGAGGTCTGCCCCGTGTGCGGCAGCCCCGTGGTCCACGAGGACGGTGAGGTTGCCTACCGCTGCGTCTCCATCGACTGCCCCGCGCAGCTCAAGGAGCGCCTGCTCCACTGGGTGAGCCGCGGCTGCATGGACGTCGACGGCCTGGGCGACGAGATCGTCGACAAGATGATCGCCGCCGGACTGATCCATGATGTCGCGGACTTCTACCAGCTCACGGTCGACGACATCGCCGGACTGGACACGGGGCGCACCTATGCCAGCTCCAACAGCAAAAAGGGCGTCAAGAAGGGCGATCCCATTCCGGTGGGCCTTAAGACGGCCGAGAAAATCATTGCCGAGCTCAACAAGTCCAAGAGCCAGCCACTCGGTCGCGTGCTGTTTGCCCTGGGCATCCGCCACGTGGGCAAGAGCGTGGGCGAGGTCATCGCCGAGCGATTCCTGTCGATTGACAAGCTTATCTTGGCGAGCGAAGAGGATATTGCCGAGTGCGAGGGCATCGGTCCCAAGATTGCGGCGAGCGTCAAGCAGTTCCTGGCCGTGCCCGAGAACCTTGCCGTGCTGGAGCGCCTGCGCCAGGCGGGCCTGTCGCTCGAGGTCGACTTGGGCGCCGCGCACGCGCAAGCCGCAGCCGACGCTGGCGTGGCGGGCGAGCTCGCCGACGCACAGCCACTCGCGGGTCTGACCTTCGTGCTCACCGGCACGCTCGTCAACCGCACGCGCGACGAGGCGGGCGCGGCACTCAAGGTGCTTGGCGCCAAGGTTTCGGGCAGCGTGTCAAAGAAGACGAGCTATCTGGTCGCCGGCCCCAAAGCGGGCTCAAAGCTCACCAAGGCCGAGCAGCTGGGTGTGCCCGTGTTGGATGAGGCGGCACTTGAACAGATTTTGGCGACGGGTAGGGTCCCGGAGGCATAATGATTTGTTGAGGAACTGCGCAGAGGCTCAGTTCCTCAACATCTCCTTATAGTGTTTGCCTGTTCAATTTCGATATCGTTTCCCTCGTATGATCCAGATGCGTCTACCGACTCAAAGCGTGAGTAGGAAACTCTTGTCCCAACTTTGATTTGGGAAAGCTTGTCTTTGATTCGGCCAGATGAGGGGAATGTAATCCGGGTTTGCTTTCCAGCGTCGGTGTAGCGGGGACTGTTGTCTGTTTGGATTACGAGTTCCGTTCCCTCAATAGAATGAACGCTGCCGGCTCCAAAGACAAGGTAATCATCTCCTCCGCTATAGCGGGCTCTATCTGTGCATGAAGAAACGGATGCAAACATAGCGAAAATCACCAATATCGTAACCAGGGCAAAGGCCGTGGTGCCATAGCATTTTGATGGTGCCATCCGGTCTACCAAAAGACTGTTCCGTTCAATTTGACCATATTGGGCGTTGCATAGTTAATCGCTCGGGGATAAGTGTTCCATCCGTCGAATACTTCGAGCCACTGCAGTTCGATGCCAGAGCTTCCATTATGCCCAGTAAAATAGCCAGTTACCGTGACTGTATGACCTGATAGCTCGACGGATCCTTCACTGTTTCGGCTGTTGATCCACATATGATACAAGCCGATATTCCCTTGATCGATAGTTGCTCTGTACTGAGCGAATTGAGGCTGATAACCGAAAAATTGAGTATTAAGTGCTCTACCCTTTTGAGCGGCAAGACTTTTAAACGGAACAATTCCATCTGGGATGATCGTGCTTCCGTACTCGACGCCCTGATCATTGGTCTTATACGTTGTTGTGCCAGTGACGTTCCATATTTCTTTATAATAATCGGGATTAAATTGATTAGCGTTTGAACTGGTGAGACCGTAATGCATTGATACAGCGTACAAGGCAGAAACGACGCATGCATACTTATTAGTGCGGGCTTCAACTAATGATTCCGAGACTCCTCGGAACGGTATTCCGTTTAAATCGTCTATTTGGAAATGCAACATCAAGTCATCTTCATTGATAATGACTGCATCCCATGAAGTTGGGTTATTGCTTTGAGGTGCTATACCCTTTTCGGTGACAATTGGGACAGACCGTATATTGTTATAGTTGGTTACACAGTCTCTAGTTCCTGGCACCAAAGTTCCATATTCAATATCGTTGTACGAAATTAGTACGGTTGGGTTTGTGGCCTGTTGGCCGGAATAAGTTGAAATGGCGTTTGATAGAGAAGCTGAAATCGGGAGAATGGTATCGCCGAGGGTTATCTCCTTCAGAAGCCCAGGATATGATGCGTCAAGTATTAAATAACCGTAAGGGCTTCCTTCCCTTGTGACACTGATTTCATAGCCACAGATAAGGCCGATTTGTTGGCATACGGGAACGATTTGCTCGATCTCTAAGTTCGCGGATCCGTCGACGATGGGCAACAGGGAAAGCGCGTAGTCTTGTGCTAGGTCTGATGTAAAAGCGACGGATGAGTTTGAGTCGGCAGCGAATACTCTTGTTGGGCGTGACGCGGATAAGCCGATGATCGAGGCTAGGCCGAGAAGAAACGAGCGACGTGATTGAACTCTGGGCATAATGTCTCCTGCCTATGGGGGGCAATATGCTGTCATTTTATTTGCTACATAATACAATCTAATTCGGATTAAGGTAAATGGATGGAATTGCTCGATAAATGGTAGTGATTAGCGGACCGGTATCGCGATCCTCGTCACATACGCCCCCGGGTCGTCGCTGATGATGTCGTCGATCAGGGCGATCTCGCGCGAGGGACCGGCGGGTGTCAGGTTGCGCTCGCGCATATAGCTGAGCAGCTGCTCATAGCGTGGGGTTGCTTGCCCGTGCGTGCCGCGAAAGCTAATGGTCAGGCGGCGCGCGGCGGGTCGCGTCTCGAGGTCGCCCACGTAATCATCGGTGTCATCGAGCAGCAAAAAGACCTCGTCGTAGCCATCAAAGTCGCCGGCGGCGAGGCGCTCGGCGCTAATCCCAACGCCCAAGTTGCCCAGAAAGACAAAGGTCTCGTGCTGGCCCTTCTGCAGCTGACGAATCTGCCACTCCAGCGCATAGGCGTCGGTAGGCTTGACGCGTTCGCGCAATACGGCGCAGCGAAGCTCGGGCGCATCGATTGCGCAAATGGTATCGAGCTCGGTGTTCAGGGCATTGTGAAGCAGGGCAAGCCGGTTGTCGATCTTGCGCGACACGCGCTCCAGCTCGCGGCGCTTGCGCTCGATGAGCTCCTGCTGCTGAGCCAGCTGCCGCTGCATAAGGTTCACGTCGCGCGTGGTCACAAACTCACGGATTAGCGCGAGCGGCAAGTCGAGAACACGCAGGTGGCTGATGGTGTTGAGAGTGGAGAGCTGCCGCGATCCGTAGTAGCGGTACCCACTCGCCGGATCGATGTGTGCCGGGTCCAGCAAGCCCATCTGCTCGTAATGGCGCAACGTGCCCACGCTTAGGTTAAACAAGCGCGCCACCTCGCCAATGCGGAGCAGACCCTCGGTATGTTCAGTTGGCGAGTCGGTCATGGCGCCGCTCCTTTCAATGGACGGGGAAGGGGCGCCGAGGTCGTACGACGCAAACGATCCTCTACGCTGCCAACTTGTCAAAAGCCCCGCGTCGGTTGAGCACGGTAAACGCGACAACACAGATGACTGCCGACAGAATGGACCCGCACGGCGAGGCGATGCCCATGGGAAACAACGTTTCGGAATAGGCGTTCGACAGCAGCCACGCGCCCGGCACGCGAATGAGCGCCACGGCCAGCACGTTGTGCGCAAAGCCGATGTAGCTCTTGCCATACGCAGCGAAAAAGCCGCTAAAGCAAATGTGGATGCCGGCAAAAATCGCGTCGAAAATGTAGCTGCGCATATAGCCGGTACCGGCGGCGACCACCGCGGCGTCCTTGGCAAAAAAGCCAATAAACGCCGGCGCCACCAGCCACATCAGCACCGTGATCAGGCAGCCGTACACCACCGAGATGGTCATGGCGTCCTTGAGCACCTGACGCGCACGGTTGCCCTTTCCCGCGCCGGCGTTTTGCGCCGTGAGCGCGCTGACGGTGGCGCCCATGGAGCTCGGCACAATGAACAAAAAGCTGATCATCTTTTCGACCAGGCCCACGGCGGCGGCGTCGACCAGGCCGCGATGGTTGGCGATGACGGTGATAAACATAAACGCCACCTGGATGCAGCCGTCCTGCACAGCCACGGGCACGCCGATTTTAAGAATGCTGCCGAGCACCTCGGGCTGGGGGCGCAGGTCGCTGCGCTTAACGTGGATGTTTGTGCGACGGCTCTTGAGCCACACGAGCGCGAGGGCAACGCTGGCCGTCTGCGCGGTCACCGTGCCGAGCGCTGCGCCCACGGGGCCGAGCCCCATGTGACCGATAAACAGAAAATCGAGCGCGATGTTGATGATGCACGCCACGCCGATCACGTACATGGGCGAGCGCGAATCGCCCAGCCCGCGAAAGATGGCCGAAAGAATGTTGTACGCGGCGATAAAGGGAATGCCGATAAAGCAGATACGCAGGTAGGCGGCAGTGCCTTCGACCGCCTCGGCCGGCGTGCCAATGAGTGCCACAATCTGCGGACACAGTGCAAGCAGGACAGCGGCCAGCACCACCGAGACACCCATAAAGAGCGTGATGGTGTTGCCGATGGCGGTCTCGGCGCGGTCAAACCGGCGCGAGCCCACGGCGTGGCCGACGATGACCGTCGTTCCCATGGCCAGACCCACGAGCGTCACGGTAATGATATAGAGCGTCTGCGCGCCGTTGCCCACGGCGGTGATGCCGGCGGCGCCGCTAAACTGCCCCATCATGTACAGGTCGGCCATGCCGTAGAGCATCTGCAAAAAGTACGAGAGCATATAAGGCAGGGCAAAGACCGCGATGGTCTTGAGGACATTGCCGCGTGTGAGGTCATGTTCCATGGGCGGGGCTTTCTGGCTTGGGTCGTTTACGTACCAGTGTAGTGAAAACCCTACAACGATTGTAGAGTCAAGGTTTGTATTGGCGGCGGGGCGAAAAAGTCACGCACGCGTTCATTTCCAATTGAATACGGACATGCGTCCTGCGAGCTTGGTGCCTGCACTAGCCTTGCAGAAATCGATTTCGGAACACTTGACACCGCCGCATGGCGCGCCATAATACGTGGGTTTGCGAACAACGTTTGATGGGGGATGAACCTGCGTGCGCAATCTCAAGATTCTGTTTTCCTACCTGGGGGCATACCGCCGCGATGCCATACTCGGCGTGCTCTTTGTGACTGCCGAGACGGCGCTCGAGCTGTTTATTCCGGTCATCATGGCAAATATCATCGATGTGGGCGTGCCCGCGGGCGACATCAACTACATGCTGTTGCAGGGCACGTATATGTTGGTATGCGCCGCATGTTCGCTGGTACTTGGCTTAGGCTATGCGCGCACGTCCGCCCGCGTTGCCTCGGGGCTGGGCGCTAACCTACGCGAGGCCGAGTACCGCAAGATCCAGACGCTCGCTTTTGGCAATCTGGACAACTACGACGCCAGCTCGCTCGTCACGCGCATGACCACCGATATCACTGTTATTCAAAACGCCATCGGCAACGGCTTTCGCCCCATGGTGCGCGGTCCCGTGACGCTTATCGTTGGCTTGGTCTATGCGTTGGTGCTGTCGCGTCCGCTTGCTACGGTATTCGCGATCATCCTGCCGGTGCTGGCGATCGTACTGGGCGTTATTACCTACCGCGTCAGCCCGCTCTACCGCCAGCTGCAGACTTCGATGGATCACCTCAACGGCGTGGTGCAGGAGGACCTCACCGCCGTGCGCGCCGTCAAGGCGTATGTGCGCGCCGCGCACGAGGAGGCCAAGTTCGATGCCGTCAACACCGAGCTTGCGCACACGGCGACGAAGACCTTCGGCAACGCCGTGCTCAACCTGCCGGTGTTTCAGCTGTCGATGTACGTGGCGGCGCTTTCCATTCTGTGGATCGGCGGGCGCATGATCCTTGCCGGCGAGCTCGGCGTGGGCTCGCTCACGGGCTTTATGAGCTACGTGCTGCTGATCATGAACTCGCTCATGATGGTCTCCAACGTGTTTTTGCTGCTCACCCGCGCACTTGCCAGCGTGGAACGCATCTCGCGGGTGCTCGACGAGCGTTCGCTTATCCAAGCGCCCGACGCTGCCGCTGCTGTGCACGAGGTGGCCGACGGAAGCATCGAGTTTCGCGATGTGTCGTTTAAGTACCGCGCGGATGCTGCCGAGGATGTGCTCGAGCATATCGACCTTCGCATCGAGAGCGGCTCGACGGTGGGCATCCTTGGCGGCACGGGCTCGGGCAAGAGCTCGCTTGTGCAGCTGATTGCGCGCCTGTACGACGCCACTGAGGGCGCCGTGCTTGTGGGCGGACACGACGTGCGTGACTACGACCTGGCTACCTTGCGCGACGCGGTGGGCATTGTGCTGCAAAGGAATGTGCTGTTCACGGGCACCGTGCGCGAGAACCTGCAGTGGGGAGCGCCCGATGCCACCGACGAGGAGCTGCTGCGCGCCTGCCGGGCGGCATGCGTGGACGAGTTCCTGGATCGCATCGGCGGACTCGACGGCTATCTGGGCCAGGGCGGTGCCGGCGTCTCGGGCGGGCAGAAGCAGCGTCTGTGCATCGCGCGTACGTTGCTCAAACATCCGCGTGTGCTCATCTTTGACGATTCGACCAGCGCGGTCGATATGGCGACCGACGCCAAGATTCGTGAGCATATCGCTCAGATTCCCAATACGACGGTGATTGTCATTGCGCAGCGCATTGCGAGCGTCATGGATGCCGACCGCATTATTGTGTTGGACGACGGCCGTGTCCACGGCGTGGGAACGCATGAGGAGCTGCTGGCGGGCGATAGCATCTACCAGGAGATTTACGCCTCGCAGATGGAGTTTGCGGGGGATGCGGGCGTCGTGGACGGCGCAAATGCCCCGTCTTCCGCCGGCCCCAACGAATCAATTCAAGCCACGGAAGGGGGTGAGCGCCATGCCTAAGACATCCGCTCAGGCCCGTCCCGCCAATCTGGCGCAGACGCTCCGCCGCCTGCTCTCCTACATGGGCCACGCCAAGTTCTCGCTGCTCGCAGTGGGTGTGCTTGCCTCTGTTGCGGCCATCGCAAGCCTTGCCGGTACCTACATGGTGCGCCCCATCGTCAACGGTTTGGCAACGGGCGGCGAGGAACTGCTCGCTAAGCAGGTTATCTTTACCGCTGCCATCTACGCCGCGGGCGTGCTCTCGGCTCTGGGCTACTCGCAGATTATGGTGCGCGCGGCCCAGCGCGTGGTCTCCGATATCCGCCGCGACCTGTTTGCGCACATCCAGACGCTGCCGCTCAGTTACTTCGACAGCACGCGCTCAGGCGACATCATGAGTTTCTTTACCAACGACGTCGACACCGTCTCCGAGGCGCTCAACAACAGCTTTGCCAACGTGATTCAGGCGAGCATCCAGGTGGTCGGCACCACGGCCATGCTCATCATCCTCAACTGGCAGCTCACGATTATCACGCTCGTGTGCGATGTGGCCATTGTGCTGTACGCGCGCTACTCGGGCATGCGTTCCAAGCGCTTTTTTGCCGCCCAACAGGCGTCGCTGGGCGATTTGGACGGATATATCGAAGAGATGGTCTCGGGCCAAAAGGTCATCAAGGTCTTTAGTCACGAACAGGCCAACGTGGCTGGTTTTGACGCACGCAACCAAGAGCTGCGCCGCACCGGTGGTGCCGCGCAGGCCTACGCCAACTCGATGGTTCCCATGACCGTGGTGATCGGCTATGCCAACTACGCCATCGTTGCGGTGGCAGGCGGCATGCTCTGCATCAACGGTCTGGCCGATGTAGGTGCGCTCGCAAGTTACCTGGTCTTTGTGCGTCAGGCCGCCATGCCCATCAACCAGTTTACGCAGCTGGGCAACTTTTTGCTCAACGCGCTGGCCGGTGCCGAGCGCCTGTTTGCCGCCATGGACCTTAAGCTCGAGGTGGACGAGGGCTGCGTGGAGCTGGTGCAGACGGGCGACGCCGCGTGGGCGTGGAAGATTCCCGAGGGCCAGGGCGTGGGCACATATGGGCACCTGCACGACGTGGCCGCTGTTGATGAGTCGGGCCGCGCGGTGGCTGCCGACGGTACCGAGCTCACGTGCGGCTTGGTCCCGCTTGCCGGCGACGTGCGCTTCCATGCCGTGGACTTTTCCTACGTGCCGGGCACGCGCGTGCTCACGGACCTCAACCTGTTTGCCAAGCCGGGACAAAAGATCGCTTTTGTGGGTTCGACGGGCGCCGGAAAGACGACCATCACCAACCTCATCAACCGCTTCTACGAGGTCGATGACGGCGAGATCACGTACGACGGCATCGACGTCAAGCACATCGCCAAGGCCAGCCTGCGCGGGTCGCTCGGCATTGTGCTGCAGGATACGCACCTGTTTAGCGGCACCATTGCGCAGAATATCCGCTTTGGCAAGCTCGACGCGACCGACGAGGAAGTGCGCGCTGCCGCCGAGGCCGCCTGCGCCGACTCGTTTATCCGCCGCTTGCCACAAGGCTACGACACGCCGGTTACGGCCGATGGTGCCAACCTGTCACAGGGCCAGCGGCAGCTGCTCGCTATCGCGCGCGTGGCCGTGGCCGATCCGCCGGTGCTCATCCTGGACGAGGCGACAAGCTCCATCGACACGCGCACCGAAAAGCTCATCGAGCGCGGCATGGACCGCATCATGCGCGGACGCACCACGTTTATGATCGCGCACCGCCTGTCCACCGTCCGCGACGCCGACGCCATCATGGTCCTCGAACACGGCCGCATCATCGAGCGCGGCACGCACGAAGAGCTGCTCGCCCAGCACGGCGAGTACTGGCAGCTGGCGCATGGCTTAAAAGAGCTGGATTAACCCGTTCGAGCACGATGCTTTGATCCCTCCGTGCCCCTCACCTCAAACCATCACAACATTCGACGTTTTTTGCCAAAATCGGGAAAAGCATCGGATGTTGTGATGGTTTTTCTGCCACTTGACCGGGTGGAATCGCTTTCTTGCGCACGAAGGTGTGCGGACCCGTGGGCAGGGGAATAAGGTTGGTTATCCGACTCCATTGGAGGGCTCATGGACCTGCCGATCGTCCTGTCCCATAAGACTGCCTGGCTGTACCACAACGTGGCGCGCCCGTCCGAGCCGCTCTCGCGAGCAAGCAGCCTATACGATGAGGACTCGCTTGCCAACGAGGCGGAGCTGACCGCGAGCCTGCCCAAATTGGGACTCGATGCCAAGGGGCTGAGGGCTTCAACGGCAGTTGGGATCGTTACCGACTATCTGGTCTCGATCGGTATTCCACGAGAAGAGCTCGATCATATCGACACGCTCGTCAACTTCGATTTTGAGCGCTCGACGCCGGCTGGATTTAGGTGCCACGTGTTTGGAGCGCCGGTACCTCCAGGCCATCTTATCGAGGTGGCAGAGGGCCTTCTGGTGGTTGATGAGGCCATGTGCTTTGTCCAAGCGGGTTCGTGGATGAGCGAGCCCGAACAGCTGGAATATGGCTACGAAATCTGCGCCCGATACCATTTGAATCATCTGTCGACAGGCGATTATATCGAGATGGGGAAGAGGTATACCGTTGCCGACTTGATTGCCTATTGCAATGAGAACCGATCTCGTCAGGGGGCTATACGCGCGGCCGCTGTGCTCAAACGCGTGCACGATGGCGCGCGGTCGCCCATGGAGACGGCCACCGCAATCATGGTCGTAGCGAAACGTTCCCAGGGCGGGCTGGGATACACCAAGATCGAGCTCAACCATCGGGTCGATGTTCCCAACGAGTTCAAGTATCTCGCAAAGGCCGGGTATTTCGAGATCGACGTATATGCGCCAGCGAGTGGTACGGGGATTGAATACAACGGCTCGGACCATCTTGATAAACAGCGCAGCGCGTCGGATGCGGAGCGTATGACCGTGCTGAGCGCGCTGGGCTTTAGGATGATCGTCCTCACCGGGACTCAGTTTGCCCACCAGCTGCAATTGCATCGGGCGATGAACGCCATCGCACTCGCTATGGGCCTTAAGTGCGACCGAAGCGAAGCGTTCCAGAAACGTCAAAACGACCTGCGAGAATTCGTGATTCGGCACTGGGACGGCGGCCTTTAGGGGCGCTTTGGTCCTTCTACGGGGTGCTGCGGGCAGGCAAACCATCACAACATTCGACGTTTTTCGCCAAAATCGGGAAAAGCATCGAATGCTGTGATGGTTTGTGTGCTGAGGATGGGCTTGGAAAGTCCGTTTTGCTCGAAGCGACTGTCCTGTCGTACGGGTGTCGGCATGATTTTCCCGTGGGGTATTATGTTTTCCGAAGAATAAAACACCGCGTGAGGGGAGGGCCGCGTGGACGAGCGCGTGCAACATGACGGTTTTGGCCGCGATATCAACTACCTGCGCATTGCCGTTACTGACAAGTGCAATTTCCGCTGCATTTACTGCATGCCTGCCGACGGCGTGGCGCCGCGCGCGCATGACGAGCTGCTCAGTGCCGAGGAAATCGCCCGCTTTGTGCGTCTGGTGGCGGGGGAGGGCATTCACCGCGTGCGCCTGACGGGTGGCGAGCCGCTGGTCAGCCGCCGCATTATTCCGCTCATTCGTGACATTCGTGCGATCCCGCAGGTCGAGGATATCTCGCTCACCACCAACGGTGCCCTGCTGCCCAAGCTGGCGCCGCAGCTTAAAGATGCCGGGCTTAACCGCGTCAACATCTCCCTCGATACGCTCGACCCCTTGCTGTTTGGAAAGATCACGCGTCTAGGTCGACTCGAGCAGACCATGGCTGGCATCGACGCGGCGCTGGCTTGGGGCTTTGAGCCCGTTAAGGTCAACTGCGTTGTAGTGCGTCGGCTCAACCAGGATGTGGCGGCCCTCGCGCGGCTCACGCTCGACCGCCCCATCCATCTGCGCTTTATCGAATATATGCCCATCGGAGACGAGCACACGAGCTCGCATTGCGCCGTGGATCCGCATGCGCCCGCGCTCAATCCCGAGCTGTGGGACGCGAGCGATACCGTGCCGAGCGACGAGCTGCGGGCGCGCATCAATGCCGGGGCCACCGCGGCGGGACTGGGCGAGCTTGAGCCGCTCGACATCAACGACGCTCCTGCCGGCGCGGGCCCCGCGCGCTACTGGCACTTTCCGGGCGCGGCGGGAACGGTCGGCTTTATCAGCGCCATGTCCAACCATTTTTGTGCGAATTGCAACCGTCTGCGCCTGACGGCTGATGGCAACGTGCGTCCGTGCCTGTTCAGCGATGCCGAGTATTCGGTGCGCGAGGCGCTACGCCGTGGTGATGATATGCAGGTGCTTTCGATTTGGCGCGATGCCGTGGCCCACAAACCGCAGGAACACGCGATAATTGAGGGCACGCAACGATTTATGTCCCAAATCGGAGGATGATCATATGGCCAAGAGCAGGTACGCCGATGCCACCAAGGCCGCTCGCAGGGCCGCGATGTCTGCCCACAAAGCCACGTCTGCCAACAAAGACGCCGCGTCCGCGGCCGTGCAGCCGTCCGTGAGCGACAACGACACCGACTCCACCCGCGACGCACGCCGCGACGAGCTGACGCACGTGGACGCCAAGGGCGAGGTGCGCATGGTCGACGTGTCTGACAAGGCCGAGACGCACCGCATCGCCATCGCCGAGGGCACCATCCTCATGCATCCCGAGACGCAAGCCATGGTGCTGCAGGACCGCGCCAGAAAGGGCGACGCGCTTGCCTGCGCACGCGTGGCGGGCATTATGGCCATCAAACGCACGAGCGACATCATCCCCATGTGCCATCCATTGCTCATTACCAAGAGCAAGTGCGACATTGCGCCCATCGCTGCGGCAGGAATGCCGGCCGAGGACGCGCCCGAGGGCTGGGCGCCGGCGCGTCCGGACGGACAGGTCGGCTTCCATGTGCTGGTCACGGCCGGTGTGACGGGCAAGACCGGCATTGAGATGGAGGCACTGACCGGTGCGAGTGCCGCATGCCTGACCATCTACGACATGTGCAAGGCCGTTGATCGTGGTATGGAGATCGTCGATGTGCGCCTGCTGCACAAGGAGGGCGGACGCTCGGGCGTGTGGGATCGCGCGGAACGTCAAGCTGCTGCTGCCGAGGCCGCCGCTACTGATGGCACCGTGCCCGCGAGCGCATCCGCCCCGGCCGTGCCCGCAGCTCCCACTCCGGCCGCCCCAGCAATCGCGTTTATCGGTTACCAGAACTCGGGCAAGACCACACTTGTCGAGAAGGTCATTGCTGAGCTTACCCGCCGTGGCCTGCGCGTGGGCTCGCTCAAGCATCATGGACATCACGGCTTTGATATCGACGTGCCCGCCAAGGATACCTGGCGCCATCACCAGGCGGGATCCAAGCACGTGGGTCTCATTTGCGCCACGCGCTGGGCGGAGTACGCCGACACGCGCGAGGAGGACGAGATGCCCGCGCGCGAGCTGCTGTCGCGCTACAGCGATGTCGACGTGGTAATCATCGAGGGCTACAAGACCGAGGGCTTCGACAATATCGTGGTTGCGCGCTCCGGTGTCGACCGTCTTCGCGGTAAGAGCTCGCTCGATCTGGTCGACGGCCGCACGCTGGCCTTAGCCTGCAACGAGGCCCTGGCGCGCCAGGCCTTCGACGCCGGCTTCGCGACCCGAGCCATCAACATCAACGACGCCCGAGCCATCTGCGACCTGATCCAAGACCACCTTCAGGCTTGACGCTGCGCCGGCCCCAAGCACCCCATCTCGCCCCTCAAGCCGTCGCTCGCGTACCAAAGTACGCGTCGCTCCTCTTTCGGGGCGACCTGGGGCACTTGGAACCGGCTCGCTACGCTGCCATATCATTGGGCCACCACAGGCAGGCACCTTTGTGGTGGCCTTTGCTTTGGTAGATTTTTGGGACATGCCTTAAAATCTACCAAGTAGTTCATCCGGGCGAAGACGGAGAGAAGGGGCCCGATGCGTCCTTAACGTTACACACAGAAAGATTGAGTCGATGGTCGGCGGTCAATGCCTGCGGCCCGTATTCGTATGCAACAAGGAGCCCACATGTCTACATCTCCATTTCCTAAATCCCAACCATCGCTGTCCGCGCGGGCCAAGCGCCTGGTGGCAATGCGATTTCTCATCTACACCGGCTTCCAGACCAGCTACTTTATCGGCGTTATCGGAACGCTCACCTATGCGGACGGCGCTTCGGTCGTCGCGACGTCGCTGGCCGTCATGTTTATGAACGTCTTCGTGATCCTGGGGTCCTTTGCGGGTGGCGCGGCGCTCGACGCCTGGGGTCCGCGCCGCCATTTCTGGCTGAGCATCGTCGGCACACTGGCAACGGGCGCGGCGATCATCGCCTTTGGCGACGCGACCGAGACGGTCCTTGCCGGCGCGGTACTCTTGGGCTTTGTAATGGGATTCGCCCAGCCCATCGCCACGTCCTATCCGGCCTATCTCACCGACGACCCTGTCGAGCTCAAAGACATCAACTCCACCATCACCATGTTCTCCAACGTGAGCATCATCGTTGGCCCCACGCTGGGCGGCTTTGCCGCGGCGGCTGCATCGTCGCGCGCGGTGTTCGTGCTCATGATGCTCTTTACCGTGCTGGCGCTTATCGCCGGCTGGGGGTTTAAGCCGAGGGAAGGCCGCATCGCCGGGCGCGCGGGCCAAAGCTCCAGCCCCAACACGCCCGCCCGCGCCACCTTCGCGACCAGCATCAAGACGGTCTTCACCAACAGCGTCCTCGCCCTGCTCTTCTGCATCATCTTCCTTTCGAACTTTGGCTACGGCGCCTTCGATCCGCTGGAGTCGTTCTTCTATCGCGACGTCCTGCACGTCGGCGTCGAATGGATGGGCTGGCTTTCGTCGGCCTGCGGCGTGGGCGCGGTGCTGGGCGCCGTGGTCGCGCTTCGCATGCCGCTGCGCTTCGTCAGCCTTAAAACGTTGCTCGTGGCGCTTATGACCGTAGGCCTGGGAAGCCTGCTCTACGTGGGCACGCCGTACGTGGGAGTGGCCCTTATCGGCCAGATCGCCCTGGGCGTGGCCTGGGGCGTCGTCAACCCGCTCCACAACACCATTGTGCAAACGACGGCCCCGCTCGAGCAGCTCGGCCGCGTCAACTCGGTCATGGGCTTTGGAAACATGTTCGCCGGCGTGGCTCCGCTGGCGATTGCCCCGTGGCTGGCGGCGACATTTGGCGTGCAGCAGACGCTCGTAGGAGCGGGCATAGTCGTAACGGCGGTCCCCGCGGCGCTGCTGCTGTTTGGACGTAGGCATTTGGATCGCTAACCTGCCAAAAAGGGACAGGTTTATTTTGGCAGGTTTTATCTGGGCAAACGTCATTTCCACCACAAAGGGGACAGGCACCTTTGTGGTGGTTTTTGCTTTGGCGAGCCGTGCTCGTGCCTTGGTATACCATGTACTCCATTTCCGATTGCATCCAACATCGCCACACTACCCAGAAAGGCCCCCATGGACGCCACATTCAGCAACATCAAAGCCGTGTTCTGCGATATCGACGGCACGCTGCTCACGAGCGAGCACACGGTGTCCCCGCGCACTGCGGCGGCGATCCGCGCTCTGCGCGAGCGTGGCGTGCTCTTTGGCCTGTGCACCGGGCGCGACGCCCACGCGACCGAGGCCATGTATGAGCTTTGGGGCATCGACGGTCTGGTAGACGTGATGGTGGGCTGTGGCGGCGCCGAGGTCATCGACCGCGCGCACGGCATCAACGAGCTGAGCTACCCGCTGCCGGGCGAAACCATCGCGCGCATCTGCAAACACATGGCGGACCTTCCGGCAACGCCCGTTTGCCCCCGAGACGGCGTGTTCTACGTTCCCGAGACCAACGCGTGCGTGGAGCACCTGTCGCAGGTCGACGGTGTGCCCTATATGGTGGTCGATTTTGCCGAGTTCTTGCGCGAACCGCAGCCCAAGGTGATGTTTACCATGGCGCCCGAGGTGATGCCGCAGGTCATCGAGCGAGCATCGACGTTCGTCGACGACACCGTTAAGGCAGCCGCCCTGCAAACCACGCAGCGCCTCTACGAGTTCATGGACCCGCGCGTGTCCAAGACGCGCGGCCTTGTGCGCGTGGCGGAGCTCAATGACATGGAGCTCCAGAACATCTGCGTGTTTGGCGATGCCGATAACGACACCTGCATGGTGGCCGACGCCGGCGTGGGCGTGGCCATGGCAAACGGCAGCGACGCCACCCGTGCCGCCGCCGACTTTGTAACCGCGAGTAACGACGAAGACGGTATCGCGATCTTTATCGAGGAGCATCTGCTGTAGCGCCGGGGGAGAGCCACCACAAGGGGAACAGGCACCTTTGCGGTGGCCTCAGGCGATTTGGGCGAGTTGATGCCTAAAATCTGCGCGAGAATCAAAATAACGTTGTCTGAACATTACGCTTCTAACCACCGATGAGTTAAAGATATTCTCATCAGTTTGGTAGGGTATTTCTCCCGGTAAATGACCTACAGCTCATGGTCAATTTTCGACTGTTTACAGGATGTTTACTCTTGAGCAAAATGTTGTGCAAATAAATCTAATGCCATTAAAAAATGATGGGCAACTAAATTACCAGTAGAAACAAAAAATAGATAGCGAATAAACGAAGATAAATCTGAGCAATTGTCAAGAGAATTGAGAATTCGCTACAAAACTATCGGTTTATTTGCCCAGATGTTCAAACAATCGTTACAATATTCATTACTAAGCGTGCGCAATTTCAGGTTGCGCAGATACGTTTGATAGTGAAAGAGCAAGATCGCGGTCTCTTGGGGAGGAGACATCGATGAAAGCGAATTCAGACAAATCTAATCAGAGTAATAAAGCGACGCGCCGTGTACTGGCAGGCGTTTTGTGCGGAGCCTCCGTGTTGAGCCTGGTACTGTCGCTCGTCATGCCTCCGATCTCGCAGGCCATTGCCAACGATGCCCAGACGGTTCCTGCCGAGGAAACTGTGATGGGGGGGGGTTCCTCAAGTGAGTCTACTGATGTAGATAACACCAACAACGGGGATACCGAAAAGCTGAATAGTGACGACGCAGAGGGTGGCGAAGCCGACCCTTCAAATGGTGTTGAGCAGGGTCAGCCTGAAGGTAAGCTGCAGGCCGAAGATGGCGAGTTGTCGGATGGCAACGCCGTAATGCTGGCTGCGGAAGGTGGGCAGACTAAAACGGCATCCACTGAAATACAAACAGCTGACGGGTTGAAAAGCCTGGAGAATGCAAGTGGTGCGGCTAGCTTCAAGCTTATGAATGATATTGAGACCAGCGAGACGATCACGCTCAACAAGGACGGCAGCAATATCACGCTGGATCTAAACGGCCATAAGATTAAGCATACGAGTCAAGGTCAGTCTTTGTTCAATATCACCGGTGGCGCGACACTTACAATTAAGGATACTGATCCTAATAAACCGAGTGAAAGTGTCGACAGCGGCAAGCAGCTAGATGATCAGGGTCAGGATTTAAATCCCCACAATTATGGTAAAGAAGCAGTGTTGTCTTACGACAATGGCATTCCGTCTAACCTTACCTACTATGTTACCCAATCGTCCCCGAGTGCAACAGACACAACCAAGACAACCGAGACGCTTTACGAACATAGCGTCGATATTAAAGGCGCCATCGTGGCATGCAGTGGCAATGAAAACCTGAAGCTCATCAACATCAATGGTGGTCATTTCAGTCTTGAGAACGGCGTGCTCACACAAGAGAAAGACTGCCATGTCCGAAACCTGGTGTACGCGGAGAATGAGTCGACCGTCAATATGAACGGTGGTTACGTTTGTGGAGGTTATTGTCGGTGGAATGGTGCCGGCGCAGGAATATCTGTCGACCATTCGACTCTTAACATTTATAACGGCGTAATTGCCGGCAACCGCGCTCCTAGTGGCGGCGGTATATATGCCAATGGGTCTGCAGTCACAGTGACCGGTGGCGTAATCTCCGGTAACAGCACGCTTAATAACATTGACGGATTTGGTGGCGGCATCATGGCCGAATATGGCAGCAGCGTTACTGTTTCCGGCGGTTACATTACGAACAATCGCTATGCTAAATTCTGCGGTAATGATGGCTGGGGTTGTCATGGCGGCGCTGGGCTTGCTGCCAAAGAAGGCGCCCATGTCATCATTTCCGGTGGCCAGATTACTGGCAATTATTCTGTAGAAGCCGGTGGCGGCGTTTACGTTACCGATCAAGGGCGAAGCGGTTCTCGCAAGGATACGGCATGGCTCAACATTACGGGAGGAATTATTGCCTCTAACGTGAGCTACCGATCTGAAGGTGCCGGCATCCGAGTGGGCCAGATGGTTGACGCGGAAATAAAAGTTCCGGCAAATTCTAGTAGTCCAGTCTATATCACTAATAACTCCTGCATGTCTCGCTTTGACTGGGGCGGAGGCGGCGTTTTCGTTCAGGGCTGTAATGAGGACGCATCTAAAGCGGGTAGGCTATTTGTCTATAGATCCTATATAAGCAGCAATACCGCCGGCGGCTATGGTGGCGGCGTTGCGGTCTGCCCATCGGGTAAGACCTTGGTAACGAACACTGAAGGCACGGCAATCTTCGGCAATAAGTCTGCCGGTGATGAGCATCCTAGCGATAATCATCCTAATCCTGCTTACGACAAAGCGAGCAATTCCGGCAATGAAAAAGCGCCCCATCTTTCTGCCGGCGGCGAAGGTAAGGATCGAGACAAAGCCGCCTATTTGGAAAAAGTTTTTCGTGACAATGGTCATGCCGATTTCTTCCTCGCAGCGCATAAGGAAAACAAGAATCCGATTGCAGTTGTGACTGGTGAGATGCTTGGTGGTGGAGACGCCCGGTACTCGGGAAGCATCGAACTTGAAAAAGCTATCAACATCCCTGCCAACGGTGCTGTTGGGGTAAAAAATAGCATCGGCCTGACCTCGGGTGTTATGTCGGGTGTTATGGCCAAGGATGAGGCGGCGATTAATGCGCGGAATCAAGCGCAGAATGAAGCGACAACTTTCATCACGGGCAACTATTCCTGGGACCATGGTGGCGGCATCATGTCGAATGGCGACTTGTACCTAGGCGTGCCTGCGGATGCGTACGTCTATCCGAGCCTTAAGCTGAAGGCGACCAAGGCGCTGAAAAATCAGCAGACCAAGGAAAGCATGACGCTCGACACAAACCAGTTCCCCTTCTCCTTCTCCGTCTACCGTAAGGATTCGGATGGCGCGTCGACGCCCTCTTGGGATGGCGAAACATTCAACAGTGGTGACTGCAAGCAGGTTAAATCTGCCCCGAATAACGCTGACGGCAACATCACCTTTGACCTTAGCAATGACCTTAGCAATGAACTTAGCAAGCAGCCCTTAGCGAGTGATACTGGCAAAATTAGATACTCATACTACTTGGTCGAAGATGCGGGCAATATTCCTGGTGTTGATTACGATCATGCTGTATACGAGATTAACGTGACAGTCGAATACAACAAGACTCTACTTATGTCTGTTCCGATAAAGAATGATTCGAATTCGACTAAAGATCTTAATGTCTATAACTACACGATTGATGATGTGTCCGTGACTAAGAATCCTGGGGGTTCGGCTAACTCTCAGGACCATGTGCGACTAGATGATGATGGCTATTATTCGATTGCCGACTCCGGTAGGGGAAGTACATTCACCAACAAGTACACCCCTAGTGTTTCCTGGACTCCTAAGGCGACTAAGGTCGTTGAGGGTGGCGAGATGAAGGAGTTTACACTTCAGCTTGCGAAAGACAGCAAATTTGAATACATCATCGGTAGTGCCGTGACTTCTGGTAATGATAAGGGGCAGACGCTTTCGTTCAAGGACGTCACTGATAAAAATAAAAAGGTTGAGCTCACGTACTCGCTCTCTGATATCAGGAATAATCCCGACTCGGGCGACTCCACGGGCGGCCCTTCCAAGACCTTCAAGTACTACGTGCGCGAGAAGAACGAAAGATCGACCTATCCGCATTACGAGTTTGATCAGTCGGTCTATGAGCTTACGGTTGTCGCAAAGGATGACGATGCTGGAATCACAACCAATGTGACCTACACCCAGATCGTTGATGCCGAAGGCAAAGGAATTCCTGAGGATAAGCGGGAAAAGAAACAGTACGGCGAGGACGCCAACGCTGGCCAAAGCCTTCCCACCTTCACCAACACCTACTCAACCTCTTTACCCCTTTCTGGTATGTCGGGCGTCACTCTGACGTACCTTGCCGGCGCGGCGGTGCTTTGCGCTGCTGCGGCCTGGATGCACATTCGTCGCAAGGCGAATGCGAAGGGAGGTGAGCGTCGTGAATAAGAAAGTTTGCTCCTTCCCGATCTTGTTTGCGCTGCTTGCCCTCCTGATCGGCACCTGCGCGGTTGTGTTCCCCGCTTCCGCGCAGGCCGCGCCGACCTCGACCGGCTCCATCACGGTGAGCGGCACCGTGGCGAGCAGCTACGACGCCTACCAGATCTTTAGCGCCAACGTCGTCGACGGCGACAGCGACGCCAAGATCGCCACCGACCTCGCCTGGGCAAGCGACGCCGTGCGCGACGCCGCGCTGCCTGTGCTGCACAGCGCCGGCATGCCCAATTCCCAGACCACCGCGCAGGAAGCTGCCGAGTGGCTCAACACCGATTCCCACCTTACGAGCGCGCTGAGCGCACAGCTCGCTCGTTCCCTCCAGAGCTCTGGCGCCAGGCCTGCGACCCTTAACGCGGGCACGACGGCCGAGCTGCCCTGTGGCTACTGGCTCATCGTCGCCGACGACGACGCCATTTCCCAGAACGAAGCCGGCACCGCGCCGATCATGGCGCTGGTGGGCGGCGGCGCCGTCACCGTCAAGCCCAAGGCTGCGACCCCCAAGGTGTCCAAGCACGTGCTGGAGGACAGCACCGCCGCCTGGCAGAAGGCCGCCGACGCCACGGTCGCCGACGACCTGTACTGGCGCCTCTCTGCCACGGTCCCGGCGGGCCTTACCGCCTATGACGCCTATACGGTGCAGTTCGTCGACACCATGAGCGCGGGACTCGACCCCTCTAGGGTCGCCGCGAGCATGCATGTGTACGTGGCGGCTGGCGCGGACGGCAACTTCGACGCCGTCTCGGTCGGCAAGGACGGACGCGCCGGCACCGAGCCCGCCAAGGGCTGGACCGACATCACGGCCCAGTGCGTCACCAAGGCGACCGCGGACGGAACCTTCACCGTGCGCACCGGCGACTTGATCGCCGTGCTCGGCGGGGCCGACGCCTTCGCCGCGGGCGCCCGTGTGGTCGCCGTGTACAACGCGCCGCTCAACAGCGCGTGCAACCACGGCATCGCGAAGGGCAACCCCAACGAGGTCTACCCGCGCTACCCGCGCTCACCCTTTGCCGACCAGTCCGGCGATGCCGGCTTTACCCGCACACCGAGCGACGATGCGTGCGCCTACACCTGGGATCTCGCGCTCACCAAGCGCGGCAGCGACGGCGACAAGCCGCTTGCCGGGGCGGTCCTGAGCATCGCCGACGACCGCGGTCGCACGCTCGCGGCCGATGGCACGTGGGATGCGGAGGGCAAGGCCACTGTCACCACGGGCGAGGACGGCCGCGTGACCGTCTCGGGCGTGGACTCGGGCAAGCTGGAGGTCCGCGAGCTCAAGGCACCCAAGGGCTACACCGCCTTTGAGGGTACGCGCTCCGTGACGGTCAAGGCCGAGGGCCTGGACGTCGACCAGGTGGCCGCCGCCAAGCCCAAGCTCACCATCACCGCCGAGTCGCCCCTGCGCGCCGACAGCGCGGACGGGTCGACGGGCAGCCTGGAGGCGTCGCTCATCAACACGCCCACCGGCACGCCCCCTAGCACTATCACCGGAGGCTTTATGCCCTCGACTGGCGATATGGCAATGTACGCCGCGGCCGCCGCAGCGGTCGCCGGAGCCGCGCTCATCGTGGTCGCGCTCCTGGTCAAGCGGGGAGGTGGCAGCCATAAAGAGTAGCTGGCAGCCCCACAGAGAGCGGGGCGAGACGTAGCGAAGTAGATGCTAAGACACAGACAGATGGTTTTAGATCAAATGGATTTCAAGCAGAAAGCAGAGGAAAAGAAGATGAGTATGAGCAAGAACATCGCTCGCCTGGCAGTGACGGCCGGCCTCACGGCAGCGTTGAGCTTCGGCGGAGTCATGGCGCCAGTCACGATGGCGTTTGCTGAGGACGCGGCGACTACGACCAATAGCATCACCATCAAGCAAGATGCAAATAATACGGATGAGACGTATCCGGTTAAAAAGACGCAGTTCGTCGCTTATCAAATTTTTAAAGCCAAAGTGGTTGATGGAGCCGGCTCAAACAACAAGGTCGTTTCTGATGTCGAATGGGGCGCCAATGTGACACGTGACACCCGGAACGCCATTGTTGCTGCCATTCAGAGCAGCGCTGACTATGACTCCACTAATCCACAACTTCCCACTGAAAATCCCACCGCACAGGATGTTGCCGAGTGGATGGCAGCAAATCTCCAAGAGACTTCTTCCGTTGTGAACAATGGTGATTTGCTCGATACGATTGCTGACTTGGTCAAGGGCACTACTCCTGTCAAACCAAAAGAGGCTTCTAATGCTGCTTTCGCCGCGGATACCTCAGTTTCCTTTGAGAACTCCGGCTACTATCTCTTCCTGACGGACGATGGTTCTATCGGTACTAAGGACAACTATTCCAAGCAGAAGCAGACCGGCACTTCGCCAATCTTCGCTGTCGTGGGTGGTCGCGCTGTCGAGGTTACCGAGAAGATTGGTATTCCTACGGTTACAAAGAAGATTAAGGACGACAAGCCCGGCAGTGATTGGGCCGATAAGGCTGACTCGCAGGTTGGCCAGGATGTTCAATATCAGCTGACCGGCACTGTTGCCGAAAACGTAGCCTCGTTTGATACTTACTACTATGAGTTCCACGATGAACTTTCTGCTGGCCTGACGGCTAAGAAAGACTCCATTAAGGTATATGCGGGCAGTGATCGTGACAGCGCTGTCGAAATAACTTCTGGATTTACCCCCGAAGTCAAGGATGGTGAGAATGGCGCCGGGCAAACCCTGACCGTTACGTTTGATAATCTCAAGACTGCCGTTGCGGACCTCTCGTCTAGTACCAAGATATTTGTTGAGTACACCGCTCAACTTGATCCCAATAAAACGGTTGTCGTGGGCGGCGCGGGTAATGACAACACCGTTAAGCTCATCTACTCCAACAACCCCATGAGCAATGGCAGGGGTGAGTCCGTGCCCGATACTGTTCGCGACTACACCTATGCGCTCAAACTCGTCAAGCAAGATCACGAAAGCAAAAACAAGCTCCAGAATGTCGGATTTACCATTCAGGCTACCGATCCTGATGACAATGCGGACGGCAGCGCTTCCAAGGGCAAATACGTTCAGGAGCATGGCAACCTTGATGATAACGAACACGAGTTCTTCACTGATGAGAATGGTGAAATTTACATCACGGGACTTGACGCCGGAACATACACCGTTCACGAGAAAACTGCCCTCGGCGAGTACAATTCGCTGAAGGACTTCACCTTCACAATCTCGACTCCGGTATCTGGCGAAGGTAGTCTTCGTAAAACCGAGGTAGAGGCACAGACCGTGACGGTCACCAGGAATGCGGAGACTTCCAGTCTCGTCATCCTTGACGCTACCCAGACTGATGGCACCGTTAACCTTACCGTCGAGAACAAGAAGGGCTCTGGCCTTCCCCTCACCGGTCTTAACGGCGTGACCTTCACTTGGATCGCTGGTGGCGCGGTGCTGTGCATCGGCGTGGCGCACCTCATCCGCAGCCGTAAGCAGGCTGAGGAGTCCGAGCAGGAGTAACGCTCGCTCACCCATCCCTTTGGCAGGTGGGATGTGATGGCCATGAGACTTGCGGACACTTTTCTCGTCCATCTGCGTTCTTGCTTTGCCACTCTCTTTTCGGGGCAGACTCCGCGCTGGAGTTTGCCCCGTTCTTTTTGGACAACGCAGGCAGCCTCCACCGTCCGATGCGGACTCATCCGTCATCGCGTTTCTTGACTCGTATGAGGTTCGGTTTAAGGTCCGTAGGCGCACGCGCGGTGCGGACGGTAGAAGGCACTTGCGCCACAACACGCGCAAATAAGAATGCCCGGGGTTAGAGGCCCGGGCATTTAACAACGTCGGAAACTGGTCGCCCGCGCTCCTAAGTACTTACGCGGGGTGCGTCGTTTCCTATAGCCATTGTATCTCGAATCGCCTCGCCGATTCGGGTCATTTTGAAAACGCAGACGCGTCGGGCAAACCCGCCTTGATTATCGACTTCATCCGAACACCTCCCACATTCATCCGCACATGTGCGGATGAATGTG
>OIZQ01000022.1_pt1 | contig 103268 bp, 110 predicted proteins | sample 1588491 | NCBI WGS metagenome assembly OIZQ01 (sample SAMN03283262) | human gut metagenome | biome: human-associated habitat; material: feces | host: Homo sapiens | place: USA | collected 2013
GAGCACCTCCTTGCCAAGGAGGGGGTCGCGAGTTCGAATCTCGTTTTCCGCTCCAGTTAAGGCGACATAGCCAAGCGGTAAGGCAGAGGTCTGCAAAACCTTTATCCCCAGTTCGATTCTGGGTGTCGCCTCCACTTTTTGCCGGGGTGGCGGAACTGGCAGACGCAAGGGACTTAAAATCCCTCGGGGAGTGATCCCCGTACCGGTTCGATTCCGGTCCTCGGCACCATTATTTTATGGTGAATGTAAGCAGTACAACTATATAGTCAGGCAAGAGATCGACGGAGCGTCCCGCATCGGACGCTTTTTTTATTATTTAATTGATGAAAGCGGTGAGAAATATGGTCAACAGTTTTGCAGAATTAAAAGTCTGCGCTAAAACGGTAGAACAACTGAAACAAATGGGTATCAAAAAACCAATGCCAGTACAGGAACAGGCTATCCCTGCTCTGTTTGCAGGCCGTGACGTTATTGCCAGGGCCCAAACGGGTACAGGTAAGACTTTGGCTTTTTTGGTACCTGTAGTCGAGCGTTTAGACGCTGCGAAACCCTTTGTACAGGCTTTAGTTATTACGCCTACCCGTGAGCTGGCACAGCAGATCGCGGTAGAACTGAAAAAATTGTTAGGCGAAAGTCCTATCAAGGTTTTGGCAGTTACCGGCGGACGCGATTTTGAATCGCAAAAACATAAGCTGGATGGCAAAAGCCACGTGCTGATCGGCACTCCGGGCCGTCTGTTGGATCATATCCGTAAAGGTAATACCAATTTGGGCGGTGTTCAATATCTGGTTTTGGATGAAGTTGACGAAATGCTTAAACAGGGCTTTATTGACGAAGCTTCCGAGCTGATCGCAATGACAGACCCTAACCGTCAAACGATGCTGTGCAGCGCGACCTTATCAGAGGAAGTGCAGAAGCTGGGCAAACGCATCACCCGCAACTGTGCTCTGATCGATATCGACCCCAATAAAGCAACGGTTGAAAATATCCAGCAGATCTGTATCAAAACTACGGACGAGTACCGTAACAAAGCGGTCACTTCGCTGATCGACCGTTATAACCCCTATCTGATGATCGTTTTCTGCTTCAGCAAAGAACGTACTAAAGAACTGGGCGAGTGGCTTGGCACGCAGGGCTACAATGTAGACGTGCTGCATGGCGAAATGTCACAGGCCAAGCGTAAAACCGTTATGAAGGCGTTCCGTGATGCAAAATTGCAGATTTTAGTTGCCAGTGATCTGGCTGCACGGGGACTGGATATCGAAGGCGTTACCCATGTGGTCAATTATGACATCCCGCACGATGTAGACTGGTATGTACACCGCATCGGCCGTACTGGCCGTGCAGGCAATAAAGGCATTGCAGTTACCTTATATACTGCTGAAGAAGTTAAATGGCTGAAAAACATCGAAACTAAATTAGACGTGAAGATGGAACGCCAGAATTTAGACGGCAAGACCCTTGTACGCCGTGAGGCGAAACCGGTTCAGAAAAAGAAAAAAGTTGAAACCGGCAAACCGAAACGTGGTAAAAAGGCTGTCGTTGATAAACGCAAGGCGCCTAAGACAGGCTCTAATCGCCGTCAGAATAAAAAATAAGTACATGTGAGAAAGTGAGGTGACTGTTATGCAAGTAGTTAACAAAGAAAGAGTAGCCCGCCTTTTACAGGGTCTGGCTCAGTTTGGCAAAACAGAACACGGTATCACAAGATTGGCTTATACACCGGAAGATAAGGCAGCGCAGGACTGGCTGCTGGAGCAGGTGCGGGACCTTGGTTTGCAGTTGTCGGCAGACGCTGTGGGCAATGTGGTTTTGCGCCGCGCGGGCAACAAGCCCGCTTTAGCGCCTGTGGCAATGGGTTCACATATCGACACGGTAGTGCAGGGCGGTGCCTACGACGGCACAATCGGCGTTGTTGGCGCTTTAGAGGTGTTGCATATTTTGCAGGACGAAGAATTAGAGCGTCCTCTGGAAGTCATCATTTTCAGAGCGGAAGAATCAAGCCGCTTTGGTTTTGCTACTATTGGCAGTAAGATGATGGCCGGTGTTGGTGACCCTGATAAATTTTCGAGCGCTCCTAAAGCAGGCGACCTGACCTTTAAAGAGGCTTTGACCGCCTGGGGCTGCGATCCGGCAGCTTATGAGCAGGCACGAAGGGAAGAGGGTTGCTTTAAAAGCTTTTGGGAAATGCACATTGAGCAGGGCAAGGTCTTGGAAGAGACTGGCCAGCAGATAGGTATCGTCCATAATATCGCTGCACCGACCCGTTTTAAAATTATCGTTGAAGGTATGGCTGACCACTCCGGCGCAACGCCGATGGGCTTCCGTAAGGATGCTTTGGTCAGTGCGGCCCGTTTAGTCATTGCTATCGAAGAAGCGGCGACCAACGAAGCTGAAAACGGCACCGTCGCTACTGTTGGCGTGCTGGACGTAGAGCCTGCTTCTATCAACGTAGTACCGGGCAAAGCTACCTTGTGGGTAGACCTGCGCGGCGTCGATGAAGAAAGCATCAACTGCGCTCTCGGCGATATCCGCGATGCTGTTTCGGAGATCGCTAAAACCGATACCATTACGATCACGATGGATATGCTGACGGCAGATAAACCGGTCGCCTTATCAGAAGAGCTGGCAGTTAAATTGGACGGCATCTGTTCGGCGAAGGGTATCGCTTACCGCCATATGAACAGCGGTGCAGGCCACGACGCCATGCACATGGCTCAACTGGCACCGACCAGTATGCTGTTTGTGCCCTGTAAGGGCGGCATCAGCCACAACCCGGCAGAATACGCTAGCAACGACGATATTTGCCTGGCGATCGAGATTTTGGCCGAAGCTGTAAAAAGCGAAGCCTTAGCCTGAAAGAAGTAACGCTGGCGGCGAAAAACTGCCGGTACGAAAAATAAATGTAAAATCTGCGGCAAAGCAGTCCTGTTACAGCAGGGCCGCTTTGCTTTTTTACTTTGTTCGTAATATAATTATAATGATATAGAATTTTCATTTTTCAATTTGAGGAGACGATAACATGGAAGAAGTGCGTGTGCGTTTTGCACCCAGCCCAACGGGTTATTTACATATTGGCGGAGCGAGAACAGCTTTATTTAACTGGCTGTTTGCTAAAAAACATAATGGCAAGCTGGTGCTGCGTATTGAAGATACCGATACCGAGCGTTTGAAAGCAGACAGCGTGAGCCAGATCCTGACCAGCTTAAAATGGCTGGGTCTAAATTGGGACGAAGGCCCGGAGGTTGGCGGCGCAGTTGGCCCCTACTACCAATCCGAACGCCGAGAGATATATACCGCAGTAGCCGAGCGGTTGCTGGAAGAAGGCAAGGCATACTACTGTTTCTGTACTTCCGAGATTTTGGAAGCTGAACGCGAAAAACAGCGGGCTGCTAAACAGCCGTTCCGTTATGCCCGCACCTGCCGCGATCTGCCTGTGGCAGAAGCTAAGGCCAGGGCAGCTAAGGGTGAGCCTTATTCTGTCCGCATCAAAATACCTGTTGAAGGCAGCCTGACCGTGCACGATCTGATCCACGGCGACGTTACCTTTGATCTTACCCAATTTGATGATTTTGTTATCGTTAAGAGTAACGGCATGCCGACCTATAACTTTGCCGTAGTCGTTGACGACCATCTGATGCGTATCAGTCACGTACTGCGTGCTGAAGAACATTTATCCAATACGCCGAAGCAGGTGCTGCTTTACGAAGCCTGTGGTTTTGAGGTGCCCAAATTCGGCCATATGCCGATGATCTTAGCCCCCGACCGCAGTAAACTCAGCAAACGCCACGGCGCTACCTCGGTCGAAGAGTTTCGCGAGCAGGGCTATCTGCCGGAAGCTATAGTCAACTATTTAACGCTGCTGGGCTGGGCGCCCGGTAACGAAGAAGAGCTTTTTTCGCTACAGGATACCGTTGCCCAATTCGAACTGGAAAAAATGTCGAAAAAGGCAGCTGTTTACGATACTAAAAAACTGACATGGATGAACGGCCAATACCTTTCCGCCTTGCCGCTGGAAGCAGTGCTGCCAGAAGCCGCAGCCTTCTTTATCAAAGCGGGGTTGGTTGACGAGGTCTGGCTGGCTGCCAATAAAACCTATTTTGCCAAGTTGGTCGACGTGGTGCGTGTTCGCGTAAAAACCCTGCAAGAGGTGGTCGACGCTGCCGAATACTTCTTTAAAGACGTTACCGTGTATGACGAGAAAGGCGTTGGCAAGCATTTTAAACCTGAAGCAGCCGAACTTTTGATTGCCTGCATCGATGCGCTGGATGCGCTGGAAACCTTTGATTTAGCCAGCACCGAAGCTGCCTATAACAAGATAGCCGAAGAGCAGGGACTTGCTTTAGGCAAAGTGGTACATCCGACCCGTTTGGCCCTGACCGGCCGCACAGTAAGCCCCGGCCTGTTTGACGTTATGGTGCTGCTGGGCAAAGAAGCGACCCTGGGAAGAATGCGCAGGGCGGTAGAATACATTAAAACTTTAGCTTAAAAATAAAAATCAGTGAATGAAAGAGGTGCGACACCGATGAAGATACTGGGAATTTTACTGTTCTGCCTGATGCTGAGCTCTGTGGCATTGGCTAATCAACCGACTACAGTCTACAGCAAAGTAGTGGCGACCAAAAGTATGCAGGGAGAGCTTCCTGAGCTTGATGGTTTGCGCTATACCAATCTCCAGAAAAATGCTAACGGTATTTTAGCGTCTAAAGCCAAAGACCTGCTGGCGCAAGTCGGCGGCAGTGGTACGGTAAGCTACGAAGTCAAACTTAACCGCCCCAGTTTAGTCGGTATTTTGCTGAAAGCAACTAACGGTGGACGTACCGCTTATCAAGCTGTAAATTTAGATACTACTACGGGCGCTGAATTCAGCATTCGTGATTTTGTGGGCGAAGGCAACGCCGTGCACGAAATCTTAGGCTCCTATGAAGACGTATTATTCGCCGATGAGGGGTTGTATACCCGTGCCAGAGCTGGAGCTGCTTACAGCAACTTCGTTTCTTACCGCAAGCTGTTTCCGCTGCTGCGGGTTGGCGATGCCAGCCGTTTGCTTACGGTGTATGGGCTCACCCGTGCCGTTGAAGACAAAGTGGTGACTATGAAGGCAGGCGAGCTTTTGGCTTTGCAGCTGGAATCTAACCGCACGACAGGTTATTCCTGGGCGGTAGCCGAGAAAGGCTATGCCGGAATGTTCTACGAGCTGGGCCGCTCTTATATGATGCCGGCCAATGCTGCTAACAACAAAGCCGGTATGCCAGGCTTGGAGATCATCGTTTTTGGTGCTCAGGAGCCGGGCGAGTATAAAGTTGAACTGGAATACAAACGGGCCTGGGAAAAAGGCGCCGGTTTTGATAAGTTTGGCTTTACCGTAAAAGTGCTGTAACACGGAGGGACGACGATGGAAAAAGCTGCCGTTACCGTAAAAATTTTTAATGACGAATATACTTTAAAGACCGATCTGCCGCGGCAGGACGTTGATGCTATTGCGGCAATGGTCGATAAAAAAATGCAGAAGCTGGCAGTCAGCCAGCATTTAGTTACAACCTCCAAGGTAGCTGTATGGGCAGCTTTGGACCTGGCGGGCGAGTTATATACCCTGCGCCGCGAATATGAGGCCTTGCTGAAAGCAGCGAAGGATATTTAGAGAAGAGGTTATTATTTAATGAAAAAGCAAACCATCGAACTGCTGGCTCCTGCCGGGAGCTGGGAAGCGTTGGAAGCAGCGGTGAACGCCGGTGCTGATGCTGTATATATGGGCGGCAAAGCCTTTGGTGCCCGCCAGTATGCCAGTAATTTCGACCGCGAAGAGATGCAGAAGGCAGTTTATTTTGCCCATATGCACCGGGTAATGCTTTACATCACGGTCAATACGCTGGTCGACGACAGCGAGCTGAAGGAGCTGGCCGATTACCTGCTGTTTTTAAACAATGTGGGTATCGACGGCATCATTGTCCAGGATCTGGGTGTGATCCGTTTGGCCCGGCAAATAGTGCCGGACCTGCCTTTGCACGCCAGCACGCAGATGACAGTTACCAATTCTGCCGGTGTTGAGCTGGCAGCCCAGGCCGGAATGGAGCGGGTGGTTTTAGCCCGTGAGCTGAGTCTGGACGAAATAAATAAAATTTGCCACGGCACGGATACAGAAATAGAAGTCTTTATCCACGGCGCTTTGTGCGTGTGCTATTCGGGCCAGTGCCTGATGAGCAGCCTGATCGGTGGTCGCAGCGGCAACCGGGGCCGTTGTGCCCAGCCCTGCCGTTTGCCCTATAAGCTGGTCAATGCCAGTGGCGACGACCTGCTGGAAGGCAAAGATGCAGGCCAGTACCTTTTGAGCCCGAAGGATATGAATACCCTGGAGATACTGCCGCAGCTGATAGAAGCTGGGGTCGCTTCGTATAAGATCGAAGGGCGTATGAAACGCCCTGAATATGTAGCCGTCGTCGTCGATGCTTACCGTCGTGCGATCGACAGCTATTTGGCCGGCGATTATACTGTGCCTGAACAGGACCTTGCCAATATCGAGCAGATATTTAACCGCGACTTTACCACCGCCTATTTATTGGGGCGTCCCGGTAAGGAAATGATGAGCGACCGTCGTCCTAACAACCGCGGCGTTTTAGTAGGCCGCGTCGTAAAACTGGACAAGGTCAAAAACAAAGCAACGATCAAATTAGATAAAGAACTGCACCTGGACGACGGTTTGGAGTTCTGGGTCAGCGTGGGTGGTCGCGTTGGCGCTACGGTGACGTCACTTTTGCAAAATGGTGAAGAAGTCATAACTGCCGCTGCCGGTACACAGGTCACTATCGACGTGCCCCACGGCATCAAAATAAACGATCGTGTCTTCCGTACCTTCGATAATCAGCTGATGACCTATGCCGCACAGTTCTTTGGTGAAAAAGCCAAACGCCGCATACCCGTCAGTGCTATGGTAACTGCCAAACTGGGCAGCCCCATGACGGTGCTGCTGACAGATGACGAAGGCAATACCGGCTACGGCGAAACGGCCTTTATCGTCGAAGCCGCCCGCAAGCATGCTTTAAATGAAGAAACTGTACGCAAGCAGCTAGACCGTTTGGGTACGACTGAATATGAACTGGCTGACCTGGTGCTGGAATGTGATGAAAACGTTATGGTGCCCATGAGCGAGATCAACGAAGCACGCCGCCTGGCGGCAGAAGCTTTGGACGCTGTTCGTCTGGAAGCCTTTGCACCAGCCCGCCCGCAGCGCCATAAGGTTCCCCGCGAGCTGGTACCGCAGGAAAAAATCAGCCGTTCGCGCCATGCGATGCTTACAGTGCACGCCGATACGCCTGCTAAAGCACAAGTTTCTTTGGGCGCCGGTGCTGACTATATTATTTTTGGCGGCGACGTTTTTAACAGCGATCAGCTGACTGAAAAAGATTACCGGGCCGTGGCAGAAGTAGTTCGCAGCTATGGTAAAAGCTGGGCTGTGGCAACGCCGCGCATCGTCAAAGAAGGGCAGTTGCCGTATTTTGCTAAATTGTTTTCGTTATGGGAAGCATTGCAGCCCGACGCTGTTTATATCAGCAACAACGGCTTGTGGCAGCTGGCAAAAAAACGTGGCTGCAAAGTGCCGCTTTGGGCCGATATGTCTTTAAATATCTATAACGATCAAAATCTGGAATTCTGGCGTGAGCAGGGCGCTGTTGGCGCCACTCTGTCGGCCGAGCTTACGATGGCGCAGGTCGAGCATTTGGCCGCAGTCAGCCCCGTTTCCGTGGAATGTATGGTACAGGGCCGCATCGAAATGATGGTGTCGGAATACTGTGTTGGCGGTAGCTTCTTAGGCGACCTGCATCAGGGGGCCTGCAAATTCAACTGCCGCGAGCAGTTGTTTTTAAGCGACCGCAAAGATGCACAGTTCCCCATCGTTACCGACCAGAACTGCCGGATGCATATTTTGAACGCCCACGATCTTTCCATGCTGACCAACGTCAAGCATATGGAAGCTATTGGCGTGCAGCGTTTGCGTATGGACGCACGCAATTACAGTAACGAAGCGACCGCTGAACTGGTCGCGCTTTATAAACAGGTACTGAACGGTTATAAGGAGGTTTCGGAAAACCTGCCCCGTACTACCAGGGGACACTATTTCCGCGGCGTACTATAAGGAGTAAATATGGCAAGATTTGCTGTTAAAACATTAGAATTTGATAAAGTAAAAGCAATGCTGGCTAGTAAAACAGCTACGTCGCTTGGTAAAGCGCAGGCGTTAGCTATCCGCTCCGAAAACGAATTTAGCGTGGTGAAGCGTTTGCAGGAAGAAACTGCCGAAGCTTTACGTTTGCTGGATGAAGGCAAACGTTTTCCATTTGGCGGTGCCCACAATATTTTGGCTGCCGTTAAGCACGCCCAATTAGGTGCGGTGCTGGAAGCAGGCAGCCTGATGGAGATCGGCAGCACGGCTGCCGCTATTCGGCAGATCAAAACCTTTTTGCAGGAAGAGCACGAACTGGCACCGACGCTGGCCGCTTATGCTGAAAAATTACAGGCGCTGCCGCGTTTGGAAAAGCAGCTGGAAAACGCCATTTCTGAAAAAGGCGAGATCAAAGACAGTGCTTCCAATAAACTGGGCGGTTTGCGTACCGGTATCCAAATCGCGAAAAACCGTGTGCGCGAGCAGCTGGAAAAGATCCTGCACGACGCTAATAACCAAAAGTATTTTCAGGACGCTTTGGTAACTATGCGGGGAGACCGTTACGTTATCCCTATCAAACAGGAATATAAACTCAATTTTCCCGGTGTCGTCCACGACCAGTCGGGCAGCGGTGCAACGCTGTTTATTGAGCCGATGGCCGTTGTGAACCTGAATAATGATATCAAAAAATATATGGCGGAAGAAAAAGAAGAAGTAGAACGTATTTTGCGCCAGCTGTCAGGTAGTGTCGGTGCAGAATGTGAGCTGCTCACTGCCGGTGTCGAGATCATCACCAACATCGACGTTATCTGTGCCCGTGCGTATTTGGCGCAGATGCAGAAGGCTGCACGTCCCATGCTGCATATCGGCGGCAGGGTCGAGATAGTGCAGGGCCGCCACCCGCTGCTGGATCAGGAGCAGGTAGTGCCGCTGGATATCGAGTTGGGCGGCGATTTTAATACGCTGCTGATAACCGGCCCTAACACAGGTGGTAAAACAGTGGCCTTAAAGGCTGTGGGGTTGTTTGCCCTGATGGCGCAGGCAGGCCTGTTTTTACCGGCCCGCAGCGCAAAAATGCCGGTGTTTCGAGCTATCTATGCCGATATCGGCGACGAGCAAAGCATCGAGCAGAGCCTGAGTACCTTCTCGGGCCATATGACTAATTTAGTCGAGATATTAAACGAAGTCCGCAGCGGCGATCTGGTGTTGGTAGATGAGATATGTGCCGGTACCGACCCTAACGAAGGCGCTGCCCTAGCGATGGCGATGCTGGAGCATTTGCACGAGCTGGGCGCGCTAACGATGATAACTACGCACTACAGCGAACTGAAAACCTTTGCATACGGGCACACAGGTATGGAAAACGCCAGTGTGGAATTTGACCCGGTCAGCCTGAGGCCTACCTACAGGCTGCTGATGGGTGTTCCCGGCAGCAGTAACGCTTTTAATATCAGCCGCCGTTTGGGACTGTCCGAGTCGATAATCGAAAATGCCGGCAAGCTGCTGGACCAGGAGCATGTGCATATGGAAGACGTACTGCACGAACTGGAAGGCGAGCGCCGCCAATACGAATCGCAAAACAAAGAGATTCAGACGCTGCGTATGGAAAGCGAGCGGATCAAACAGGAGCTGCATAAGCAGAAGCAGGAGCTGGACCGCCGCAAAAACGAAATGCTGCGTAAGGCCCGCGAGCAGGCAGACGAGATCTACCGTAACAGCCGCCGCGAATCGGAAGCAATTTTAAAAGACCTGCGTTCGATGAAGGCCGACTTTGACGCTAAAAAGCTGGAAACAGCAGCCGAAGCAGCCCGCAAGCAGCTGAACAAGCAATTCAGCGAAGATGCCCCGCTGCCGGAAGGCACGCCGCTGTCGAAAGAAACGGCCAAAGCAGGGCAGACGGTATTTTTACCGTCGCTGCGCCAAAACGGCACTATCGTCAGCGTCAATGGCAACGACGTTACCGTGCAGGTGGGTATTTTAAAAACCACCGTGCCTGCTAAAAACTGCCTGCTGGTCAAAGGCAAAGCCAAAGTAAACGACGACCTGCGTCCTAAAAAACGCAAGGGTTACGCCCACGATATGCTGGTCACCCGCACCGCTACCACCCGTCAGGAGCTGGACGTGCGGGGCATGACTATCGAAGAAGCTATACCCACAGTAGATAAAGGTATCGACGATGCTTTGCTGGCCGGCTTGCCCGACCTGCGCATCATCCACGGCAAAGGCACCGGCGCTTTGCGGGCGGGCCTGACGGCTTATCTGTCGGCGCACCGGGCCGTTAAACGGCTGGAGTTGGCTTCGCTGCACGAAGGCGGGGCAGGAGCGACCGTTATCTATCTGTAAAAGTCTAATAGACCCTTGATTGTAATATAACCAAGAAAATTTTGGCGAAGATATTGACCGAAAGACCAAATAATGTGATAATAGTTAGTGAAAATATATGCTTTCTGTGCGCTCGGAATGGATTTTTTGCAGCGCGAAGTTAACAAACGGGGGGAAGTAAATGGCTACACTAGTGAAAAAGTTTGGCGGCAGCTCGGTTGCGACACCTGATAAAATGCACGGTATCGTTGACCGCATCCTGCGCGAACGTCAACCGGGCGACCGTATCGTCTTAGTTGTTTCCGCTATGGGCGACCATACCGACGATTTGCTGGCATTGGCTGGCAAAGTCAATCCCGAAATGCCGAAGCGTGAGCTGGATATGCTGCTGGCGACAGGCGAGCAGGTTTCTATTGCATTGCTGGCAAGCGCTTTTTGCGCGAAAGGGCAGCCTGCGGTATCTTTTACCGGCGCTCAGGCAGGTATCAAAACCAATGATAAGCACTCTAAAGCCAGTATTCTGGACGTACAGGCGCAGCAGGTCAAAGAAGCGCTGGACGAAGGCAAGATAGTTATCGTAGCAGGCTTTCAGGGCGTTACAGGCAGCGGCCAGATAACTACCTTGGGCCGTGGCGGCAGCGATACTACCGCTGTTGCTGTTGCGGCAGGCTTAAAAGCCGACATGTGTGATATCTATACCGATGTTGACGGCGTTTACACGGCCGATCCCCGCATCGTGCCGGGAGCACTGAAGCTGGCCGAGATCACCTTTGTGGAAATGCTGGAACTGGCCCGTCTGGGTGCAGGCGTTATGCAGCCCCGCGCTGTAGAATACGGCGAGCACAACGGCGTTACCATCCATGTACGCTCAACCTTCAACAACGTACCCGGAACTATTATTAGGGAGGAATACACAGTGCAAGAGAAAAACTTTGTTATTCGCGGTGTAGCGCACGATACTAATGTTGCCAAGATCGCCGTCCGCGGCGTCTGCGACGAACCGGGCATTGCCTATAAAATCTTCTCGGCTTTGGCCGACGCCAATATCGACGTAGATATGATCGTACAAAGCGTCAGTGCCAGTGACAATAAAAACGATATCCTGTTCACTATCAACCAGACCGATATGGTAGAAACGATGAAGGTTATCGAAAGCCTGAAAGACAGCATGCGTTTTGACAAATTCGATATCGAAGTCAACGTGGCCAAAGTATCCATCGTCGGCGCAGGTATGCTGGGCAGCCCCGGTATCGCGGCCGGTATGTTTGGCGCTTTGGCAAAAGCCAACGTCAATATCGACGTTATCAGTACTTCCGAGATCAGCGTTTCGTGCCTTGTGCCCGAAAAAGACGTTAAAACGGCTGTCAACGCTATCCACGAACATTTCTTCCCTGAAGGTGTAAAATAAAAGCAAGTCAAGTTATTATCAAAACTTAAGGAGGCTTTTTATCAATGATCACCAGTATTGCAGCTAACCATGCTAAAGGAAAATCCGCTCAGGACAAAATTTTCGGCGCCAGTGCCGCAGCCAATGCCGCTGCCGCTAAATACGGTGCTGACAAAGTAACTAACGCCACTATCGGCGCAATTTTAGACGAGGACGAAAAGCTGGTGTGTCTGCCGACTGTCGAAAAGGTTTACCGCGGTCTGGCAACTAACGAGCTGATCGCTTATGCGCCAATTTCCGGCCTGCCCGACTATCTTGATAAAGTACTCACCGCCGCTTTCGGCAACTCTAAACCCGAAGGCTATATCGCCGCTGTTGCAACTGCCGGCGGTACCGGTGTTATCCATCACGCTATCTGGAACTATATGGACGCAGGTGAAACTGCCCTGACCTCCGACTGGTACTGGGGCCCGTATAAAGTTTTGTGCCAGGATATGGGGCGCAAGCTTGATACCTACAAAATGCTGGACGAAAACAACCAATATAACCTGCCCGCATTAAAAGCCAAAGTCAACGAGATCTTGGGCAAGCAAAAAAGCCTGCTCCTGATGATCAACACCCCGGCGCATAACCCTACCGGCTACAGCCTCAGCGAATCCGATATGGACGGCGTTATCGCCATTATTAAAGAAGCTACCGCAGGCACCGACAAAACCGTCACCCTGCTGCTGGACGTTGCTTACATCGACTATGCCGGTGAAAAAGAAGAAGTTCGTACTATCTTCAAAAAATTGTCCGGCCTGCCGGCTAACATCTTCACCATCGTAGCCTACAGCATGTCTAAAGGCTTCACTCTGTATGGCCAACGTACCGGTGCTATGATCGGCGTATCCTCTTCCAAAGAGATCATCGAAGAGTTTTCCGCTATCAACCAATACACCAGCCGTGCTACCTGGTCCAACATCAACCGTCCGGCCATGAAGACTCTGGCCAATATTTACAGCGATGCCGCACTTTTGGCTGGCACCGAAAAAGAGCGCGACGATTATTACCAAATGATCAAAGCCCGCGCCGACCTCTTTACCAAAGAAGCAGCTGAATGTGGCTTGCCGATGCTGCCCTATGTGGCAGGCTTCTTCCTGTCTATTCCTGCTAAAAACCCCGACGCGATCTGCGATAAACTGCACGAAGAAAACATCTTCGCCGTGCCGCTTGCTGCCGGCGTCCGTATCGCAGTCTGCGCCGTACCGCTCAAAAAAATCGCCGGTATGGCAGCCAAAGTACAGGCGGCTATGCAGGCTATCGAAAAATAATCAGTAATAACAACCACAGACCGGAGCTAGTAAAGTTCCGGTCTTTTTTCCAATAAGGAGTATTTATGAACATTAAATTAACACTGCCTGACAATAGTATTAAAGAATATCCTTCCGGAACTACACTTTTAGAAGTAAGCAAAGACTTTGCCGGTAATTACTCTAATCCCATTGTGGAAGGAGTTTTTCAAGGCATAGGCACCGATCTGCAAAAGCCGCTTTTAGAAGACGGTACAGTCGATTTTATCCTGCGCGATACGGAAGAGGGGATGCGTGTCTACGTCCGCAGCCTGCTGTTCCTCTTTTTGGTAGCCATCAAAGAGCTGCGCCCCGAAGTAAAAATCGAGGCTCGCAATTCCTTAGGCAGCGCCCTTTTCTGCGAAATCACCAACGGTATCACGCTCAGCAACTACGACCTTAAAGCCCTGGAAACTTATATGAAAGAGCTGGTCGCCGAGTCCGAGCCTATCGTTTACCAACATATAAATAAAAAAGCTGCCGAAAAACTGCTGTGCGAGCGGCATGAGGAAGACCGTCTGGAGCTTTTGCAAACCGTTCCCGACGACCAGGTGCTTACCTGCTACAGCCTGAAAGGGCACAGAGAATACTTTTTTGGCCCCATGCTGCCCGATTGCGGCTATTTAAAACTGTTCGAGCTGATCAATTACGAAAACGGCATCGTCATCAACTATCCCGAAACCGGCGAAATGGACGAGCTTGACGTTTTTATCGACAGCCCCAAGCTTAATAAAATGTTCCACGAAATGGAAGAATGGTCGACGATGATCAGATGCAACACCGTCGCCAAGCTTAACCGCATCATCAAAGAAGGCAACGCCAGAGGCATCATCCAGGTGGCCGAAGCCCTACACGAAAAGAAGATCGCCGCCATTGCCGACGAAATCACCCAAAATGGCAAAGACGTGCATCTGGTACTGATCGCCGGGCCTTCCTCCTCGGGTAAAACCACCTTTGCCCAGCGGCTCAGCATCCAGCTGATCGTCAACGGGCTAAGGCCGGTACCGATCTCGATGGACGACTACTATCAGGAACGGCGCAAAACGCCGCGCAAGCCCGACGGCTCCTACGATTTTGAATGTGTCGAGGCTATCGACCTGGAGCTGTTCAACGATCACCTAAAACGCCTGCTGGCAGGCGAGACGGTGAAGATACCCAAATACAATTTCCGTACGGGCCTGCGCGAATACCGTGGCCGCGAGCTTACCTTAAACGAAAAATCGGTATTGATAGTCGAAGGCATCCACGGTCTGAACGAACGCATTTCAGCCGTTGTACCGGCCGAAAACAAGCTTAAAGTCTATATCAGCGCGCTGACGCCGATGTCGCTGGATGATTACAACCGCATCCAGACTACAGATATGCGGCTGCTGCGCCGTATGGTACGCGACTCACAGTTCCGTTCGCACGATGCCCTGATGACCCTGAAGCTGTGGGAAGACGTGCGCCGAGGCGAAGAAAAATATATTTTCCCCTTCCAGGAAGAAGCGGATATAATTTTCAACACCACGTTGGTCTACGAATTCGCCGTACTCAAAAAATATGCCGAACCGCTTTTGCGGAGCGTGCCGGTAACGGAAGATGTTTATACCAACGCGCAAAGGCTGCTCGACCTTTTAAGCCATGTAACGCCGCTGGATAAAGAGCTGATACCCAATAACTCGATCCTGCGCGAATTTGTAGGCGGCAGCGCCTTTAAGGAAGCCCTGTAAAACCTTATAGCAAGCGTTTGACGGCAGCTCTTTTATAGGGCTGCCGTTTTTTATTGGGGCAGTCGGGGGGAAGATATCTTTTTTAGTTAAAATTTTTCTAATTATTTTAAGCCAACATTTGTGCCGATTTTGTCGAAATTTGTTGCCATAATCATTGTAAATACTCGGCAAAGAGGTATATAATTATAGAAAAGCGTCTTTATTTTATTCAACTATTAGAATGAAATATGCTTAATGAAGTTTTTTGTTGGGCTGTAAAAAGCTACAACAGGTTAAGCAGGGCGACAGATGACTTAAAGCAGGCTTGTAACCATTGGGAGCGTGACTTTAAGACTTGTGGCAGCAGTGAAGTTTACTGCCTGCTGATAGGGGAGGGCTTTTTATGCAGCAAATTTATCATGTAGGTGTCGATATCGGTTCGACTACCATCAAATTCGTGGTTTTGGACACACAACAGCAAATGGTTTATAAAAATTATTTTCGCCACTTGTCCGATCCCGGCGCTGCATTTTTACAAGAAATTCATAAAATTCTTGCGATCATCGATGGCAGGGAGTTTTCGCTGATATTTACAGGTTCGGCTGGCTTTGGCTTTGCCGAGCGTATGGGAGTGCCGCATGTGCAAGAGGTAATTGCTTGCCGTGCGGCCCTTCGTGCTTTGCTGCCTGCTGCCGAAACAGCAGTAGAGCTGGGTGGCGAGGATGCCAAAATAACCTGGCTGGGCAGCTCGCCCGAACAGCGGATGAACGGCGTCTGCGCCGGTGGCACCGGCGCCTTTATCGACCATATGGCGTCGCTCTTGGGCACTGATGCCTCGGGTCTGGGCGCTATGGCCGAACGCAGCGGGCGGATCTACCCGATCGCTTCCCGCTGTGGTGTTTTTGCTAAAACCGACGTGCAGGCACTCATTAACGACGGCGTTTCTAAAGAAGATATCGCCGCCTCGATTTTGCAGGCCGTCGTCAACCAAACCATCGGCAACCTGTCGCAGGGCCGCCGCATCAGCGGTAAGGTCGCCTTTTTAGGCGGACCGCTGCACTTTTTGCCACAGCTGCGCCGGCAGTTTACTGCCACCCTTAAGCTGGGCGAGGGCGAAGCGCTGGTAACTAAAGACGCCGACTGCTTTGTGGCAATTGGCGCCGCCTTAGCAGGCGAGGGCGGCGAGCTGTTTAGTGAAGCTAAATTGCTGCTGGCTCTGCAAAAGCTGGGCGATGCACCGCTGGATGCCGTGGCTAAATTGCCGCCGCTTTTTAGCGATGCCAAAGATCACGAAGAATTTACAGCCAGGCACGCCCGCAGTAAAGTAGAGCGGGGCAGCCTTGCTGACTATACAGGCCGGTGCTATTTAGGCATCGATGCAGGCTCGACCACCCTGAAAATGGCGCTGCTTTCAGAAGATGGCAAGCTGCTGTGGTCGCAGTACAGCAGTAACCACGGCAACCCTGTGCAGGTAGCCGCTGCCGCCCTCAGCCAGCTTTACAGCCTGCTGCCGCCGGGTGCAGTTATCGGCGGTGCCGGTGTTACCGGCTACGGCGAAGATATGATGAAGGTCGCCTTCGGCGCCGACTTCGGTGAAGTCGAGACCGTGGCCCATTTGCGGGCGGCACAGTTCTTTGCGCCCCAAGCCTCCTTCCTTATCGACATCGGCGGCCAGGATATCAAATGCTTCTTTGTTAAAAACGGCATCCCAGACCGGCTGATGCTTAACGAAGCCTGTTCGGCAGGCTGCGGCTCGTTTATCGAAAACTTTGCCCAGGGGCTGGGTATGGACGCCGCCGGTTTTGCCCAGCTGGCCTTGCAGGCCAGGGAGCCTGTCGATCTGGGCGTCCGCTGCACAGTATTTATGAACTCCAAAGTAAAACAGGCACAGAAGGATGGTGCGGCTATCAGCGACATCGCGGCCGGGCTGGCTATTTCTGTTGTCAAAAATGCTCTCTATAAAGTTATTCGTCTGCGCGACGCCGACGAATTAGGCGACACCATCGTCGTTCAGGGCGGCACCTTCCATAGCGACGCTATTTTGCGCTCGATGGAACAGCTGACCGGTAAAGAAGTCATCCGCCCCGATATTGCGGGCTTGATGGGTGCTTTTGGCGCTGCCCTGCTGGCCTGCGACCGCTGCCGCCAACAATCGACCCTGGTAGACGCCAAAACACTGGCAAGCTTTAGCTACCGCAGCAAAAGCTACCGCTGCGGCGGCTGTGGCAACAACTGCCTGGTAACGGCCCACTACTTCCCCGCAGGCGTGTTCCATACCGGCAACCGCTGCCCGCGTGGGGCAGGGCTGGCAGCAGCAGCTACGGCAGCTGCGCCCAATATGTATACCTACAAATACCAGCGGGTGTTCGATTACAAGCCACTGCCGCTGGAAACAGCCAGCCGCGGCGTTATCGGTATACCCCGAAGCCTGAATATGTACGAAGATTACCCCTTCTGGTTCACCCTGTTTACCAAACTGGGCTATAGGGTCGAGCTGTCGTCAGCCTCGTCTAAAACCCTCTACGAATCGGCAATGGCCTCCATTCCGTCCGATTCCCTGTGCTATCCGGCCAAGCTGGTGCACGGGCACATCCACGACCTGCTGGCTAAAGGCATCAAAAAGATTTTTTACCCCTGCATACCCTATAACGAAAAAGAATGTGAAACGGCCAACAACTGCTACAACTGCCCGGTAGTCGCCAGCTATGCCGAAAGCGTCCATGCCAATATGGAAGAACTGCGGGTTGAAGACGTGCAGTTTATCCATCCGTTTTTGCCACTTTATAACGACAAACGCCTGCTGGCACGCCTGGCCGAAGTATTGCAGGGCGAAGGCATCAAAAGCAAAGAGCTGGCAGCGGCAGTGCAGGCAGCACGGGCCGAGCAGCACGATTATAAGCTGGAAGTAAAGCAAATGGGGCACAAGCTGCTGAAAAAAGTGCTGGACGAACACGGCCACGCCGTAGTTTTAGCAGGCCGCCCTTACCATACCGACCCCGAGATCAATCATGGCCTGCCCGAGATGATCGCTTCCTTTGGCCTGACAGTGATCTCGGAAGATGCTGTCGCCGACCTTCCCGAAGAAAAGCGCGAGAAACTACCGGTCGTGGTCGACCAGTGGTCATGGCATTCACGCCTGTACCGGGCGGCAGAATTTGTCGCCGCCAATCCCGAACTGGAACTTATCCAGCTCAGCTCCTTCGGCTGTGGCCTTGACGCCATCACCTCCGACGTAGTTAAAGAAATTTTAGAGCGGCATCACCGCTTATATACCCTGCTGAAGGTAGACGAGATCAACCACATCAGCTCTGCCCGCATCCGTATCCGCTCACTGCTGGCAGCCATGCAGCAGCGGCTCGACAAAAAAGAGGAAGCAGATACCCCTGCTTATGTCCCGCCGGAATTCTCGAAACAAATGCGCGACGACCACGTTATTTTGGCGCCGCAGCTGTCGCCGGTACACTTCCAGTTTATGGAAACAGCCCTGCGCCGTGCCGGTTACGCACTCGAGATCGCACCGCTGCCCGATAGGGAAGCAGTTGCGCTGGGGCTTAAATATGTCAATAACGATATCTGTTATCCCGCAATTCTGGTTATCGGGCAAATGCTGCGGGCCATTACCTCGGGTAAATACGATCCCCATAAGGTCAGCATCGCCCTGTTCCAATCGGGCGGGGCCTGCCGCGCCACCAACTATATCGCCCTTATGCGCCGTGCCTTGCGTGACACCGGGCTGGGCTACGTGCCGGTATTTTCGCTGTACGGCGAAAAAAGCGAAGGCTTCGCTCTTTCGTGGCACCTGCTTAAAGATATGGTCAAAGGCATTTTGTACGGCGACCTTTTGATGCAGCTGCTGCACCGTGTGCGCCCCTACGAACAAGAAGCAGGCAGCGCCGATGCACTTTACAAGTGGATGTCGCAGCTATGCAAAGACAGCCTGGCCGGTTTGACGGGGCTATCCTTCGAGCAGACCATTAAACGGGTGACCCAGGCCTTTGACGCCCTGCCGCTGCTGGATAACCTGCGCAAACCACGAGTTGGCATCGTCGGCGAGATCCTCGTCAAATACCACCCGGTAGCCAATAACAACATCGTCAGCTATCTGGAAGCCGAAGGCGCCGAAGCAGTGCTGCCAAATATGATGGACTTCTTCCTGTACGCCGCCTACGACGAACAGGTCAAACGCCGTCTGCTGGACGGAACCTTAGGCAATGCCATCAAATCCAAGCTGTTTATGAAGTTTCTCGACTACTACCGTAAACCGCTGAACATAGCCTTGCAGAAAAGCAAGCGGTTCAACCCCTATGAACCACTGTCATCGCTGGTCAACCTGGCCGAAAAGCACCTTTCCACCGGCAATATGGCCGGTGAAGGCTGGCTGCTGACCGCCGAGATGGTGAAGCTGCTGCACAGCGGCGTCGAAAACATCGTCTGCTTGCAGCCCTTCGCCTGCCTGCCCAACCATATCACCGGCAAAGGCATGATCCGCGAACTGCTGCGCACCCATCCCGAAGCCAACATCATCGCTTTGGACTGCGACGCCGACGCCAGCCAGGTCAACCAAATGAACCGCACCAAGCTGATGCTGGAAATAGCCAAAGAAAAGCTGGCGCGTGAGACACTGGCCGCCGACAAAACAATACTGCACGCATAAAAAATAAGCCGTATGTCTTACGACATACGGCTTAAGTGTTTTTAATCAGCGATGGTTTTTAAAATAAGCCAAAGCCACATCGGGGAACAGCGCATACGACAAAACATCGTCAATATCGGCATTAGGATAACCAGCTGCCGCCAATTTAGCCTTGATAGCTTCCATCTGCGGCGCGATATCATCGGCCGGACGGTGGTCGATCTGCGGCTCGTCACCAATAGCCAGCTTTCTTACCTCGGGGTCGATAGGAGCGGGAGTGCGGCCATATTTACCGCGTACAATGTCTTTAACCTCGTTGGGTATCATTTTATAACGGCCCAAAGTAACATTCAAAGCCGCCATCGAGCCAACTATCTGGCTGGTAGGGGTAACCAGCGGCGGGTAGCCAAGTTCGGCCCGCACACGGGGCATTTCTTCCAGCAGCTCGGGGTATTTATCAGCCGAGCCCATTTCCTTCATCTGGTTCAGCAGGTTCGACAGCATACCGCCCGGTATCTGGAAGGTAAGCACCTTCGGATCGATGGGGATATTGTCGTTCAGCCCAAACTCCTTCACCAAATCTGCCTTCACGCCGCGGAAATAATCGGCAGCCTTATGCAGCTTGGGCAGCTCGATACCGGTATCGCGGGGTTGGCCCTGCAAGGTAGCCACAATAGCCTCGGTAGAAGGCTGGCCAGTGCTTTGGGCAAAAGGCGACAGGGCAGTATCTATCATATCTACGTCGGCTTCGATCGCTTTCAAATAAGTCATATCACCCATACCACTGGTAAAATGGGTATGGATATCGATCGGCACGGTCAACTGCGTTTTCAGCGTCCGCACCAGTTTTTCGGCATTATACGGCGACAAAAGGCCCGCCATATCCTTAATACAAATCGAATCAGCGCCCATTTGCACCAATTCCTGGGCAACCTTCAAAAAGTCCTCGTCCTTATGGTAGGGGCTGATAGTGTAAACAAAAGCGCCCTGCACGTGTGCTCCCGCATCCTTAGCGGCACGCATCGCACATTCCATATTGCGGGTATCGTTTAAAGCGTCAAAAATACGGATGATGGAAACGCCGTTATCAACAGACCGCTTCACAAACTCCTGTACTACGTCGTCAGCATAATGGCTGTAGCCCAAAATATTCTGGCCCCGCAGCAGCATCTGGATCGGGGTCTTTTTTAAATGCTTCTTCAAAATACGCAGGCGTTCCCACGGGTCCTCGTCCAAAAAGCGCAGGCAGGCATCAAAAGTAGCGCCGCCCCAGGCTTCCAAAGCATAGTAGCCCATATCGTCCAGCTCTTCTAAAATGGGCACCATATCACTAATGCGCATTCGGGTAGCAGCCAAAGACTGGTGGCCGTCGCGCAAAACAGTTTCTACGATCTTAACAGGTGTGGTATTCATAATAAACCTCCTTGTAATGTGTTGCTATACCTTTATTTTAGCACAGTATAGACAAAAATAAAAGATACAACATACTGCATACACAGGAAAAGTTACCAATAAGAAACTTTTTTAATTATTAATAATGAAATATCTGGTTAAAAACTTTGACCAAGCAATTTATGCGCTTTTTAAATTAACTAAATTTGCCAATAGCACAGTGTTTTAGTATTATAATAATTAGATATTTTTAAGGAGGTCATAGATATGCAAGATCAGTCGTATGTAGAATCAGTTAAACGCACAAGTATTGTGCAAAGCTTTTTTTCACAAGTTTATGGGTGGATGTTTTTTGGACTTTTATCAACAGGAATAATTGCTTATTATACTGCGAATTCAGCTTTTCTATTAAACTTGATCTTTAGCAGTAAAATAACATTTTATGCGTTTTTATTCGCACCCATCGTGTTAGTTATGATAATCAGCGGAAAAATCAATTCGCTAAGCGCAAGTATGGCAAGCTTTCTGTTCTTTGTTTATGCCGCAGTCAATGGCGTTACGCTTTCGGCAATTTTTCTTGTTTATACACAAGACTCTATTGCAACGACTTTTGTGATAGCGGCAGGCACTTTTGGTGCCACGGCACTGTTTGGGTATGTTACAAAAAAAGATCTAAGTAAACTGGGCAGTATACTTTTTATGCTGTTGATCGGCCTGATTATTGCTTCTGTTGTAAATATGTTTTTAAAAAATGACACTATGATGTGGGTGCTTACCTATGCTGGTATAGTGATATTTGTTGGCCTTACTGCCTATGATATGCAAAAGCTAAAAGAGCTTGCCTATAAAATAGATGAAGATGAAAACGATATCGCTAAATTTGCCGTGCTTGGCGCGTTAACGTTATACCTTGACTTTATAAACCTTTTTTTAAGGCTTTTACAAATCTTTGGTAAAAAGCGTTAAAGCACAGCATACCAAAATAATCAATGCAGCCTGCGCAGCTTAATAATAAAAACAATAGCTTTCTTTAGGTTAAGTTTTAGTGTATTATAAAACTAATGACGCAGCAGTAAAAGCGAAAAGGCAGGTGCATAAAAATGAAAAAAGTAAACCCACAATATGCCCAGGCAGTGATGCAGATCGCCAACAAAGCGCCGTATCTTACCTTGCTGGGTATGCAAATATGCGAGCTTGATTACGGCTATTGCAGGCTAACGACCCGGCTCAGCGACAAGCTCAACAATCCTTTCGGCTCCCTGCATGGCGGCGTGTTCTCGTCCATTTTGGATACCGCCACCTTTTGGGCGCTTTATTGCAGTATGGACGAAGGCGACGGCATTACTACCATCGACTTGCAGATAAATAACCTGGCGGCTATCAACACCGGCACTATCATCGCCGAAGGGCGGCAGCTAAAATTTGGCCGTACCATTGGCCTTGCCGAAGCCACCTTAAAAGACGCCAGCGGCAAGCTGCTGGCCTACGGCACCTCCAAAATGCTTGTATCGCACGGCTTGCAGTCTATCGACCAGGCCGTTGATAAAGCAGGCTTTGAGACCCTGCCGCCTAAATTTTTATAAACAGGGCTACAGGAAGGAGCATCACCATGCCATATGTAAACATCAAAATCACTAAAGATGGCGTCACCCAGCAGCAAAAAGAGCAGCTTATTAAAGGCGTTACGCAGGTACTGACAGACGTGCTGGGCAAACACCCCAAAAGCACCTATGTAGTTATCGACGAAGTAGAACTGGGTAATTGGGGCGCCGGCGGCGAATCGCTGGAAAGCTTGTTGAACAGAAAAAACTGAAGACATACTTAAAATAAAACCAAAGCAAAAAAACACAATAAAAGCCCGTGTAGTTCATTTGAACTGCACGGGCTTTTGCCGTTTATGGATCGGGTGCGATAGGGATAGTATACCTGTGCTGCAAATGCTCTATCAGCTCGCGGATACGGCGCTTGCTGTTGGCCCTGTCGCAGGCATGCAGGGCAGGGGAGTCACTGGCCTCTGCATTTGCCAGCCGTGCTTGCAGCTTTAGCCTGGCCCTGGCCTCGGCCAAAGCCTCGTCCATATCGTACAAACGTGGAAAGTGCCTGCCAGCAGCCAAAGTTTTGGCGCACTGCATAAACAGTGCTGCGTCAGTATCCTTATACCGCTCCAGCCATACCTGCTGTATACGCCTGCGCTCGCAAGCAGTATCGCAGGGCAAATAAAGCCCCGCTGCCCGCCAGCTTTCTATAGCCTCGGTAATATGCCTGAACCCTGTTAGCACCATTACACCCTTACCCCCAAAAGCAGCTGCAATTTTTCTATCGCCCGGCTGCGGTGCAGGCTTACCGTTCTTTGGTCAAGATGCAGCTCGCCGCTAAGCTGCACCACCGTTTTGCCCTCCAGCAGCAGCCCCCTCATCACCAGCCGCTGACGTGGCGACAGCATGGGAAAACACTGGCGCACCAGCCAAAGCCGCAGCCTGTCCTGCTCCGAAAGCTGGTACTCGTGGTACGCCCTGGCCTCCAGCGCCAGCATGCCTGCCTTACTGCTGCCGCTTTCCATAAAATCCGCAGTCACCTGCCGCCGCATCGCCGTGCGCAGCTCGGTACGCATCTTATTGGCAGCAAAGGCCACAAAACGGTGTATATCGTCGCCTTCGTGCCAATCGCAAATCGCCCGCAAAACACCCAGCCGTGCCAGCTGCACAGCATCCTCCTCGCCAAGCCTGTCAATGCAGCCGCTTTGGTAAGCCAGTTTAAAGCCCAGCTTGCGCAAACACTGCAAAATCTCCAGCTGGGCAGGCTCACTGCCGGCCTTAGCCTCCTTCAGCAAAAATTCAAAATCCGGTAAAAGCTTACGGCTTGCCGATACTTTCTTCAAATAAAACAGCTCCTTAGTCTGTATAGCTATACTGATGGTACCAGCAGCTATAACCGTGGCACGGGCGATAACAGCAGCAAGTCGATCAACTTCTATACCACGCAAATGGGCAGTAAGGGCCATTACCTTGATGTGGTGTTTAAGGTGAGCAATATGGATAACGATTTTAACGTTTACGATACCAACAGTAATAAGATCACCGGCGATGCTAACAATACCGGCGTATCGCTGAGTGCTGAGTACGGACGCAAAAACGACCTGAAGCATGGCTGGTACATCGAGCCGCAGGCACAGTTTACTTTAGGTTACCTGGGCGGCGATAACTACTTTACCAGTAATGGTATCGAAGTTTCGCAAAGCGGGATCAAGAGCGCTGTAGGCCGCATCGGATTCAATATCGGCAAAGAGGTGGGCAGCAGGGGCATTGTTTATGCCAAGGCTAATTTGCTGCACGAGTTCGGCGGCGGTTATGATGTAACGATGAGTGACAGCAGCGGACAGTTAAAAACCAGCGATACCTTTAATGATATCTGGTTTGAATACGGTGTTGGCGCGGCAGTTGCCACCGGCAAAAACAGCCATATCTATTTAGATGTAGAACGCAGCGCAGGCAGCGATTTTACGAAAGACTGGCAGTGGAACGTCGGCGCCAGATGGACCTTCTAAGCATTGTTATAGGGGAATATTAACAACGCATAGAACCATGGGGGACTGACGGCTACAAATGAAAACCGCAGAAACAGTGCAGAAATAAAAGCTGCTGTTTCTGCGGCGCAGTCAAAATAGGAATAAGCTTAAAACATAAAAACCACTCAACTTTACGGTTGAGTGGTTTTGCGTTATTTAGTCCCAGCGTTTTAAAATATCGGCGACTATTTCTTTGTCCGTTCTTTTGCGCTTTTTCTTTTCAAAATTACGGTAGTTGTTGTCGCGGTGGTCGGTAGAGTAATCTGCATAATCTGTGTCGTTTTTTTCGTATTGCTCGTAGCTGCGGTTGTAGTCGCCGTGGCCGTCGTCCAAAAGCAGCGGCACCAAGCCGCCCTCGGCAGGCAGGTTAAAGTATAGCGTCAGGTTTTCCATACAGGCCTCCGTAATCAGTGGTTATTATGTATCTATTTTAGCACGGCTGGCCAGGCTAGTAAATGCTTTGGCAGGCGATTGACAAAATGCGGCGGCGGTTATACCATAAATACATAAAGGGGTTGTTGCTATGACTAAATCGTATAAAGAACAATTTAAAGAGGAAAGCGCCAGACGCAAACAGCGTCAACAGAAACGGATGGCGATTTTAATAATTCTGATTGGCGTACTGGTATCGGGTGCTTTATGGTATTTAGACAGCCTTAGCAAAGAACGGCAGGTGCCGCCGCAGCAAGCAGTGCCGCCGGTTGAGCAGGCTAAGGAAGAGCCTAAAGCAGTGCCGCCGGAGGTGCCCAAGCAGGAAGAACCGAAACAGGCTGAAGCTGATAAGCCCGCTTACGGCATTATTATTGATAAAAGTGATTATAAACTATATTTGATGCAGGACGATAAAGTTGTTAAAGCGTGGGGCGTCGCCGTTGGCGCAAAACCCGGGCAAAAACAGAAGGCGGGCGATATGACCACGCCGACAGGGCATTTTGAGGTGGACGAAGTTTTGGATGCTTCCTACTGGACGCACGATTTTGGCGACGGTAAGGGCGAGATCAAGGGGGCTTACGGGCCGAACTTTATTTCGCTGGTGACAGGCTGGGACGGTATCGGTATCCACGGTACCCATGATCCGGCTTCTATCGGTACGATGGCGTCGGAAGGCTGCGTGCGCATGCGTAATGCAGAGCTGCTGGAGCTGCTGCCCTACGTCAAAGTAGGTACCGCAGTAACGGTCAGGGAGTAAAACGTCCTTGACAAAATGACGATTCTACGCTAAAATAACATCGTTGCGGAACTATAGCTCAGTTGGTTAGAGTACCTCGTTGACATCGAGGGGGTCACTGGTTCGAGTCCAGTTAGTTCCACCAAATTGGAATGTATCCGAACTCGTTTGGATTTGATAAAATTTCGGGTGTAACTTCAGTATTGATGCCGTTAATGGCATCATAGATCACAAAAAGATGATCTGAAAATACATACGCTTTAGATACGAAAGTATTTAAAAATTCCTGCCGGATCTCATTTACCGTGATATCATTATCACGGTATTTTTTTATGTAATAAACTATCTTTTCTTTGGTGATTATAGGAGCTTTTAATTTTTCTATGGATAGAGAAGTTAAAAGCTCTTTTTGTTTTGTTTCCAAATCATGCAACCTGTTTACGGTGCTGTCAGTCATGGCTCCGGCTTCAATAGCGGCTAAAAGATTATTGATGCGTTTTTCTACATCGGACAGCTGCTTAGATAAGGCTTTTTCCATGGAGTCGTTTTCGTAAACCTGCCGCTGGTAATCTATGATATAGTCAGCCATTGTATCGATGATCTCATCGCTTAAAAGGGTTGTCTGTAATTTTTCAGCAATAGTGTTTTCTGTTTTATCTGCAGGTAGAGCTTTCAGCTCACAAGTTTTTTTTCGCCTGCTGCTGGGGCAGGTATAATAACGATACTGATCGCCGTTGCGGCTGCGGCCATATTCGCCGCTCATCAGCTTACCGCAATAGCCGCAATAAAGCTTTAGGCTTAAAAAATATTTTGCTGCGTTGGCCTGTGGTCTGATACTGCGCTGCTTTAAAGTTTTTGCTATCTTAGTAAAAGTATCCTCGGATACCAGCTTTGGCATACCGCCATCAACGCGTACTCCATCAAAAATATAAATGCCTTTATAACGTTCGTTGCGCAGCATATAGTGAATATATGAAGCGCTCTTTTTTATACCATTGCTTAGCAAAAACTTTTGTAAGTCTTTCGTAGGCTTGCCTTCTGCGGCCATAGCAAAGACTTTTTCAGCTATTGGGGCAGTTGTATCGTCCAGCTCATATAAACGCGTCTGAGGGTTGATTTTGTAGCCAAAAGGTGCTTTGCAGTTGGCTTTGCATTTTAAAGCATTGCCGTGTTGACCACGGCGCACGTTCTCTGCCAGGTTGACGCTGTACATTTCTGCCCAGCCCTCATAGATCGATTCCAAAATGATTCCACCCGGTCCATCGGGGATAACTTCTTTAGCGGGGATTACTTTTACGCCGCAATCTTTTAAACGTTTTTTGTAAATAGCGCTGTCTAAGCGGTTGCGAGCAAAGCGGTCTGTTTTATAAATTATAACGGCCTGAAAAAGCTGCTTTTCAGCATCTTTGATCATCTTCTGGAACTGATCGCGGTGATCAGTCTTGCCGGAGATAGCGTAATCACAATAGGTATTGATTACCTGCAAACCTTCTTTGTCGGCGAACTCCTGGCATTCGCGCAGCTGATCTTCAATAGATTCTTCACGCTGAGCTGAAGAAGAAAAGCGGGCATAAATAACGACGTTGAGCATAAAAAAACAGTCCTTTCAGTTTAATGCAATTTTTGGTAGAATGAGTGTAGTAAAAATTTTTTAGGGGTGAAGATATGGGTGAAATTGATATAATACGTGAAGTGAAAAAATTTATTAAAGAAGCTAGAACTGAAGCAAAATTAAGTAATTGTTTGTATTGTGGAAAGCAAGTTACTAGTTTTTGTAATTCGCATACAGTTCCTAAATTTGTGTTGAAAAATTTGGCGAAAAATGGAATGCTTGGAATACACAATACTATTATAGAACTACCTGTGTTAGAAACTGAAGTGGGATTAGCAAAAGCTGGTGTATTTAGAGTTATATGCAATCAATGTGATAATTATGTGTTTAAAGATTATGAGAATGAAACTACTATGCTGAACATACCAACAAATAAAATGCTTGCGGCAATATCATTGAAAAATCAAATAAGAATAGCAGCGAAGCGGATTAATGAAATAAAATTGTATGAAAAAGCAGCGGAAAAATATGGGGATAACTTTTTTCTAAGAAGGCAAATAGAAGGAAGCAAATTAGATTATGATGAATGCCTGCGAGAGATAAATTATTCGAAAAACATCTTGAAAAATGATTTGAAATCTGGATTTAAATTGTTGTTTTGGAAAAAAATGGATTATAAAATACCTATTGCTACACAGAATTCTATTTTTCTCTCAGGGGATTTAGAGGGAAAGAGGCTGAATGATAAATTTGATTTCAGCCCTCAAAATATATTGCAGGGTTTAGAAATAGCTGTATTTCCGCTAAAGAAAGAAAGTGTTATTATATTATTTGCTAAAACAGAGCATACATTGATTACTAAAAGGTTTTTAAAACAATTAAATAAGAAAAGTGAAGATGAAATTTTGGAGATTATAAATTTTATAATTTTCAAATACACTGAAGACTATTATTTGAATCCTGATACGGCAAATTTTATAAATGAAGTATCAAGTATAAAAAAGATTGCAACTAGTGTGCCTGAGATGCCAAGAAGTTTTGGTGATTTAAAAAAAGAAGAACAGGAATTACTACAGATAAAAGATTATGAAATCCCGAATTTGCTTAGCGAAAAATATAAGTTGAGTTAGATAAAAAACAGTCCTTTCATACTGATTTTGGATATAGTATGCAGGACTGATCACTATATGTTATAATAATATAGTAATCAGCCTTACAGTGAGATGTGGGCGACTTACACGGCCGTTCCTGTTGGTGCAGGGGCGGTCTTTTATTTTATATTATTTGCTATAGACGAGTTTAAATTAGTTAGCATTTTAATTGCGTTTGGTACACTATTATCATATATATATTCAGTTCTTACTTTATGTGCATCTATATGTGCAAGTAAATTTTTTGATGGTTGAGCGAGATGAAATTGCATATTATTACGTGCATTATTTTGTAAATCAAGTAAAGCTGAAAATAATCTTTTTTGGAAGGAATAAGTTCGAATTATATCATCAAGTAGCTTTTTGTTAGTTATAAATCCAAGCTTATCTGCATTTGAATCATATATATGCAGGAAATTATATTCTATACTCATATAGAATGCATCTAAGGAACTTGATTCGCCATTTTTTGTATTATCATAACTTATTTTAAATGATTTCAAGGTATCAATAAGTGAAATTACTTCAGAATTTAAAGATATTAGTAGTGTCTGTTCTGTTTGCTTTGCGGCATATTGTTGTTGGAAAAAATAAAGTATAAAAGTAAAAATTGCGGCAAAAAATGCTTGAAGGATAAGGATTATCCATTCTAAATTAAATTGATACGTAAGCGTTGAAAATATAATAATCAACAATCCTAATATTACAATGTTTGCTTTGTTCATATTATCAATCACCTAATATGGTATTTATTTTTCAAAAACTAAATCATAAAAATCAGCTTCAGTTATTATGCTTAAATCAGCCCCAGATAATATCAGCTGTTCCGCTTTTTTCTGTTTAGAACTTTTTCCTTCTTTGATATTTTTAGAGTAATCTAAATTACCTATAATTAAAAAATTAGTATGTTTATTTACTCCATTTTGAGGTAATCCACCGATACTAGCCACCAGGTGAGCGGCTTCAGTTCTTTGTAAAAGTTCTAACTTGCCGGTAAAAACGCAATTTTTACCATAAAGTGGGTGACTTGGATCAAGTTGACTTTTATCTCCTTCGATTTGAGATAAATCGATATGATGTTTTTTGAATAATTCGTTTAAATCAATGTTTTTATCGGCAATGATGTTATTGATTTTGTTTAAAAGATTATTTGTTATTACACAATCAGCCAATGCACGGTGATGGTTATCTGTACTAAGGCAGAATGTTTGGGCTAAGGTTGTCAATTTATGATTTTCTAAATCAGGGAAGAGCTTTCTTGATAATCGTAATAAGTCTACAAAATCATTCTTAAGGGATTTGTTTAAGGCATTTTCAAAATTATCTATTAAGAAATTTAAATCAAAGTGGACATTATATCCAACTATAATATTTTCACCTATGAAGTCATATATTTTGTCGGCGATTTCTTCAAATATAGGAGCATCTTTAAGCATTTCGTTTGTGATGCCTGTTAAGTCAGTGATAAAGTCATCTACGAAAAAAGTTACATATTTATCACCATTTTCATCTGTCTTAATATTTTGATTAACGGATATATCGTTATCTTCATCGATATAATATTCTGATTCAGGAGGTTGAATTAAAGATTGAAAGCGATCTATTTCTTGACTATCTTTGATTTTTAATAAAGCTACTTCTATGATGTCGTCATATTCTGCTGAGAGTCCTGTTGTTTCAATATCTAAAACCACATATTCATTTGGGATAATTGTCAGAGAGTCGCCTTTGGAGCGTGTTTTTCGTCTTTCTTCTAATTCATTTAATGATAAAGATATGGATAACATAACATACATCTCCTTGGAAAAGTGTTCTTGAATTTATTTAGTGAAATCAACATATATTACCCGACCTTGTTTTCGGACGGGGTTTCGTCGTTTTCCTGGCTATGGCTATATTCCTGATCCAGGATAGCCAGAACATTTGCTTTACCGCGTTCATCGAGAGCGCGGTATTTTTTTATCATTTCTTGCTCGCTTAAAGTGTAGTCACAGCTTTTAAATGGATAAGTTCTTCTATCATAAAAATACTCTGCTGTAACGCCTAATGATTCTGCAACTCTAATTAATACATCGATGTCTACTTTCATGTTATCACGTCTAATAATGCTGTAGAGAGTGTTAGGAGACACGTTGGCAACTTTCGCTATTTCATTGGCGTTTGTATTTTTTTCTTTTAATAGTTCGGACAACACTTTTCCTATACCCATTAAATCACTTCCTTTGTTACTATAATAATTCGTTTGCAAATAAAGGTCAACTAAAATTTTGTGCAATCGAACAAAAAAAAGTTGACAATATTTGCAAACGGACGTATTATAAATACAAGTTGTGCGTTTGCAAAGAAAGGGGTGATGAGATGAGAAATTTAAAACGTGAAATGGCGGCAAACAATATTTCTGTGGAGGATATTGCTAAAGTGCTAAAAATCCATAGAAACAGCGCATCGTCCAAAATAAACGGTAAAACAAAGTTCTTAATTGGTGAGGCGTTTTTAATCAAAGAAACATTTTTTAAAGATATAGCTGTTGAATATTTATTTAAATCCGATGACGACGCAGACAGAAAGGGGGCGTAGGGGTGATTAGAAAAAGCAGTACACTAAAACTGGGACCAGTAGAAATGGCTGGATTGATTTTGACTATTTTCGAAAAAAATGAGTACTGTGCAAACCAAATTGCAGCAGTACTAGAATTGATAAATCACAGGTTCGAAGAATATCGAAACTTAGAGCCTATTCATTTTGAAAATATAAATGGAAAAGTAAAAGAAATCAGAGCTTTTGAAGAAGCAGCTTTGAACAAACATCTTTTAGAATACCTAAAGTTATAGGCAAACCTTGTGCTTTTATAAAAGAAGCCGCGTTATTGAAAATAGTATCGTTTCTAATGGTTTCAATATAGTCGTGTCCGGCATAAGTTATTTCTTGCACAAGAAAATCACTGCCACATTTCCAACCTATATCTTTTCCGGTAATTAATCCACCGGATTCAAGTATTTTTAGGTGCTCGATTATATCCTGAAAGTTGCATTCTGGAAGCCATTTGTATAAGTCAGAAGCCTGTATTGGAAAATCGTTTTCACTTTCTAAAGCAAATAAAATATAACGAATTAAATTTAAATCGCGTTTCATAATAATCATATCCTTTCCTTTACTTGGGTAGAGTATAAATTTTTGAAAAGGTGTGATAGAAAGTAGTCCGTTTTTTTAGTTTTAGAAAATATAAGAGCGAATAAAAACGTGATTTAAGACTTTTGTAAGCAACACGAAAAACAATTTGTATACCGTCTTTAATCGGTTTCTGAGGGTTTGATGTTACAACTATATCGAAATGAGTAGAACTATTTGCACGGAAAGTGCCATTATTGCTTGGTGGCATTTGCAAAATCATATCAATCCCATTTTGAGATAGAATCAAAGATTCGTTGCGAAATGGAACTGCTACAGTCATTTGCATCATAATCATATGACTATGATGATTATTTGGATCAACGGCGACTAAATCAAAATAACCAATATCAACATTACTGGGATTTGTAATATCAATTTTGCACAAATACGCATCATGATTTTGTTGATGCTGATATTTCGCAGATCCAAGCCGGAAAGAGCTTATTGGGAAAATTTCTAATTCGTCAGACCATTCAACCGAAACAGATTTAGAGAAAGAATCTTTCCGTTGCAAATAGAGAAATATAAGTGTGCAGAATGCGGTGATAGATTCAAAGGGTTTTTCTATTATAAAACTAGGAATTTCCATAATATAATCAGTCCTTTTTTATTTTTATTATAGCATTTCGAATATATTTTTGACAGTTAGGTTGTGTTTATATGCAAAAAATTAAATCTCAAGATATTTCAGAAGATACTTATGAGAGTTTGGCAAAGTTTTTTTATCCTCATATTGTTGATTTTTTTGCTGATCCTAAGAATCAGGATGATTATGAAAAAGATATCGAAAAAAGTAAATCACAGCTGGCAGTCTGAGAAACTTAGAAGGTGTGAACGCTGCGGCAGGATAACGGACCATTATCATTATCTGATAGCTTCCAGGGATTTAGTGAAGAAATGCGTATGCGCTGATGATAGGCAATGCCGGGAATCGCAGCAGACGCGTAAACAAAAGCAGCTGAGGAAATTGAAAGAAAGGTGGGCATATGAAAATTGAAAATAAAAAGAACGTCTGATGTTGGAGCATCAAACGTTCAAAAGGCGGATATAACTAGGAGTGTCGTATCCGCCTATTATTTTATCAAATGATAGGAGTGAAAGCAATGAAATTATATTTGAAAATTTTTGCCGTTATTATGGCTACAGTAGTGTTAATTGGTTGTGCCACAGAGCCGAGGGCCAAGATCACGGTGCCTGTTGTTGTGCGCCAAGGGGATACGCTGGATAGTATCTGTATCCGCATTGCTGATGAGCATGGCGATGTTCGCGATTATCGTGAAATTGTTTATTATACGCAGCAGCGTAATGAAATTCAAAAATTTATCTATCCCGGCGATATTATTTTGGTTGAGTTAGAAGTGGAGCGTGATGATCATGGAAAAAGCAATTAAAAAAATAACTGATGAAATGAATAAAAGTAAGTCTGTTTATATCCAGGTAGTAGGCGAGCTTTTGCTGGATAGGGTGAAGGCCGAATTGCAGCGGCAGCTGGCCAGTGCCGAGGCGGAGTTGAAAAAATTACAGGCTGAAGCTAAAGCTCCGGTTACGATAGAAGCACAGGTTGTTGAAAAAGTGCCGGAAGATATTTTGGCGGAGCTGGAAGAGCTAAGAAGCAAAGAGGCTAATTACAGAAAAAGTGCGGGGGCTTTGGCTTTTAAAATGCATTTCGATGCCATTTCGAGTGAGTTTAATGCATTGTTATCTACCTTGCGGTCTATAGATGAGGTGGATGTGCAAAAGTATAAAGCTGCTGTAAAAAAACTTTTAGCGGCTATGGAGGAAAAAGTATAAATGAATAAGGTTATTTTGTTGGGACGTTTAACACGAGATCCCGAGGTTCGTTATACTCAGACCGGTAAAGTGGTTACGCAGTTTACTTTGGCAGTAGATAGGCCGTTTAGTAATCAGGCTGGACAGAAAGAAGCTGATTTTATTCCTGTCATAGTATGGGGCAGAGTTGCGGAGAATATTGGAAATACAGTTAAAAAAGGGCAGCGCCTGCTTGTTGAAGGCCGGTTGCAAATAAGAAGTTACGACGCTAAGGACGGATCTAAACGCTGGATAACAGAAATTATCGCCGCTAATTGTGAGTATATTGAGCGCAAAGCTGAACAAGTACAGGCTGCACCGGTTGCTGCCAGTGGATTTGAAAGCTTTGGGGCAGTAGAGCCTTGTGATGCGGAAATACCGTTTTAATGGAGGATGCAAATATGAGGTGCTTGTATGAAAGTAAGTATTGCTTGTGATGATTTAAAACGTGCCTTGGAGTGTGTTTCTTTGGCGTCCGGTGGATCTACAGGTAAAGGTAAAAAGAAAGATGAGGATGTAACTGATGCTGGTGGTATTAGCATTAGCGTTACACCAGCAGGAAAAGAGCTGTGCCTGATTACCTTTAGAAAACGCGGAGCTTTTGAATTTATTGAATATTTGGCGACGGGTAAGAGCCGGAACCCGGACGAAGCTGCTTGCGTAGTTGATTCGAAACGATTTGTAGCATTAGCCAAGCTGTTTAGTGGTAGTGTGGAGCTTAGTTTCAGCGAAAAAGAAATAACGTTTGTCGGTGAAAACAGCTGCTATAAACTTATGGTTTTACTTGATTATGAGCTGGAAGCGCCAGTGTTTGCTGATGCGCAGCTGGTGATTAGTCCTGCAATATTAGCCGACGTGCATCGTCGCTGCGAATTTGCCTGTAATAAAGATCTAAACCATGTGCAAAGTGCAATGCAGTTAAATTTGCGGAGTGATGGCAGTGCTGTCTGCTATGGCTCGCAAAGTCACATGGCTGCGCAGTATGTAGTGCCGTCTACGGGTGTGCGGGTTGATAAAAGTATCTTGATATTGCCGATAAGTATGGCTCATATTTGTGAACTGGCAGATAACCAGGATATAAACTTAGCTGTTGATAATAAGGGTCTGTATGCTGTTACAGAGCGCTATCGTTATTATGCTAAGCCGCTGGCTGGTAATTATCCTGACTGTGCAAGGGTTATGAATCAGCCTGCGGAAAAAACTTTAAAAGTAAGTAAATTGCGGTTATTGGAAGCCATAAGCAGGGCTACGGTGGTTGCCGATGATGGAAGCTTTAGCCGGTTGAAAATGAGCAATAACGGCAATGACTTATTGCTGGAAGCTGTCAGCGAGGTTGGCAGCGCAGAGGAGATTATTGCACTTGAAAGTATAGACGGGCCGATGGAAAAACGGACTATAAACGGTTCCCGGCTGCGGAGTATTGTCTATGCGATCAGCGGCGATGAGGTTGTTATAAAATTTGGCGCGCCTTTGTCGCCTTTGGTGATTTGCGGTACAGGCGGCGAATGTACATATGTTCTAGCGTCTATGAGGTGATGGCAGTGAGCGGATGGATTAAGCTGCACCGGCAGATAATGCAGAGTAAGCTGTGGCGGTCGTTAGATGCTGATGGCAAGGTTATACTTATAACTTTGCTGTTGCGTGCTGCGCATAGGCCGTTTATATGGAGCGTTGGCAAAAAGTCTGTTAGCTTAGGCGTCGGCGAACTTTTTGTGTCGGTACGATCATTTGCAGATGAGCTGGGTGTGACTGTAAGCGGCTTGCGCAGTACGTTGAAACAGCTGGTGAAAGCAGAGTTTATTGAGGTTGCAGCTGATAATATTGGTACTAAGGTGAAAATAGTGAATTGGCCGGTTTACCAGTCAATGGGTGAAACAGAAGATAGCACATATAAATGCGCAGAAAATGAAACACAGCAGCAGGAAGTACTGGTGCGGGAACCGGCTGTGCAAAAGACCTGTGAAAAAACAGGTATTGAATCAGGCAATCAAACGCATTCTGACACACATAACAATAATTATTTTAATAATAATTATAATAACAAGAACCAAAACAGCGGTCTGAAAGCTGCTATTAATCGATATCAGAAAAATTTCGGGCTTATTCCGACGGCAAAGCTGTCAGATTTTGTTGATATAGCGGCTGCGGTACCTGAATTTTGGCTTGGAAAGGCATTGGATGAGCTGATTGCAGCCAATAGGGTGAACCGGATAAGAGTTCCGCTGGCGTATTGGTCCAGTATTTTGCGCAACTGGCAAGCGTCTGGGAAAGCAGAACCATGGCAGAAGGAAGAAAAGGCTGCTGGTGGTATGATGGACTTTTATGCAAGCAAGGGAGTGAATGTGATATGACTATGGTTTCAGATGCTAATATCGGCGAAGCGCTTTTTAGGCTGGAATGTCAAAATCTGTATGATACTGCTGCCCGGCTTGATGCTAAAAGCAAACAAGCGGTAAGAGAAGCGAGATTTAACGAATGGCGAGAGCTTTTTAGCGGTCAGGTTGATATTGACGTCTGGAACATGGCCGTTGATCTTGCTGTCAGGCATTGCAAAGGTTGGCCGAGCCTGTCTGAAATGTGTGACTTTGTTGATTCTGCGATGAAAAAACAGGAAACTGTGATTGCGGAAAAAAGAAAACAGCTTGAAGCCGCAGAGGATGCTGGCAAAAAAGTTATCAAGGTTAACGTGAAGGCGATCTTGGAAGCTGCGCGTGCTGGTGAGTTAAAAAAATATAAAGTTAATCAGGTGACGCCTGAAGTAATAGCTTTTAGTAAAAAAAGATGGCCTGACGCAGATCTTGAGTTTGTCGAAAGTAACGCTTTTGCCATAGTGTCGGTAATGAAACAGGAAGCGGTTTGCAGTAAGTGTATGGATCCCCGCTATTGTAAAACTAATGGCTATAAAAATGTTGGCAGGATAGATAAGCATAGCGGTATATTATATGGGCATATGGTACCATGCCCCGCGAAAGGATGAAACTAATGAAGATTTGGAAGGATGCTGACGGCAGGGAGATCAAAGTCGAAATGTGTGCGGCGGGGCTGTATGTGGTCAGGGGGGTCGGGCAGATCGATAGGCTTGGCCGCGTAGTTGTAGGCCCAACGAGCAGTAAGGCTTTGGCACAGGACTTTTTGGACAGCTGGGCAGAGAAGCGGTTGCTGCATAATGTTGATGATTTTGATGTCGATTTGTACAATGAGCGGCTGGATGCTGTTGAAGATAACTGTGCAGGTTGCTTGTTTTGGGGGAATTGCTGCGAGAGGATTGAGAGAAGTGACTGATTATTTGAGAAAAGCTGAAATTGTTTTAAAAAATTATAGTCTGCTTAGGGAAAGTCTGCGTCACATCAATCACAGAATAAGCAAATTGACGATGATGGGCGCACCTAAGACGCTGACGGCTTTGGATGTTTCTGCTGTTAGCGGTACCGGCAGAATGACAACAGAAGCTATATTGGCTGAGATGGCAGATAAGCAAGCGGAGAAGGCAGCGACGATACAGACGATACATGATATTGAACAGGCGCTTGCAGCGGTGGAAGAAAGGAAAGAGTGTGAAGATTATCGAAAACTACTTATAATGTGGTATGTGGATGAACTGGGCAAAGAACAGATCATAAGCATATTGGGATACTCGTCCAGGCAAAGTATTTACAGCCATCGTCATAAAGCACTCAGAAAATTTGCTGTTGCGTACTTTGGTGCGAAAGCTATGGAATTGGAAAAACAATAGACATTTTTTTGATTTTTATGTGATATACTTGGTACAAGTAAAGGTTTAAAATAAATTTAAAGCACTGGTCGCCATTTGGCTTCCGGTGCTTTTGCTTTTCCTGAAAGGTGGTGATGCTTTGGCGAACAGGTTGAAGCGTGAATGTAGGAAGCTGGGGTGCCTGAATTTAACGGATAGTAAAGGTGGTTATTGTACTGAACATAGCAATGAAACATATCTGCGCTATGATCGGCAGCGTCTTAGCAGCAAAGAGCGCGGCTATAATTATCGCTGGACTAAATACAGAAGTTGGTTTTTGCGGCTGCATCCAATTTGTGCAAAGTGCGGCAGAGCTGCTGCCAGCGTCGTAGATCACATCGTTCCGCATAAAGGCGATGATGTTTTGTTTTGGGCTGCTGATAATCATCAGGCACTTTGCAAAAGGTGTCATGACATTAAAACATCTTCAGAGGATGGTGGTTTTGGTAATAAAATTTCAAAAAAATAAAAAAATAGAAGAAAATTTTTCCTTCGCCAATGGGGTAGGGGATCAATATCTTTGAGGGGTTAAAAAGCAGTACCGCGCTAATCTCTTCTTTTTGAAAAATTCCCCTATCAATATTTTTTATGAACTTTATGAATGGAGGTGATAAAGATGCCGTCGAATGCTATTGCTACAGATGTTATCCAGTTTAATCGTGAAAACGGTACTGGCAAGCATTATACAAATGCAGAAATTGAAAAACGACAGGAGGCCGAAGCAAAGCTTAAACGTAAAACGGTTAGGCTGACGGCACCTGACTATTTAAAGTCGGAGCATAAAGCTGCGGCTTTTAAAATTTGGAAGCGGATCACAGGTGAGGCCAAGGATATTGAGTTGTTCGATAATTGCGATTCAGGGACGCTTGCCGCTTATTGTGATGTCAGGGCGCAGTATGAAGAGGCCACAAGCAGGATGCTGCCAGATCTGAAAAAATGTGAGAAACTGCTGAAGCTGATGCTGATGTACGCTGAAAAATTGGGCCTTACTCCGGTATCGAGGGCACGTTTGGTTGTTAAACGTGCAGGTGCTGAAGAACCAGACGACAAGGGGGAGCTGTTTGAATGACGGATTATTCGGAAATGTACGTTACGCACCGTTATGCGCAGGAAGTCGTCGATGGCCTGCGACTTGCCTGCACGGCGGAAATACAGGCGTGTAGGCGGCATCTGCTGGATCTGAGGCGGCAGGGTACTGATGAATTTCCGTATGTATTCGATGAAAGTAGGGCCAACAGGATTTTTGACTGGTTTGAAAAGTGCTGCTGCCATGTGCGCGGAGTTTACGCTGGACAAAATATTCAGCTGATGCCGTTTCAGTATTTCGATCTTGGCAGTGTTTTCGGCTGGGTGCGTATGGATTCCGGTGCTCGCCGTTTTAAAAGAGCCTTTGAATTTCGCGCCCGTGGCAATGTTAAAAGCACAGAGATGTCAGGCATTGCTTTGTATGGTATGTGCTCTGACGTGATCTATCCGCCATACCGCCCGGAACAAAGGATGTATGAAATGCTGCCGGAGGTTGAATGTGCGGCGGTTGACCGCGATCAGGCTAAACGTGTTTGGGGCGATGCAAGGGCTATGGCTGAAATGTCTGCGGATATAGCCAAGCGCTTAGAAGTCAGAGCATCTGTTATTTGGCATAAAAAGCGTAAAGGTTGGCTGCGTGCCTTGAGCCGTGAAACTAAAAACAAAGATTCCGGCGCTCCGTGTATCGTCATCATCGATGAATATCACGCACATCAAACCTCGGAGATCGTGGACGTTTTAAAATCAGGCTTTGGTAAACGCTGGCAGTCTTTGATGCTGATTATATCGACTGCTGGCAAAGATGCTGAAAATAATCCCTGCAAACTTGAATATGACTATGCGAAAAGTATTTTGGATGGAAGCAATGTGCAGGAGGATTATTTTGCCATCATCCGGGAGCTGGATGATAAGGATGATGTTAAGAATCCCACAGTATGGGTCAAGGCGAATCCTATTTTGCAGCATATGACTGAATATGCTGAAGGCCTGCTGTCTGAAATCAAGTCGGAGTGCAGTATGGCATACGGCAGTGGAGATGCGGCAAAAATACGGGAATTTTTGACTAAACGCTGTAACATCTGGCAGCAGGACAGCGAGTTTAAATATCTGACCAGCGAGCAGCTGGAAAAATGGCGGTCGTTAGCTGTGCCGCATGATGAGTTTATGGAACTGATAAAAAATACTGAACATATTGCCGGCTATGACCTGTCTAAAAAAATTGACTTGACGGCTTCAGGCGGTTGCTGCAATTTGCCGGATGGTAGAGTTGCGGTCTGGGCGCATGGTTATATTCCGGAGGAAGCTGTTAGTAGGCATGAAAAAACTGACCGGGTACCGTATAGGGAGTGGGCGAAAGGCAATTGGGTAACGGCGACACCGGGCGCTGTGGTCGATTATGACAAGATCACAGAGTATGTTGATGATTTTAATCGCCAGATAGGTAGGGTGCCGGCCGAAGATTGTTTTGATCCGTACAATGCGACACTGTATATGACGCAGATGGAGAAAAAGAGCAGCAGAACGGTTGTCGAGGTGCGGCAGGGAACGCTGACGCTTTCGGAACCAACGAATAGGCTACGGGAACTTATTGTATCAGAAAAGGTAGTACATGATGGTAATCCACTGCTGACCTGGGCGTTAAGCAATGCCTATGCTGTGTCTGATAGCAATGAGAACATTAAACTTAGCAAACGCAATAAAGATGATAGCCAGCGTATAGATCCTGTTGCAGCGGTGATAAATGCTTTGAGCAGGTTGCCTAAAATGGCTAAAAAGCGCAGTAAGTATGAAGATGAGGATGTTTTGGAACTTTGACGGAAGGAGGTGAAAAAGGCGATGAAAATAAAAATACCTTTTATTGAGAGGTCGTTAGAAATATCATTTGATGACGCTGGTGGAAAATGGGCTACGTCAGGAGGAAGCCCTATTGATGCGGTTGTCAAAGCTGCTGGCGTGACTGAGGAAAAAGCGCTGCGTCTTGACGCGGTGTATGCCTGTGTGCAGCTGTATGCAAGGACTATGGCAGCAATGCCCCTGATACTGTACAAAAAGACGGATAAGGGCAAAGAACGCGCTGTAAACCATTATTTATACAGGCTGTTGCATGATGAACCTAATCCCAATATGACAAGCTATGTTTTTCGTCAAATATTGGAGGCTTCGCTTAAAACATGGGGCAATGGTTACGCTTGGATAGAATTTGATGAAGATTGGAAAATCAAGCATTTATGGCCCCTGCATCCTGAGAGCGTATTCCCGCAAAGGGACTTGCGGACTGGCGAGCTTTTCTATGATGTTATTTTTTATAATGGCAGGCGCTGTATTTTGCGCGCGTATGAAATGCTGCATATTCCGGGGTTGGGCTTTGATGGTATTTCCGGTCGGTCTCCAATCAGACAATGCGCTGAAACTATGGGCTTGTCACTTTCAATCAGAAAATATGGCAATAAGTTTTTTGACAACGGCGCGCGGCCTTCCGGTGTGCTTGAACATCCCGGAGCGTTGACTGAAGCTGCGCAGGAAAGACTGAAGAAGAGTTTTGATAAGCGTTATTCCGGAATTGAGAACGCGGCCAAAACAATGCTTTTAGAAGAAGGTATGACTTATAAGCAAATAGGCGTTCCGCCGGAAGAAGCGCAGTTTTTGGAAAGCCGTAAATATTCAGTAACAGAAATTGCAAGGATATACAGTGTTCCCCCACATATGATTGGTGATCTTGACCGGGCGACGTTCAGTAATATTGAGAGTCAGGATATCAATTTTGCCAAGCATACGATCATGCCGGAATGCGTCTGCTGGGAGCAGGAGCTGCGCAGAAAGCTTCTGACGACAGAAGAAAATGAGGCTTATGAGATTGAATACTTGATGGATGGCCTTGTACGCGGTGATATGCCGAGCCGTTATCAAGCGTATGCTATTGGCAAGCAGTGGGGCTTCCTTAGCACGAATGATGTCCGGGCGAAAGAAAACATGAATTTTGTTAAAGATGGCGATGTTTTATATACGCCACTTAATATGATTGCCAGCGATCAGTCTGCTGCCTATTGGCAGTCTCGGATCGATGCGCAAAAACAAGTGCAGAAGGGAGGTGAAAGTAATGAGTAAATTATTGTATCGTTCTTTGCGTATGGATGCACCAGTTGACAGCACGAACCGAACTACTAAAGTAAGTTTTTCGTCTGAACAGGCGGTGCGCCGCTATGATTGGGGCAGAGATGAATATTACATGGAGATTTTGGGACACGAACAAGGCAATGTTGATTTGTCGCGGTTGAGTGATTTAGGCGTAGTTTTGTTTAACCATGATCGAGATAAGGTCATTGGTGCTGTTGAGTGTCCTGCGCTTGATGCAGCTTCACATCGTTGCCTCGCAGCTATTCGTTTTGATAAAGATGATGATAGCGAAAAAGTTTATCAGAAAGTTTATAGCGGTACCTTGAAAGGTATTTCCGTTGGGTATTCGGTATCACGCTGGGAAATCGTTACAGCGGGCAGCAAATCAAGCTGCGGCCGTTTTGATGGCCCTTGCCGGATTGCCAGAGAGTGGCAGCCATATGAAATATCTGTTGTAAGTATTCCGGCAGATACTGCTGTTGGTATTGGCCGGGATTTTGACGGTGTAGATGATGAAACAATAGAAGAGTTTAGGGCCTATCTAACGTTTAAGAGAGATGTAAAAAAACAGGGCCAGGAAACTAATGCCCTGCGAATGAAGGAAATTGAGATTTTAGAAATGGAAGGATGATATCAATGGATAAAATTTTACAGTTAAAACAAAAACGTGCTGAGGTAGTCAAAAAAATGAGAGCGCTGGTTGAAGGAGCTGAAAGCGGCCAAAGAAGTTTAAGCGATGAGGAAAACGCTTCTTACGAGGCATTGCGAGCTGATGCAGAACGTATGAAAAGAGAGATTGAACGCGAAGAAGAATTGCGCAGGCTGGAAAGCCAGGTGCCTAATCAGTTCCCGGCAGGTACGAGCAGGGCTGCTTTTGCCCGTGAAGAAAAACTTGATGCCGGTGTACGCTTCGCACGCTTTGTTAAAGCCAGTTTACTTGCAACTCGTGAAGGTGGCTCTGCTGTTGAGGCTGTTGAAAGAATGTACCCGCAGGATGAAATGCTGCGCTCTGCCATGAATGAAGGTGTTGCAGCTGACGGCGGCACGCTTGTCCCCGTTAATCTGTACAATGAAATCATTCCTCTGCTGCGCGAGGTGAGCGTTGTTCGCAGCTTGGGTGCAGGTGAATTGCCCCTGCCTAATGGCAATATGAAGATTCCTAAGCAAACCGGTGCTGCGAACTTTACTTGGGTCGGTGAGGATAAACCTATTGCATCCAGTAAGCCAGCTTTAGGCTTTATGTCGTTGAGCGCGAAAAAGCTTAGCGGCCTGATTCCGCTGTCCAATGAACTTTTGGCGGATGCCAGTATTTCTGCGGATATGTTTGTGCGCAACGAGCTGGTCAACGGCATTGCTGAGGCGGAGGATATTACCGCTTTATATGGTACCGGCGGTGACTACCAGCCGAAAGGTATTACAGTAGCTTGCGCATCCAATAAAATCACAGTAAACAGCGAAATCACTTCTGATGTACTTGATGCAATGATGGGCAAAGCGCTTTCGGCAAAGCTGGCGCAGCCCGCTTTTATTTGGGCTTTCCCGGGGCAGATTTGGGCTAAAATTTATGGCATGAAAACAGCAACAGGCAACTATATTTACCGTGATGAAATGAAAGACGGTATGCTGCTTGGCAGGCCGTTCAAAATCTGGAATAGCGTAAAAGTTGGTACCGATGCTAATGCTAAAACACAAATTTTCCTTGGCGATTGGAAGCACTTTATGATCGGCAAAGCTGCGGAATTACAGATCGCTGTATCTGCTGACGCTGCTTATACTTCTGGGAATAAAATGGTATCTGCCTTTGAAAACGATCTGACCTTGATGCGTGCGATCGTACGTGAAGATTTTGGTGTTCGCTATGATGAAGCCTTTATTTGGGCTGATGGAGTTTTCAGCAAGGGAACGGCTCCTGTTGAACCTAGTGGCGAAGGGGCGTAAAACAAAATGAATTTTAGGATTGTAGATCGGCCACGTGCTGAGCCGGTCTCTTTGGATGAGATCCGCTGCTATCTGCGTGTGGATAGTAATGATGATGATTTGCTTTTAGGAAGTTTGATTACTGTGGCCCGCAGCTATTGTGAAAATTATCAGCGCCGGGCCTATATGATGCAAACTTTAGAATTCACGACTGATAAGTGCCTAATTGAGTTGCCTCGATCTGAAGAATTACAGAGGATCGAGTGTGTTGAAATCAATGGTGAGGTTATACCTGATGATTGGTATACTGTGAAGCGTTGCTTGCTCGCTATTGTGGAACTGAATGTATTAACAGATAAGCCTGTGACTGTACGCTATGTAACCGGTGTCGAGAGCGCCGAGGCTGTACAGGCGGAGGTTAAACAGGCCATCTGCCTGCTGGTAGCGCACTGGTATGAAAACCGTATTGCCGTTATTACCGATGCTGCGCCTAAAGAATTACCTTTAGGCGTTAAGGCCCTGCTGGATATGGGGCGGGTGATCAGCTTATGAACCCGGGAAAGCTAAATAAACGAATTGATTTACTGGAATCGGTTTGGAGTGGCGACGGACAAGGCGGTAGAAAGCAGGAGTGGAATTTGTTTCGTAATGTTGCAGCAGCTGTTGTGCAGCAGGCTTTTTCCTCTGCCGCTATTCAGGGTGCGGAATCATCGCTTGCGATTACTGAAATAACAATAAGAAAGATCCCTGTTGAGCTTACTGGCTGGCGTGTGCGGTATAAGAATGAAATTTATGAGGTTCTTTCCTGTGATAATTCGGCAGCTGATCGGACAATTTTGCAATGCAGAAAAATTGTTAAGAGGTGAGTGCTGATGCGGATCCGCTGTAAAGTAAAAGATGTGAAAAATACAGTAGATAACATCAAACGTTATGATCTTGACACGCAACAGAATCTTGTAAAAGTTATCAATAGCAGCCTTGGAAGAATCGGCAAAGGGGCAAAACAGCGCGTTAGCAGCCGTGGCCTCAGAACGAATATTGCTGGCAGGAAGCTTGACATAAAATCAAGGATCAGTACCAGCAGGGCAAATTACACGAAAGGTAAGTTTGGTGGCAAAGTGGAAAGTAAAGCGCCACATTCACATCTTGTTGAATTTGGTACCAGGCCACACAGCTTGGACAAAGGTGCCAGAAGGAAGAAAATGGTAATCAATGGACAGCCTGTAGCAGGTAAAATCATGCATCCTGGAGCGAAAGCAAAACCTTTCATGCAGCCATCGTATTATTCAGAACGTAGTAAGTATATAGCTGGTATAAGAAAGGCGGTTGAGCATAAAAAATGAAGCGAATACCTTTGAATGTGCTTTCAGCAGCGTTGTATAGGCGTTTATCAGAACATCAAGATGTTCCTGTTTACGATGACGTACCGTCAGAAGCCGCCGCGCCGTATATTACATTTGGCCTGTTTACTTGTAAAGAGGCGGGCACTAAAACAAATGATATTTGCGATGTTACCGTCAATATTGATGTTTGGAGTGAATACGCCGGTAAAAAAGAAGTAAACCAGATTGCTAATGATATTATTACCCTGATCCAATCAGCAGACCTTGATTTATCGGCCGATCAGTTTGCTTTTTTAGGCAGCGAGGTTGATTTTTTTGAGGCTTTCCCTGAGGATACGGCAGGCTATCATGGTGTGATCACGATAATTTTTAAAATTCAAAATATGGAGGTGCAGTAGATGTCAATTACATCTTTACCAATAAATCCGAATAAAGCCAGCGCTACGCTGGGCAAGGACTATCTGCTTTCGGTCAATACAGGTACGAATGATGTGCCGGTTTGGAGCCAGGTAGGGGGCCAACGCAGTACGTCTTTGAATAAAAGCGCAGAAGAAATTGACGGATCGGACAAAACTACTGGCGGGTGGAAAATAACCAAAGCTGGTTTACGATCCTGGTCTATGGAACTTGAAAGCGTAGTTGTTTTAGACGATAAAGGTGCAGACGCTATAGACTATGCCTTTGACAACGGCGTAGAAATCAACTGCCGGGTAGAATATCCTAATGGAGACGTATTCGAGGGCTGGGGCAGTGTAACTGAGTGCAATATCGAAGCGCCACATGATGATGTGGCTACTATCAGCGCAACTATCAATGGCAATGGCCCGTTGCAAAAAATCAAAGCCGGAGAAGCGGCTGAATAATTGAAAAGGGGGATTGATTCCCCCTTTTTTTAATAGGAGGATATAAAATGAAAAAAACTATGCCTTTTAAAGTTTTCGGGAACGATGGTGACTATCTTACCCTGAATATTAAAGACCTTATAACTATAGAAAATACTATAGGCAAGTCTATTATTAAGCTTGGCAGCGAATTAGAAAATGGTGTATATACGTTGGGTGATATTACGCAATGTTTACCTATTGCCTATCGTGACTGTTTAGCGAGGCGCGATGAAAAAATGATGACTGTAGCAGAATGTACTCGAAAAATAGAAGAAGCTTTTGAAACTGGTAGTTCTATCAGTTCTATCGCAGTTCCGCTCTATCTTGCCATTTTAGAAACTGGTTTTTTTGGAAAAAACCAAAACGCCGCTCAGCAGAAACCGATCGAGTAGTTGTAAAATCTGCTAGTGAATGGTTTAAAACTATTGAGGCTGCGGCCTATGGGATTATAGGCTTGAAGCCGTGGGAGCTGGAGCGGCTGCAATGTCATGAGTTAGAAACTCTTTTTGATGGCTATCGGCTGCGAGAGGATAGGGATAATGCCCGAATGGCATACTTTACTTACTGGATCGTAATGCCGCACGTCCGAAAAGGTAAGCTTAGTCTGAATAAAATCTTGAAACCGATTATAGGAAAAAAGGAAAGAACGAAAGAGGAACTTTTGGCAGAAAAAGAATATTATAAAAATTTATTTGGGAAGGGAGGTAAATAAAAAATGGGCACGGTCGGCAAAATGGAGATACTACTTGGCGCAGATAATGCTGATTTAAAGAAGGGGCTGAAAGAATCTGAGGGGCTTATAAACTCGACCGTATCAAAAATCAGTTCCATCAAAGGCGAGCTTTTAAGCTTAGGCGCCATGGCTATGCCGATAGCGGCTGCGAAAGAGTGGGCGGCCGCAGTCAATGATTTAGAGGACAAAACTAATATGGCTGGGGAAAGTGCCAGCCGATTGCTTGCTGTAGGTCAGTATGTTGGGTTATCTACTGAGGAAATGTCTGGTGCTATGGCAAAAATGTCTAAAACGGCGATGACTGCTGCGCAGGCAATTGCTACTGCAACAGAAAGCGGTAGGGTGTCTACGGATGTTTTTACTAAGTTTGGAATTCAGATTTTAGATAATGACGGAAAACTTTTAAATGCTGAACAAATATTAGCTAACGTAACAGCCAAACATAGGTCGATGGCTAACGGCGTTGCCAAAACTGCTATGGAAATGGAGATATTTGGGCGTAGCGGTGCTAAGTTGAATGATTTGCTTAATCTAACGCAGGGGCAGTTTGACGAAGTATACCGGGCTGCCGAAAAATCGGGGTTAGTTTTATCGCATGAAACTACTCAGGCGTTTGAAGATGCCTCACAAAAAATAAATCAAGCCAAAATGTCTATGAAAGGTTTAGCTGTGCAGATCGGTGCTGAATTGCTACCTCAATTTGAAGCGTTGGCTGATGGTACAAAAGATGTAGCTAAATGGTTTTCAGAATTGGAACCCGAAACACGAAAGCTGATAACGGTATCAATTGAAGCTGCTGGAGCGATAGGAGCAGTTACTATAGCTGGCAAAGGTGTCGTGGCAATAGCTGGCCCGTGGATTGGAGCAATAGGCAGTCTTGCTGCGGCTTATGATGCGTTAAAAATAAGCGCTTTAGATGCATTTCAAAGTACAGCGCTTATTGGCGGCGGAGCGATTGCTATCGGATCAGCTGTAGGTGCGGCTACAGTAGGGGCATATGCTTATGCAAACGATTTGAGTTTTGATGAAATCAAACGTAGGTATAGCGGCGGCAATGAAAGTAATGTTAATAGCAGTGATGACTGGGACGTTATAAGTGATGGGTTTGATCCTTCAAAAATGACAGTGGATGCCATGAATAGAACGGATGACAGCAGCCCGGATTTTAACGTTAGTAAAGGCAGTAGTGGCGGTGGCGCTAAAGGAAGTGGAGCAGCCAACAAAATGGCTGCCGAAGTAAATAGAATAAATGAAAAAGTTGTAGATTTGAAAAAGAATACTGAATCATTAGTAAATGATTTTAACGATTTTCATATTCGGGTGCAGATCGATGGATTGACCGGTGCTGAAAAAGTATATGATGAAATTGAGCAGGAGAAAACTGCAAGGCTGGCCTCTGTTCAGGAATGGCAGGACAAGTTTATTTCTTCACGTGAGGAAGCTGAAGCACTGGCTTTAAGCGCTGCCAAAACAGGGGACGCTGCGGCCATAGCCAGCGCTAATGAACGGGTAGAACATTGTAAAGCCCTTGAAGTGGCGGCCGCACAAGATGCTAAAGCATTGCTTGGAGCTATTGAAGATAAATATACTCAAGATGTAGCATCGGCGGCTACTCAGCGTCAAGCGTACCAGGCCGATTTAGATGAAGCCATGCGTCAAGGCAAGGTAGCAAGCTATATGGCTGCTATGGAAGCGATCAACGAGGCTGATGCAGAAAACAGAGGCCTGACTTTTGCAGAGTTTGAAGCAGATCTTGCGGCTAAGCAGGAGCTTATGCAGCAGTATCACGATTGGCGTATGGAGGCCGAGGAGACTTATGCTCAATTCGGCTTGGAGGCAGCTGAGACCATGAAAAACGGGCTTGCTAACGCTATCTCTGATGCGGTGGTAAATGGCAAAAATTTAGGGAAAGCATTGCAAGATGTTGGGAAGCAGATCGTAGCTATGTTTATTCAGTGGCAGGTAAAGCGAATAGCTGCTGATGCTTTAAGCAGAGGATTGAAAAAGAAAGATACTGCTGAGACAATAGCCCAAGCAAAAGCCCAGATGCCGAGTTTAGTCAAAAATGCTATAGCTTACGAAACAGTTCATCCTGGTAGTGCGGCGCAGGCTGGGATTGCCGTTGCAGGAAGTTTAGCGGCTGCGGAAACCGTGGGGCTTGCTTCCGGCGGTGTTGTAACAGCTCCTACTTTTGCGCTTATCGGTGAAGGCAAAGACAAAGAGGCTGTACTTCCGCTCAATACAAGAGTGCTGTCTCGCATTGCAGATGGTATTTTCAATGCTGGTGATGGTACAGGAATTGGCGAGGGTGTTTCTATTACACAAAATAATTATGGAGATATTAACACTGGCACAGATCAGGAAAACCTTTTTGCGGACTTTTGCGATATGATAGCAGCTGGACTTCGGGGGGCTTAGGTATGGAAGATTACGATCTTGTAATAATAAAAAATGGAGTTGAGTATAGACTGCCAACAGGTTGGTCCCTTTCCGATAGCGGTAGTTATGAGTTTCGTAATAAGCTTCAGGATAGGGCTTTTGCCCATGGCGCTGATATGGTTGGCGACGGTAAAATTGACGGCCGCACGATAAAGGTAGAATTTGACTTGAGAAACGCTACTGAACAGGAGCATGATGCAGCCGTTAATGACGCCTACACATATTTTGCCCAAACAGACTATGATTTGTATGTTGGCCGTGATGACCGGGTATATCATGTAGCAGGCATATCGAAAATCAAGCACAAGTTTCAGAAGGGCTTTAAACAGCGATGGAGCAACGTGACTGTATCGCTGCTACTTGCCGATCCGTTCAGATATGCTACTAATAAAGTTACGATTCAGTGTGAATTTACAGAAGATCAACACGAGGCTGAAATTCAATTTCAGAATCCGTCGAGCGTAGATGTGCCACTCATATTGAAATTTGTGCCATCAAAGGGCAGCACTGCAAATAATATTATGTTGGTACATATGCAAAGTGGGCAGAGTATGCAGTTACGCGATACTCTTTTGACATCACCGGCAATAGCTGTAGTAAATGGGGAAAGTGGTACAGTTTATAGAGATGCGGCTAATAGCCTGAATACTTTTTCAGGCATATTTTTACACGCTGCGCCCGGTATTAATACGTTGAAATACACTGGATCGCCTTGTAATATTGAGATTGCTTTCACAGCGAGGTGGTTTGTATGAGTAATGTAACGTACGGTCGTGGCCGTTATGGTAGAAATATCTATGCTGGTCATCAGGGAAAGATAAATAGCGGATACAATAGAGATAAACTTATCTATTTTGATAACATCTACTCTGTTATTGCCTACAATAAAAATGGCACGAAATCAGCTATATTCGGTAATGGTTCGGAAAGTAACAGCATTGAAAAAATGAACTTTGAAATTACTGAAACTGGTTGTGGAAAGCTTGATATAACCTTTCGAAGATTGCCTCGGAACACGGAACTGCAGTATCATCAGCGAGTGGATGTACACTTGTTTAATGATCCTGAGCCGTGGTATTCGGGGTACATTATCACTCGTCCTGTTACGGGGACCACAGAAGAATCTTTCAAATTTACTGCGCATGGCTATTACAACTTGCTTGATAAAATCATCATTGTTAAAACCTACGAAAATATGGAAGTATCGAAAATAGTGCAAGATATTGCCAAAACGGTAGAATTGCGCGTAGGTATTCCGTATCGAGATACAAAGATCCAAAGCGCGCATTATGTCATCAGTAAAATAGAGTTTGATCATGTCAGCGCCAAAGAATGTTTAAAGCAGCTGGCAGATTTCGCAACAGATTATGCGTATGGTGTAGACGAACACCGAAACATATATTTTATGCCACGAGTTGCAACTATAAATGAGCAGGCCAGGTTTTGGGTTGGCGAGCATATTTCCGGTTATGTTCCTACCTGGAACATTGAAAAGATCATCAACCACGCTTATATCAAAGGTGGGAATGTAGATGAGAACGGGGAACAATGGCTTGCTGAAGTGGCCGATGAGGAATCGCAAAAGATCTATGGAATACAGGAAAAAGTATTAGATTTACCATCCGCTTATAGCGAAAGAGATGCTAAACGGTGGGGGCAAAATCAGATAGAAAAATACAAAGAACCGGTTAAATCTGCCAAGGTAAGTAATATCAAACTGGAATACCCTTTAGCCAACGGACAGTTTTTTATAAGAAAACTGTCCACGCAGGGCCGGGCCGCCATAACTGCTTTAGACGGTGAACGCTATGATTATTCGATTTCAAAATTGAAATATACGGTATCCGCTAAAGATGGCATTAAATGCGATATGGAACTGGGTGAGCAGCCCTTTTCCATAGATAAATATTTGTTTAATATTGAGCGTGAAGCTAAAGTGGCGGAGCTAATGCAGCAGGCAGCAACAAGGCAGCTTAAATAGGAGGAATGAGGTAATAATGAAAGCTGATTATAGATATAATCCATTTACGGATAAAGCAGAACCAGTTATAAAATCTGAATTAGTAAAAGTACCGGAAGTATCGCCATACATAGTAAGGCTTGAAGAAGTTCCTCAAAAAACTGCTCCAAGTAGTATGCGGGTAGCTGAGGTAGTGATTGATGAAAGCGGAACACACGAAGGCTCTATCTTTACCGAGGTCGCGGCATTCCCCGCGTCAGGAGAATTTTTCCCGGATTATTATACCAGTGCAGAGGGGGACAGCAGCTGGAACACTGGACAAATTTTATTTAATGAATCAGAAGCAGGAAAGATGCTGCGTGTAAATTATTATGGTATGGGATCAATTATCTGGGCATTTGATACGGCTAAAGATACAGAATGGTATAGGGATTACGGCAATGGTGACGACGGTGAATTTGCTCCGGAAGCAGACGTGACTATAAGTGGAGTGAAAAATTATACCAGCGTTTTCGTGCCGCAAGGTGTTACCGTTACTATTGATAAATGGGCGGCGATACATTGCCAGGAAGGATTTGTCAATAACGGCATTATTACAGCCAGTGGTAAAGGTGGAGCTGGCGGTGGATATCACGGTGGGGGCAGTGGATCCAACGCCGGGTATCCAGGAGCGTCGTGCGTGTTTTTTTCCGGCGGTACAGGTGGCAGTAATGGATCTGCGGGCGGCGCGGGTGGCGTCGCAAAATCTGTTATTCAAGATGAAAACACGGATTATGAAGAGATATTTGTAAATAACCTGTATGACACCTTAAATGCAGGTGGTGGTGGCGGTGGCGGCGCCTGGTATCAATACGTTGCAGGAAGTGGCGGCGCAGGCGGTGGCTATATAAAAATTATCGCACTGAGAGTAATAAATAACGGCACTATTGAAGCTAATGGAAATAATGGCAGCAGTTCAACTTCCAGCTCTAATGGCGGCGGTGGTGGTGGTGGCGGTGGGCTGATCCACATCATTGCCAGCCAATATGATAACAGCGGAGCTCTTACTGCTAATGCCGGTAGCGGAGGCTGGGGCGGGAAAAATGGTGGCAGCGGAGCTGCGGGTAAAGTTTTTACTAAAATAACGGGGTGATTTATATGATAGCAGTAATAAACTCAGAAAACGTAATAATAAATATTATTGACAAAGAGATCCCGAATGCGAACAACCAGCGTATTTTGTATCCTTGGCTAAACCTTTGGGATGTTTATGATTCTGCTGAGCCGCTATGGTATGCCAAGGAACGCTATATCAAGGCCGCTGGTGCGGAATTTGCCAGTCGTCGTGATGCTGTAAGGTTTGTTGAACTTGGCGACGTTACCTATGGGTTTGACTGCGCTGTAGATGATATTACTAATTTCATGGCAGCCTTCACGCCGTTGCTTGTAAATAAAACAGGGACCGTATTTTACAAAGTTTGGCTAAATACTATGGATAAAGCTGTAGTAGAACTAAATTACGAGCAGATGCTGGCATCTTACAACGAAGTGCGCAGAAGTCAATTAGAAGCCTATGCATGGTATGAAGAAATCAAAAGCAAATTGCTCGCCTCTAAGGATCAAGAAGAGCTGGAAGCAATTTTTTCCGTTAGGAGGTCTTAAAGATGGCGATCAAAGTTGAAGGTAAAAAAATAACTCTTAGTCGTGGTGATACTTTAAGCGTTACTTTCCGGATAAGCAGCGGTATCAATTTGCAGCCTACAGATACTGTTATTTTTACGATTAAGGACAATCCACAGTCCACTACAGCCTTGCTTAGAAAAGAATATACAGGAATTACAGGGACTGATATAACAGTGCAAGCGACGGCTGAAGAAATGCAAATGACAGCGGGAAACAAGGTATATGACCTTCTTATCAAAAACGGAGCGCAGAAAATAACACTCATGTTTCCGGGTGAATTTGTGATAGTGGAGGTAGTACATAATGAGTAATGATGTAAAAACTCCTGTTATAGAAATCGAGGATCCTCAGCAAATAGATGTTCTGCCTACAGATAAATTGCCATTAGAAGCATATATGATGGTTCTTAACCAAACTAAACATCAGCTGGAGCTATGCCAAAATACTCTTGAGGACTGCCAAAAGCAGTTAGAGTTATGCGGGGGTGAAAAAGACGAAGCAGCAGAGCAGGCCAAAACAGCTAAAGACTGGGCGCATGAAGCTAAGAATAACAGCGCCGGGTTAAATGTTATTGGGAGAATTAAAGCTTATGTTATCGGAGATATGGTTTATTCACCGTGGCTGCCGTCGTGGGCATATCTTGAATGCGTTGGTGCTGGTGTTACCGGTGATGCGGAGCTTGATTTTAATGGTTTAGAGCTTTGGCAGGAGCTGGTGGATGGCAGCGTGACGTGGAAAGTGCAAGACCTGAACCGGGTAGCGCTGCCTTTAAACAGGCCCCAAGGAATTGTGAGAGGTCTTGACGTTGCTTTAAGCGGTAATAGGTTATGCAAGGTCGGCCAAGGCATGGCCAACATGGGGGAATTTGTCGCTGTAAGTGACACTGACCTGACTGTAACGCTGCCTTTAAAAACAGCCGGACTTTTGACAATGGATAAAGAGAAAAATATTGCGATCCATGCGGCTAAGATCCCTGCTGCAGATGAATATACTATTTGCCAGTATCGCTTTGACATTACACAGTCTGAATCAGAAAGATTAATCAAGGATAAATCTGTTAATGGTTTGGATGCCGTTATCAAAAGCGGCGTTGTTGTCTGCCCCGGTATCGATGGTACAGATGCCGCGGAATTTAATGGTACGACGGATTACGCGGAAACTGACCTTGTGATTCCAATGCCGCTGGCGAATGCGGAAAAAGAAGTGGATTTTGTTTTTGAGCTAACCAGGCCTTCAGTGCAGAACAGTTTTGCATTTTCGCTATTTTCAACATCCACGGCGCAAAATCTTACCTTCTGGATAAATTCAGCGCAGCATATTGTTACCACTATGCACAGTGCCGACTATGATACTGGCGTAATTGTCAGTCCTAATACCTTGTATTACATCGTAATCAGGTTAAAAGAAGGGATACTGGAAACATTACTCAACGGCAGAGTTATCCATCGCGTAGAAAGTGTTGGCGCTCATGTCCAAAATTTGAAGCTGCGCATAGGCGGTTATTATGCAGCTGCGCATAGTACAGGCTATGCCTTTCCCGGAAGAATGTATTATTTAGAGTTCCGAGAAAAAGTGCGGACGGATCTTGAGATTGCAAAGATTACGAATAATATGCTTATTCCTAACACACACAGGTCGAGGAAAAGAACGCTGAATATTGTGCAACCGGCGCTGAAGCTGAATACTACATATGACGAATTTATCCTGGATAAATTGAATGTAACGAACTCCGGTAATAGAAAAAATAAAGTGGATCCGGAACTTGTAGGGTCGCTGGCATTGACAGATGGAGAGTTCGGAGCAACTCCCTCTTTTGATGCTAGCGCTGCTAATTACTATAACTGTGGTAATGTTACCTTTGACAAGGATAAAGGATGGACTGTTATCGCCTTTGTTAAAAATAGTGCGGCCTATACGGCAGATAAAAGGTTTGCAGGCGGAAAAGGCGCTATTTTCGCACTTGGTGAAGGTGCGGATAATCAGTTTGGCTTATGGTATGGTGGTTGGAAGAATACTGCTGATCATCATATAAATCCATATGGGTATAACTTTTGTGTTGCAAAGTATAGTAATAGCGTGTTGAAGTTAGCTTTAAATGACGCAGAGAGATACACAAATCTCAATGGGGAACTGGCAACTACAAATGTCGTCTTTAGTATAGGCCTGGCTAAAACAGACGGTAACGCGAATCCGTTTAAAGGTGAGATACCTTATCTTGCAGTATTTGATCGCGAATTAACTACTGCTGAGGTCAAGGAGCTTTATGATCATTTTGTTTCTGAGCACCAGCTAAAACAAGACATTGCCGCGATAATTGATGCGAATAAAATATCGCTTGGATATTTCCGTACCGATGATACCAGTATCGTGGATTGCGATTTTAAGAATCGTAGGTACGGCCGTATTGAAATCGGGCGAAATAACTTAGCTGAAACACCGTGGATGTTCCTTACAACAGGTCGGGATGTTACAGTAAAGAATTTATTAGGTGATGCAGGTATTATTAGTAATATTATGTTTAATCCTATAGAGCCTAGTTTTAATGGCGCCAGTGTAATGGACAATATTTATTCCAGTGGCGGGTCTGGTGCTTGGATAGTTAATGCTAATTCTCAAGAGTTTATGATTAACTGTGGACCATCTGCTGTGTATTGGAGTGATTTCTTTTCGGCGCATACTGGCTATATAAAAGTAATTTATCGCGTGGCGGATAGCGAAATATAGGAGGGTTAAGATGGCATATATAAAAGAGTTTTGCGAGTTTGTATTAGGGCTGTATGCAGCCTATGAAATCAAAATAATCATCGTATGCGGACTTCTCGGTGGCGTATTCACTAAGGCCGTGGGCGGGTTTGATAAGCAGCTTATAGGGCTGCTTATTTTTATGGGCATCGATTATGCTACCGGTATGTATGCAGCGTGGCATGAGCATGATCTTTGGAGTAAAAAGGCATTCCGGGGTCTTTGCAAAAAAGCCAGCATCTTAGGCGTAGTGGCCTTTTGCGCTGGCGTTGATGTTATCCTTAAAACCGATATTGCAAGGTATGGTGCGATTGCTGGATTTGGCATAATGGAAGCTATGAGCGTTATTGAAAATGCAGATCGTGGTGGCTGGGGTGATATATTTCCAGAGTGGATCCGTGAAAAATTGGCATTGATAAAAGAGGAAAAAGTTAGGAGGAAGCATTGATGTTAAGTAAATATTTTTATGAAAGCGAGCTGGAATGCAAAGGCTATCAGCGGGGAAATGGCTGTTGTAATGGTCTTCCGGCAGATGGGATGAATGTAGAACTGATGCAGAAGCTGGATGCGCTTAGAGAAGCAGTACAAAGGCCTGTTTATGTTACCAGCGGGTACCGCTGCCCTATTCATAACAGTAAAGTGAGTTATGCAACACTCAGCTTTCATACAAAGGGTATGGCGGCAGATATATATTGTGATGGTATGACGGTAGATGAATTGGCGGATAAAGCAGTAAATATTGGCTTTAGAGGCGTTGAACGTAATTATGACATGGATTATGTCCATGTTGATGTAAGGCCGGAACAGTATTATTTTCTGCACCTCAACGGTGCCGATTATGAATGTGATGGCCGTGGGAATATCATTTAAAAACAGGAAGAGGTGAGTTCATGAACGAAGAGCGTATTTTGATTTGGGCAGGTATCGCATTGGCTATCCTGGTCGGCTGTATTACTTACTATGACTTGTAATTAAATAAGGGGCATCTATAGATGCCCCTTATTTTTATGGAGGTATATTATGGAAAACAAGTATAAAATTTTGTCTTTGGTGTTCTATGCGGCAGCTTTTGCATTTGGTTGGCATATGCATGGGTGGATGCATACCTGCCCGGTCGCAGATCCGGAGATAAAAACAGAAGTAAAATATAAAACTGATACCAAAACAGAAATAGTATATGTGCCTAAGTATATCTATCCTGATGGCAGCACAGAGAAAACAGATGTTGATGTAAATATTGGCAAGCAGGAGCTGGCAGTAAAGGTCAACGGTAAAGATTTTGCGATCCAAAAGGTCGATGATGAAAAGTTTATTTTTGATAAAAACAAACTGCAGCTCACACAAACCAGCCGTGTTGACTTAAATATCACAGTACCAGTAATAGACAAAACCAAACGCTGGGAGATTGGTATAGGCGCTTCTAAAGACGGTGTTGTCGGCATGGTAGGCTTTCCTATCAAAAAGAATGTTGGAGGCTGGATAGCGGGGCGTCAAGGTGATGTGATGATAGGGGTGATGGTGAAGATATAGTGTTATTTTTATCTTGGGAAGTGTGATATAATAAGCCAAAAACATAAAAGAGGTTATATCTATGAAGATTGTCGAAGAATTGGACTTTAAAAAAGGCAAGGTAATGGTGTGTGCTCATTGTGGAAATGAAGTTCTTATGCCGTTAATTCACCAGTGTGAGGATAAAGTAGAAGATTCAGAAGAAATGATAATAGGTATAAATAAATGGACATTATATTTCTGTACAACTTGTAGAGATGTTATGTTAGAAAAGAGTATGTATGCGGACTTTGGGTATCCGCCAGAAGAAGGCACTGAAATAGTCTATCCGCCGGTTGTAAATGTAGACAGAGCTGTACCAAACAAAATTGCAGAAACTTTTATTTCTGCAAAAAATGTGCGAAATAAAAGCAATCATGCCTGTATTTTATTGCTTAGAAGTACTTTGGAAAAGATTGCTAAGGATAAAGGAGCTACCGAAGGGAATTTATATAATAAAATGAAAAAATTGTCTGACGATGGTATAATTCCTAGCACATTAAATGAAATGGCAAAAATACTCAGAGATGTTGGTAATGCTGTTGCACATGGGGATGATGAAGTCGAATTTAATGATTATACAGTAAATACTCTTATCGAGTTTACAGAAACTATTATAGATTACGTCTATGTGTTGCCGAATAAAATATCAATAATTGGCAAAAGATTATGAGTAAAAAGCACTCCTGATGGAGTGCTTTTTAGGTTTGAGTAGGCATAACATATTTAGTTTGAAGTGCAGCATAGTGAGTAAGCGTATTTTTAAAAACTGTTTTTTATGATTTTTAACTTTGGTCTATCTGATGGAAATAGTTCGTCTAATTCATTCTCATTAATTAATAGTAATTTACTCAATTCCTTTTTTGTATACTTGAGATCAGTAATATGAAGTTTAAGTAAGTCATAAAATAATGATGGGAGTTCGCGTACCGGTTCTAATTCTTTAGGTTCTCTACTTTTATAGCCGCGTTTAGATAATTGTATATAGAGATGTTGTTTACGTTCCTCATCAATGCAGGACACGTCATTTGCTCTGTATATGAGAGCGGCCATAGATGTTTTCCACTTTAATTTTAATGTTGGTAAATCTTTAAGAGTTAAACTTTCTAAATCTTCTTTTATGTCATTTTCAGGCATTAAAAATTCGGCGGCAAAAGCATTAGCTTCAACTTCAATTTCTTTTGACGGTATCTTGTGCATTATCATATGTCCTAGTTCATGAGCTAGAGAAAAACGAATGCGATCCATTGGCCTTGAAAAATCAACAAAAAATAAAGGAACATTACTTGTTGTTCTACGGCTGATAGCATCAATTTTATCTGTTCCAAAATCCATTGGAATAATGATGCCACCAGCACTCTCAATAACATCGATTAGATTTCGTACAGGCCCTCTTGGTAATTGCCATAAAACTCGTGTCATTCTTGCAATTTCTGCAGGGGTGGCATCTTCTACATTGTAGCTTGGAATAGGTAAATGGTCTATACTTATAGAGTTAAGTAATTTTTTCACCTGGATACACTTTATTTCAATTGATGCATGTACTTTATCTAAGGTCTTAGCAGAAAGAGTGGCTCTTTTCCTATGGAAAAGGCCACTAATACTTGGGATACACGAAAGTTCTTTCTGATAAAAGAAATCAACAGGATAGTTAAGGGCAGTAGCCATTAATTCTGCTTCTTGTATACTAACATTTTGTATGCCACTTTCTATTTTTGAAAGTTTTGATTGTCTGATAGGAGTAATTAAATCTGCCAATTGTTTTTGTGTATATCCTCTAGACTGACGTGCAATAATGAGCATATCAGGATTGAAGGTATCAGATTGATATTTATTTTTCATAATAAACATCCTTTCTAAACAGTATAAACAGAATATAAAAGATTATTCTGTTTTTGATACAATAAGCAAATCTTTTCGCGCAGAAATTCTGTATTTGGGAGTAGGAGAATCGTTTGATGTTGGAAAATCGGCTTGTGGAGTTAAGTTGGCCAGTGCATCAGAAATTTTAATAGACCAGTGATTTGCATGTTCATTATTATGACAGACAACAGCGGTTTCTTCAAGAAAATTACCTGATAATGAAGACAGATTCAAACGATAACCAACCGCTAATTTGACAGAGCAGGGAAATAATGATCCGCCCTGTCTAACAAAATCAAGGCATGCATTAGTTGGAATATTGCTTGTTAATCTGTTTTTATTTAATTTTTTTAGTTGCAATACAATATTAACATCATCAAGAATTATTTTAAAGGTACTATTTTGGTGGACAAGCCGCATTTTATCTTCAGGGGTTATCAAACGTTTGCAGCATTCATGCATGTTGTCATGAATATGGGAGGCTATTGTCCTGGGTGATAGATTTACTATCTGACTACCATGGGCAGCGATAAAAGACTGAACGGCTTCTCTTACGATAATATCAAGTTTTTTTAGACGATATAAGCCTATTTTTGTTATGATATTATCTCTATTCAAGTCGGTTTCAGATGGTTCATAAAATAATTGCATAGAAGATCCTCCAAATATAGAATAATTTTATATAAAATATACAACTATTTTGCGCTAAAGTCAAATAAATATTCTAAAAAATATTCGGGGTAAATCAAGAAAAATATTCTATTATTTTAAAGTGCTATTAAAATCAATGATTTTGAAGTCTGCTTAAGATACTTATTTGGATATGAGCAATGAAATGAGTAGTTTTAAGAAAAGCAAATTTAAGACCGGCACATTAGAAGACTTGAAGTTTAATAAGAAAACTTTATAAGGCTAGTTTTTAGGCGGCATCGATGCGTATTATCAATGCCGTTCTATATAGTGAAATATTTGTTTGGGTACGATACAAATTCTTCCACCAAATTGAAGAGTAAACCCCATAACTTCCAGCGAAGTTATGGGGTTTTAATATTTTGGTTTTAAACTATAAATATAAGGACCAGGCCCAAAATACAAAAGCACCTGTGCAAAAACACAGGTGCTTCGTGCTCCAGGCGGAGCAAAAAGATATCGGCTCATCAATATCAATTGAGATTATAACACAGATTTTGGCCGCTGGCAATGGGGGACTGCTGTTTTATTGACACTGCCGCAACTAAAACAAATCCATAATTATTTCGCTAGTACCTTTCGCTGGAAATAGGTTAAAATATAGATGCAGATTGCAGGAGAATGTTAAGCAGTACTTTTAAAGGAGTGAGAGCAAATGGTAACAGTAGGTCTTTTGCCAAAATATGATTTTTCTGTTTTTATAGATGGTGAACAACTAGGACGTTTTACTGAGGTATCAGGGATTGATGCAGCTGAACCGATAGAATATAGAGAGGGTGCTTCCGCCAGGGCTGCTGTGCCTATAAAAATGCCGAGGATGGTTAAGCATGGAACTGTGACGCTTAAATATGGCAAGGCAAAGTCGAGTAACCTGATTGAATGGTGGCAGACGGTAGCAACAGGCGATATTAAACGTAAAAATGTGGTTGTTTCGCTTTTTGATGAGACTGAAAAAGTGCTTGCAAGCTGGATGTTGATGCAGGCCTGGCCTGTTAAATGCGGTGCTGTAGCTTTAAATGCTGATAACAATTATGCTATCGAAAGTATTGAGCTGGCCCACGAAGGTGTGAAACAGCTTTAAAGCTGCTTTTGAGGTGTGCTAAATAGAATGTGACGGTGAGGAATACCTATGCGAGAGATTTTGACGAACAGGATATACAGGCATTTTAAGGGCAGGGAGTATAAGGTTTTGCTGTTGGCGCAGCATACGGAAACCGGCGAGCAGTGCGTTGTTTATCAGGCGCTGTATGATGATTTTGTGTATTATGTGCGGCCGTATGCGATGTTTGCATCGGAAGTTGACCGGTCAAAATATCCTGACGTAGAGCAACGCTACCGTTTTGAACTGGTGGACGCAACTAATGACTAACTATATTTTAAATGGCATTTTGGGTCTGGCTGTAGGCGACGCTTTAGGCTATGCTGCACAGGGCAAGACTCGCGAGATTTTAAAATTTGCTCCCGTGCTGGAGATGAAGCGTGGTTTGTGGTCGGACGATACCAGTTTGACTTTGTGCACTTTGGCCAGCCTGCGTGAAAATGACTGGCGGCTAAATTACGTTGACTTGATGGAACGCTTTAGCAAGTGGCTTGAATATGGCTATATGACGCCGGAGGGCACGGTTTTTGACGTGGGGGCTACGACGCAGCGAGCTTTACAAAACTATACAGGTGGTGCGCCGCTGGAGCAATGTGCGCCACGGAACCAGTGGAACTGTGGCAACGGTTCGCTGATGCGGATACTGCCGATTGAGTTTTATTTACAGGCCAGACCTGAGGCTGACCGTTACGAAAGCATCCGCAACGTTTCGGCACTGACCCACGCCCATATTTGCTGCACCTTGGGCTGTTATTTATATTGTGCCGTAGCCAGTGAGATCATTGCTCACCGGGATCGGTTTAAGCTGGCGACGCTGTTGATACGCGGCGTTAACCGGGCAGTAACAGAGCTGGCGCAGGTAGCCGATGCAGACGATGTGAGTGAGCTGCATTATTACAGCCGTGTTATTGACCACAGTGTGTATGACTTGCCCGAAAGCGAGATAGAAAGCAGCGGTTACATCGTAGATACGCTGGAGGCGGCGCTGTGGTGTTTGGCTAATACAAATTCGTACCGTGAGTGTTTGCTGTGGGCTGTGAATTTGGGTGACGATGCCGATACTGTTGCCGCTGTGGCAGGCAGTTTGGCGGGGGTGTATTATGGTTACGACAGCATTCCGCATGAGTGGCTGGCGGGGCTGAAGAATATGGAAACGATTGTGCGGGTATGCGGTTAAGCTGCCTGCTATTTTAGATAGCGATAAAATGGAGCAGATGATGACAGTAGCTTATGAGTTGATAAGGACCCGAAGGAAAAGCATCGCTATCGTTGTGGACGGCAAAGGACGGTGCAGTGTGCGGGCGCCGCTACAGGCCCGGTTAAGCGATATTGAACGGTTTGTAAACGAAAAGACTGCCTGGATAGTACAGAAGCAGCAGCTGTGTGCGGTAAAAATGCAGGCTCAGCAGCTGGAGCTGACTGATGGTAAGCGGCTGCAAGTACTGGACGCTAACTATACACTGCGTTTGGCTGCGGTACGACAAGTGTCGGTGCAGGACGATGTGTTGCTGTGTCCGCAGCAGGAGCCGCAGAAGGCGTTGGAAAAATGGCTGCGGCAGCAGGCTTTAACAATTTTGCAGCAGCGTGTAGCTTATTATGCCGCTTTGATGGGTGTACGCTATGACCAGGTCAAACTGTCGTCGGCAGCTAAGCGCTGGGGTTCGTGCAGCATACAGGGGAATTTGAACTTTGCCTGGCGTTTGGTTTTCTATCCGTTGGCGGTGTTGGATTATGTTGTAGTACACGAGTTGAGCCATATCGGCAATATGAACCACAGCCGTCGCTTTTGGCAGCGTGTTGCCAGTGTGCTGCCTGATTATCAGGCGCGGCAGCGTTATTTGAAGCAGAATAGTTATATTTTGCAGTGGCTAAGATAAAACCCGCTTCTAAAATTTAGAAGCGGGTTTTATGCGTTATACAGATGCAGTTAAGTTTTAACGGCGTTTAGGTGGCAGCTGGGCCAGTAAAATAGCGGCAAAAACTAAAGCGCAGCCAAATATCTCGCGCAGCGCCAGCTGTTGACCAAGCAGCAGCCAGCCTGCCAAAACGGAAAATACTGATTCCAGGCTCAAGATAATGGAAGCCAGTACGACGTTGACATACTTTTGCCCCAATATCTGCAAGGTATAGGCGATGCCGCAGGACATGATGCCGGCGTACAGGATGGGCAGCCAAGCCTGATCAAGGGCGGCCCAGGTAGGTGTTTCGTAGATGAAGATAGCGGGCAGACTTAAAATACCGCAGATGGCAAATTGCAGTAGCGACATACGCACGCCGTCGACCATAACGGAAAAACGCTCGATGGTGATGATATGCAGAGCAAAAAAGCAGGCGCAGGCTAAAATTATCATATCGCCGTAATTGACGCTGAAGCTTTCAGTGATGCAGATGAAGTACATTCCGACAGCGGCAATAAAGACGCTGAGCCATTGCAGCCTGGTAACGGTTTTGTGGACTATGAGCCCTAAAAGTGGCACGATGACGATATACAACGTGGTGATAAAGCCGGTCTTACCAACTGTGGTGTAGCCGATGCCAAGCTGCTGCAAAGTGCTTGCGACAGTAAGGACGATACCGCAGATGATGCCGCCGGTGATCAGGTCCTGCCGCTCGGTTTTGTTATCGGTGCCCCAAATGGAAAGAGGTTTACCTGCCAGATGGTCGAAAAAAGCCACGCAGGGAATAAGGAAGGCCGCACCGATCAGTGAGCGGATACCATTGAAGGTGAAAGGGCCAACATGGTCGGCACCGACGCTTTGGGCAACGAAGGCCAGACCCCAGATCAGGGCACAGAAAAACAGCATCAGGCTGCCTTTGAGTTGATTTTGCTGCATCGATAACACTCCTCGGTTATTTTTACAAGTTAGAACCTTTATATTTTAGCATTATTTAAGTAAAACTTTAAGCTGTTCAACAAAATTTTATAATTCGGAAAATTCAGCGGACACTGGCAGAAGGTGTTATAATTAAGAAAATATACATTGCTGGGGGCAGAAGGATGAGTAAAGATTTTTTAGTAGCTGATTTTGAGTTTACCCAATACACCAAACGTATGGGACGGCCGCGCGGCTTTTTTTCAGAGATCATCGAGATCGGCGCGGTGAAGATAGATGGCACGGAGCTGGTTGTTACTGGTAGCATCCAAAATTTTGTGCGGCCGCATTTTTATCCCAAGCAGGCAAAAGAGGGTATGGATTTTTGCATGATCACCGAGCAGGATATGAAGCAGGCGATAGAGTTTAGCGAGATGCTGGCAAAAATGAGCGCTTTGTATGTGCCGGGGCAGACGTATTTTGTGGCTTGGGGCGAAGAGGATTACAAGGTTGTGGCGGAAGGCTGCAAACGCCATAAGCTGGACAACCCACTGTTGCTGGAGGATTATTTGGATTTGGCCGCTGCCTATAAGCTGATGAAAGGCGACAGCTACACTACCGGCCTGCGCAAGGCGACAGAAGAGCAGAACGTGGATACAGGCGGACTGTGGCATACAGCCTACGACGATGCCGCCAACACTGGCAAGCTGCTGGTGAAACTGCTTGCTAACGGCTGGAAGCCGGAGGATTATTTCGCCGCTGTGGCCGAGCTGCAAAATAAACAGTAATAAACAATTTGGAAATAAATAAAAGCTTCGCTGCAGGATGGACCTGACGGCGAAGCTTTTTTATTGGTATATTTATTATCAGTCGTGATATTTTTCGGGGAAGAAGATGCGTAAAACCTGCTCGTCGCTGCTTTTGCCCAACGCGTTGCCGATAAGGAAGAAGATAAGCGAGGCGCCGATACCGATAACGATTTGGTGCAGGTCGAAGAATTTGATTTGGAGCGCCATGGTGGTGCAGTAGGCGATAACGCCACCAGCCATAGCGAAGATAGCGCCGGTACGGTTGGCTTTTTTCCAGAACAGGCCGAAAATCAGCACCCAGAAGAAGGCTGTTTCAAGACCGCCAAAGGCGAACATATTGATTTTCCAGATAACGCTGGGCGGCGCGATGGCGATGACATAGACACCTAGGCCCAGAATAATAGTAGTCGCCATACTGAACAGACGGACGGTATTGTTGTTGACTTCCTTGTTGCGTTTGGAACATTCGTTCATATAAACATCTTTGATGATGGCTGAGGACGATGCCAAAAGCAGGGAAGAAACGGTGGAGATAGTTGCCGCTATCGGGCCGATGATGGTGATACCTGCCCAGAAGGGGTCCATACTGTTGATGATGGTAAGCGGCGTGATATTATCGACGCTGCCGCCGTAAGCCTGTAGGGTATCGGTGAGCACACCTTTAGAGAGTACGCCGATCCAGGTAGCGATCAGGGTCATGGCGCCGATAACTACGGTGCCGATGATCATGGCGTTATGCAGTGCTTTGGTGTTTTTGTAGCTGATGCCGCGTACTACAGATTGAGGTAGGGCCAGCGTACAAACGCCTACCAGCAGCCACTGGCTGATATAGAGCGAGATGGGCATTTTGCCATTGGAAAGCGGCTCCAGCATCTCGGGATGGTTAGTTTGGATATTAGTCATGATCTTTTCGTAGCCGCCTCCTGTTTCCAGCATAGAGAAGAACAGGATAAACAGGCCGATGATCATGGCGACAGCACAGATAGCATCAGTGATAGCGACGCCTTTAAAACCGCCGATAGTGGTGTAAAAAACGACGATCAGGCCAAAGAGCGTTAGCCCTGTAACGTAGGAAAAGCCGGTAACGGCCTCAAAAAGTTTGGCCGCGCCCACGAACTGGGCCACCATCGTAGCGCAGAAAAAGGCCACGATTACCAAAGCTGAGATATTAGCCAGGAGGTCGGATTGATAGCGGCTGCGGATAACGTCGACTACGGTAACGGCGTCTATGCGGCGCGAGACCATAGCGATTTTTTTACCAAAAACGCCCAGTACCAAAAAAATAACGACTACCTGAACTATTGCCATATACAGCCAGCCATAGCCGATAGACCATGCCATACCAGGGCCGCCAACGAAGGTGCTGACTGAGCTGTAGGTAGCGACGGTAGTCATGGCCAGCACAAAGCCGCCCAGGCTGCGTCCGCCGATAAAGTAATCCTTAGCGAAGTTTTGCTGACGGTCGCTGCGGGAAGACCGCTGCACAAAAAAACTGATGCCCAGCATAAAGATGAGGAATAAAAACACAGGCCACAGATGCAGGAAGTTACCCATGGAGCTCATCCTCCTTGTCGTCTAAGTCCATATCCTTAAAGATATAGTTAGCGAGGATTACGGAAACGGCGATGGCAAACAGCCAGGTACCGATGCAGCCCGCCCAGACCCAAAGGGGAGTCTGGAAGAACTCTATTTTGACACCCGACAGGCCGAAGCCGGCGACGCACCAAAAGATGATAACAATAAGAAGGGCTAACCAGGTGGCATTTGCTTCCCGATTAGCCTGTTTGAATTTTTCTTTACGATTCATTTTTTCTCCTTCTGCAGTATCGGCCAGAATAAAAACATTGAGCGGTCCGGTCTGCGGGATTTATCGCTATTATTGTACCACATTTTTACTATTTGCCAAGATATTTATCGGAAAAAGTGACTGTTTTTTCGCAGCAAACGACTATCAAAACGTATGGGCAAAGGTTAAGCGTACAACGAATAAAAAAAGTGTTTGTATGTCTTGTGGGGGGTACTCTTGTGCTATAATGAGGACATAGCGGAACGGAGGGAGAAAATGCTGTATAAAAAGGTAACTTCCCGCGATAATAAATGGTTCTTCCTGCTGCGTTACAGTGATTTAAAGAACGGACTGGAGATGTGGAGCACACGCAATATGCACTGGCAGTATTTTGATTATCATCAAAGCAGAAGCTTGCATGGTATCTTAGGTGACCACGAGTTGTGCGTGGATATTACTGAGGCAGAAGCGGAACAGATCATTAAAGAGCATCGTTGAAAAGAGCTGGCTTACTAAGCAAGCTCTTTTTTTATTTGTAAAAGTGACGCTGTTGGCAGGGCGGTGTTATAATGGTAGTATCTTATGATTTGCGAGGTAGTAGCTGTGATCAACGAAACGAGAATATTGAACGAATTTATAGAACTGGTAAGCGTGCCTTGCCCCAGTAAGGATGAAAAAGCCGAGGCCGATCTGCTGGTGCAGAAGCTGCGGGCCATGGAGCTGGAAGTGAAGGTGGACGATGCCGGCAGCAAGATAGATGGGACGACCGGCAACGTGTGGGCTTTTTTGCCAGGCAATGTAGAAGGCGCTACCAGATTGTTTTTTGAAGCACATATGGATTCAGTGCCGCCGACTACTGGTACGAAGGTAGTGCGCAAGGATGGCGTGCTGCACTCAGATGGCACTACTACTTTAGGCGGTGACGATAAGGTTGGCATTGCGGCTGCGCTGGAAGCGGTGCGAACGGTACAGGAACAAAACATCCCCCACGGCGATATCCAGCTGTGCTTTACTATTGCCGAAGAGATCGGCTGTCTGGGTGTGGTCAATCTTGACCCACAGGATATCAAAGCCGACATCGGTTACTGCCTTGACATTGGTGGTGCGCCGGGTATTGTTACTAATTCGGCGCCACGGCTGTTCGATATTTATTTTACGGTCAAAGGCAAATCGGCCCACGCCGGTATCGAGCCGGAAAAAGGTATTAATGCCATTATGTTGGCTGCCCAAGCCCTGACTGCATTACCGGCTTATGGACGCCTGGATGAAGAAACTACATTAAATATAGGCCAGATCGAGGGCGGAGCCGCTACCAATATAGTGGCGGAGCAGGCTAAATTTGTTATTGATATGCGTTGTATGGATCCGGAGAAGCTGGAACGGTTAAAGGACGCTACTATTAAAACCATCCGCGACGTGGTGGAATCCGGCGGCGGAGCACTGGAAGCCTATCCGGTGGAAGGCAGCCCGGCAGTACATGTGGCGGCTGACCATGCGGCCGTATTGCTGGCAAAGCAGGCAGCCAAAAACCTTAACCTGCCATTTGAGCTTACTAATACCGGCGGTTGCAGCGACGGTAACTTTTTGTGCGGTTACGGCCTGCCTTGCGTGTTACTGGCGACTGGTATGAGCAAGGTCCATACTACGGAAGAGTTTCTGCGCGAGTGTGATTTGTACGACTGTGCCCGCTGGGTGACCGAGATCATTCGTATTACGGGTCAAAAATAAAAGCGTGCTGTTTTAAAGAATGCTGCTTAAAAAAACAAAAAATTACATTTAAAAAGAAAAATCTGAATTAATGTTGACTTTGTGTAAAAGTGCGAATATAATTAATAATGCCGAAAGTTTTGGGTGTCCTCCTGAAATACTTGGCAGTGGAGCCGTAAGCTTTTGCTTACGGCTTTTTTTATATGCGGCCGTGGTCAAGTGAAGAAACGTGGTGTATACTTTGTCTTGTTCATTGACTTTCGCTGCTAATTTTTATATAATTTTTTATTATGATGTTTCGACTTAAAGGAGCGATAAAAAGATTATGAAGTACATGACTGGTAATGAAATTCGTGAGAAATTTTTAAAGTTCTTCGAAGATAGAGGACATTTGATCCTGCCCAGCGCGTCTCTCATTCCTCAGGATGATCCGACGCTGCTTTTGATTGGCGCCGGTATGGCTCCGTTCAAACCGTTTTTTACAGGTAAAATGCAGCCGCCTTCTCCGCGTGTGGCAACTTGCCAAAAATGCGTGCGTACGGGCGATATCGAAAATGTTGGCCGCACTGCCCGCCACCATACTTATTTTGAAATGCTGGGTAATTTTTCTTTTGGCGATTACTTCAAAAAAGAGATCATCCCATGGAGTTGGGAGTTTATAACTAAAGATCTGGGCATCCCTGCTGATAAGCTGTGGATCACTATCCATACCGAAGACGACGAAGCTTTCGACATTTGGCATAATGTTGTCGGCCTGCCCGAAGAACGCATCGTCCGTTTGGAAGAAAACTTCTGGGAGATCGGCAGCGGCCCCTGCGGCCCCTGCTCCGAGATCCATGTTGACCTGGGTGAAGAACGCGGCTGCGGCGAACCGACTTGTGCGGTAGGCTGCGACTGCGACCGTTTCCTGGAGATCTGGAATCTGGTATTTACCCAATATAATCAAAACGACGATGGAACTTACACGCCGCTGGCAAACAAAAACATTGATACCGGCGCCGGTCTTGAGCGTCTGGCTTCTGTGCTGCAAGGCAAACCGTCTAATTTTGAAACCGACCTGATCTTCCCGATCATCGAATATGCTGCCAAGGTTGCCAATGTGAAATATGGCAGTGATAAAAAGACCGATATTTCCTTGAAGGTGATCGCCGACCATGCCCGCAGCATGACCTTTATGATCGCCGATGGTATTTTACCATCTAATGAAGGTCGGGGTTATGTATTGCGCCGTATTTTGCGCCGTGCCGTCCGTCACGGTCGCCTGATCGGTATCGACCAGATGTTTTTGGCCGGTGCTGTCGACGTGGTTATCGAAATGTACGGCCACGTTTATCCGAATCTTGTGGAAAAACGCGAATATGTGCAAAAAGTCATCGAGATGGAAGAAACCAGTTTCCTGCGCACTTTACGCCAGGGCAGCGAACTGCTGAGCGAAGAGATCGCCAGATTGGAGGCTACCGGTACTACCGTGCTTGACGGTGCGACTGCTTTCAAACTGAACGATACCTTTGGTTTCCCGTGGGAACTGACTGCGGAAATTTTGGAAGAACACGCTATGACGATGGATAAAGAAGGTTTTGACGCGGCGCTGGAGGTTCAGCGCACTATGGCTCGCGAAGCCCGTGACGATAAAGCCGGAATTCCTGTGATCTATAATACCCGTGGCATCGATATTGCTGCCTTGAAGGTAGACGAAGCTGCGAGCGCAGGCAAGATCGTAATGCTGTACCCGGCTGACGATGCTCAGCCTACAACAAGTGCTGAAGACGGCAAAAACGTTGCCGTGATTTTAGACGTTACTGCATTCCATGCCGAAGGCGGCGGACAATTGGGCGATTTGGGCCGCATTACCGCACCGACAGGCGTGATCGAAGTTGAAAATACCAAAAAACTGCCTGATGGCGCCACCATTCACATTGGCCGCGTGGTTGAAGGCACTGTAAGCGTTGGCGATGCAGTAACTTACGAGGTGAACAGCTGCCGTAAGGGCGATATCGCCCGCAACCATACTGCTACCCATCTGCTACACGCAGCGTTGAAATCAGTTTTAGGCGGCCACGTCAATCAGGCTGGCAGCTATGTTGGCCCCGACCGTCTGCGTTTTGACTTCTCGCACTTCTCGCCGGTAACGGAAGAAGAGTTGAGCCGTGTCGAGGCGATAGTAAACGAAGAGATTTTAGCGGCTAAAGGCGTTGCTGTTGAAGAGCTGCCGATCGAAGAAGCTAAAAAACGTGGTGCTATGGCGCTGTTTGGCGAAAAATATGGCGATATCGTCCGTGTAGTCACTGTACCGGGCTTCTCGATGGAATTCTGCGGCGGCGTCCATGTCAGTAACACTGCTCAAATTGGCATGTTTAAAATAATTTCCGAATCCAGCACCGGTGCAGGCGTACGCCGTATCGAAGCTGTGACCGGCCACGGCGCTGTAGCCCATGTCAACGAGATGGAAACTATGGTAAAAGGCTTAGCAGGCAGTTTAAAATGCCGTGTAACTGACGTGCCGGCACGCCTGACTGCTTTGCAGGGCGAGCTGAAAGCAGTTGAGCAGAAAGCGGCAGAATTGGCGGCTAAGATCGCTAAGGCACAGGTCAGCGATGTAGACAGTCAGATCCGTGATATCAAAGGCATCAAAGCCCTGGTGCAGCAAGTCAGCGTCGACAATATCGAAGCTATGCGTAATTTGGGCGACCAGATGCGCGACAAAGTAGGCGGTGTAGTTGTTTTGGCATCCGTGTTCGACGATGGCAAGATCAGTATTCTGACGATGGCAACTAAAGATGCTGTTGCTAAAGGCATCCATGCCGGCAACATCGTTAAAGAAGTAGCCAGGATCTGTGGCGGCGGCGGTGGCGGTCGTCCTGATATGGCGCAGGCTGGCGGTAAAGACGCTGCTAAGCTGGGCGAGGCTTTGGAAGCTGCCTGGGGAGTTATTGAAGGTCAGATCAAATAACAGATTCATAAAATTTTAAAGGCCGAGAGTGATCTCGGCCTTTATTTATACAAGTTCACAGTTATTTTATATTTTTTTGCTACAAGGTATGCTACAATAGTAGTACATCTGTAAATAGAATTTATTTTTGTGAATTTGCAGTTAAAAAGGAGGGATCAACGATGACTCAGGTATCGCAGGAAACAATGATGTTTAAGCGTAACAATGAAAATAAAGAAGTGGCACAGGTTATCAGCGAGGTTTGCAAGGCGCTGGAGGCAAAGGGCTACAATCCTATCGACCAGCTCGTAGGCTATCTGCTCAGCGGTGATCCTACATATATCACCAGCCACGACGACGCCCGCACCAAGCTGCGCCGTTTTGAACGCTATGAACTTATCGAAGAGCTGGTAGTTAAGTATTTGGAAAAAAACGCAAAATAAAATGGGGAGAGCTGCTTAGATGAGAAGTATGTCTCTGGATGTCGGCACGCGTACTATCGGCGTGGCCGCCAGTGATTTGATGGGGATGATCGCCAACGGGGTGGAAACTATCCGCCGCACCAGTGAAGAACGCGATCTGCAGCGTATCGGCGAGTTGATCGACGAATACGAGGTAGACACGATGGTGGTGGGTTATCCTAAAAATATGAACGGCAGCATCGGCGAGCGCGCACAAAGCTGCGAGGCTTTGGCCCAAGTTATTGGCGCCAGGTTCCCGCAGCTTAAGATTGTCTTATGGGACGAGCGACTTTCGACCGTTGCCGCTGAAAAAGTTTTGATAGACGCAGACCTGCGCCGCAGCAAACGCAAAAAAGTCATCGATATGATGGCGGCCGTAGTGATTCTGCAAAACTATCTGGATAGTCCACAAAGTAAAAGGACGGAATGAAGGTATGGCGAAAAAAATATTTGTCGGCTTCGTGGCGCTGGTTTTATTCGCTTTCGTGCTGCTGTTCCAATTTGGCGGCCGGGCTGCCGAAGAGCTGACGAAAAAGCTTTTGGCTGAACAGACGGCGCTGCAGGGTACATTAAAAGCCGAAGAGATTCAGGCTAACTGGTCGGGCGACGTTGTTTTTAAAAACATCGTCTGGGTAGGGCCTGATGGTAAAACCATTGCCGAAGTACCTTTGTCTACGGTATCGGTCAATTTGTTCGATGCCTTACTAAAGGGAGGCACCGGTGCTTCAGTCGGTGACGTGGTGGTGGATAAGCCCAGCTTTTTTGTTGCTTACGGCAAAAAGGATGGCTTAAATCTTACCAATTATATCAATTTTCAGCTTGATGAAGCTCAAAGCGAAGATCTGCTGAGTGTAAAAAAAGCCAGCAGTTCAACGCAGTTCCGTGGTCTGATGGAAATCAAGGACGCCAAGGTGAACCTGCTTTTGGAAGGTAAGCCCCTTGATTTTGATAAAGTGCAGTTCCAGGCCAACTTTAAACAATATCCAAAGATCAAATATGGTTTGCGGGTCAAGGATGGTAAAAGCGATATCATTGCCGATATCCAAACCGACCAGCAGTCTACAGCCGTGGTTGCGGAAGTGAAGAAGCTGCCGCTGCAAAACATTATGAGCGTGCTGCCGCAGGCTGCCGACGTGGTGATCAGCGAGGGTACTTTGCCTGATGTCAAGATCAGGGCCGATAAGACAGCAGGGAAATGGACGCTGAATATCGACGGTACTATCTCCAATCTGAAAGGTTCTTTAATCAACTATCCTGTGACTAAGGGCAGTGGTAAGTTTGCAGCCGACACAACGGCTTTGAAGCTTGCTGATTTGAATTTGGAAGTCGCAGGGCAAACCGTCATCATCGACGGAAATATTTATTATGCCGATAAGCCCGATGCTAAACAGACCTACGGCCTGACGGTTAGTGCCCCCAACTTTGTGATTGAGGCGTTGAGCCCGGGGCTGGGACTGAAAGAAGCAGTGACTGCATTAGGCAAAGTAAAAGGCACTATCGACAAGCCCGAGGCTGAAGGTACTTTTGGTCTTGATAAACTGGCTTATGATCCGTTATACATAACCGCCCTCAGCGGCAAGTTTTTGTATAAAAACGGCAAGTTAAACGTTGGCGATGCTATCGGCAATGTTTATGCCGGGCAGGTCAGTATCAATGGGCAAATAGATACGAAGACCAGGGATTTTAATTTGGAAATACAGGGTATAGACCTCGACAGCTCCGTAGTTACGGAAACGCAGGTCGAAGGTCCGCTGTCATTTAAAATGCTGGCGCTGGGAACTGCCGATGTTGGCAGTGCGACAGGTGCTGGTAGCTTTCGCATCGAGGAGGGCAAGTATATGATGTTGCCGTTCCGTTCGATCAAAGGCTCGATCACCAGACAGCAGGGAAAATTTGCTTTTTCTAACATCAAGATCGCTACCGCCGTCGGCAGCTTTGATACTAATATCATCGTTAAAGACAATGGTAAGCTGGGCTTTGATTTAGACAAAGGGTTTTTAGCTGCCAGGCTGGATGAAAAATGAGAAATTGACAGCATAACTGTAAATGATATAAAATGTATATAATTTAGAAACGAGGTGTCGTAATGGACCAAAAAGAAAATATGGAAGCTATTGAAGCAATGGAAGAAGAACAAATCGTCGTTATTACTGACGAGGATGGTAACGAATTATATTTCCGTGAAGAAATGATCGTTCCTGTAGGTGCAAAAAAATTCGCTATCTTAGCGCAGATCGATTTAGAAGACTGTGAATGTGATGACGAAGCCTGCCACTGCCACGAAGACGATGAAGAAGAAAATGTGATCATCGCTCGCATCGAGCTTGACGAAAACGGCGAAGAAGTTTATTTAGCGCCTACTGACGAAGAGTTCGACGAAGTAAAAAATGCTTACGAAAAACTTGTAGAAGACTGGGACGAAGAATAACAACCATAGTGCCGGACATCATGTCCGGCACTTTTTGAGCTTTATTAACTTAAGTTGAAGGGACTGGAAATATGAGGAAGGTATTACCCTTTGTTTTAGGCATCTTTTTGGTGATAGTAGTAGGTGCTTACTGGGTATTGAACTATACCGGCAGCAATAAAGACCTGGCTACAGGCAGCCCGTATCTGATCACGGTCGAATCGGGGATGACGACTACTGACATCGCCAATTTGCTGCACAAACAAAAGCTCGTAAAAACACCGGAGGCGTTTCGCCTGGAGGCAAAGTTTCGTGGTTTGGAACGCGACCTGCAAGCCGGCCGCTATGAAATAACGGCAGGTATGTCAAACTGCGAGATCGTCGATGTTCTGTCGAAAGGGCAGGTGCAGCGGGTGAAATTCACTGTGCCGGAAGGCTACACCGTAGTGAAGGCAGGCAAAAAGTTGGAGGCTGAAGGAATTGGCTCAGCTGAAAAATTTATCGAAGCCGCCCGCAATTACACCCCGTACCCGTACATGGAAACCAGCGACCCAAACGTCATTTATAAAGCGGAAGGCTTTATCTTTCCCTCCACCTATATGTTTGATGTGGGTATGAATGAAAAAGATATGCTGGAAATGATGGTTAAAGAATTTAACACGCAGATGAATAAAGAAAATATTCCTGAGGAAGCAGAAAAGCAGAAAATGTCGATCAGGGATCTGGTCAATATGGCTTCTCTGGTAGAGATGGAAGCAGTGTACAAGGAAGAACAGCCACGTATCGCCGGCGTTTTTCTGCGCCGCCTGGAAATTTATATGCCGATCCAGTCGGATACGACGATCCAGTATATTTTAGGCACGCAGAAGGAAGAACTGACGATAGCTGATACGAAGATACAGAACCCCTATAACACCTATCAGAACCCGGGCCTGCCGCCCGGACCGATAGCCAGCCCTGGCCTTAGTGCTATTAAAGCTGTACTGCATCCAGAAAAGACCGACTTTTTATATTTCGTCGCTGAAAAAGATGGGCACCACCGTTTTACCCGGACTTATTCCGAACATTTGGCGGCAATCGACGATATTCATGGACAACAATAAGGAACTGATATGACTGTAATAAAAAATAAGCCGGAACTTTTGGCACCGGCAGGCAATATGGAAAAATGTAAGATCGCTTTACGTTATGGCGCCGACGCCGTGTATTTAGGCGGCAAGATGTTTGGGCTGCGGGCTTTTGCCAATAACTTCAGCATGGAAGAGATTGCTGAAGCTGCGGCATATGCTCACGAGCTTGGAAAAAAGGTTTATGTGACCGTTAACATTTTCGCTCATAACGAAGATTTAGAGCAGCTGCCGGGCTATCTGCTGGACTTACAGCAGGCTGGTGTGGACGCATTGCTGATTTCTGACCTGGGCGTTTGGAGCGTGGCTCGTAAAACGGTGCCCGCTATGCCTTTGCATGTCAGTACGCAGGCCAACACCAGTAACTGGGCGGCCGTGCAGGCCTGGCAGGAATTGGGTGCTGAACGGGTCGTACTGGCACGCGAACTGGGTTTGGATGAGATCAGGGAAATCGGCGCTAAGACTAACGTGGAACTGGAAGCCTTTGTCCACGGTGCGATGTGCATCTCTTATTCGGGCCGCTGCCTTTTGAGCAGCTACCTGACAGGACGGGATGGCAACCGCGGTGCCTGCGTGCAGGCCTGCCGCTGGGACTACAGCCTGGTCGAGAAGAACCGCCCCGACGAAAGCTTCGACATCGAAGAAGATGAACGAGGCACATATGTAATGAATTCCAAGGACTTATGCCTGATCAACCACATTCCTGAATTAGTGGAAGCCGGCATTTGCAGCTTGAAGATAGAGGGCCGCATGAAAAGCATCCACTATGTGGCGACCGTAGTCAGCGTATACCGTAAGGCTATCGACGCTTACTGCGACGATCCTCAGCATTATCAGGTCACCGAGGCGTGGCGCGAGGAACTGGAAAAAGTTTCGCACCGTCCTTATACTAAAGGCTTTGCCTTTGGCAAGCCCGGCAGCGAAGGACAGGTCTATACTACGTCCAGCTACGAGCAGACCCATGATTTTGTCGGTATCGTCCTGGCTTATGATGCGGAAAGCAAGCGTGCCTATATCGAGCAGCGCAACAATGTTAAAAGCGGCGAGGTGTTGGAACTGCTGATGCCTGACGGGGAACTGCTGCCCTTAACCTTAGAGGGTATGCAAAACGAAGCAGGCGAGAGTATCGACTGCGCGCCGCATGCCCAGCAAAAATTTTCAATCGTCAGCGATAAGGCTTTGCTGCCCGATTCGCTGCTGCGGAGGAAGGTAATATGTTAGAAGACCGAAGTACCATCTACGCGAAGGTGGCGCCTGAGCGTATTGCAGATGTAAATTGGATCATGGAAGGCTACGAGCATCTGGCTTTAGTCAGCACCATCGACCATCAGGAGGGCATCATTCTTTTGCGTGGTACGCCCGATACATATAGTGATGTTTTAGAAATTATTGAGAATATGCCGTTTTCGGTAGAAATTCTTGAAAGTTTTAACGAAGCTTTATAGGCAAATTGTCAAAAGTATGATAAAATATCTGGGTATCGTATTATTTTAATAGAAGTGAGGTAAGGATTATGCCGCGTATCGGTAAAATCTTTGATTTTCTGGAAAAAGAACATTTGGATTGCGTCATTATTAAAGACGTTAATACAATTCGCTATTTGACCGGCTTCAGAGGTGATTCGAGCATCCTTTATGCCGATGACCGTCGGGCTGTCCTTGTTACCGATGGCAGATACTTGTATCAGGCAAGGGCGGAAGCCAAATGCTGCCATATCGTAGAATATGCGGAAAACATTTGGCAGACTGTGGTTGAATTGGCACAGGATGCAAAAAAAGTAGGTTTTGACGGCGATTATTTCAGCTATAATGACTTCAACACTTTGCAAGGACTTTTGGAGGGCAAAGAGCTGCAGGTCATCGATCTGAAATATATTAGGATGGTCAAAGATAAACGCGAGCTGGAATTGATGTGGCGCGCAGTGAAAATCGCTGATGAGGCGTATCTGCGTTTGCTGGACGAATTGCAGCCCGGAATGACTGAAAAGACACTGGCTGGACGCCTTGAGTATTATATGCGCAGCCTGGGAGCAGAAAAACTCGCCTTTGAAACTATCGTAGCTTCGGGCGAAAGGTCGGCCTTGCCGCATGGCATAGCTTCTGATAAAGAAGTGGAGATCGGCGATTTTATTACTTTTGATTTCGGTGCCGTTTATGACGGCTATCATTCTGACATGACCCGTACCGTTGTCTTGGGGATGGCCAACTCGTGGCATAAAGAGATTTATACCATTGTTGAGGAAGCCCAATGGCGTGGTCTGAAAAACGCGAAGCCCGGCATTACCGGCGCAGAGCTTGACGCTATTGTCAGGGATTATATTACTTCCCGCGGCTATGGCGAAAACTATGTGCATGGACTGGGACATGGTATCGGCCTCGAGATTCACGAAATGCCGAATATCAATAAACGCGGCCAGAATGTTGTTTTGCAGCCCGGTATGACATTTACTGTTGAGCCTGGTATTTACATCCCCGGTAAGGGCGGTGTACGTATAGAAGACACGGTTGTGTTGACCGACGAAGGCGCAAAAGTGCTGACCGGTGTTAAAAAACAGCTGATGGAAATTGTTTAATTTTTTATATAGGAGGACTATTTATGATTTCTACTAATGAATTTAAAACTAATGTGACTGTTACTATCGACGGCGACGCTTGGCAGGTTGTTGAATTCCAACATGTAAAACCTGGTAAGGGTGCAGCTTTTGTACGCGCTAAAATGCGCAACATGTGCACCGGTTCCGTTGTTGAACGTACTTTCAACGCTGGTGAGCGTTTGCCTAAAGCACGCGTTGACCGCCGCGAAATGCAATATTTGTATGAATCTGACGGACAATATGTATTTATGGACAACGAAAACTACGAGCAGACTGAATTGACTAAAGAACAATTGGGCGACGCGTTGAACTTCTTGAAAGAGAATATGGATGTTAAGATCATGGTTTACGAAACCCGTATCCTTGGCGTTGACCTGCCGAACACTGTTGAGCTGAAAGTAGTTGAAACCGACCCCGGCATCCGTGGTGATACCGCTACCGGAGGCAGCAAACCTGCTAAAATGGAGACCGGCTATGTGGTCAAAGTTCCTCTGTTCATCAACGAGGGCGATGTTTTGCGCATCGACACCAGAACCGGTGATTATATCGAACGTGCATAATTAAAAATAGCTTATACTGACAGCGGCGAAATTTGTTTTCGCTGCTGTTTTTTTATGCATTTATACATAGTATTCACGCAGCAGGTATGGTATAATTAAAAGCAAAATAGGGTAAGTATATCCTATTGCCGCACAGACGGGAGGTGGCATAGCATTGAAATTAGATATCGAAGATAGAGAGCTAAAGCAGCAGCAGGTACAGGAAGCTGTGATGCAGGAAGAAAATGATCGGGAAGAGAATAAAATCGAAGCTGATGCAGCAAGAGAAGAACAGATGCCCGACGAAATAGGAAATGTTAAGGTCGCTGACGAAGTCATCAGTATCGTGGCCGGACTTGCCGCGCAGGAGGTCAATGGCGTTATCGGCATGAGCGGCGGTTTTGCCGAAGGCCTGAACGAGCTTTTAGGTAAAAAAAGTTTTGCTAAAGGCGTAAGGATAACCGTTGACGGACATGTAGTGACGGCGGCAGTTTATGTGAATGTAGAATATGGCTCCTGTATCCCTGAAATAGCATTGGAAATACAGGAAAAAGTAAAAGAAGCGATCGAAAATATGACCGGCTATGAAGTGAAGTTTGTCGATGTACATATACAAGGCGTGGCACGCCGTCCGAAGAGCGAACTGGAAGAGAGCCTGGAAAAAATGGACGCTGGCCATGAAATTTTCTTTAGTGAGGAGTGAGTTGTTTTGGGAATACCTGATAGGATAATCTTAACTTTATACACATTTTTGATGGCAGTGGTGGCCGTTTTGGTAGTGCTTTGCAGCTTGGGCGTTATCGGTCAGACTGCTATCACTACTTTCTTTGCCACAATTCCGGGCAATTGGGAATACGCTGTCGGCGGTATCATCATTTTACTTGTCAGTATCCGCCTGCTTATCGCCGGTATCGGTGCAACAGGTATGACTTCGCTGACGATCAGCACTGGTGATTCCGGTAAGGTATCAGTAGGTAAAAGCGCTATTGAAGATTATATCGCCGAAATCGCCAAAGAAGTTTACGGCGTGTACGCGGTCAAAGTCGAAGCGAAGATGGACGAGGAACATATCAGTGTCCGCATCAATTCTTCCATTGAACCCGGTATAAATATTCCGGAAACTACGGATGAGATAAAATACAACGTGCGCGATACCATCAAAAAGGTTTTGGGCATGGAAATCAAAGATATAGACCTGTTCTTTAAACAGATCAAGGCTAAGGGCTAAGGAGGGCGACGTCATGTTTAACGAAATTTTTAGTGATCTTTGGAAAAATTATCGCGGACGTCTGCTGGGTTCTTTATTCGGTTTGTTGGTCGGAGCTATGTTTCTGATCCTGGGCTTTTTGCAGACGATCTTTCTTTTGATCTGTATCACCGCAGGTTTCTTTTTAGGTAATAAGCTTGATAAAAAAGAAGATTTAATGGAATGGCTGGACAGGCTGTTGCCTCCCGGCTATCATAAATAATTTTTAAACGAGAGAGGGCTACTATGATTCGCAGGATTGCAAGGGAATTGGTTTTACAAAGCTTGTTTCAAATAGATTTTTCGGAGGGCGAGGGCGCAAACGCTTTAAACGCCGCTATAGAAGAAAGAGCTGATAAAAGTGCGGAAAAAGCCAGAGCTTACGCTCAGGATGTTTTAAACGGCGTTTTGGCAAACAACGAGGCTATCGACGCTAAAATCGGCGAATTCGCTATCGACTGGAGTTTGGATCGGATGCCGGCAGTTGACCGTAATATTTTGCGGATTGCCGTCTATGAGATGTTTTTTGCAGAGGATAAATTGGTGCCAAATGTGGCGATCAATGAAGCTGTAGAAATAGCAAAAATTTATGGAACTGATGATACTCCGCGTTTTATCAACGGAGTTTTAGGTAAAATGGTTCGCAGTGATGTGTAAAAAAGAGGTTTACCTGGGCATCGATACCAGCTGCTATACGACTTCGGTCGCTTTGCTCGACAGGGCAGGCAGTCTGGCAGGCGAGGCCCGCCGGATTTTACAGGTTAAAGCAGGATGCAGAGGTCTGCAGCAGTCGGAAATGGTTTTTCAGCATACCCGCAATCTGCCCGAGCTGATGGAAGAAGCTTGCAGCAGTTCTTTTGAAATTATCGGTATCGGTGTTTCGGCGCGTCCGCGGCCCTTGGAAGATTCGTATATGCCTGCATTTTTGGTTGGTTTAGGTCTGGCGCGCTCTTTAGCGGCTGTAAGCGAAATTCCTTTGTGGCAGATCAGCCATCAGGAAAATCATTTGGAAGCCGGCTTATGGTCAGCGCAGGGGCCTGATACCGACCGTTTTCTGCTTTTGCACGCTTCCGGTGGCACGACAGATTTACTGCTGGCGGCTAAACGTGCGGACGGCACTTATGAGCTGACGCAGGTTGGCGGCAGTAAAGATTTGCACGCAGGTCAGTTTATCGACAGGATAGGTGTAGCCATGGGGTTACCGTTTCCGGCCGGGCCAGCTGTAGAGCAGTTAGCAGCTACGGCACAGGGACTCGTCGAATTGCCGGTATCTGTACGTCAAGGTGACGTCAGTTTGTCGGGCCCTGCGACAGCGGCGCTGCGTAAGTTGGAAGCTGGTGCGGAGCCTGCTGCTTTAGCTGCGGGCGTACAATATGCCCTGGCAGAAACCTTTGTCAGGATGATCCGCAATGTGGCGGCGCAAAAAGAAGTTTTCGACGTACTACTGGTCGGAGGTGTGGCATCTAACGCCTACATCCGCAGCCATATGATAGAAAAGCTTGCTAAACGCAGGATCAAGGTCTGGATACCGGAAAGCCGGTTCAGTCCCGATAATGCTGCCGGATGTGCTGCTTATGCACGCCGTCAGGGAGAAGGAAGCCATGAATGAAGCGATTTATTCCGTAAGTGAACTAAATTTAATGATTAAAAGCCTGCTGGAGGGCAATCGAACTTTCGCCAATATCCAGATCCAGGGCGAAATATCTAATTTTAAGCGTTATGCTTCGGGGCATTGTTATTTTACCCTGAAGGATGCGGGCGGAGTAATGAAAGCAGTTATGTTCCGCAATCAGGCGCGCAGCCTGCGTTTTGAACCGCAAAACGGCGATACGGTCATTGCTATCGGCCGTGTGGGCGTGTATGAACGCGATGGCGTTTACCAGCTTTATACCGATCTGATGCTGCCTTTGGGCGCAGGCGATCTGATGCTGACTTATGAACAGTTAAAGAAAAAACTGACTGAAGAAGGGCTGTTTGACAGTGAGCGCAAGCGTGAGCTGCCGCTGAATCCCAAAACGGTCGGTATCATAACCTCGCCTTCCGGCGCAGCGGTGCGCGATATGATCACCGTTTCCCGTCGGCGCAATCGTGGCATCAAGCTGCTGCTGTTCCCTGTAAAAGTGCAGGGTGATGGTTCGGCTGCCGAGATAGTGCGGGCGATCAAATTTATGAATAAAAACCGCTTAGCCGATGTGCTGATAGTAGGCCGAGGCGGCGGATCTATAGAAGATTTGTGGGCTTTTAATGAAGAGCCTGTAGTGCGGGCCATTGCTGCTTCTGAAATACCTGTGGTAGCAGCGGTAGGGCATGAAACCGATTTTACGCTGGCAGATTTTGCTGCCGACCGCCGGGCGGCGACGCCGTCACAGGCTGCGGAATTGGTAGTTGCCGATGCTGATGCTTATCTGCGTTATGTAGAAGAGCTGACGGCACGGGGACAGCGTGTAGTGCTGCACCAGCTGGAACAGGCTCAGCATAAGCTGCAGCGGTTGCAGGGTTCGTGGGCCTTAACAAAACCGGAACGCTGGCAGCAGCCTTTGCAGCAGCGTACCGATATGGCATTGCGCCAGCTGCAAAGCAGGATGGAAAGTATTTTGCAGCAAAGGCAGCACAAATTCAGCCTTCTGGCGGCGCAGCTGGATGCCTTGTCACCGCTGACGGTGCTGGCTAGAGGCTATTCCATAACGAAAACGGAAGCAGGCAAAGCCCTGCGCAGTATCGAAGATGTACGCTGGGGCGACGAGATCAGAACGCAGGTCGCCGACGGCGATGTGGTATCGGTAGTGCAACAGGTAGAAAGGCGTGAAGAAGAATGACGATGAAAAAAATCGCCAAAAACATAAAGTTTGAAGAAGCACTGGCCGAGCTGGAGCAGCAGGTACAGCTGCTGGAAAGCGGCGAGCTGCCTCTGGAAGAAGCCTTAGCTGCCTTTCAGCAGGGCGTGGCTTTGAGCAAGGTTTGTATGACCAAGCTTAACACCGTGCAGCAGGAAGTAGAAAAAATCGTGGTCACTGGTGACGACGATGACGAATATGAACTGGAAGCATTCGCAGATCTGGAGGATTGAAATGGATTTTAAAAAGTATTACGAAGACAGGCAAAATTTAGTTAATGCTTTTTTAGAAAAGCGTTTAGAGAAAAAAGGCATTTCACGCGTCGATGAAGCGATGGCCTACAGCCTTTTGGCAGGCGGCAAACGTATCCGCCCAATCATTCTGATGGCTACAGCCGATGCTTTGGGTGTCAGCGGCTACAACTTTTTGCCGGTGGCCTGCGGTTTGGAAATGATCCATACCTATTCGCTGATCCACGACGATTTGCCCTGTATGGATGATGATGAGTACCGCCGCGGACGTTTGACAAACCACAAGGTTTACGGCGAGGCAATGGCACTTTTAGCTGGCGACGCGCTTTTGACCTTGGCCTTTGAAGTGATGCTGGAGCAGAAAAACGCACCGGCTGAGGTTTTGGTCGAAACCGTACGCGAGGTAGCAATGTGTGCAGGTAACTTCGGTATGGTGGGCGGTCAGGTGATCGACCTTGATTCCGAAGATAAACAGATCAGCGAAGAGGAACTGCGCAAATTGCACGCAGGCAAAACAGGAGCATTATTTATTGCCGCAGTACGCAGCGGTGCCCGCCTGGCTGGCGCTACCAATGAAGAACTGCTGGCTTTGACCAAGTTTGCCGATCTCTTAGGGCTGGCTTTCCAGATCACTGACGATATTCTGGACGTGGAAGGCGATGCTGAGCAAATGGGCAAGGCTGCCCATAGCGATGAAAAGAAGCATAAATCCACTTATGTGACCTTATATACTTTGGAAGGCGCGAAAGCGCTGGCTCAAAAAACAGTAGACGAAGCGCTGAACTGCCTGGAAATATTCGGGGAAAATGCCGACGCGCTGCGTGAGATTACTAAAATGATGTGCGGGCGTAAAAGCTAAGTTACTTGTTATTGTGAAGAAAGGCGGATTGCCGCATGCAGAATGAGCAATTATTGCAAAAAATAAATTCTTCCGCAGATCTGAAAATGCTGACGTTGGAAGAAATAAAGCTTTTAGCAGGCGAGATCAGACAGCTGATCATCGACGTCGTTTCTAAAAACGGCGGTCATTTGGCGCCTAATTTGGGTGTGGTAGAACTTACTTTGGCTTTGCACAAAGTGTTTACTACGCCAAAAGATAAAATCATCTGGGACGTAGGTCATCAATCCTACATTCATAAGATATTGACGGGACGGAAGGAGCTTTTTCCGACCCTGCGTCAATATCATGGCATGTCGGGGTTCCCTAAGCGTAAGGAAAGTGAACACGATGCTTTTGGCACCGGACACTCCAGTACGTCGATTTCGGCGGCCTTGGGTATGGCTGTGGCGCGCGATTTGAAGGGCGAAGACAACAATGTCATTGCCGTTATCGGCGACGGGTCTATGACTGGTGGTATGGCTTTTGAAGCCTTAAACAACGCCGGGGACCTGCATAAAAAAATGATCGTTATTTTAAATGACAACGAAATGTCCATCTCCAAAAATGTTGGCGCCATGTCGCAGTATCTGTGCGATCTGCGCACGGGCGAAACCTACAATAAAATCAAGCGTGACGTAGAAGGTTGGCTGAAAGGCCTGGACTTCGGCAGCGATGTTTTGAGCGCTATTGAACGGTTAAAGGGCAGTGTTAAATATTTGATGGTGCCCAGCTCTGTTTTTGAAGAATTAGGCTTCAAATATCTGGGGCCTATCGACGGACATGATCTAAACAAGCTGCTGGAAGTATTAGAAGCGGCCAAGCATGTCAATGGCCCGGTGCTGGTGCATGTTATAACAAAAAAAGGAAAAGGCTACGAGCCTGCCGAAACCAGCCCCAATAAATTTCACGGCACAGGCCCGTTTGAGATCGCGACAGGTAAAAAGATTTCTGACCCTGATGCGCCGATAGCTTATACGGAAATGTTTGGTAAGACTTTGACCGAGCTGGCAGCAGAAAATGAGAAGATCGTGGCGATAACGGCGGCGATGCCTGACGGCACCGGACTTAATAAATTCGCCGAACAGTACCCTCAGCGGTTTTTTGATGTTGGCATTGCCGAGCAGCACGCTGTGACGGCGGCAGCAGGTATGGCTGCCGAAGGCTTGAAGCCAGTAGTGGCGGTATATTCTACCTTCCTGCAAAGGGCGTATGATTCGGTTTTACACGATATCTGTATGCAGAACCTGCCGGTAACGCTGTGCCTTGATAGGGCCGGTATCGTCGGTGACGATGGTTACACCCATCACGGTGTTTTCGATTACGCTTATCTACGCTCGATGCCGCAAATGACCATTATGGCTCCGAAGGACGAAAACGAGCTGCGACATATGCTGAATACGGCCCTAAGCTTCGATGGGCCGATCACGATCCGTTACCCTCGTGGCAGCGGTGTCGGTGTTGATTGCAGCGAAGCATTACAGCAGCTGTCTATCGGCAAAGGCGAGGTGCTACGCGAAGGCGAAGGTGTTTGCCTGCTGGCTATCGGCAGTATGGTGGCTGTGGCCTTGCAGGCAGCTGATGTTTTGGCAGAGCAGGGTATCAAGGCGGGGGTCATCAATCTGCGCTTTGCTAAACCACTTGATGAAGAATTGCTGGTGCAGGCAGCCAAAAAGTACAGCAAGCTGGTGACGCTGGAAGAAGGCGTTGTGGCCGGTGGTGTTGGTTCGGCAGTTTTAGAGCTGCTCAATAACAAAGGCTTACTGCAAACCACTCAGGTTTTGAATTTGGGTATCCCTGACGAATTTGTGCCTCACGGCGATAAAAAATATCTGTTCCGTGATATAGGTTTGGATTTAGACAGTATTATCGCAAAAATTACTGCTTTGGTGAAAGGTGCCGGAGAAACTAAGTGAAAAAAGAACGGTTAGACGCACTGCTGACTGCCCGCGGACTTTTTGAAAGCCGCGCCCGGGCGCAAGCCTCGATCATGGCAGGCCAGGTGCTGGTCAATGAACAGAAAATAGATAAACCGGGTACGCAGGTTCCCGAAGACGCAGTGATACGTCTGCTGGGCGAAAAACTGAAATATGTGAGTCGCGGTGGCTTAAAGCTTGAAAAAGCACTGCAAATATTCCCTATCAGTGTGGAGGGTAAGGTCATTGCCGATATCGGAGCTTCTACCGGCGGCTTTTCGGACTGCGCCCTGCAAAACGGCGCGGTAAAGGTTTATGCTGTGGACGTTGGCTACGGCCAGCTGGCCTGGAAGCTGCGTAGCGATGAACGGGTAGTGAATATGGAACGCACCAATGTGCGGTATCTGGAAGCGGATAGCCTGGGTGAGTTGGTGGATGCCGCAACTATCGATGTGGCCTTCATCTCGCTGGATAAGGTGCTTCCGGCGGTACACAAGCTTCTGAAACCGACAGGCTTTGTAATAGCCCTGGTCAAACCGCAGTTTGAAGCGGGTAAAGAGAACGTTGGTAAAAAAGGCGTTGTTCGCGATCCGAAGGTACACGCCGACGTTATTAAAAAAGTGGTAGCGTTTGCTAAAGAAGAAGGCTTTGGCATTGCCGGGCTTGATTTTTCTCCGATCAAAGGGCCGGAAGGCAACATCGAATATCTGCTGCATTTAACGATGGGTAGCGATGACGCCGTCAGCGAAGCCATGATCGACGAGCTTGTATCCAAGTCACACGGTGATTTGGATAAACCGCAGACCCAAGAGTAAAAACAGCGAGGTCGCTATGAAAAAATTAAAATTGGGCATTTTTCCCAATATGCAAAAAGAAAACGTCAAAAACAGCCTGCCGAAGGTGCTGGAACTGTGCGACAAAGCCGGTATCGAAGCGGTGCTGCCGCAGAAGCTGGACTATGCTGATAGACCCAGCTACGATGTCTGTGACAGGACCAGCCTCAAGCAGATGGATATGGCTGTTTCCTTAGGCGGCGACGGTACGCTGCTGCAGATGACAAGATTTTTATCACCGCTCAGGATACCTGTGTTCGGCGTCAATTTTGGCAAGCTGGGATTTTTAGCCGAGATCGAACTCAAGGAACTTCCGGAAGCTTTAGCAAAGCTGCTGGCTGGTGAATATGAGCTGGAAGAACGCAGTCAGCTGCAAGCCTGCCTCTGGCGCGAAGGCAAGGTGTTGATCGACGCCCACGCTTTAAATGATATGGTAGTGGCCAAAGGCCATTTTTCCAAGCTGGCACACCTTAGCTTGCGTGTCAACGGCAAACAATCCGGCAATTATGCGGCCGACGGCATCATTATGGCGACAGCCACAGGTTCTACAGCCTATTCTTTATCGGCTGGCGGGCCGCTGGTACATCCCAGCCTTGATGTGACGATCATTACGCCTATTTGCGCCCATGCGCTGTATACAAGGCCGCTCTTGATACCGATGGATAGTATTATTGAATTGAACGCAGTGCCGCCATACGAAGAACTGCTGCTTTCGGCAGATGGTGAGATCGTGACGGCGATAGCGGAAAACGACACAGTGCGCATCGGTAAAAGCCACGACAAGGTAAGCTTTATCCGCCTGAATGGGCGCAATTATTACGAAACATGGCAGGAAAAGCTGATCCGCAATACGGAACGGCTTTAAAATACCCAAGTTTACAAATACAGATATGAGGTGAGAGATGTGAAAGGTATTAGACACGGCAAGATCAAAGAAATCATCGAACACAATAAAATCGAAACTCAGGAAGAATTAGCGTCTGCTCTTCGCCGCGACGGTATCGAGGTAACTCAGGCTACCGTTTCGCGCGACATTAAAGAACTGATGCTGATCAAAGTGCCGGATGCTGAAGGCAACTACCATTATGCTTTTCCAAAAGAACATAATATGCTGCTGAACCCAGGCCGTCTGGAACGTACTTTTCAGGATTCCATTATTGGTATGCGTGCTTCCGAAAATCTGGTTGTTGTCCGCAGTCTGCCCGGAACAGCTCAATCCGTAGCTTATGCTATTGATTATATGAAATGGCCGGAGGTGCTGGGAACAGTTGCCGGCGACGATACTATTTTTGTTGCGGTGGATTCTAAAGATAATACCGTGACCTTTATGGAACGCTTTAATAACCGCTGATAAGACGAGGTCGTTGAAAGATGCTGCAATCTTTGCATGTGCATAATTTTGCTTTAATTGAAGATGCGAAAATAGATTTTGCGCCCGGGTTTAACATCTTTACAGGTGAGACGGGCGCGGGTAAGTCTATTCTGATCGATGCTTTTGGTGTCGTGCTTGGCAATCGGGCTTCAGTGGATTATATCCGCAGTGGGGCCGATTCCTTTTGGGTGCAGGCAGTTTTTGATATCAGCAGGCTGACCACGGTGAAAGCCCTGCTGGCAGAGCAGGGTATCGACGAAGAGGACGAGTTGTTTTTGAGACGGCGTATTTTAGCCAATGGCAAAAGCCAGGCTACAGTTAACGGCGTGCAGGTGCCTTTGGCAGTACTCAAAAGCTTCAGCGAGGCCTTGGTCGATATCCACGGCCAGCACGAAAATCAGGCCCTTTTAAAGGCTGATGCGCCCTTGTCGCTGGTGGATTTATACGGTCGGGACGATATAGCGCCTGTGCGCAGGGCTTATCAGGAGCTGTATAATGCCTATCTGGCGACGCAGGCAAAGCTGACACAGCTGGAGAATACCGGCAGCGAACGGGAACGTATTTTAGACCGTTTGGACTGGGAGATCAAAGAGATTACCGATGCTGCTTTGGAAGCAGGCGAGCTGGAAACCTTACAGGAAGAAGCTAAACGTCTGCAAAACAGTGGCAAGATAATGGCGGCTGTCAGCGGAGCCCACGATCTGCTTGATACTGACAGGGGCATTTTGGAAAACCTGGCGGCTGCCAAAGATCAGCTGACAGCAGTGCTGCGCTACGATGAACGCTTAGGCGGTGCCTGCGAAAGCCTGGAAAGCAGCTGGATTACTTTAGATGAATGCCGCCGCGAACTGAGCGATTATTTGAGCGGCGAAGAATACGACGGACAGCGGGCTGCCACGGTAGAAAGCCGTTTGGATCTGTGGTATCGTCTGCAAAAAAAATACGGCGACAGCTACGAAGCTATTACCGCATATTTGCAGCAGGCGCAGCAGCAGGCTGACGAATTGACGCAGCTGGAAGCTAATATCGCTAAAACTAAACAGCTTTTAGCACAGCAAAAAAATGAGCTGGAACAGCAGGCGCAGCAGCTTACAAAGCTGCGCTGTAAATACGCTGCGGAACTGGCATCTAAGGTTACGGAACATATCCATGATCTGGCGATGCCGGAAGGCAAGTTTGAAATTTCCGTGACTGCTAAAGAAGCTTTTGGCAAAACAGGTAAAGATGAGTTGACCTTCCTGTTTACCGCAAATCTGGGCGAGACGATCAGGCCGCTTTTAAAAGTGGCTTCCGGCGGGGAACTGTCGCGTGTGGCGCTGGCTATCAAAACCGTGCTGCTTAACGCTAGTGGCGTACCGACAATGGTTTTTGACGAGATAGATACCGGTGTTGGCGGCGTAACGGCACAGAAGATGGCCGAAAAAATAGCAGTTATCGCCACAGTAGGGCAGGTGCTGTGCATCACCCACTTACCGCAGATAGCTTCCTTCGCCGACCGTCATATCCTGATCCACAAAGAAAGCGCTGACGGACGTACTTCGACAGGGCTGGCGACGCTGGACGCAGAAGGACGTATTCGGGAATTGATGCGGATGACAGTAGGCGACAATGTCAGTGAAGTAGCCTATGCTAATGCCAAAGAACTTTTAGCGGCGGCAGTCAAATACAAACAGGCCAGGTGAAGCACATGAAAAAATTTCATCAAAGAAATTTGGACGAAACCTTTATCAGTAGCAAGGTCGCTTTTGCAGGACGGCTTCTGAAAGTAAATATCGACACCGTGACCTTGCCTAACGGCAGGGAAACTACCCGCGAGCTGATCCATCATCCGGGAGCGGTGGCCGTGGTGCCTGTTTTAGACGATGGCAGTATGGTTTTTGTTAAGCAGTACCGTTACCCGTTGGGAACAGTACTGTACGAGATCCCCGCAGGCAAGCTGGACCCGGACGAGGACCCTGATGTTTGCGCCAAGCGCGAGCTGTCGGAAGAAACAGGCTACAGCGCCAGGGAATGGCAGAAGCTGACCTCTATCGTTACTACGCCGGGCTTTACCGACGAGGTGATCCATCTTTATGCGGCGCGCGGTTTGGAAAAGCACGCCCAGCATACGGACGAAGATGAATTTATCGACGTAGTGGCCCTAACGCCGCAGCAGGTAAAGCAAATGGTGCTGGAAGGCGCCATTTACGATTCTAAAACCTTAAGCGCTCTGTGTTTACTGGAGCTGCTGAAATAAAACTCTATTTGTCAGTAAAACGCAGGCCTGGTGCCTGCGTTTTTGTTTTGTGAAGCCTGCTTGGGAAAAGCTGACTGATATTGACAGGGCAGAGTATTTTAGATGCAGAAAGATAAAAAACTGCTTATTGTTACTTGCGTTACACTTTATAGTTTTAAAAACAGTAAATTCTTAAATTTCAGTCAAAATGCAGGAAAAGCCCCCGCTGTCAGCGAATTGTAATAGCATCAAAATTTTGTAGGACAAGGGGGAATAATCATGAAAGAGTATACTGGAGATAGGATCAGAAACGTGGCCATTGTGGGTCACGGTGGGGCTGGAACGACGTCGGTTACCGAAGCCTTGCTGTATCGCTCGGGTGCGATCACCAGAATGTGCAAAGTAGAAGACGGGGCTACCACCACTGACTATGAGCCGGAAGAAATCAAACGCGGCGTATCTGTCAATGCGACTTTAGCACCAGTTGAATGGCGTGATTCAAAAATCAATTTTATCGATACTCCCGGTTTTGCTGACTTTGTTGCCGAAGTTAAAGGCGCTTTCCGCGCCGTTGACAGCGCTTTGATCGTTGTATGCGCTACTTCGGGCGTGCAGGTTGGCACTGAACAATGCTGGAAGCTGGCTGAAGAAGCACATTTACCGCGTATTATTTTCGTTAACAAGATGGATAGAGAGAATGCTGATTTTGACAGTATTCTTGACAATCTGCGTGCGAAGATCGGTAAACGTGTACTGCCGCTGCAATTACCACTTGGCAAGGAAGCTGATTTCTGCGGCGTTATCGACCTCTACAAAATGAAGGCTTATAAAGCTAACGGCAACGATTCCATCGAAATGGACATTCCCGAAGATATGCTGGATTACGCCAAAGAAGCGCATGCAAAAATGGTTGAGGCTGCTGTTGAAGCTGACGACGATTGCATGATGCGTTATCTGGAAGGCGAAACCATCAGCGACGAGGAAATTATGGACTGCCTGATCAAAGGCATCCGTCAAGCGATTATTTTCCCTGTCCTTTGCGGAAGCGCATATAAAGATATTGGCATGGGCCGTGTAATGAATGCGATAATTGACTTTACTTATCCGGCGATCTTAAATGACTTTGTCGTTACTGGTCCCGAAACCGAGGAAGAAGAGATTCGCGACGCCAACGCGCCGATGGCTGCTTTGGTTTTCAAAACTACTTCCGACCCGTTTGTAGGCCGTTTGAGCTTCTTTAGAGTATTCTCGGGCTCGATCAAGAGCGACAGTATGGTTTATAATGCCAGTCGCGAAAAAGAAGAACGTGTTGGTGGTATTTTTACGATGCGCGGTAAAACCCAGATCCCCATGAAAGAAGTCGTTGCCGGTGATATCGGCGTTACGACTAAGCTGCAATTTACATCTACAGGCGACACCCTCAGTGATAAAAACTCACCGGTGCTGTTCGCGCCTATCGCATTCCCGCTGCCGATGTATACTCGTGCCATCTACGCTAAAAAGAAAGGCGAAGAAGAGAAAATCGCCACTGCTTTGAACCGTTTGATGGACGAGGATCCGACGATCATTGTTACGAAGAACACTGTTACGAAGGAAACTCTGGTCAGTGGTATGGGCGATCAGCATATCGAGATCATTATGGAACGGATGAAACGTAAATTCGGCGTTGAAGCTGATTTGCGCTCGCCTATCGTAGAATACAGAGAAACTATCCGCGGCACTGCGGAAGTTGAAGGCAAGCATAAAAAACAATCCGGCGGACACGGCCAGTATGGTCACGTTGTAGTGAAAATGGAATCCCTGCCGCCAGGAGAAGGTTTTGAATTTGTTGATAAGGTTTTCGGCGGTTCTGTACCGCGTCAATACATCCCGGCAGTTGAGAAGGGTATGCGTGAATCTATGGAACACGGCATTTTGGCTGGGTATCCGGTAGTCGATATCCGCATCACTTTGCTCGATGGTTCTTATCACACGGTCGATTCTTCGGAAATGGCATTTAAGATTGCTTCGAATATGGCGTTTAAAAAAGCTATGGAGCAGGCTAAACCTGTTTTGATGGAGCCTGTTTATAACCTCGACGTTTACTGCGCCGAGTCTATGATGGGCGACGTTATTGGTGATTTGAACTCGAAACGCGGACGCATTTTGGGTATGCAGAGCTTGGAAGACGGTATGGGCTGCGTTAAAGCGCAGGTTCCTTATGCCGAGATTTCCGAATATGCAGTTGATCTGCGTGCATTGACTCAAGGCTTGGGCACCTTTGAAATGAAGTTTGACCATTATGAAGATGTACCTATGAAACTGGCCGAAAAAATCATTGCCGAAGCTAAAGAAGCTCAATAACTTGATACTCTTATTACAAAACTAATGAGAAAAGCGGTTTGTTTTAGTGGCAAACCGCTTTTTTTATGCTATAATTAAGATATTACTATTAGTTATTGGGAGGGTTCAGTAAATGCAGGCTATTGATCATGCATCTGTTAATACTTTACGCTTTTTGGCGGCTGACCAGGTAGAAAAGGCTAAATCGGGTCATCCCGGTTTCCCTTTGGGAACGGCGCCGTTGATGTATACTTTGTGGGACCGTTTTATGCACTATAATCCGAAAGACCCGAACTGGTTCAACCGCGACCGTTTCGTTTTGTCGCCTGGACACGGCAGCGCCTTGCTGTATGCCATGCTGCATGTAGCAGGTTTTGATTTGCCGATGGAAGAACTGAAAAACTTCCGTCAATGGGGCAGTAAAACTCCGGGGCATCCTGAATACGGTCACACTGTCGGTGTAGATGCTTCGACCGGACCGCTGGGCCATGGCTTCGCTATGGGCGTAGGCTTTGCCGTCGCCGAAGCGATGCTGTCTGCCAAGTACAATAAACCGGAATTTAATGTTGTTGATCACTATACCTATGGGTTGACTTCTGACGGCGACCTTATGGAAGGCGTAGCCAGCGAAGCTGCTTCTTTGGCTGGCACTTTAGGCTTGGGCAAACTGATCTACCTCTACGACGATAATAAAATCACTATCGAAGGTTCTACCGATATCGCTTTCACCGAAGACGTAGAAGCACGCTTTAAAGCTTATGGCTGGCAGGTGCTGCGTGTAGCCGATTCCGAAGACATAGAAGCTATGGAAGCCGCTGTTAAAGAAGCGCAGGCAGATACAGAGCATCCCAGCTTGATCATCGTTCGTACCCACATTGGTTACGGCAGCCCGAAACAGGATAATGCTTCCTGTCATGGCGAGCCTTTGGGTGCTGAAGCTTTGGCGCTGACTAAGGAAAAAGCAGGCTGGCCCGTTGGTCAACCCTTCTATGTTCCTTTGACTGTAAGCCAGCATTTTAAAAATAAAATCGAAGACTGTGAAGACGACCAAAAAGCCTGGGAAGCTTTGCTGGCTGATTATAAAGTTGTTTACCCCGAATTGGGCACCGAACTGGAAGACCGCATCAACGGTAACGCTTTGGTGAACCTGCACGATCTGGAAGCTATCTTTAAGGATGTAGCTAAAACCGCTACCCGCGAAGCTTCCGGCGATATTTTGCAAAAACTGGCTATGCAGTTGCCTAACCTTGTTGGTGGCAGTGCTGACTTAGGCCCTTCTAATAAAACCGTGATGAAGAATGTGGGCTACTTCTCTAAAGAAGAACGTACCGGCCGCAACATCCACTTTGGTGTGCGCGAGCACGCTATGGGTAAGGTCGTTAATGGCATGGCGCTGCACGGCGGCTTCACCCCCTTTGGTGCTACCTTCCTGGTATTTGCAGACTTTATGCGCCCTGCTATTCGTATGGCAGCTTTGATGGGCTTGCGTTCCATCTTTGTTATGACTCACGACAGCATCGCTTTGGGCGAAGATGGCCCGACACATCAGCCTGTAGAACAGACTATGAGCCTGAGAATGATCCCGGGCCTGTCGGTGTTCCGTCCGGCGGATGCTTTGGAAACGGCTACTGCCTGGCAAATGGCCTGCATGAACATGCACAAGCCTACTGCTTTGCTGCTGAGCCGCCAAAAATTGCCGGTATTGCATGCTTACGAAACCATTGTACACGACAATGCCTATAAAGGCGCTTATGTGCTGGATCCCGGTCAGGGCGAAGCTAAAGCGGTTATTATCGCTACCGGCAGCGAAGTGCATTTAGCACTGGAAGCACAGGCTGTGCTGGCTAAGGAAGGCACTGCTGTCAGTGTGGTTTCTATGCCCAGCTGGGATGCGTTTGAAATGCAAAGCGCGGAATACAAAGCCGCTGTTTTACCTGCTGCCTTGCCGAAGATTGCTGTTGAAGCTGGCGTTACTTTGGGCTGGAGCCGTTACACCGGCAGTGAAGATAATGTTTTAGGTATCAACCGTTTTGGCGCTTCGGCACCTGGCGATGTGATGATGGAAAAATATGGCTTTACTGTTGAAAACCTGGTCGCTAAAGTGAAAAGCGTCCTCTAAAATCTAAATTTGAACGGGCATGGCGCTTATCTTAGGCCCGTGCCCGTTTCGCTTATGCCGGATTGGGCTTACTGATACTGGCAGCAGATAGGAGTAAAGATGAAACATTTATTGACTATAGCAGGCAGCGATTCCAGCGGCGGTGCCGGTATCCAGGCCGATTTAAAGACCTTTGCCGCCCACGGCACCTTTGGTATGAGCGTTATTACTGCGGTAACGGCGCAAAATACACAGGGCGTGACGATGGTGCAGGATATTGATGCCGCTGTCATCGAAGCGCAGATCAATGCCGTGTTTGACGACATTCGCGTTGATGCGGTAAAAATAGGTATGGTATCGCACCCTGAAATAATTAAAACTATTGCAGGCAGGCTGCGCCATTACCAGCCGCGCTTAGTAGTGCTGGATCCGGTCATGATCTCCAAAAGCGGTTATCCGCTTCTGGCGCCGGAAGCCTGTGCAACTTTAGTTAAAGAGCTGCTGCCGCTGGCGACTTTGGTGACCCCAAATTTGCCTGAGGCAGAGGTTATCAGCGGGATGAAGGCAACTACGAAAGAGCAGATGTGCCCGGTGGCCGAGCGTATTTTAGAGCTAGGTGCCAAAGCAGTTTTAGTTAAAGGTGGCCATTTGAATGGCAGTGCCGATGATTTGTTGTTTGACGGCAAGGAAGAGCTTTGGTTTACAGGCGAGCGTATCGATACGCAAAATACCCACGGTACAGGCTGCACGCTGTCCAGCTCACTGGCTGCCAATCTGGCGCAGGGCATGAGCATCAAAGAAGCCGTAGCTGCTTCTAAGGCCTATGTTACCAAAGCTATCGAATACAGCCTGCCTATCGGCAGCGGCTGTGGGCCGACCCATCACTTTGTTGATTTATACAGAAAGGCAGGCTGGTTAAAATGAGTTTAGCTCTCAAAGGTCAATTTGCCCTGATAGTGGGCGCTATGCGAGAGAAGAAACCTGTTATCCATCACCTGACTAATTATGTTACGGCCGGAGATTGCGCCAATATCGCTTTATGTGCCGGGGCTTCGCCGGTAATGGCCGATGCAGCTGAAGAGGTTGCTGCCATAACGGCAAAGGCCGATGCGCTGGTACTGAATTTGGGCACCATAAATAAAGCGAAAATACAGGCGATGCTGCTGGCAGCTGAAGCGGCGCAAACCAAAGCTATACCAGTAGTGCTGGATCCAGTAGGAGTGATGTCGTCGCAGCTGCGGCTGGAGTTTGCCTTAAAGCTACTGACCGCAGGACTGGTGACTATAGTGCGTGGTAATTACAGCGAGTGCTTGGCTCTCTTGGAGCAAAAAGCCGAGGGCAAGGGTGTAGACGCAGACGGCAGTGTAACTGACGGGCTGCGGGTTGCAAAAGAAGGCGCCGAACGCTATGGCTGCGTGTTTGCCGTTACCGGAGCTACTGATTATATTAGCAGCGGCAAGAAGGCGTTAGTGCTGACAGGCGGCCACCAGCTACTGACGCAGATCACTGGTGCTGGCTGCATGACGACGACGCTGTGCGCTTGCTGCGCGGCTGTCACTAAAGAACCGCTGGCAGCGGCTGCGTTGGGAGTAGTTATTATGGGGCAGGCGGCCGAACTAGCCGCCGGTTTTATGGAAACCAAAGACGGGCCGGGGATGTTTAAAACTCGATTATTCGATGGTGTGTACCATGTTACCAGCAAATGGGACGTACTGCATTTAGACCCGGAACGGAAACAGTGAGATGAAAAATATGCAGAAGATAGATTACAGTGTTTATTTAGTGACGGATGCGGGTTTTTTACATGGCCGTGATTTTGCGGAATGTATCGAAGCGGCGCTGCAAGGCGGCGTAACGCTGCTGCAATACCGTGATAAAGACGCAGATAGCCACACTATGTTTGAGCGGGCGCTGTTGCTGAAAAAGCTTTGCGCTGCTTATAAGGTGCCGCTGCTGATCAACGACAGATTAGACATCGCCCAGGCCGTGCAGGCCGATGGAGTACATCTGGGGCAAAGCGACCTGCCGGTGACCGTGGCGCGCAAAATCTTAGGCAAGCAGGCAGTTATCGGCGCTTCGGCGCACAATGCGGCAGAAGCGAAACAGGCTATTGCAGACGGCGCCGATTACTTGGGCTGCGGGGCTGTATTTGGCACTACCACTAAAAACGACGCCGGCTATTTAGGGCTGGCAGGCTTGCAGGCTATCAGGCAGGCTGTTACAGTGCCCATCGTCGGTATCGGCGGGGTAAACTGTGGTAACTTCGAGCAGGTACTGCAAACAGGCGCTCAAGGTGCTGCTATCATCAGCGGTATTTTGGCTGCTGACGATATAGCAACCGAGGTAGGGAAGTTTACTGCTATCGCTGCCAAGTATAAGGAGATATAATTTTATAAAAACACAGTGTATAAAAAGCCTCTGTTAAGGCTTTTAAGGCATACAAAAAGAGCTATCACATTTATTGTGATAGCTCTTAGTTTTTTATTTTTCTTCGTGCAGTATCTTGTTGACGCGAGAACGCATCAAACCTTGCTGCGGCGCTTTTTCGTCGCTGCCAAATTCTTTTTGCAGCTCCTGCATCTCTTTATCCAGTTCTTTTTGCTGGGCCCGGATCTTGGCTTCAGCCTGCCTACGTTCAGACTTTTTAAGATCCTTCAGGAATTTGTTATCATCAAAATCCTTAAATTCATTTTCTAAAGACTGGGTATCATAGATAGCGGGCGAAACACCGGCTTCGGTGATATGTGGGGTCAGGATCATCATAACTTCGACTTTGTTTTTAGTGGTGCTGCGGTTTTTAAACAGCTCGCCTAAAATCGGGATATTGGAGAGGAATGGGATTTTTTGAATGTTTTTCTGTTCTTCCTCATTGATCAGGCCGCCGATGACAAGGGTCTCACCGTTGCGCATCCGCACATAGGTGTCGGCAGTACGGCTGGTGATCTTATAATTGCGGATCTCGGAAACGAGCGCCGCAGTGCTGACCTCGGTATGTACGGCAGAGGTTATCATATCGTCCTCGCTGACTACCGGGGTGTAAGTCAATTTGATACCGGCATCTACATATTCAGTAGTGTTGACGGTAACGCCGTTTTCGATCTTCTCGGTCAAAACAGGGATGTGGTCGCCGATAAAGATGCTGGCTTCCTTGCCGGGAACAGTGATGATGCGCGGAGTAGCCAAGATTTTGGCTTTGCCGTTGGCGAACAAAGCATTGAGCGTAGCGTTGAAGCGGAACTCATAGCTGGCGCCAAAATGGATCACGCCGCCGAAATCTTCATCATCATCGTTATTGCTGTTGCTGCTGTCGTCGCTATTTTGGGGTATTTTATCCCAGTTCCAGTTGATGCCCAGGTTCTTGCTGTCCTCTTTGTTGATAGCAATGATCTTGGCTTCCAGGGTGATCTGCTTGGTAGCGACGTCCATCGCCTTGATAGCCGAACGAACACGGTCTTCGTCTGTGCTGCTGCCGGTAAACAGGATGGAGTTGGTGATAGGGTCGATACTGATTTTTTTGTCGCTTTCCAAAATATCGTTCAAAGCCGTTTTAACATCTTCGGCTCTGGCATAATTCAATTTAAAAACATTGACGTTGCCGTTAAATTTATTCAGGTTCTCCTGTGTGGAAACAAGAATAACGCCATCGACCATGCGGTAAGCAAGGCCCTTGGCGCTGGTGATAAGCTTGATGGCGGTATCGAACGGAACATTGTCTAAAGCAATAGTGATCTTGCCCTTGACCGATTCATCAGTAACGATGCTGGCGTCTGAAAGCGCTGAAATAGCTGTCAAAACGTCGCGTACTTCGCCGTCGTGTACATTCAAGGTAACGTTAGGTGCGGCCAGGGCAGCGGTAGTGCTGCTAAAAGCGAAAAGTGCGGCCAGGGCTGTACGTCGCAGCTGCTTTTTCCAAAAGTGCATCAGTTATTCCTCCCTAGGGTCAGATGAAGCGGAGTCTGCGGATGGCTAAGCTCAACAGAGCTGGTGCCGATAGCGGCAACAGTGTAATCGCCAAAGCTTTGGCCATCTTTATAATAATTGCTGGTGTTGTTGTATTCGATGATTGCTAATTGCTTAACGCCGTTATTAACGATGCCGCGCAAAACTGGCTGGCCTGCATACTGCACAGCGCCGCCGGTAGTTCTGGGACGTACGCCGGGTCTGCTTTGCAGGGCTGCCGGTGCCATAAAGGGATTGCGGGCGATAGTCTGCATTTTAACTGCCGGTGCCAGCGCATCCTCATTGGGCATAACTGACGCAGATGGCTGCACCTGTACGGCAGTAGTAGTCTGCTCGGCCCAGGCCTTTTTAAACATGCCTTCTATATAGCTGCTCGCATCAAAGCGGCACATAAAATGCGATGTGCTCAAAACAAGGAACGCTGCCAGAATGACCCATGACAAACGATCGTTTTTTTTGTGCTGTTTCCGCATAATGATTCCTCCCTATAACTTAAACTGGTAATTATAAATTCTTAATACCAATATTATACCACAAGATGATGAAAAACAAATAAATATTCTTATTATTTCCATTAAAATAAGTTTGTTTTAGTATACACGGCGTAGTATAATAAATTATAAAATAAAATAGGCATATTATTTGTTTTGGAAACGATAAAGTAATTAAACTAACTTGTTTACCAGTAGATTGGCAAACGGAGGAGAAGAACGTGGTAACTCAAAAAAGACGCTTAGGCGAGATACTTCTAACCTCAGGCGAAATAACGCAAACCCAGTTGGACCATGCCTTAGCTGAGCAGAAAACTAATGGCAAAAGGCTGGGCGAGACGCTGATCAGCCTGGGCTTTTTAACTGAGCGGAAAATGCTCAAAACCTTAGAAAAACAGCTTGCCATACCATATATGTTTCTCAGCGATATTGAGATCATGCCGGAAGCCATTGCCGCCGTGCCGATCTTTCTGGCCGAACGCTATACGCTGGTGCCGCTGAAAAAAGACGGTACCCGCCTGACTATCGCCATGAACGACCCCACCAACTTCTATGCTATCGATGACGTGCGTATGGTCAGCGGCTGCGATATCTCGATCGTGTTATCGGAGCAGCAGGACATCATCAATGCTATCAATAATTTCTACGGCGTCAGCGGCCGTGTGGGCGGCAGCCTGAATAAGCTTAAGGAAGATTCCTTCGCCCCGGTCATTCGCCGGGTAGAAGACAGCAGCGACGATGCACCGATCATCAAGATCGTCAACTCGGTCATTGAACAGGCTGTGCGCGACAAAGCCAGCGATATTCACATCGAACCGCAGGAAGATGCGACCCGTGTTCGTTTTCGTGTGGACGGTGTGTTGCGTAATGCTGTTACCCTGCCTAAAAACAGCCACAGCGCCATTATTTCGCGTATCAAGATCATGGCCGATATGGATATTGCCGAAAAACGTCTGCCGCAGGATGGACGTATCAATATCGAGCAGGGGGGACGCGAGATCGACCTGCGTATTTCTACCTTGCCGACGATTTTAGGCGAGAAGGTCGTTATGCGTATCCTCGATAAAAGCGCCGCTTCTATCGACATCCACGACCTGGCTTTTACGGCGAAGAATATGGATTTGTATAAAGATCTGTTCAGTTCGTCCTACGGCATCGTGCTGGTTACCGGCCCAACAGGCAGCGGTAAATCGACCACGCTGTATTCGACGCTTACTAATATCAACAGTCCTACTAAAAATATCATTACCGTCGAAGATCCGGTCGAGTACCGCATCGATGGCGTCAATCAGGTGGCCGTCAACAATAAGGCTGGGCTTACCTTCGCTAACGGCCTGCGCAGCATCCTGCGTCAGGATCCTAACATCATCATGGTCGGCGAGATCCGCGACGTCGAAACTGCTCGCATCAGTATCCATGCGGCCCTGACAGGCCATTTGGTTTTCAGTACACTGCACACTAACGATGCTGCCGGTGCGATCACACGCCTTATCGATATGGGCGTCGAGCCATTTTTGGTAGCATCGGCCTTGCGCGGCGTTGTCGCACAGCGGTTGGTGCGCCGCATCTGCCCTCACTGCAAAGAGGCATATAGCCCCGATGCAGCCGAGCGGGCGTATATGGGCGTGGCCCTCGACGAAGACGTGAAGGTGTATCGTGGCGCAGGCTGCGGTAAATGCAATTTTACCGGCTACGCTGGACGGATGGCTATCCACGAAGTGCTGCCCATCGTTGCCGAAATGAAAGACCTGATTTTGAAAAATGCCCCGGATACTGATATTTTTACTGCCGGGCGTGCTTATGGCGTCACCTCTATGAAGGAAGACGGCATCCGCAAAGTATTGGAAGGCGAAACTACTGCTTCAGAACTGCTGCGCGTAGCGTATGCCTAAGGAGATGACAAAGTGATCAAAGAGCTAATGCGTGCCGCTTACGAGGCTAACGCTTCCGATATCCATATCACGGTGGGGCTGCCGCCTATGTTCAGGGTCAACGGCGTGCTGCGCCAAGTCGGCAGCGATTTGCTGCGCCGTGAGGATACCTATAATATAGCGATGGAATTGATGGATGACCGCCGCCGTACTCAGTTTTTAGACAACGGCGAGGCCGATTTTTCCTACGAAATAGAAGATATGTGCCGCTTTCGTGTCAATGTCTTTAAACAAAGTAACTGCGTGGCTGCGGCGCTGCGTCTTATTTCTAATAATATCCCCAGTTTTGAGGATTTGCGCCTGCCCGACGTCATCAGCGATCTTTCCATGCTGCCGCGTGGACTGGTGCTGGTAACAGGGCCGACAGGCAGCGGCAAATCGACAACGCTGGCCGCCGTTATCAACAAAATCAACAAACACCGTAAAGACCACATCATTACCCTGGAAGACCCGATAGAATACAAGCACACCCATCTTAACAGCATCGTCAACCAGCGCGAAGTAGGCAGTGATACCAAAAGCTTTGCCAACGGACTGCGGGCGGCGCTGCGTGAAGACCCTGACGTAATTTTAGTAGGCGAGATGCGCGACACCGAAACTATAGCCACAGCTATTACAGCCGCCGAAACAGGACACCTTGTTTTAGCAACGCTGCATACGCAGGATGCGGCATCGACAGTCAACCGCATCATCGATGTGTTCCCCGAACACCAGCAGCAGCAGATCCGCATCCAGTTGGCCGGTAATTTGCAGGGCATCGTCGCCCAGCAGCTTTTGATGAACCGCGAGCAGACCGGGCGTCTGGCTGCTTTCGAGATATTAGTTGCCACACCGGCACTGCGTAACCTGATTCGTGAAGGTAAAACCCATCAAATATCTTCCTATATCCAAACCGGTTCCAAATTCGGTATGGTGTGTATGGACGCTTACTTGGCGCAGCTGGTGCGGCAGAACAAAATAGAACGTAACGTAGCCGAAGAACGCTGCTACGACCCGCTGACATTTGAACGCTACTTGCACGGGCTATAAGGCTGAAGGAGGGAACGCAGTTTGGAGCAATTTAAATATAAAGCCCGCAAACGCGACGGCACCGTAGTCTATGGCACGGTCAACGCCCCTAACGAGGCCGCCGTAGCTGCCTTTATCCGTAAGCAGGAAATGTATGTGGCGCATATCGAAGTGCCCAAAAAGAAAGGTTTGCTTTCGGGCACGCTTTTTGAAGAAGGCATCAACCTTTATGATATTTCCATCTTTGCCCGCCAGTTTGCTACCCTGCTGGGCGCAGGCGTACCGCTTCTAACCGGGCTCGAGATACTTACACAGCAATCGGCCAAAGAGCGTATGCGCACCATTTTAGGGCAGGTAACCACCAGCGTGCGCGAAGGTAAAGCCCTTTCGGTATCCCTGGGCGAGTTTCCCAAAGTCTTTCCCGAGCTGATGATCAATATGCTCGCAGCGGGTGAGGCAGGCGGTATTTTAGAAATCGTTATGGACCGTTTGGCAGCGCAGTTTGAAAAAGACTACCGTATGAATGCCAAATTCAAATCGGCAATGATCTACCCGGCCATCGTTTTATCCGTCGCCGCTATCGTTGTCGCTATCATCATGATGTTCGTTATGCCGGTCTTTGTGGGCCTTTTCGAGCAGCTTAAAATCGAGCTGCCGTTTGTAACCCAGGTAGTTATCAGCATCAGCAACTTTTTGGGGCACTACTGGTATCTGGTGCTGGCTGGTTTGGCAGGCCTGTTTTTGCTGTACAAATGGGCAGGCACCAAAGAAAAGTTCCGCTTATGGCGTGATGGCGTTTATTTAAAGATCCCTGTTTTCGGCGATCTATATAACAAAATCATCATCACCCGTTTTGCCCGCACCTTTGCCAGCCTCTCACGCAGTGGTGTGCCTATCCTAAACGCTATGACTATCGTCAGTAAGGCGACAGGCAGCTTGCAGGCCGAACGTGTACTTAACCTGGCCCGCGGCAGTCTACGGCGTGGCCGCACTTTGGCCGACCCGATGGAAGCCAGCGGTATGTTTCCACCCATCGTTATCAGCCTGGTCAATATCGGCGAAGAAACCGGCTCGCTTGATACCATGCTCGACAAGGTAGCCGATTTCTACGGTGCTGAGGTAGATGATATCATAAGCCGCCTGCAAACGATTATGGACCCGATCTTAATAGTTATTTTAGGTGTCGTTATCGGTACGCTGGCTATAGCTTTGCTATTGCCTATGTTTGAAATAGTTACAAAAGTAGGTAGTTTATAAACAAAATATTCACTTTTATATAAAAATACTTGATAAAAGTTCAAAAAAGAGTTATTATTAAAATATAAATATAACAACGGCAATATTGACCGTTGTAATAAAGAAGGGATGAACTCCAATGAAAAATTTTATTAAAAACAGAAAAGGTTTTACCTTAATCGAGTTAGTAGTAGTCATTGCTATCCTCGGTATTTTAGCAGGCTTGGCGATTCCGAGATTTATGGACGCTACTGCAACTGCCCGTGGCGCGAGGATCGTAGCTGATATGCGTACTATTGACAGCGCGATTATGATTTACAATGCCAAAACTGGTAATTTACCCACAACTATTGCACAAATAACAACAGATGCCGCAGATGGTACTGTTAATCCTACTACATTTAAACTGTTAGCAGCATGGCCTACGCCTCCTACTGGTACTGCAAAAGTTACTGCTTCTAACGGCAGCGAAATAACTATTACTCCTACAGCTACTGAATATGGATTAGGGACTGGTGCTAATGTCGGTAGAGCTGTATATGGTGCAAAAACCATAGATCAACTTTTAGCTGTTACAACCACCCCCTAACCATTAAAAATTAAACTTTAACAATAAAACCCGACTGGATGTTCAGTCGGGTTTTTAAACTACAAACTTAAGGAAGTAGTTATTATGTTTAAAAATAAAAAAGGTTTTACATTAGTTGAATTAGTAGTGGTAATTGCAATACTCGGTATTTTAGCTGGACTTGCTATTCCCTACTTTCTTGATTCGCAGGCTCAAGCAAGGTCTGCCAAGGCTGCTGCCGATATGCGCATCCTACAAGGTGCTGTCGAAGGTTATTTAGCGGCAGGCAACACTGTGGCACTTATAGGTAATCCTAAAACAGATGGTGCTAATCTATTCCAAAATATGAAAGAAAAAGGGTTTATTGCAGCTATTCCCGAACCTCCTAAAGGTTATTACTATATAGCAGTAACGAAAACTAGATATAATTATAGCAATTCTTCTTATGGTGTAGAATCTGATACCAATACTAGTGATGGTGAACACAGACAAATTATGCTCGCTTTTGTCACTGATTCTAGTGGTAAAACATATATGCCTTATGATATGTTTATCAATAATATGATTTTAGGAGTACTAGACGTTTAATAAAAATCCCGCTAACGATTAACGTTAGCGGGATTTTTCATTTGGCTTCAAGTTGTTGGAGAACATTATGGCATAAACACATACTGGGCATAGTATTTTAGATATTAAAATTCAGATTTGTAATAATTTTATACTAATAAAAATAAAATTATATGTTATAATAAAATTAGGAAACAAAACAAATACTTTTAGAGGGATAGAGTACAATTAAGTTCGCAAAAGTAAAAAAAGGAAAAACCATCGATTACTC